>ENA-OPRS01001204-OPRS01001204.1-human-gut-metagenome-genome-assembly--contig:-NODE-1204-length-11814-cov-20.474870_pt1 | contig 11814 bp, 24 predicted proteins | sample MGYA00241795_ERZ501881 | MGnify/ENA primary metagenome ERZ501881 (study PRJEB25962, sample SAMEA2042440) | human gut metagenome | biome: human gut; feature: human-associated habitat; material: faeces... | reverse complement strand
CCGCATCCGGTTGGAGTGGCAACGCCGCCGCATCCGGTAATCTGGGCAACGCCGCCGCATCCGGTAATCTGGGCAACGCCGCCGCATCGGGTGAGAGGGGCAACGCCGCCGCATCCGGTTGGAGGGGCAACGCCGCCGCATCCGGTAATCTGGGCAACGCCGCCGCATCGGGTGATAGTGGCACGGCTGTCGTAACCGGCTTCGCTGGGAGAGCGACCGCATTGGGCGAACAGTGCCTTGCTGTGGCATGGGGCGAAGATAGCCTTGCAAGAGGCACTGTGGGCAACTGGATTGTCGTTTCTGAGCGTGACGATGATGGCAACATCATTGATGTCAAAATTGCAAAGGTGGACGGCGATACCGTCAAGGCGGACACATGGTACAAACTGGTGAACGGCGAGATCATGGAGGCTTAGTAATGTATTTGTGTGATTATTGTGGGGCGGCGTTCCAGTCGTTGGATTACATCGAGGAAAAGTCCGATGAGTGCGGAAACAGCATAATTTATGTCTGCCCAGAGTGCGGAGAGGAGATTATCCCCGGAGAAGCGGATGAATGCCCGGTTTGCCACGGCTGGAAGCCGATGAAGTCTGCTATGTGCCACAAGTGCGAGCTGGAAACAATCGGAAATTTCAAGCTGGCTATACGGAAGTTCTCCGATGTGCAGCTTGATTATATTTCCGAGCTGACGGAGGGTGAGTATCTCTCGGAGTTTTTGCATAAGGGGGGCTTGGGATGATAAACGGCGTCCTCCGGTACATAAAAGCTACAGTGGAAATCCCATTCCCAGAGGGGAAAATGTGCTGTAACCTCTGCCCACTTTTGGAGACGTATTCGCGAAATCAATGCCGCCGCACGGGGGAGTATTTGCTGGACACACGAATCGTCGGGGCATATTGCCCGCTACAAGTTGTTGATGAGGAGAAAACCGAATGATGAATATCTACGAGAAAATCGCTGCAATCATGCAGGATGTCCAGTATTTGGCAAAGGACGATCATGTAGAGTTTGGCAGCACCAAATACAAGGCACTGAGCGAGGAGAAAGTAACCTCCATCATGCGTGCGGAACTGCTGAAACACAAACTGGTTGTATACCCCATCGCACAGACAGCCGGGAGAACTGGGAACATTACCCACGTGGATGTCATCTACCGCATGGTCAACGTGGAAAACCCGGAGGAATACATCGAGATTGCATCCTGCGGAGATGGCGCAGACACACAAGACAAGGGCAGCGGCAAGGCCATGACCTATGCGTTTAAGTATATGTGGCTGCGGACCTTTGCGCTTCCCACCGGCGAGGACCCGGACAAAATTTCCTCCGCCGAGCTGGACGAGAAGGAGCGGAACGCCGCTCCGGTGTGTGAGCGATGTGGAGCTGACATTGTGTCCGTCAAGAAGCGCAACGGCGAAATGTGGACGGTAAAGGACATGGTTAAGTACTCCAAGGGCCGCTACGGAGCGCAGATGTGCGCCGACTGCATGAAGGCCGCGAAGAAGGAGCAGGGCAATGTTGCAGGCTGATGTGACCGCCGCACGGTGGCAGCAGGACAGCGATGGGGCGTGGCTGTGCCTCCGGGTACAGTCCCCCGCCTCTGCAATGACCATCTGTGACGAGATGAAGCCGGACAAGCAGTATGTGGTGCAGATCAAGCGCAAGGGCAGGAGCCTTGACGCAAACGCTTATGCGTGGGTTTTACTGGATAAACTGGCGGCACACTATGGGATTCCGAGGAATGATGTGTACCGGGAAGAAATCAGGATCATCGGTGGTGTGAGCGATGTCGTGTGCATGGTATCAAAGGCGGCGGACGAGTTCTGCCGCAGATGGGAGGCGAAAGGAACCGGCTGGATGGCGGAACAAGGACCAAGCAAAATTCCTGGCTGCGTGAACGTGGCGGTTTGGTACGGCTCAAGCACCTACGACACAGAGCAGATGTCACGGCTGATTGACCAGATCGTTGCCGATTGCCGAGAAGCTGGAATCGAGACTATGACACCGCAGGAGTTGGATGCGCTAAAATCACGCTGGGGCGAAGCCCAGCCGTTGGGAGGTGATAAAGGTGACTGATGAAAGACGGTGCTTCCTGTGCGGCAGAAATGGAGCGGGTGACCCGCTGGAGCGGCACCATTAGGCACATCTTCGGCGGCGCATACCGCAACAAAAGCGAGAAATACGGCCTTGTAGTGTATCTCTGCGGCGAACGGTGCCATAGAAACGGAGGGCTGGCAGTACACCGCAACGGGAATCAAATGCGCCTCCTGCGCCGATACGGCCAGTTAAAGGCCATGCAGGAACAGGGATGGACGGAGGATGACTTCCGCCGTGAATTTGGAAAAAGCTATTTGTAAGGAGGACAACGATGGTAAACAGAATGATTTTGCAGGGGCGGCTTTGCTCTGACCCTGAATTGCGCCGCACCAACAGCGGAACAGCAGTGTGCAGCTTCCGTGTGGCGTGGAGCGAGAAGATTAAGGACAGAGAAACGAAGCTGTTTCTCCCCTGCGTGGCATGGCAGGGTACTGCGGAGATGATTTGCAACCACTTTGCTAAGGGCAAGGAGATCATCGTAGAGGGCAAGCTCTCCAGCCGGGAATACGAGGACAAGACTGGCAACAAGCGCACTGTGGTGGAGCTGACGGCGGACCGGGTACATTTCTGCGGCAGCAAGGACAGCGCACCACAGAAGCCCGCACAGACATTAGAGGAGATTTCCGAGGACGACGGCGATTTGCCGTTTTAAGGCGGTGCGCCGATGCCGAACAGAATCATACGCGAGAGCATCTGCACCAGCGACAGCATAGATGGGCTTTCGTGGTTCGAGGAGGTCTTGTTCTATCGGCTGATTGTTTCTTGCGATGATTTCGGACGCTATGACGGACGGGCCGCGATTATCAAAAACAGGCTATTCCCTTTGAAAGAAAATCTTACTCTGAAAACTGTAGAAAACGCCCTTCATGGACTGGCGAGTGCTGGATTGGTTGCCCTTTATACTTCACAGGGCAAGCGCTTCCTCTACCTACCAACATGGGGTAAGTATCAGAACCAGAGAGCAAAGGAAAGCAAATATCCTGAGCCTGTAGAGCCTACGCAAGCAGATGAAATCATTTGCAAACAAATGAATGCAGATGTTCCCGTATTCGAGAATCGAGAATCGGGAATCGATATACGAGAATCGAGAAGCGAGAATAATGCGCGCGAGGCGCGCTTCTCTCCGCCTTCTTTGGCCGAAGTTCAGGCTTATATCTCCGAACGGGGGTCTGCGGTTGACGCACAGCAGTTCGTCGATTTCTACGCCTGCAAGGGCTGGATGGTTGGGAAAAATCGCATGAAGGACTGGAAGGCCGCCGTCAGAACCTGGGAGAAGCGCAGAAAGGAGGAAGCCGGTGAACAGCCAACAAAGCAAGAATACCATGTCGGAACATGGCTGTGACATCTGCGGCGGGCTGGGCTACACCGTCCGGCGCACGGAAAGCGGCAAACTGGTGAGTAGAACCTGCAAATGTGAGATCATTCGTCGGAATAGGCTTCGCATGGAGCGTTCCGGACTTCTGGGACTGCTGGATAGCTGCACCTTTGAGTCGTTCCAAACTCAGGAGTATTGGCAACGGGCCGCAAAGCAAGCGGCGGAGAAGTATTTGACCGACTGGAAAGGCAAGTGGTTTTTCATCGGCGGCTCTCCCGGCACTGGGAAAACACACCTGTGTACGGCGATTTGCGCCAAGCTGATGGACGGAGGCATCCCAGTGCGGTATGTGCAATGGCGGGGAGATATTCCGGCAATCAAGGCAAAGACCAACGATGCTGAAGCATACGCCGAAGCCATGCAGCCGCTGAAAACCGTCCGTGCGCTGTATATCGACGATTTTCTCAAGGGGAGCGTAACGGATGCCGACAAAAACATCGCCTTTGACCTGCTGAATGCCAGGTATATCAACCCGGATGCAATCACGATCATCTCCACGGAGCTGACCATTGACCGCATTTTGAGCTGGGACGAGGCAATCGGGAGCAGGATCAACCAGAGGGCGAAGGATTATATGCTGAACATCGGCAAAAAGCAGAATTGGAGGCTACAATGACCAAACGGGAGGAACGGAGATGAAGCACCTCGGGGATATTGCGAAAATCAACGGTGCAGAAATTGAAATCGTGGATGTTATCACGGGCGGATCGCCGTGTCAGGATTTGAGCATTGCGGGAAAACGCGCCGGATTGGCCGGCGCAAGGAGCGGATTGTTCATGGAGCAGGTCCGCATCGTAAAGGAGATGAGAGAGCATGACAGAAAGAGCGGACGGACAGGTGACATGGTCAGACCTCGGTTTATGGTCTGGGAAAATGTGCCCGGAGCATTCAGCAGCAACAAAGGGCGAGACTTCGCGGCAGTCCTTGAAGAGATCATCCGCATCGCAGAGCCGGAAGCCCCCGATATTGAAGTGCCTGAAAAGGGATGGCCAACTTGGGGGGGCTACCACGATGAAGTGGGAGGACGATGGAGCGTGGCTTGGAGAGTGCATGACGCGCAATACTGGGGAGTCCCCCAACGCCGCCGTCGGATCTCGGTTGTCGCAGATTTTGGAGGCGACACCGCAGGAGAAATACTCTTTGAGCGCAAAAGCGTGTCAAGGCATCCTGCGGAGAGCGGAGCGGCGCGGGAAAGACTTGCCGAAACTGCTGAAAGCGGTGCTTCTGATGCAGTCCGGATCATGGGGGGCTGTGACGGAGGAGGAAAGGGAGCCTTAGTCCAGACGGAGAAAAGCGGGACGCTGGGGACGGGGAATGACCAGACGATTTTTACGGCAATCCCCATCAACGACAAAGCCACCAGATGGCAGGGCGGTGGAGAGAGCCGCAACCACGACGGCAGCGGAAACGGGCTTGGCATCGGCAAAGAAGGCGACCCATCACCCACGCTGACCGCTGGCGACCGCCACGGGGTGCTGTGCCTGAACGATCAGGGCGGGAATGTGATGGGCGTGAGCCACGATGTTTCCAGCACGTTGAGAGCACAGGAGCATGGGCACCAGCCAGCGGTCATCGCTTTTGCGCAAAATCAGCGCGAAGAGGTTCGCAACGTGGGGGATAAGGCAGTGGCGCTTGCTGCGGAGGTCGGTATGCACTGCCAGACGTTTGTGGCGCTGGATATGTCGCACGCCTGCGATGTCATCCGAGACTGCGGCGAGGTCAGTCCAAGTCTGCAAGCAAGAATGGGTACGGGCGGCAACCAAGTGCCGCTGACGTATCAAATGCAAGGGTTCGGAGATTACAACGCTGGAGAGGTTGCAAGCAGCTGCAAGCAACGGGACTTTAAGGACAGCACAGACCTTGTGTGTGCTGTTGTGAGAACGGCCATGATCGTGCGCCGCCTGACCCCGATGGAGTGCGAACGGCTGCAGGGCTACCCGGACGGCTGGACAGACATTGGCGAGTGGGTGGACAGCAAGGGCAAGCGCCACAAGGACGCGGACAGCCCCCGGTACAAGGCACTGGGCAACTCCATCGCCCTGCCCTTCTGGGACTTCCTGGCAAAGCGGATCAGCGCGCAATATCTTCGCCCTGTTACGATGGGAAGCCTGTTTGACGGTATCGGCGGCTTTCCGCTGGTGTTCGAGCGGCACAATGGCAAGGGCACGGTGCGCTGGGCGAGCGAGATTGAGGAATTTCCCATCGCCGTAACGAAACTGAGATTTGGGGAGGATTGACATGACCACATTACGCATGATTCCCGGCATTACATACACCCGGAAAAACCTTGAAGCATTGACCGGTATGCCGGACAGAGAGAACCGCCGGATGATACGGGAGCAGAGGCGGCAGGGTGTGCCTATCGTTGCCATGAAAGACGGCGGCTACAAGCTGGCGGAAACGGAGGAAGAAAAGCAAGCCTTACTTTCCATGTACCGCAAGCGGGCATTGGACGAGCTGGGGACATACCGCCGCCTTGCCAGAGCTATGCAGGTGGACGGGCAGATGGAGATGGGAGGTGGAAATGGAACGGTTTAACACTCCGCTGACGAAAGAGGCGGCGAAATCACTGCTGGCTTTGGATTTAGAGGACAAGGTGATTACCAGCTACGAGAAGCTGGACGAGTGGTACACCGCGTGGGGTGGCCAGTGTTATGTTTCATTTTCCGGTGGAAAGGACAGCACGGTGCTGGCGTATCTGGCGGCGAGGTACCTGTCGAGTTTCAGGACACCGCCGTGGGAGCTGAACTTGGTGTTTGTGAACACGGGGCTGGAGTACCCGGAGATACAGAAGTTCGTCAACGAGTACGCCGACTGGCTGCGGAGGGAGTTTCCCCGCGTGAACGTAAACCTTGTTCGCCTGCGCCCGAAGATGAACATTCGGCAGGTGGTGACGAAGTACGGGTACAGCATCGTGAGCAAAGAGGTGGCGGGATATGTCAGAGCTGCCCGCAGGAACCCAAACGGCTTGAGAATGAAGCGGCTGCGAGGGGAAGCCGTGCGAAAAGACGGTCAGCCGTCTGTCTACAACTGCGAGAAATGGGAATATCTGTTGTACGCACCGTTTGTAATCTCCTCGACGTGCTGCGCCATTATGAAAAAGTCACCGCTGAAAACCTACGCACACAAAACCGGGCAGCAGGCTACAACAGCGACGATGGCGGAGGAAAGCAGATTACGCATGACGTATTGGTTGAATACCGGCTGCAACGCCTTTGAGGGAAAGCAACCGATGGGCAAGCCCATGAGCTTTTGGACGGAGCAGGATGTGCTTCGGTTTATCGTGGAGCGCCAAATACCCTACGCCAGCGTGTACGGCGACATCGTGGCCAGCGACGGCGAAAACGACTACGATGCAACGCTAACGGACTGCAAGCTGCACTGCACTGGCTGCCAGAGAACGGGGTGTGTTTTCTGCGGATTTGGAGCGCACCTCGAAAAGGGCGAAAACCGCTTTGAGCGCATGAAACACACACACCCGAAGCACTACGAATTCTGCATCGGCGGTGGGGCGTATGACCCTGTGGACGGCTTGTGGAAGCCCACTGAAAAGGGGCTTGGATACGCCAGAGCATTGGACTACATCGGAGTGAGGTATTGAAATGAGCATAAAAATTACCATACCCCTGCCGCCGGTTACAAAGAAAAACAGCCAGCGCATTATGCACAGCAGCAAGACAGGGAAATCGTTTATCATGCCGTCGCAGAAGTACATCGACTACGAGGCAAAAGCTGTGTGGTACTGCAAAAAGGCTGGTGTGCATGAGCCGATCGATTATCCAGTGGAGGTTAAATGCCTGTTTTATATGCCCACCAAGCGGCGAGTGGATTTAACCAATCTGCTGGAAGCTGTTGACGATGTGATGGTCAAGGCGCGTGTGCTGCTGGACGATCACTGCGGCATTATCGTCAGTCATGACGAAAGCCGGGTGCTGTACGACAAGGAGACCCCACGGACGGAGGTGAGCATAACCGCCTATGAATGATTTTGACTATGACATCGTGCAGAAAAAGCGTGTTGCAAGAGGTGCGTTTGCCCATGTAAACCGTAAGCGTGGGAAATGCAGATTGCCCAGTGACTATCTCACTGCGGCGCAGAAAAAGGAGATGAACGGAGCGGTGAAAACTTACAACATCACGCGGCCTATGCCGTTGGATGAATTCAAGGGAATGCCGGACGATCTGCAGCGAGAATACCTGCGGAATATGCAGAGTTGTGGAGGGGCAGCTACATACCTTGCAGACGAGATGGGCTGTTGCAGCGCCACCATCAGAGAATATGGAGAAAAGCTGGGCGTGCCGTTTGTGCGAGGTGGTCGGAACCTTGACTTGTGGCAAAAGAAACTATCGGAGTGGCACACAGCCGAAGTGACGGCAGCAGAAACGCCGGAGAAGCAGACCGACGAAATTGCCCCACCCGCAAGGAGTGCAGAGCTGCTGCACGCACGGCTCACTATCCGGAGAGACCGGGAAAGCGTTTTGCAGAATCTGCGCCTGCTTATGCCGGATAAATGTGAAGTCACGGTTGAGTGGTGAGAGGAGGAGAAAACTTGTGAAGGAGCATATTACCACTGGAGGGAAAACGCTTTGCTGGACTTGTAGAAAAGCGTATGGAGGATGCTCATGGACAGAAGTAGACTACACAAAAAAGGGCTGGCCTATACGCTTTGAGCCGGTAAAGGGATGGAATGCAATTCCCACCAAAAATGAAAAATACACATCGTTTTTGGTGGTAAGTTGCCCAGAGTACGATCCTGATGATAGAAAGGAGGATACACATGACGGCAGATTTTGCGGGTATGGGGAAGCGCCTGCGGGAGGCGAGGGAGAAGGAACTTATGTCGCAGAATGATTTGGCTTTGGAATCTGGTGTAGCACCATCGACAATCAGCTATATTGAGTGTGGACACAGCACCGCATCGGTGTGGGTGCTGGCACATATCTGTGATGCGCTTGGGGTATCTATGCAATGGATGGTATACGGGAGAGGAAGAAAATGAGCAGAAAGAGCATATTTACAGTTGCCGGAGGTGCGGCCCTTGGTCTGCTGATTGCCGCCGGGATATTGTGGGGGGAGCTGATTGCCGCCGAAGCAGAATATGCGGTGGAGCAAGAGCCTGATTTGCCTCCGGTGGCGGAAGCAATCCGCCAAGAAACGCCACAGGAAGCCGCCTACACGAACGAAAGCACCATGACCGTGACAGCATACTGCCCCTGCGAAAAATGTTGTGGAGCGTATTCAAACGGCTATACAGCCACAGGAGCGAAAGCAACACAGGGCGTGACCATCGCCACGGACCCGGATGTTATCCCGATGGGGACGGAGGTTGAGATTGACGGGCATATCTACATAGCACAGGATGTGGGCGGCGCAATTAGCGGCAACCGCATTGACCTTTACTTTGATAGCCACGAGGACGCACTCCAATGGGGTGTTCGGGAAAAGACTGTGAGGTGGAACGATGGAAAGACTGACATTTGATGGGAACTTCTGCGACATTGCGCAGTGCCGGGAGCTGCCTTGCCAACACGGCGGGAACTGCTCACAAAAGCAAGTGTGGGAGCGGCTGAAAGCCTATGAGGACACGGGGCTTGGACCGGAGGAAGTCGAAAGGTCTAAACTGGAAATCGAAGCCGGATGCGTTAAAGCAATAGCAAGAACATACGGGATTGACATCAATCGTCTACGGAAATTAGCCGAGGCTGACAAGGATGGTCGGCTGGTGGTGCTGCCGTGCAAGGTGGGCGACGGGCTTTACGAAGTAACGGGTCGAAAAACGATCAGTGTATATAAAGTTAGAGCCATCCGCGTGGAATTGTTTGGCTTGTTTATCGAGTGGGACATCGAAGAAGGGTTTGTTTGGCAATCGCTGGCAGGTATAAACGCCGGAGAAATCGGCAAGACCGTATTCCTGACCCGCGAGGAAGCGGAGAAAGCATTGGAGGCGATGAAGGATGAATATTGAAAAGAAAAAGGATGAACTGCTTGCGGTTCTTGCAGAATTGGATGCCGAAATCAAAACCCTAAGTGATCGCATCGCAAAAGCGCGTGAGGACTTGGCGAACGTTTACACGATGGACGATGCGAAACGATTTGACGAGAACTGTGACCTTGAGAAGGGCCTAAAGCACATTCAACTGTTTTAGGAGTGCTGACAATGGATGAACCGAAGAAGCCTTTTTACCGCAACAAGAAATGGAAACTTGGCAGAAGTTTCGGCTGGTGGCATATACCGTACTGCCCGCATTGCAAGCGGCAGTTGGGGCTGATGGCCGAAGAGCAGAAAGCTGAAAAATGCACGATGTGCGGCAAACCGTTAGAATGGGATGGTGCTGAAAATGGCAACAAAGAGAGTGTGTGACCGTTGCGGAGCGGAGATAAACCCGTTCAACTCCGTCACCTATGCCGGTATGCGGCGAGTTAAAAACGACATAAACGACAACGACTACGAACTGTGTGTTTCGTGCGCTCACGAACTGCGGAAGTGGTTCAATGGGGAGGAAAACGACAATGGCTGAATATATTGAACAGATTACTTGGCATGAGGTCACTTGCCGTGCCTTAACAGACGAAGAAAAGGCCGAGTATGCAAAAAGAGGATATGCCGACTATGAAGTCCCGGAGTACATTTTTGACTGCGAGATGCCGGATGATGGTGACGAAATCCTGATTGCCACAAGATGTGGCGTTGACAAGGATATCTGCTCTGTGGACTGTGACGAGTGCAACAACCTGATTGGGCTGGAAGATCGCGGAGATTGGGATGGCGTGCTTGCATGGGCAGCAATGCCGAAGTATAACGGAGGTGCGGAATGTTAATTTGCAATTGCCCTGACGAGGTGGAATGCCCCGCAATAGGATCAGATGTGGTGTGTTTTCCGTGGTGCGAATATCTGGAGGACGGTGACGGCGATGCGGCTGAAGCTGCGGAGAACGGAAGGACTATGATTAAAGACAGCGGAGAAAGAACCAAGTTTCCAAGCGGAGCGCTCCGGGATATGCACACGGGCAAGGGGCGGATGGATTTGCTCCCTTGGTTGGCTATCATGGAAGTGTCGAAGCACTGCGAGGCGGGTGCTTTGAAATACGGGGAGCATAATGTCGATAAAGGAATCCCAACCCACAGTTTGTTAGATTCCGCCATTCGCCACGCAGCAAAATATTTGGCGGGCTATGTAGATGAGCCGCACCTTGTAGCTGCGGCGTGGAACCTACTGTGGGCGATCGAGATGGAGATTGCCCATCCTGAATGCGTGGACACTCCGTGGAGGGCAGACGATGGCGAATAAAGGCGCAATGCTGGAAGCCTTGGAGGAAATCGAGAACGGTATGTGCCGCATTAAGGAGCGACGGAGCATTTGGCAGAATAGCCTTGTATATGCTTTATGCCAAGCTGTGCGGCTGCTTCTGATGGACAAAATCAAGGAGGGGCGGAAATGAGGATTGACGGAAAAACCCTACCCAACAACCCAATGAGGGCGTACCAGCAGGGCAAGCTGATGGGGACAAAGCAGAATATGGATTTGGTATCCGAAGTGCTGCTTACAAAGTTTGGATTCCACGTGTTGGAGGAAACGCCGGACAGCCACGACACTATGAGTGTTGAGTATCTGCAAAAATGCCTTGTGGAGCTGGTGGACGCAAAAAACAGTGGCTATGTGACCAAGAAGGATATTGCGGACGCTCTGCGGAGCGACTACAAACTAATTAACAACGCAGAGTAAGGAGGCTGGCATGAGCCGAAAACAAACGCTGCCGTATGATGTGCGGCTTGAGTGCATTGCCTACGTCAGAGGTTATCCCCGGAGAGTACAGGCGTACAACGACGCAAGGAGCGAGATACTGAGCGGCGGGAACAGTGCAACAGAGGGTATGCCCCGCTCCCCCGGCATTGGTAGACCGGCAGAAAGCAAGGCGGAGCAGCTTGCCGCCATAGAAAACTGGCCGGAAACCAAGAAAATGCGGGCTGTTGAATATGCCATAGACCGATGTGGGCGGGATTTGGAGAGCGAGAGCGTTCGAAAGCAGCTTACACAGGGGATCATGCGCAACTGTCAGGGCAAGCATAAGTATTCCCGCAACAAGATTATCGTGCCGGGGATAAGCGAGCGGACATTCAGCCGGAGGAAAGAGCAATTTCTATATGACATAGCCATATATTGTGGTTTTGCAGAGAAAGTTGGCACAAATTCCACCTAATGATGTGCTACAATAGGTACAGTGGATGATAAGGCATAGCCATCCACCCGTCTTTCCACTCAACCCGTTTCCTCCATCTTATGCGCCGCCGGTATTGGGCGCACCTTCTGGCACCGCAAGGTCATACCGGCACAAACAGCCTGTA
>ENA-OPRS01001194-OPRS01001194.1-human-gut-metagenome-genome-assembly--contig:-NODE-1194-length-11936-cov-2.729905_pt1 | contig 11936 bp, 12 predicted proteins | sample MGYA00241795_ERZ501881 | MGnify/ENA primary metagenome ERZ501881 (study PRJEB25962, sample SAMEA2042440) | human gut metagenome | biome: human gut; feature: human-associated habitat; material: faeces... | reverse complement strand
TTTAGTTTTGTCAGAGAACCAAAAAGTTATGACAAAAAACAGGCAAGGAAATGAATATTTTTGGACTCCGACAAAAGAATATTATAAAGGGAGCGTTGAGTATGGCAGCACATCGTTTCTCGAATATAAATTCAATTCCGTGAGCTTTAAAAAATAAGTTCGTAGTTTTTAGTACTAGTCCACATTCTATTATGTAGAATTTGGTTGCTTTTATTAGAAATTACCTATACTGGTTTGCATTGTGTGCTCTTTTCTTAATCGGGAAACGACAAGGGTCTATATGCCACGATGATAGGTGGGCGTACAAACGCAATTTTACGGAATCCCCTGCGAGATCCATCCAGCGGTAGGCGCCTTGAAGGTCTGCCGTCACGGGCAATGTCTGGAACCACAACTCTGTTCCTTTGACACCGCCGGGGGACTGTGCACCCGCTGTCACAACTCCTGCACCGAATAGAAGTAGCATTAGTTGCTTCATCGCTTGTGTGATTAAGGTTAATGATGGGAAAGGTTACCGGCCTTTCCAATGGATTGTGTCCGCTGAAGAAGTAAGGTAGGTGCGGACGGAGCTATAAAAGAGAGAATTTGGTCCGGAATATGTTATCCGGTTGAAGACATCATTCCGATGCCGACAATGGGAGGTATAGCTCCAATGGCAAATATAAGATTTTCTTTTGTTGTTGTAAACAAAAAGAAAAATAAAATTCACTTTTAACTGCGAGACTGTATAATAAATCATAAATCTGCAACATTATGCGATGTATGCATCTTTATTAACTACATGATAGCATCTACAAAATTTTTATTAACCATCTCACATCAGGAATTCTCTTTGTAATGCGTTTTTGATTGAATAAATTACAAGAAAAGCAGAAAGAACACGCCTTCTTACTGATAAGATCAAAACTTTAATATCATTTGTTTCTCTTTTTTCAGTTCTTTATTGATGGTAGAAACAATACATTCGTTCAACATGTATTTAAGTTCTTTGCTGTCCTTGACATATTGTCCGCAAATATAGTAGACTTCCTTTATAGCTGCGTTTCTAAATTCTTTAATGATAGCACCCTCTGGGATGAGTCTTTCTGTTTGCCAGTAATCAAGAACCCAATTAACCATGGTTGCGCGAAGTTGTTTTCTGGTATCTACAGACAGTTTCTTGAAAGAAAGTTGTTCCACCATATCAGATTCACCTGGATTTATCGGACAATCATTGTTCGTGTCGTATTGCGGACCATATTGCATATAGTCCTGCCACATTCCTAAGTCTTTTTCGACTTCTACATAACAAGTCTTTAGGTTTCTCTTCTTATTTCTCTTTTTACCCATAGGATAAGTTGGATGTATTTTACAAAAGTAATCAAAGTTTGATTAACGTTGTAACATATATTTTCTCTAAATAAATCAAACAAATAACTTCCATTGTACAGATACAATGAACCTTTTCTTATTTGAATAAAATTCTGTATAGTTCATCTAATGACGAATTCTTTTTATCGGACTGTCTCTGCATTTCTTCCTGGAGTTTCACTAAGTGATCTGTTCCAGATTTACCGCTATACTTGTTTCGTTTCCCTTTGTCTGTCCGGGCAGCTTTCAAATACAAATGGGCAAACTCAATATGGCCTTTCATGTTGGTCGTGAGGCTTGCAAAGTTGGTAAACTCACAACCTACCACAATGCCGGAGAATATGGAAATAATCCGGGTAATGATTCTCCATTCCTTGTACAACAAGACATACAGCTCTTCTTTCTCCATCGGACTCATGTCACATAGCTGAATCCGATAACAACATAGCAGAAACGAATAACGTACATAGGCATTCTTGTATAGGGGAATTGGATTCTGTCTGATACATCCATGTAGTTCCTGTAATTGCTTACACACCGGTTGAATCAAATCGGAAATAACCACATGTTCCGAGAGTAGCAGCTGCAGAACAATGCAGCAAAACGACTTTTGCAGGCTGTCACCTTCCTGAAAGTTCCTCGCGGCATAATCCAGTAAGTCTGTGACATCCGCCGGTCTGAACATATAGTTCAGGTGTGAACGGATGAGAGGATGGGAGAAGATGTGGTTATAGCTGGCTCCTAAAAAACTGATAGTGTAATCATCGCTGAAAGCCACCTTTCTAAGATGAAGCAATGTCCCCCATATCATTTTTTTTTGAGTCTCTTCATTTGCACAAGCCATTGAAGACAGAAGGTTGTCCACGACCCAGGTTCCGGCCTGTAAACTTTCTTCCAGCCTACTTTTATAAATAGAGGCATTGTATATCTCAATCCCCTTTGACTGTATAAATTCTGATGCCATATCGCATAAACATATTAGAACTCAAAGGTATAGAGTATTCATGAGATTACATCGTCCATTTGCATTTTTAACGGCCCGTATTACGATTTTTATCGCTTCTCCATAGTCAGTTCAGGATTGCTCATAATTGACTTACTACTTTCATCACTTCACGCACATACCTTGGGTCTTCCGCATAGCCAATCTTGTGTAGCCACAGCAGGTAGTTTCCTCCTTTATACTTGTACTGCACCTTGGTGTAATAAGCCCTGACACTTTCCGTCCAGTGGTTGAACTCATAGTACTTCCCGGTTTTGGGATTCGTTAGTCCGAACAGGTTGTGCCGGTTCCGGCAGAGCGGTGAACGGAACCAGCTCGTTTCTAGTATGGCCTGTGCCAATACAATCTTTGGATGCCGGATGCCATTGCGAATGATTTCTTGGTAGAGATTGGGAATAGTGAGCGCAGGAAGTTCTTTTCGTTCAGAAACCTCAGTTTTTTCAGTTCCCTTATCAGACGCTTTTTCGTGGGACACCCTTGCGTAAACTTTTCGGGCATATAGCTCCGAAAGCAGTTTTACAGGCACCTCTGGGGCAAGGGAGTCCTTTTCTGCCTTTTTGCAAGACTCATAAGCGCCCAAACTCCTCTGTAGGGTATCAGGAACCACTTTTTGTTGCTTTTCAGGTAGGATTTCCGTCTCTTTTGTAATTGTATAGAACTGTGCCGATGCTGAAGCGGAACCAAGAATCAACAGCACGGCGGTCAGAATGATGTTGTGCATTTCTTTTCAATGATAGGGTTGCCAATACTTTTGCGGGTGTTCAAGGCGGTTCCGACCGCAAATATATCGTTTTACTTAAACAATACGAAAATGCACAACATCAATCATTCTGAAAGGCTGCCCTACGAGAAGTTGGCGGCATTGGGCATTGACCGGGAAAAGGCCGACAGTCTCCCTCAGGAAGTGAAGGAGAAGCTGGCATCCGGAGAGGTCACCCCGCTCATGCAGGTGTCCATCAGTGCCCGTAACGGAGACATCATCACGCTTCCCCTCAAACTTCAGCTGACCACCGACCAGCAAGGTAATCCGGCGCTTATGGCTTATCCTGTCCGTGCCGTACTGGAAAAGGAACGCAACCAAGTGTTGCGATTGTCCGACCAAGAAGCGGAGCGGTTGGGTAAAGGTGAAGTCATCCAGAAAGCCGTGGAAGTCAACGGTGAAAAGACCCAGCAGTATCTGCAACTCGACCCCGAAACCAAATCAATCTTCCATCGCCGTGTCACGGATGTTCAGTTGGAACAGAAGCTCAAGGACATGGAGAAGGTCAACGACATCGAACTGGGCATGCAGCAAAAGCAGCAGGTACGCGAGGGAAAACCCATTGAGCTGAATGTGGGTGGTGAGAAAGTGTCGGTCGGTGTCGATCTGAAAGAGCCTCAGGGTTTCAAGCTCATCCAAGGGGACTTGAAGGAGTGGGAGCGACAGCAGAAACTTCGCTACGACGAACAGCATCCCGAGTACCTGGGACTGGTGATGACGGACAAGAACCGCTGGGAATACCAAAAAGTGGTAGACAAGCAGTCACAGGAAAGAGCTTTGAAATTCGGTAATCAGAAGGAAAAACATTCCCAAGGACTCAAACTCTAAATCATTACCCTTATGGTCAAGAAGAAAAATGCCGAACAGGATGTAGGTCTGGTACGGATGTTCAACGACATGAAGAAGAAGCATCCCGATGCGCTGCTCCTCTTCCGTAACGGGAACTTCTACGAAATGTATAAGGAAGATGCACTCAAGGCATCGGTGATACTGGCGCTGAAGGTATCAGACAAGATTCTGCCGCTGGAGAATGACCCCATCAAACTCCTGACTTTTCCCCGTCATGAACTGGACAAGCATCTGCCCAAGCTGATTCGCTCCGGTCAGCGGGTCGCCATTTGCGAGGCGATAGACCAGCCGAAACTGATGAAGAAGCCCAGGGAAAAGACCGGGGAAGATTTGAAAAGCCAGGATAAAGTGAAAAAAGAAAACAACCTCAATCAGGAAACTATGGCGAAAAAGAAGAAAGAACAGGCTGTGCAGGAAGAGCCTACCAAGACAGTCAAGACGGCTGCAGAGGAGAAACCTGCCAAGGAAATGAAGAGTGAACAAGCAACCGAGCAGAAAGCGGAAGCCAAGCAGGAACGCAAGCCACGTGAACCGCAGATGATTACCGCCAACGGCGAGAAAGTCAGCCATGGCCATGCCTTCCAGAGCACTACCAATCCGGCAGACTGGTACTTCACCGCCAAGATGGACGGCGTACAGCTGAAACCGCAGAAGATGGACGCAGCGGATTTGGCCGCTTACCAGAAGAAGGAAATGACGGTGCCCCAGCTGATGGAACGCTATTATCCCACCAAGCTGATGCCGAAGGTATCGGAAGAAGCGTTCCAAATGCCGAAGCAGTTGTCCGGTCCGGATGGAGCCATCACCATCGACAAGTTCAATGTCTATAAGGAAAAGGACGAACAGCGACCGGACTACGGCAAGTATAAGTTCTATGTGCAGATGGGCGACACCAAGATGTCGGCAGTGGCTTCCCGTGAGGACTTGAATGCCTACTTCGACCGGGTGGTCAGTCCTACACAACTTGTGGAGAAGAACTTCGGGGAACGACTGCACCTGCAGTCAGCCTACGAGAAGTACCAGCTTCCCGAAGGAGTGGACCCCAAAGGAGTCCGTGTGGCCAAGGACCACTCCGACAACAAATGGAAGGTGTCGATGGACCTGGGCGACAAGGGCAAGACCAGCAAGCATGAACTCTCCTTTGATGACGGCTACTCGCTTTTCAAGGCAAAGACTGCCACCCGGGAACAGATTGCGGCCAAGTACCTCAATACGGAAATTTCCGGGATGCTTTCAGCTGTGACCAACAAGCTGGAGAAGTCGGCTTCCATGAAAATGTAACGCAATCAAAAGGAACAAACGAATATTCAAGAAACAATAAAAGACGAAAAGATATGACAGCTAAAAAGACACACGAGGAGTTGGTGGAACTCCTTCAGGCAGGTAAAATCGGTTTCCTCCGCTTTGTGATGGACGGGGACAGTGCAGAGGATTATCTGGAGTGGTGCCAGACCCACGGCACAGATCCTTCGGATGAATCCGCAGAGTTTTATGTTGAACAGACGGACATCGACCAGATGGACCGTCAGGTAATGGATGACGAAAGCTATGGCGTATGGAACTAACACATCCGGCAATGCCGGGCAGGTAGCCATCGACCGCTTTGCCGAAATGATGATTGCCCGTATGGAGCAGATGAAGGCCTCCGACTGGAAGAAAGGCTGGATTGGGGGCGCATCCGGATTTGCAGGTCTCCCGCAGAACGTGGGTGGCCGCAACTATTCGGGTTCCAATTCCTTCTTCCTCCAGCTGCAGACCGCTGCCCAAGGCTACCGGCTGCCGGTGTACCTCACCTTCAAGCAGGCGCACAACCTGAAAGCCCATGTACTGAAAGGCGAGAAAGCCTTTCCTGTGGTCTATTGGGACGTGCTGGTCAAGGACAAGAACGGCCATAAGGTCAGTTCGGATGAGTATAAGACCATGAGCAAGGAGGAGAAGAAAGGCATGGACGTCATTCCCTTCTTCAAGGCTTTCCCCGTGTACAACATCGACCAGACCAATCTGGCAGAGGTACAGCCCGAATGGGTGCAGAAACTCATGGAGAAGTTCAAGGTGCCCGAGCTTCGGGATAAGGAAGGCATGTATGTCCATGCCGCCCTCGACCGGATGATTGAGACGCAAGGCTGGCTCTGTCCCATACAGGCAGACAAACGGGTGGACGGAGCCTTCTATTCACCGGCCCAGGACATCGTGGTGCTACCCATGAAGGAGCAGTTCAACATCGGCGATACCCCCGAGGAAGTCTACAGGGGCGGCATGGAGTTCTATTCCACCATGCTGCATGAGATGTCACACTCCACCATGACACCTGAACGGCTCAACCGCGAGATGGGCGGACGCTTTGGAGACCCGAAATACGCCAAGGAGGAACTGGTAGCCGAACTGACCGCCGCCATGATCAGCCACTCCATGGGCTTCGATTCCAAGATAACGGACAACTCTGCAGCCTATCTGGATTCCTGGATTGGGGTGCTGAAGCAGGAACCGAAGTTCATCGTTTCCGTCATGGCGGACGTGAACAAGGCTTCGGACCTCATTCTGGACCAGGTGGACAAGCAGCGGCTGGCACTGAACGAGCAGCCCTACCTGACGAAGAACGACCCGTTTGCCCCGTTGGGTGAAGGCGAAGAAGTGCCGTTCAAGAATGCGGCCATCGTGAAGACGCGCAATGGGGATTATGCCATCCGTGCTTCCTACGATGGTGTGGAACTGGGGTTGAAGAAGGTATCGAAAGATACGGCGAAGACCTACTTCCAACTGACGGACTACAAGGACAAGGCAGCCTTCCTGAACATGACGGCGCACAAGACCTTCGAGCCGGAGATAGCCAATCTCAAACGCACGCAGGCCGTGGGTGCCAAGTTAAGCATCTGATTTTATGTAGAACCTTCAATTCCATGAACCATGACTGATTACAAGGTAAACTTCCAGGACCTCAAAGCCAAGGTAGGCATCGACGATGTAGCCTATGCGCTCGGGTACCGCCTGGACCGAAGGGCCGGTGTGGGCCGCTACATGGAGCTGGTGTTGGGGGACGGCAAGGAAAAGCGGGATGTGCTTGTGATCTGCCATCCCCAGGACAAGGCTTCCCAGCGGTTCTTCCGCCGTGACGGTTCCAAGGGGGATGTGGTCACACTCATCCGGGAGAACCTGAATGCCTTCAACGTGTCGGGCAAGGATGAATGGCAGAAGATAGCCAAGGTGCTGTCCCGCTTTGCCAATATGCCTGAGCCTGAATACCGCGATGACCGGGAGTATGTGCAGTCAGTCAGGTATCACGCCACCTTCGACAGCTCCAGGTATGAGGTGAAGCCGATAAATCCCGATAAGATTCCGGCCATCTTCCAACAAAGGGGATTGTCTGATGAAACGGTACGCACCTTTGCTCCGTTCATCCGACTCATCCGCGACAGGAAGAACGAGAACTTTGACGGCTACAATATCGGCTTCCCTTATATCAACGGAGAGAACAATCAGGTCCGGGGCTACGAACTGCGGGGGTACGGCGGTTACAAATCCAAGGCGGCCGGAAGTGATTCTTCCTCTTCCGCATGGGTGGCTGACTTGTCAGGTGGCTATCCGAATGTGGTGAAGAGTGTCTTCTTCTGTGAGTCGGCTTTCGATGCCTTGGCGTTTTACCAATGGAACCGGAAGCAGCTGACCAATGAAATTGCCCTGGTATCACTGGGCGGCACGTTCTCTGACGGACAAATCCGGCAGGTGCTGAACCGCTTTCCCGAAGCCCGCCCGTTTGACTGTTTCGACAATGACCTGCCCGGTCGTATCTACGGCTTGCGCATGATGGCGCTGGTAGAGAACATCCCCATGAAAATCAACCGAACCCGTGACAGTCTGGAAGTGGAAGCGAACGGACGTTCCTTCCGGCTTGATCCGGAGCGTCCCTTTCAGGTGCAGGTCAAGGAACACCTGTCGGTCAGATACGATATGGGACAATGGCTTCCTCCCAAGGCTTTCAAGGACTGGAACGACTGTCTGCTCAACAAACCGATGGAGGTGCGGCTGCATCCGACTAAACAGGACCAAATCAATAACCTGGCCGAACGCAGAAATGCAGGCCCTAAATTATAAACGTATGAATGCAAGACGATGGAAACGCTCCTTGTTAATCGCTGCTGTTGGCTTATTGATAGGTAAAACTCCGCTCTTTGCCCAACAGACTGACCCGGCGCTGACTTCTGCCGTACTGGGTCAGACCGCAGCCTTGAAGAAGATCCACAAGGACCGCAAAAAGACGCAGGAGAAAATCATTGCGGCGGAAGTGGCTGTTACCGCTTCGCTGGAGCGGATTCACCATGTGGAAGACAAGATGCTGGACTACCTCTCGAATGCGCAGGGTGCCATGCAGAACCTTTACCAGATTAAGCGTGCCGGGGAACTGGTGGCCACGGAGATACCTCAGAACTGCAGCCTGCTGCTCAAATCGGTAGGAAGCAATCTGAAGGGGACGGCCATTGCTGCAATCGTTTCGGACGAGCTGGCTGATGCCGCAACCCAGATGGCTGCGCTTTATCCGTTCATGAGGCAGTTGGTGACTTCCGGAAGCTATGACACAGACGGTTCTGACGGAAGCAAGGAGAAGCACAAGGTAAACCTGCTCAGTTCTTCCGAGCGGTACTACATAGCAAACGAGGTACTGACCAGACTGGAGGCTGTTAATACCGACCTCTTTATCCTGGCATGGCAGGTACGCACACTCTCATGGAACGACCTCTGGTTCTCTCTTGACCCGGAAGGATGGGCAAACGTGATGTCCGGCAAGAACATTATAGGAGGAATCGTTGCGGACTGGAACCGGGGGTTCTCATTCAATTAATTCAAACATTGTAATTTATCAGGAATATGGATTCAGAAAAGAAGATTATAGGACGCTGTCCGTTCTGCGGCGGCAACGTGGTAAAGACCTGCAAGGGGTATCGCTGCGAAAACAACACAGGTGAGCATCCTTCTTGTGTGCTCAACATCAATGCCATCATCGGCAACCGGAAAATGAATGACGGAGAGATTGCTGAATTTTTAGAAAAACGCTGCATCCTTCTGGACGGCAGCGGATGTGCGGGGCGTGGGCTCGGGCTGCGCGGCGGTCTGCCCGCGGCGGACACACACGACCACGAGCAGCACCGCCAGCGCCGCGAGCACGAACAGGTAAATGGCCGCGCGCCAGTTTCGCCTTAAAATTTTCCAAAATGCATTCCATCTCATGTCTCCAGTTTACCGCAGCGGCGGTGAAAACGCAACCACATCCCATCGACGCGGCGGACTTGTTTCGTTCACAATTTCGTGCTATAATAATGGTCAAAATTTCGGGGGCGCGTGCTCCCAGACAGGAAGTGCTTTCTTTTATGACAAAAATTGATATTTTCTCCGGTTTTCTCGGCGCCGGCAAGACCACGCTCATCAAAAAACTGATCGCCGAGGCCTACACGGGCGAAAAGATCGTGCTGATCGAAAACGAGTTCGGCGAGATCGCCATCGACGGCGGCTTCCTCAAGGACTCCGGCGTGCAGATCAACGAGATGAACTCCGGTTGCATCTGCTGCAGCCTCGTGGGCGACTTTGCCGACGCGCTCAAAAAAGTGCTCGAGCAGTTCCACCCCGACCGCATCCTCATCGAGCCCTCCGGCGTGGGCAAGCTGTCCGACGTGATCGTGGCGGTGCAGAACACCGCCGATGAGACCGACGACATGAAGCTGAACAGCTTCGTCACCGTGGCGGACGCCACCAAGGTGAAGGTCTACATGAAGAACTTCGGCGAGTTCTACAACAACCAGATCGAGGCCGCCGGCACCATCATCCTCTCCCGGACCCAGAAGATGAGCCAGGAGAAGCTGGAGGCCGCCGTGGCCATGCTGCGGGAGAAGAACGCCGACGCCGCCATCCTCACCACCCCCTGGGACCAGCTGGACGGCAAGACCATCCTGGCGGCCATTGAAAAGGTGTCCCTGGCGGACGAGCTGCTGGAGAAGATGCGCGCCGAGCACGCCGCCGATGAGGCGGAGCACGAGCATGCGCATCACCACCATGACCACGAGCATGCGCATGAGGAGCACGAACACCATCACGATCATGACCATCACGACCACGAGGAGCATGACCACCATCACGATCACGATGAACACGCGCATCACCATGACCACGACCACGAGTGCGACGATCCCAACTGCTCCTGCCACCACCATCACCACCACGCCGACGAGGTGTTCACCTCCTGGGGCAAAGAGACCCCCAAGGTGTTTGCCCAGGCGGACATTGAGCGGATCCTCACGGCCCTGGACTCCGGCGACTACGGCAAGATCCTGCGGGCCAAAGGCATCGTGAACGGCGAGGGCGGCAAGTGGATCGAGTTCGACTTCGTCCCCGAGGAGCATGAGGTCCGGGCAGGCCATCCCGACTACACCGGCCGGCTGTGTGTCATCGGCGCCGAGCTGCAGGAGGACAAGCTCTCCCAGCTCTTCGGTCTGTGAACTCTTTTCTTGAAAGACTGTAACCACACTTGATATTGCTGCACAAAATCAAGTGGAGTCCGTCCCCGAAGTAGGGAAAAGAGCCAAAAGAGCTTCAGCGCGCCGCGGTGGCCGGTGTGGGGGACTGTCAGAGTCGAAAGTCAGATTTCCTGCTGTCCGGGCGCCCGTTCCGCGTATTTTACCCGAAAGGAAATGCACATTATAATGGCAGACATTCCTGTTTATCTGGTGGCCGGCTTTCTGGATGCCGGCAAGACCAATTTCATCAACGGCATCCTGGAGGACGGCTTCGCCCGCCAGGATCCCACCCTGCTGCTCTGCTGCGAAGAGGGCGAGGAGGAGTACGAGAAAAACGCTTTGGACAACGTGACGGTCATCACCATTGAGGACGAGGAGGACCTGAAGTGCTCCTACCTGAAGGAGCTGGAGAAAGAGTACCACCCCAAACAGGTGCTGATCGAGTACAACGGCATGTGGCAGATGGAGCGGCTGTACCGGGAGGTTCTGCCCGCCAACTGGGTGCTGTACCAGATCATGACCTTCGTCTACGCCCCCACCTTTGAGATGTACGCCAAGAATATGGGCCAGCTGATGATGGAGAAAATCACCAACGCGGACATGCTGGTGTTCAACCGCTGTACGCCGGAGCTGCGGGACGCCCTGCGGAAGCGGAACCTTCGGATGGTGAACCGTCGGACTGACATTTACCTGGAGATGGAGGACGGCACCAGCGAGGACTACCTCACCGGCGACGAGTGCCCCTTCGACCTGAGCCAGGACCTGATCGACGTGCCGGACGACGACTTCGGTGTGTGGTATGTGGACGTGATGGATCACCCGGACCGCTGGGCGGGCAAGATGGTCCACATGAAGCTTATCATGTGCCACTCCAAGAAGTACCCGGGCATCCACTGCCCCGGCCGCTTTGTCATGACCTGCTGTGAGAACGACATCCAGTTCATGGGTCTCATCGCCAAGGGCATGAACCTGAACCAGTACCAGAACCGGGACTGGGTGGAGGTCACCGGCCGGATGGCGGTGGAGAACCACGCCGCCTACAAGGGCAAGGGGCCGGTGATGCATGTGATCTCCATCGGGCCCTGTGAGAAGCCCCAGCAAGAAGTCGTGACGTTCTAAGGGGGGAGCGGGCTCCCCTCCTAACCACCCCACCACCAGTCTGCGGACTGGTGTGTGCGCCCAAGGCGCACGGATCAACGTATTTTCGGCAGGCGCATGTCCTGCCGAAAATGGATCCGAATTTCTTCGAAATTCGATACGGGGTGTATAACCTTGCTGCAAAAATCCCCTCCGTTGTTGAACGGAGGGGATTTTTGTCTTATGCGAGACCAAGCGCCCAAGGATTCTCATCGGGCAGGCCCCAGCCCGTCTCCCAGCGGCTCACGGCCTTGTCCGTCACGTGGAGCCATTCCGTCAGTTCCCCCTGGCTCCAGTTCTTCTCTTTTCGGCGCCGGGCGATCAGCCCGCCGGTGGC
>ENA-OPRS01001192-OPRS01001192.1-human-gut-metagenome-genome-assembly--contig:-NODE-1192-length-11957-cov-7.553856_pt1 | contig 11957 bp, 9 predicted proteins | sample MGYA00241795_ERZ501881 | MGnify/ENA primary metagenome ERZ501881 (study PRJEB25962, sample SAMEA2042440) | human gut metagenome | biome: human gut; feature: human-associated habitat; material: faeces... | reverse complement strand
ATACATTGCTGTCACAACGCTTCGATAGAACCCAAGAAGGAAAACGCATTCATTTTGCATCTGCCATGACCTTGTTGGGATTAAGTGATGGAGATAATGCAACTACTGGACACGGCTATTTGGATATAGTTGACTTCATTATTCAGAACTGTACCGATGTAGAGCGAAACCTGCAGGAACTATATCGTCGTGTGGCTTTCAATATTTGTATCGGCAATACTGATGACCATTTCCGCAATCATGGTTTTCTTTTGACCGCAAAAGGTTGGACATTGTCTCCTGCTTACGATATGAATCCAACGCTGCATGAATATCAAAGTCTGCTCATCTCCGCTGATTCCAATAAGGCGGATTTGAGCATTTTGCTCGATACTTGCGAGGATTATATGCTCAATAAGAAAACAGCAGAGAAGATTGTTGCAGAGGTAGTTGAAGTCGTAAAAGAATGGCGGGAACTTGCTAATCGTCAAGGCATATCCAAAAGAGAAATGGATATGTTTTCAGGAGTGCTGGATGAAAGATGCAAGCAATATGTTAGTATTTAACATCTTAGTTCAATCAGAATAAGGAGGAAATAATCATGAGTGGAGGATATTTTAATAGGAACACATACGCAATGCGTGAGATAGCTGATGCTATTGAGCGTGACATTGCAAGGGCTTTACAACCAAAGCCGGAGAAAGTACAAGAGGATTATTGGACTATTTACGAGAAAGATTGCTTTGGCTCATATCATAGTTATAAGGACTACATGAGTTTTGGGAACTATGAAGACGCAGAATCTTTTCTTCTGAGAGATAAAACCATCGTCAAGGCAGAACAAAAATACGCAGACCGACGATTCTTTGATGATGGGGTGATTTTCCAATCAACAAAACGATATATGTCTGACACTCCAGATGCTGAACAAATTCCGGTATTATACTCAATCCATCATTGTTATTATGATCATTATCTCTATGAAGCAGATGTATTGGAACTGTTAGATGAGACGATAGATGCAATGAAGGAGGCGTATCGGCAAATTCGTATAGCAGAAATATATGCGGAACGAGTAGGCTGGATGATGAGTGGCGATGATAGCGAAGAGTGTTTCCGTGAACGCATCAAGGAAGACTTGACGGAGTTTGAAAAGGAATATGCGTCAAAAGACTGGACTTATCTCGATGAAGATGACGAATAAAAGCAATAACCTATCATAAAGTAAAGAAAGAGGTGTGTTCTTGCATATTATATGATAGATTGATGATGCGACCGATACAATGGAATCAAATTATGTGGAATCAACATTATGTTTATGCAGCATAATGCTTTTTGTAACGACGTTATATGATATTTTTATCATGTTGTTTTGAATATTATCTTTTTATGTTTAACTTTGTACTTGAAATATAATACGAAGCAATATGGCGAAAATAGAATGCTCAAACCGATTGCGTGTAGTTCTAGCGGAAAAGGAAATAACCAATCGTTGGCTGGCAGAACAGATGGGCGTCACCGATATGACAGTGTCACGATGGAAGACTAATAAGATACAACCATCAATGGCTCAGTTTGTAGAAATAGCCCAACTGCTTAAAGTGGATATTAAAGACCTTATAGAGGCCGATTTTAATTATGAAGTAGAATGAGTAGACAAAAAAAATATACATTTATAGATTTATTCGCAGGGTGTGGTGGGTTGAGCCTTGGGCTTGAACAGGCAGGGTTTGAAGTTGTGTTCATGAACGAGATTGTTGAAACCTTTGCATCTACTTACTTGGCTAATCATAGTCTAAAACAAGGACAGTATTTTATTGGAGACATCAATGAATTGAATACTTGTTTAGACAAATATAGAGATACACTTAAGAATCCGGATAGACCAATTACTTTAGTATGTGGAGGCCCTCCTTGCCAAGGCTTTTCGATGGCGAATAGGCAAAGGATTATTGATGATCCAAGAAATCAGCTTTATAAGGCTTATTTGCAATTCCTTTCGGAAATTAGACCGCAATTTTTCGATACAGCATATTTACATCACTGATTATCAGTGACAATTCATTTTAATCGGTACAACCTCTGTTTCGACAAATACACAGAATGTAGGGGCAAATGCAAATCGCTGTATTTCACAGCTTTGCATATACGTGTTGTACCGCTTTCTTTCAGCTTTTTTGCGAATATCCGCTATCAGATACAAGGTATTGAATGATAGGGTATTTCCGCAGGTATGTTACAGAACACTTGTTGAATACAAAGATAATGATTTTCTTGGAATTTCTGTGGTTTGCGGTATGGTTTTTATTCCAAAATGTGTTTAATAATAATAGTTCGTCAATCAATCGCCTAACTCCGTCTATTGATATTTCTCCTTCTATATGTGACGACTGTGTTGTTCCATTCTTATCATCTTTTTGATTTTCACGCCATAAGTTGTGGTTTCATGTAACTACAAAACTACAAAAATAATCCAGATATTGAATATAATTCACTACATTTGCATTATAAAATCGTATCAAACAATGAAGCTAAATAGAATAAAGGCGGTTCTTTTGGAAAAAGGTATCTCTCAGACATGGTTGGCGAAACAGCTTGATAAGAGTTTCAGTATGGTAAATGCCTATGCTTGTAATCGGATTCAGCCTAATTTGGATACTCTACAACAGATTGCAGAGATATTGCAGGTAGATTTGAAGGACTTAATAACTGATAAAAAAGACAGGTAATAATATACAAGCCTTTCTGATGTTATTATTGAGTTTAATTGATTAGAATATAAAAATAAGCAATAAGATGGCAAACTTAAATATTGAGCAGAAAAAGGTGAAAAGCCTTTTTCAAGAATCGAAATACAACTTCCTTATACCTGATTACCAACGCCCATATGCGTGGGGTGAGATGGAGTGTAAAACTTTATGGGATGATTTGTTTTCGTTCTCTTTTCCAAATGATGACTGTGACCAATTTGTTGACGATGAAGAGTATTTTCTTGGTCCCATAGTAACATTTAAGAATAGGAACCAAATGGAGGTAATTGATGGACAGCAACGTTTGACGACACTTATGCTTTTGTTAAGGGCTTTTTATAATAAACTAGGTAGTATGAAAGACCCTCGCTCAAAACGGATGAAGGAGGATATTGAAAAATGTATTTGGAGGGCTAATGAATTTGGGGAGTTTGAAACATCTGCTCTGAAAATCAATTCACAAGTTGCTACAGATGAAGATAAAGAAGAGTTTATTTCAATATTGAAAGATGGACAAGGAATTGGTAAAAAAAGTCGTTACGCAAAGAATTTCAATTTCTTCGTTGAAAAGATAGATGCTTTTCTAAGTAATTATCCATCTTATTTTGCATATTTCCCGGCTCGTGTGCTGAATAACTGTGTCCTTTTACCAATAGAGGCAGAATCACAAAATACGGCGTTAAGAATTTTCTCAACCTTGAATGATAGAGGGAAACCTCTTTCTGATGCAGATATTTTTAAGGCGCAACTTTATAAATATTATTCATCATTTGGCAAAAAAGATGAATTTATAGAAACGTGGAAAAATCTAGATAAGATTACTAGCGAAGTGTTTCATCCAATTTATGGTACACCATTAGATGAATTGTTTACAAGATATATGTATTATGAACGAGCACTTGCAGAGATAAAATCATCAACAACAGAAGCTTTGCGCAAGTTTTATGAAGGAGATGGCAGCTATCCTCTTTTGCATCAGCCAAAGACATTGAGTAATCTTGTAAGCCTTGCCAAATTTTGGCAAGATGTTAACAATCAAGAGACAGAACGTTTCTCAGATAAAGTTCTAAAGCGTTTGTTCGTACTTAGTTATGCTCCTAATGGAATGTGGACGTATATCACTTCTGTGTATTTTATGTACCATCGTAATGAAAATGATGAAATAGAAGAAAATGCTTTTTGTCGTTTCTTGGATTGTATAACAGCTTTCATATGGGCGTATGCTATAACTAATCCAGGTGTTAACTCTTTGCGTACTCCTGTATATGCAGAAATGGTTAAGATAATCAAAGGAGAAGATGTAACATTCTCGGATTTCAAATTTTCAGAAGAACGTTATCGTGCGCAAATAACAAATTATGCATTTAATAATAGTCGTGCGATTACAAAATCAATGATTACTTGGTGGGCTTTTCAATATGATAATCAATCATTATTGTCATTGGAAACCAGATTCGATATAGAACATATATATGCACGAAACAGACTGGATAAAGAAAAAGGTTTATCAAATCCTCAGAATGTAGAAATACTTGGGAATAAGGTTCTTCTTGAGAAAAGATTGAATATCAGAGCTTCCGACTATCGCTTTGTAGATAAAGTAAAATATTATAAAGGTTTTACCACTGCTAATGGTCAGGAAAAGAATGGTTCTCAAATTGTAGAATTGGCAGAGATAAGTAATTCATATAGTGATTTTACTGAAACTGATATTATTAATCGTAATTCTAAAATTATTGATTCGTTTGTGAATTTCCTTAGAGCGAATCAATTATTGAAAGAGTGAAGTTATAGCTTTGAATATCAATTTGTTTTTTGACATAAACTTCTGATAATATATATTATTAAGAACATGACTCCTGAAGAAAAAGCAAGAATAAAGATAGACCAGTGGTTTGCCGATGCTGGTTGGAAAGTAGTCAACAGGGAGGATTATGAACCTACTTGTACAGCTGTAGCCATAAGAGAAGGTTTATTGAAAGGAAATCTTGAAGCAGATTATTTCCTTTTCATTAATGGAAAAGCAGTAGGGGTACTTGAAGCTAAGCGTGAAGAAACAGACGCATTTGCTTCCAAAGTATGCGAGCAGGCAACCTTATATGCAAGAAGTGTACCAAATCTCTATCAGGCATATCAAAAGCCATTGCCTTTTATCTTTACCTCGAATGGCAAGGAGCTATATTGCTGTGATTTTCGTGAACAAGATTCTTGTTTCAAGCAGATAATGGCTATTCCTACGCCACATGAATTGGTCAAGAAGTTGGGGATTGAGGATACATTTGCCGGACTTCCTACATTGAAAAGGAAGGGACTTCGTGATTGCCAGTATGAGGCGGTGACAGAACTTGAAAAAAGTTTCCGTGCCGGGCAAAATCGGGCGTTGATGGTTCTTGCCACTGGAGCAGGCAAAACATATACGGCTTGTCTTGCTGCCTACCGAATGCTTTCTTATACACCAATGCGTAGAGTGTTGTTTCTTGTTGATCGAAATAATCTTGGAAAACAAGCAGAGGGAGAATTTGGAACTTTCCGTCTGACAGAGAACGGGGATGCTTTCAATACTATCTTTACGGTCAATCGCCTTCGTTCGTCTTCTATTCCTTCTGATAGTAATGTCGTTATTTCTACCATACAACGCCTATTCTCATTTTTGAAAGGAGAAACTATTGAGGATAATGATGACGATGATGAAAACGAACCTGTAGAGGAAGTAACCTTGCCTCCCAATCCCAATTTACCGCACGATTACTTTGATATGATTGTCATAGACGAATGCCATCGCTCCATTTATGGGAACTGGCGCAAGGTGTTGGAGTATTTCGATACGGCTCGACTTGTAGGTTTGACAGCAACCCCGATTGAAGAGACAAAGAAATTCTTTAACTATAATATCATTGTCAATTATACCTTAGAAAAGAGTATCGTTGATGGTGTGAATGTGGATTGTAGGGTGTATCGAATAAAAACGCAAGTTACGGAAACTGGGGGAGCTATATTAGAGGGCGAGAGAGTAAAGGAAGAAACGAGATATACAGGTGAGGTTAAGACTGTGAGTAACAAGGAAACCAAAACCTACACCAATAAAGAACTTAATCGGAGTGTCATTAATCCGGCACAAATAAAGTTAATCCTTTCAACCTATCGGGATGTGGTTTATACAGAATTGTTTAATGACCCACAACGTGAGCCGAATATGGACTATTTGCCTAAAACCTTGATATTTGCGCTCAATGAAGCTCACGCCACAAATATCGTACAGATAGCTAAAGAGGTGTTCGGACGGACTGACGACCGTTTTGTTCAGAAAATCACTTATTCAGCAGGCGACAGTAACGAGCTGATACGCCAATTCCGTAACGACAAGGATTTCCGTATTGCTGTCACCTGTACGTTGGTTGCCACCGGAACAGATGTAAAGCCACTGGAAGTGGTGATGTTCATGCGTGATGTGGAGTCATTGCCTTTATATATTCAGATGAAAGGGCGTGGAGTGCGCACTATTGGTGATGAGCAACTCCGCAATGTTACCCCGAACGCATTCAGCAAGGATTGTTTTTATTTGGTTGATGCGGTAGGCGTGACAGAACATGCGCAAACAGTGGCACCTATAGATGACGGTCCTACAACAAAAACGATTACTCTAAAGGAACTGTTAGAACGTATTAGTCATGGCTATATTCCTGACGAGTATCTCAAACGGCTTGCGGCAACGCTTGCACGAATATACAATAAAGCGGATGATTCGCAACGGAAAGAGTTTATCCGTTTGTCTCATGATGACATGAAGGAGCTTTCTGTCAGAATATACGATGCGCTGGAGAAAGGCATTCTTCCATTGTTTGTAAGCACAGATGAGCCTAACAATGAACGTAAGGGGTTAGTTGCTCCGCTTGCCAATCATGCGGATGCTCGGAAATACCTTCTTATACTTGCAGCCGGATTCGTCAATACATTGATGCCGGGTGAAGATACGCTTATCTCCAAAGGGTTTTCCATTGAGGAAGCAAAAAATACGACAGAGGCTTTTGAAGATTTTTGTAAAAAGTACTATGACGAAATAGAGGCACTGCGCATCATTTACAACAATGAGGGAGAGCCTATAACCTATTCGATGCTCAAGGATTTGGAGAACAGACTCAAAATGGCAAACAATCATTTTACATCCAAACAACTATGGAACTCTTATGCCATAGTTAATCCTAAAGTGGTAAGGCGTTCCACTACCAAAGAAGAAAGCGATGCATTGACCAATATCATACAACTTGTGCGCTTTGCTTTCCACCAAATCGAACGATTGGATAGCGTAGTTACTACCTCTAAACAGTTTTTCAATCTTTGGTTAGGACAAAACCAGCGTGAAATAACAGACAAACAGCGAGAGGTTATCAGTCGTATTGTGGATTACATCGCTTCTAACGGAGCTTGTACTATCAGAGATATTCGTGAAGATGATGCTACCCATGCAGCCCAAATGATTAGAGCGTTTGGTAATATGCAGAAGGCAGACGAGGCACTTCACTCACTTTACACATTTGTAGTTTTAAGAAAAGCAGCATAAAGAAATGGCAACAAATAATACAACAGAGCAATCGCTCACCAAAAAAGTATGGAATCTGGCAACCACTCTTGCCGGACAAGGAATCGGGTTCACTGATTATATTACCCAACTGACCTATCTTTTATTCTTGAAGATGGATGCCGAAAATGTAGAAATGTTTGGAGAAGAGTCGGCTATTCCAACTGGTTATCAGTGGGCAGATTTGATAGCACTTGATGGTCTGGATCTGGTAAAACAATATGAAGAAACCCTTAAATTGCTTAGCGAGCAGGATAATCTGATAGGTACAATTTATACGAAGGCACAAAACAAGATAGACAAACCTGTTTATCTAAAAAAGGTTATCACCATGATTGATGAGGAGCAATGGCTCATTATGGACGGTGATGTGAAAGGTGCTATCTACGAAAGCATTCTTGAAAAGAACGGGCAGGATAAGAAAAGCGGTGCAGGACAGTATTTTACTCCTCGTCCACTTATTCAGGCAATGGTGGATTGCATCAATCCGCAAATGGGTGAAACGGTTTGTGACCCGGCTTGTGGAACAGGTGGATTCTTGCTTACAGCTTACGATTATATGAAAGGTCAGTCAGCAAGTAAAGAAAAACGTGATTTCTTGCGTGACAAAGCTTTGCATGGTGTGGATAATACGCCCTTAGTGGTGACGCTCGCTTCCATGAATCTTTATTTGCATGGTATTGGTACAGACCGTAGTCCGATTGTTTGTGAGGATTCTTTGGAAAAAGAACCGTCAACTCTTGTTGATGTGATACTTGCCAATCCTCCTTTTGGTACTCGTCCGGCTGGTTCTGTGGACATCAACCGCCCGGATTTCTATGTAGAAACCAAGAATAACCAGTTAAACTTTCTCCAGCACATGATGCTTATGCTCAAAACCGGAGGACGTGCTGCTGTGGTGCTTCCTGACAATGTCCTTTTTGAGGCAGGGGCAGGTGAGACTATTCGCAAACGCTTATTGCAAGATTTCAATCTGCATACTATCTTGCGCTTGCCTACAGGTATTTTCTATGCGCAAGGCGTAAAAGCCAACGTGTTGTTTTTCAGCAAAGGACAACCAACCAAAGAAATATGGTTTTACGATTACCGTACAGACATAAAGCATACGCTTGCCACCAATAAACTGGAGCGGCATCATTTGGATGATTTTGTTTCTTGCTACAATAATCGAGTAGAAACCTACGATGCCGAGAATAATCCGCAAGGTCGTTGGCGTAAATACCCTGTAGATGAAATTATTGTCAGAGACAAAACAAGTCTTGACATTACTTGGATAAAACAAGGTGGTGAGGTGGACGACCGTTCATTGGCAGAGCTGATGGCAGACATCAAGGATAAGAGCCAGACCATTAGTAGAGCGGTGACTGAACTTGAAAAACTGCTTGCAAATATTGAAGAAAATTGAGCTATGCGAAAAGATATTAGCACAAATGATAAAGATATAAACGACCTGTTCTTAAAGGTTGTTGACCTTGTCACGCAGGCAAGGGAACGTGTGGCAACAGCCGTCAATATTGCTGAGGTCTATACTAAGTTCCATATCGGACAATATATAGTAGAATATGAGCAAAAGGGAGAGACAAGAGCCGAATACGGAAAGGCGGTATTGAAAGAACTATCTAAACGTCTGACAGATAGGTTGGGAGATGGATGGTCGTATTCAACGCTTAAGAATATACGGCAGTTTTATATTGTCTTTTCTAAAGGGCTAACCGGTGGTTGTCCAAAGTCGAGCCAAAAGGCTAACCAGTGGTTAGCCGATTATCCGAAGGCAGAGGAACATCTTTCTGAACCAACATTCGCTCTCTCATGGTCTCATTACCTTATACTGATGAGGGTGGAAAATCCGGATGCCCGCAGTTTCTATGAAATAGAATGTACCCAACAACAATGGTCTAAAAGGCAACTCAGCCGTCAAGTAGGAAGCTGTCTTTATGAGAGATTGGCTTTGAGTCGTAACAAAGATGAAGTAATGCGGTTGGCGAAAGAAGGGCAAACTATTGGTAAACCATCGGACATCATCAAGAATCCCATCACATTAGAGTTTCTTGGTCTAAAACCCGATGCGGTGTACTCGGAGTCTAAATTGGAGAATGCCATTATCAACAAGATGCAGCAATTCCTGTTAGAACTTGGCAAAGGGTTCCTTTTTGAAGCAAGGCAGAAAAGGTTTACATTTGATGAGCAGCATTTCTTTGTTGACTTGGTGTTCTATAATCGTTTGCTGCAATGCTATGTGCTTATAGATTTGAAGATAGACAAACTTACTCACCAAGACCTTGGACAGATGCAGATGTATGTTAACTATTACGACCGCTATGTGAAGCAAGACTTTGAAAAGCCTACAATCGGTATTCTGCTGTGCAGGGAGAAGAACGATGCGCTTGTAGAACTTACCTTGCCTAAAGATGCCAACATTTATGCTTCTGCTTATCAGCTTTATCTTCCTAATAAGGCTTTATTGCAAGCCAAGGTGAAGGAATGGATTGAAGAGTTTGAAGAGAATGAGGAATTAAAGAAACTGGAAGAAAATGAATAGTAATGATGCTGTTTTTTTTGACAGCATCATTACAAACAAAAATACAACGATGGATACAAAAGCGTTACGTCAAAAGATACTCGACCTTGCGATACATGGAAAACTTGTGCCGCAAGACCCCAACGATGAGCCAGCATCCGTTCTGCTGGAACGAATCAAGGCTGAAAAAGAACGACTGATAAAAGAAGGAAAAATCAAGCGGAGCAAGAAGTCCGCCAAGACTTCTGATACGCCCCATTATGAGAACGTGCCGTTTGAGGTGCCGGAATCGTGGGTGTGGTGTAAGTTGGATGATTTAGCTTTTTACAAAAAAGGACCTTTTGGAAGTAGCCTAACCAAAGCTATGTTTGTCCCTAAAGGCAAAGATACATACAAAGTATATGAACAGAAAAATGCTATACAAAAAGACCATAAGCTTGGTTCTTATTACATTTCAACGGAAAAATATTGCTCACTGAGTGGCTTTGCTGTTCATCCAAATGATATAATCGTTAGTTGCGCTGGGACTATTGGAGAAACTTATGTTTTGCCACAAAATATTCAAGAGGGAATTATCAATCAAGCTTTGATGTTAATACGCTTATATAATCGTGAAATTGAAGGTTTTTATCTACTTTATTTCGATTTTATTCTTAAACAAGAAGCGTATAAAGAAAGTAAAGGAACGGCTATAAAAAATATTCCACCTTTCGATGTATTAAAAAACTTCTTTATTCCAATTCCGCCCAAAGAGGAACAAAAAAGAATATTGAGCGAGGTTGATAAATGGATGTCTTTTGTTGATGATATAGATACTAATAGTAAAGACTTACAATTGTACATTAAGCATACCAAGAGCAAAATCCTTGACCTTGCCATTCACGGTAAACTTGTGCCGCAAAACCCTAACGATGAACCTGCTATCGAATTGTTGAAACGCATAAATCCCGACTTCACACCTTGTGATAACGGGCATAGGAGGAAGTTGCCACAAAATTGGACTTGGGCAAAAGGAAAGAATATCTTTGCACCTATGAAATCGGCAAAGCCTAAAAGTAATAAATTCCAATATATTGATATTGATTCTATCGATAATAGACGGCAAATAATCAGCGAAATTAAAATAATAAAAACGGCTAACGCACCAAGTAGAGCAAGCCGCCATACTCAAAAGAATGATATTGTTTTTTCAATGGTTCGTCCGTATTTACGTAATATAGCAAAGGTTACTAATGATAATTGCATAGCGTCAACAGGTTTTTACGTGTGTAGCTCTATTCCGCAAATTCTCGATCATGATTATTGCTATTATCTTATGATTTCTGACAATGTTGTAAATGGATTAAATCAATTTATGAAAGGGGATAATTCACCATCTATCAATAAAGGACATATTGATGAATGGTTATTTCCGTTACCTCCACTTGCCGAACAACAGCGTATTGTGCAAAAGATAGAAGAACTATTCTCGGAACTCGATAATATTCAAAAAGCCTTAGAAGTGTAAGTGAATGCACTCCTAAGGGTTAATGTGGCTTTACCAGTTCACCACCTTATCCACAATCTTCTGCTGTTCGCTGGCAGTACGGCGAAGATAAATACGAGTGGTTTCTATGCTTTCATGTCCCATGAGGTCGGCAAGCAAAGCAAGGTCGTTAAAGCGGTCCAGGAAGTTTTTGGCGAAACGGTGACGGAATGAATGAGGATAAACTACATCCTTGTTCATTCCGTATTTTTCTGCAAAATGTTTGAGCTGAGAAGCGATTCCACGAGTAGTAATGCGCTGTCCGAAACGGTTTAGGAAGATATAGCCTGATGTCAAGCCTTGACTTTTCAACCATTTTTCGGCTTCTGTCCGTAGATTCTTGGGAATGTATAGTCGTCGAATCTTTCCGCCTTTACTATACAAATCAAGATAGCCCACTTTGATGTGTTCTGCTTTAATGTGGAGCAATTCACTAACACGTGCTCCTGTGGCAGCCATGAACCACACAATGAAATACCACTCCTCATAACCATCAGCTTTAAGCCGGGATTTGAGAAATTTGTAATCGGCATCGCTGATTACATTTTCCAAAAAGTTCTTTTGTTGCACCTTTACGAACTTCACTTTTAGTTTTTCTTGTTTCGTAAA
>ENA-OPRS01001173-OPRS01001173.1-human-gut-metagenome-genome-assembly--contig:-NODE-1173-length-12144-cov-3.693109_pt1 | contig 12144 bp, 10 predicted proteins | sample MGYA00241795_ERZ501881 | MGnify/ENA primary metagenome ERZ501881 (study PRJEB25962, sample SAMEA2042440) | human gut metagenome | biome: human gut; feature: human-associated habitat; material: faeces... | reverse complement strand
CCCCGGACGTTTCGGTTTCCGGGGATTTTTTGTGCCGTTCCGGTTCGTCGGCCGCTTGCCGGCCTCCGTACCATCGGTCCGGCTTGTCGCGCAGGTCGCTGCGGAGACGGGGCCCTGCGATCTGTCGCATTTCAGCCGGATGTTTTGGGAGGTGACGGCCCGTCGCCGGGAGATGCCGCGGTGCTGAGCTACTCCGGCATCCACTCCGCGATGCCCGTCAGCGGATGGGCGGCGCGCCATGCCTCGAACTCGCTGCGGGTGCGCACGCCGTCGCGCAGGACGGCCATGCAGTAGGCGATGCCCGGAACATGCTCCGTCGCGGGCGTCTCGAATTTGAGCCGGAGGATCGCTAGGCGCGTCTCGTCGGTCAGGGCCGCGGAGATGCGGTCGGCCACCCGTTCGAAATACCCCTCCCAAGGCGATCCGACGGACATGTGGATCATGTCGATCTGCCAGAGCCGTTCGTCGGCGTCGGCATACCACGCATGCCATTCGAGACACTGGTCCTGCGCGTCGAGCAGGTTTCCGTACTCGATGCGACGGATGCGGGGATTTTCGGCCAGCCGGGCCATGGCGGCGAAGCTGTCGGCCACGCGGAGCGGTGAGGAGTAGATGTGAAAGTCGATGTCGCGGTGCTTCATCAGCAGACCCGTGCGGAGCGAGCCTACGAGGTTCGCTTCGGCGCCCACCGAGCGCCAGATGGCCTCCAGATCGGTGTCGCGGATGACCTCGCGGGCGCGCTGCTGGTTGGCGGCCGCAATTTCGAGGATGTCGTTCATGTCGTGTTTTTTAGGGGTTATAACGGCGGGCGGAGCGGTCCGGCCGCTCCGTCACGTGTGAAATCGGTTTTGTACGGCTATTTGCCGAGCAGGATGCGGGCCTGGGCCACGGCGGCGTCGGTGATTTCCGAGCCGGAGAGCATCTTGGCGATCTCGGTCACGCGCTCCTCGTCGCCCAGGCGCGTGATGTCGGTGCGCCCGCCGCGCTTGTAGACCACGAAGTGCGCCGTGCCCTTCGAAGCGACCTGCGGCAGGTGGGTGATGTCCACCACCTGCATCGAGGCCGAGAGCGAGGCGATGATTTCGCCCATGGCGTCGGCGATGCGTCCCGAAACGCCCGTGTCGATCTCGTCGAAGATGATCGTCGGCAGTTGCATCCGTTCGGCCAGCAGGGCTTTCAGGGCCAGCATCACGCGCGAAAGCTCGCCGCCCGAGGCGATGCGCTCGACGGGCTGCGGCGTCATTCGCGGATTGGCCGTGAAGAGGAATTGCACGCTGTCGCGGCCCGTGCGTCCCGGCTCTGCGAGGGGTGTCAGGGCGATGCGGAAAACCGTCTCGGGCATGCCCAGCCGGGCGAGGGTCGAGAGGATGTGTTTCTCGAATCCCGCAGCGGCCTTTTCGCGCGTCTTGTGCAGACGGTCGGCCAGCGTCGCGGTCTTTTCGGCGGCTTCCGATAGGGCCGCTTCCGCTTGGGCGATCTCCTCGTCGCTGTGGACGATGGCTGCGAGTTGTGCGGCGCAGCGGTCGCGCAGGGCGATCAGCTCCGCTTCGTCCGCCGCGCGGTGTTTCTGTTGCAGGGCGATCAGCGTGTCGAGCCGCGCCGAGCACTTCGCCAGCCGCTCGGGGTCGGCATCGAGCCGTTCGCATGCGGCGGCGGCCGAACCGTTGATGTCCTTCAGTTCCTCCAGCACCGAGCGCAGCCGTCCGGCATATTCCCCGGCGGCGGGGTAGTGGCTGCGGATATGGTTGAGTTCGTTCTCCGAATTCTTGAGCTGCGCCAGCACCCCGGTCTCGTCGGCGTCGAGGGCGTTGCGCAGGGAGGTCAGCGCCTCGCCGATGCGGTCGGCGTTTTCGAGCACCGCCAGCTCCTCCTCCAGCTCTGCCTGCTCGCCGGGGCGCAGGTTGGCCGAGGTGAGTTCCTCGGTCTGGAACCGGAGCCACTCTTCGTCGCGGCGGCCGTTGGCGGCCTCTTCGCGCAGGGCCGCGAGACGGCGGCGCAGCTCCGTAAGCCGGGCATACTGCGCGGCGTACTGCGTCAGCAGTTCCCCGTTCGCAGCCACGGTGTCGAGCGCCGAAGTCCTGAACTCCTCCGACGAGAGGATCAGGTTCTGGTGCTGCGAGTGGATGTCCAGCAGGCGTGCGCCCAGTTCGCGCAGTTGCGCCAGCTGCACGGGTACGTCGTTGACGAAGGCGCGGCTCTTGCCCGCAGGGGTGATCATGCGCGTCAGGGTCGTTTCGGGGGCATAGTCGAGGTCGTTCTCGGCGAAAAACGCTTCCAGACTGCTTCCCGCGAGGTCGAAGGTCCCCTCCACCGTGCAGTTGCGCGTTGCGTCCTTCATCGCCTGCCCGTCGTTCTTGGCTCCGAGCAGCAGGCCCAGCGCGCCGAGCAGAATGGATTTTCCGGCCCCGGTCTCACCCGTGATGATGTTCAGGTGGGGGTCCAGCTCCATTTCGAGCTTGTCGATGAGCGCGTAGTTTTCGACCGACAGACGGCGTAGCATACCAATTCGGAATTAAGAATTCAAAATTAAGAATTAAAAATGAAAAAACGAAAACCGGGTGCGATTGCGCGCTATTCGGCGAAAAACTCTTCGATACGTTCGGCGATGCGTTCGGCGACTTCGCGCTTCGACAGCAGGGGAAGCTCTTCGCGGCCCGTGCGGTCGATGAAGGTCACCTTGTTCGTGTCGCCGCGGAAGCCGGCTCCGGCGTCGCGCAGCGAGTTGAGGACGATGAAGTCGAAATTCTTCTTTTCGAGTTTGGCTTCGGCGTGCGCCTGTTCGTCGTGGGTTTCCAGGGCGAATCCCACCAGCAGGCGGCCGCCCTTGTGCGCTCCAAGCTCGGCGGCGATGTCGCGCGTGCGGCGCAGGGTGATGCACATGTCGCCGTCGCATTTCTTGATTTTGGTGTCCGAAACCCGGTCGGGGGTGTAGTCGGCCACGGCGGCGCACATCACGGCCCCGTCGGACCCTTCGAAAGCCCGGACCGCGGCGTCGTACATCTCGGTGGCCGAGAGCACGTCCACGCGCTCCACGCCCGCGGGCGTCGGCAGCTCCGTGCGGCCCGTGACAAGCGTCACGCAGGCCCCTCTGTCGGCCAGCTCCCCGGCAATGGCATAGCCCATCTTGCCCGAGGAGTGGTTCGAGATGAACCGCACGGGGTCGATGGCTTCGATCGTGGCTCCTGCCGTGACGATCAGCCGTTTACCTTGCAGGTTCTTTTTTTTTTCACGGAGAAGACCGCCGACGAATGCGGCGATCGCATCGGGTTCGGCCATGCGGCCCTTGCCCTGAAGACCGCTGGCCAGTTCGCCTTCGCCCGGCTCGACGATATGCACGCCGCGTCGGGCGAGTGTCCGGAGGTTCTGCTGCGTGGCCTCGTGGGCGTACATGTCCAGGTCCATGGCGGGAGCCACGGCGACCGGGCAGCGGGCCGAGAGGTAGGTGGTCAGCAGCAGGTTGTCGGCGATGCCGGAGGCCATTTTGGCCAGGGTGTTGGCCGTGGCGGGGGCGATCAGGTAGCAGTCGGCCCATTCGCCCAACGACACGTGGGAGTTCCACGCGCCGTTTTCGGGGTCGAAGAACTCCACCAGAATCGGGTTCTTCGAGAGCGTGGCCATCGTCAGGGGCGTGATGAACTGCTTCGCCAGCGGAGTCATCACCACGCGCACGTCGGCGCCGGCCGTCTTCAATAAACGACAAAGCACGGCAGCCTTGTAGGCCGCTATGCTACCCGTGATACCCAGCAGTATGTGGCGTCCCGCCAGCGGGGGACACGTGCCCGGGGATGCCATTGCGTGCGGATTTTAAATCTCCTTCATCACGCCGTCCTTGCCCTCCTTGTAGACCAGCTCGTGGTCGAGGAACTCCTCGGTGGCGATGATCACCGGTTTGGGCAGGCGTTCGTAGTAACGCGAAATCTCGATCTGCTCGCGGTTCTCGAAGGTCTCCTCCATGGTGTCGGTGGGCGACGAGAAATCGGCGAGCTTGCGGTTAAGCTCCGTCTTGAGTTCGGTCGAGATCTGGTTGGCGCGGCGGGCGATGATGTTGATGCTTTTGTAGACGTTGCCCGTCTCCCGGTCCAGATCCACCAGCTTGCGCGTGATGGTGTTGTTGGGAATGTTCTTCTTGATTTCCATCTTATATGTTGTTGTCTTTGTTATTGCGGTCGAGGTAGTCGCGTGCCTGCTGGGCCATGCGGTCGAGGCTCTTGATGTGCGTCGATTCGGGGAACTCCTCCTTGAACGAGAGGTAGGAGTCGAGCATCGATAGGTAGCGGTCGGTCTGCTTTTCGGAGATCGAGTTGCTGGCCAGGCGGTAGCCCGAATCGACGATCAGGTACATGATCTCTTCGCGGCGCTTGCTCTCGGGGTATTGTTTCAGCGCGTTCTTGAACGCCACGATCGCCGATTTGTATTTGCCCGTCTTATAATAGGTGTAGGCGTTCAGGTAAGCTTTCTCGTGGAGCCGTTCGGTCAGCTCGGTGTTGATCTTGCGGAAGTTCTCGACGCGGTCGCTCTGCGGATAGCGCGACATGAATTCGTTGATGGCGATCAGCGCGTGCCCGGTCATCGTCTGGTCGCGCGAGGGACCCGGCGAGAGGTAGTAGAAGCAGAGCGCGTACATGCCCTCGGCGTCTTCGATGAAGGCGCTGCGGCCGAATTTGCGGCGGAAGTCGTCCAGCAGGGTCGAAGCCGTGTCGAAATCGCGGTTCTTGTACTTGCAGCGGGCGTTGAAGAACGAGATGCTGTCTTCGCGCGACGAGCCCGTGTAGTAGTGCTGCACGCCTTCGAAAAGGGTCGAGGCGCGCTGCCATTTCTCCTTCTGGTAGTACTCCAGCGCCTTGCTGTAAATCAGTTCGGGCTGCCCGCTTTTCAGAAGGGCGTTCATCCCGGAGCATCCTCCGAGGATGATCGCAACCGCCACTCCGCAAAGGGCGTATAAAAAAGTCTGCTTCATTTATGAATCTTTTACGGCGCTTTATCGCGCAAAGTTACGCATAAATTAACGATTTGCAAAAAAAAATATTGCTCGCGGAGACTGCGAAGATGCCGTGCGGGGCGTTTTTTCCGGCGGCGCGTGAAAAAGCCCCTGCCGGGGCGGGGGCTTGAGGGCGGGGCGAAGGTGCCGGAACGATGTTTCGGGGTGTGGATAAATGCCCGATTTGCAGCTTGTTGCGGTGGGGCGCGCCGTGCCGGGACGTTTTCGGCGACGGTGTCAGAAGAAAAATCCCAGGGACCCGCCGTAGACGATGTCGTGGGGCACTTTGACGCGCCGGGCGATTCCTTCGGAGGTGAAATCGTGCCAGACGCGCGAACGCGGGTAGCCCGAGATGCGGAAGTCGATGAAGAATTTGCGGACGTTGAAGCCCAGTCCGCCCATGACGCCCACGTCGCCGTTGTTGAAGCGGACCTTGAGCAGCTGCGGGACGCTGCTCCGCTCGGATTCCGTGACGCGGAACAGCGCGCCGCCGAACAGGCGCAGCACGCCGAACTGGAAGCCCAGCTGGACGGGGATTTCGAACCGCTCGGTGCGCAGCGCGATGCGGCGGCTCCCGGAGTTCTCGGCCAGCACGTTGTAATTGACGAAGGCGTAGTTCAGTTCCGATTGCAGGTGGAGGTGTTTCGAAAGGTTGAGCCGCAGGACGAAGCCCACGTCGTAACCGGCCCGGACGGCGCCGGGCGTGAAGCGGGTGTCGCCGATGCGGGTCGGGACGAACGAGTAGTCGGCGAAGTTGACGCCGCCGCGTACGCCGACCATTAGGCGTTGGGCGGAGGCCGCGCCGGAGAAGACGAGCGCGGCGAGGAGGGTGAAGACCAGGTGTTTCATAAGACGTTGATGTTTAGGACGGGATCACATCAGGGGTGACACGAGCCGGAGCACGTCGCCCAGCGTCCGGCGCCACAGCGGCGGCCTCCATTCGGCGCGCGTGATGCGGCGGCACGAGGCGAGGTCGTCGTCGAAGGTCGCCGCCAGCTGCCGGACCGTCTCGCGGTCGCGGATGAAGGCCGTGACTTCGAGGTTGTCCGTCAGACTGCGGTAGTCCATGTTCGCGGTTCCGACCGACGCCAGCGTGTCGTCGACGATCACCAGTTTGGCGTGCAGGAATCCGTTGTCGTAGCGGTAGAGTTCGACTCCGGCGTCGAGCAGGTCCGCGACGTAGGAGTCGGACACGAGGTCCGAGAACGGCGAGTCGCTGCACGTCGGGATCATCACTTCGACCCGGATGCCGCCCCGCGCCGCAAGGCGCAGCGCGTCGAGGATCAGCGTCGGGGGCAGGAAGTAGGGTGAGCAGATGCGCACCCGCTGTCTGGCCCGGACGACGGCCGCTGCGAAAGCCTCGGCGATGGTCAGCCGCGAGGGGCCCTCTTCGGACCAGGCCAGCTGGATCGGCAGGCGCTGCCGGATGCCGTGCGGGGCGACGTAACGGCGCAGGTCGAGACATTCGTCCGTGACCCGCGCCCAGTCGGCGATGAAGAGCCGCTGCAAGTCCTTCACGGCGTCGCCCTCGATGCGGAGGTGCTCGTCGCGCCACTTGCCCATGTAATCTCCGTCGAGGTAGTATTTCGCAATATTTATGCCACCCAGAAAGGCGATACGGCCGTCCGTGACGACTATTTTGCGGTGGTTGCGGCGCGAAACGCGCGTGGTGAACCACGGGAAGCGCACCGGCTCGAAGGCGGCCGTGCGTACCCCGGCGTCGTGCATGCGGCGCAATGTCGTGCGGCTCAGCCGCCACGAGCCTACGGCGTCGTAGATGACGCGCACTTCGAGTCCGGCGCGGGCTTTGCGGATCAGGATTTCGGCGATGGTGCGCCCGATGCGGTCGTCGCGGATGATGTAGTACTCCATGTGGATCGAGCGGACGGCGTGTTGCAGGGCGGCGATCAGCGCCGTGAAGGCGTTGCTGCCGTTGTGCAGCAGGCTGACGCTGTTGCGGGGCGCGGGGCGGGTTCCGCAGCCGCGGGCGACGATCTGCTCCACGGCGTCGCCCCGGCAGTCGCAGGACTCTGCCGCCGGGACCGCGCGGCGGTATCCGGCCAGCACGTAAAGCAGCGTGCCGGCGACGGGAAGCAGGAAGACCAGCGCCAGCCAGGCGGCCGCCGAGGCCGGTATCCGTTGGCGGCGCGTGATGACGGCGGCCGCGCCGAGCGTCCACAGCAGATGAAGCGTAAGGGCGATGTACATACCCCGCACGGCGGGCACGATCCGTGCCACGGGGCGCGAAAAAAGATTTGGAAATATGGATTTTACTTCCTATCTTTGTCTATGCAATAGCAACGGGGTTCTGGCCTTTTCGGGTCAGGATTCTTATTTTTTACGTTTTATTCGGTTTTTGGAATTTCCGGCTTCCGGCGGGAGATTCCGGAGAGTTATTGGATTATGGCACAAGAGATTATTTATCTGACAGCGGAGGGCTACAAGAAAATCAAGGACGAACTCGAGCACATGCGTTCCGTCGAGCGTCCGGCGATTTCGGCGGCGATCGCCGAAGCGCGCGACAAGGGCGACCTTTCGGAGAATGCGGAGTACGATGCCGCCCGTGAGGCACAGGGGTTGCTGGAGATGCGTATCGCCAAACTGGAGGATACGATGGCCAACGCCCGCGTGATCGACGAGTCGAAGATCGACAAGAGCAAAGTGCAGATTTTGAGCAAGGTGACGCTTCTGAACCACAACAACCAGAAGCAGATGACCTACACGATCGTCGCCGAGCACGAGGCGAATCTGCGCGAAGGCAAGCTGGCGATCGGCACGCCTATCGCGAAGGCGCTGCTGGGCCGCAAGAAGGGCGACCGTGTGGACGTGGAGGTTCCGGCCGGCACGATCCATTTCGAGATCCTCGACATCAGCATTTGAACCGCCCGGCTTTTTCCGGGGGTGTCCGCTTCCCCCGGGGAGTGCTGGACAGGACATACATCCTCATTTGTAGGTATTTTTGCAGGGGCCGCTTGTCGCGGTCCCTTTTTTTCGTATCTTCGCCACCGTGAAGACAATGCACCTCCGCCTCAAACAATGCCTCGCGGCCTTTATGCTGGCCGTTCTGCTCGCAGCCCATGCGGGTCAGAAGGTGCATATCTATTTGGAGGACCATGCCCATTTCGCGGCTTTCAGCGGCGATCTGGTTCCCGACAACGGCGCTGCCGAACAGGTCGTCGAATTCTGTGTCGTCGACGATTTCTATTTCTTCCCCTACCTGGCCGAGACCCAGTCTCCGCATGAATTCTACGCCGAGGTGCTGGCCGTGCTGCAACCCGAAGCCACGCGCTGCAAATGTGCGGTCGAGGTCCGGCGTTTCTCCCTGCGGGCGCCTCCGGCGGCGTAATTGCGTTTCGTAATATCGGCATGTCCGGCTGCATCGCGACAACTGCGGCGACAGGCGAGGGCCGACGATTTATCGTTTGCCGAGCCGTCAAAGCGGAAGCGGCGTGTGTTTTTACGCCGTAAGTCCCTTCCGAGGAGGGGATTCAGGGGTGGACCGGATTTGTAAACGCGGCCGAAAGCCGCAATCGTCCGCATGCCGGAGCGGACTTACTTTCACCATTATTCAATACTTTCGTATGAAACGATATATTTTGTTGGCGCTGTCCGTGTGCCAGAGCCTTGTCGTGCTCGCGGCCGAAGCGCCGCGCAAAAGCACGGACGCGAATCTTTTCGGCCACGTCGTGGACCGTGAAACCCATGAACACATTCCCTACGCCTCGGTGGCCGTCGTCGGCACGGCTTTCGGTACGACGACCGACGCTTCGGGCCACTATTTCCTGAAAAACCTCCCTGTCGGCGAACTGACGCTCGAAGTCCGTGCGCTGGGCTATGCCTCTGGTCGGATGACCGTCGCTCTCGAACGGGGCGAGACCCGGGAACTCAACTTCGAGGTGGCGCAGAGCGGCATTTCGATGGACGAAGTGGTCGTCTCGGCCAGCCGTTCGGAGACGCTGCGGCGCGAAGCTCCGGCGCTGGTGAGCGTGCTGGACGCCGGCCTGTTCGAACGGGCCAACGCCTCGTGCCTGGCCCAGGGCCTTTCGTTCCAGCCCGGGGTGCGCGTCGAGGACGACTGTCAGAACTGCGGCTTCACGCAGGTCCGCATCAACGGTCTCGACGGCCACTATTCGCAGATTCTGGTCGACTCGCATCCGGTTTTCTCCTCCCTGACGGGTGTCTACGGGCTGGAGCAGATTCCGGCCAATATGATCGAGCGGGTCGAGGTGCTGCGCGGCGGCGGGTCGGCGCTCTACGGCTCGTCGGCCATCGGCGGCACGATCAACATCATCACCCGTGAGCCGACGCGCAGTTCGGCCCAGCTGTCGCATACGCTGACCTCGCTCGGAGGCAGCAACTCCTACGACAACAACACGATGCTCAACGCTTCGATCGTCTCCGAAAGCGGCCGCGCGGGCATCAGCGTCTTCGGCCAGAGCCGCCACCGTTCGGGTTACGACCACGACGGCGACGGATTCACCGAACTGCCCGTCATCAGCAGCCAGTCCGTGGGCATGCGCTCGTTCTTCCGCACGGGGGCCTATTCGCGCATCACGGCGCAGTACCACCACATCGACGAGTACCGCCGGGGCGGCGACCTGCTGAAGCAGCCGCCCCACGAAGCCTTCGTCGCCGAGCAGACCGACCATGCCATCGACGGCGGAAGCCTTTCGTTCGACATCTCGTCGGCCGACCGCAGCAACCACTTCAATGCCTACGCCTCGTTCCAGAACACGGCCCGCAAGAGTTATTACGGCAGCAAGCAGGACCTCGACGCCTACGGCACGACGCACGATCTGACCCTCGCCGCGGGCATGCAGTATGTCCATGCCTTCCGCAAACTGCTCTTCATGCCCTCGGAGCTGACGCTCGGCACGGAGTACAGCTACGACGACCTTTCGGACCGTTCGATCGGCTATGACATCCGCACTGACCAGACGGTGCACATCGTCGGGGCCTATCTCCAGAACGAATGGAAGACCCGGAAATGGTCGCTGCTCATCGGCGGCCGCCTCGACAAGCACAGCCTCGTGGACCATGCGATCTTCAGCCCCCGGGCCAATGTCCGCTTCAATCCTTCGGAGTCGGTGAACCTGCGTGTGAGCTATGCCGGGGGCTACCGCGCCCCGCAGGCCTTCGACGAGGACATGCACATCGCCATCGTGGGCGGCAAGCGGGTCCGCATCCGGCTTGCCGACGATCTGAAGGAGGAACGCTCGCACAGCGTGAGCCTCTCGGCCGACCTCTACCACACTTTCGGCCGGGTGCAGACCAACCTGCTCGTCGAGGGATTCTACACCCGTCTCGACGACGTGTTCGCCCTGCGCGACATCGAGGACACGGCCGACGGCGGCAAAATCAAGGAGCGTTACAACGGTTCGGGCGCCACGGTGAGGGGCCTGAACGCCGAAGGCCGGGCGGTTTTCACCCGCTGGTTCGAGTTGCAGGCGGGCGTGACGTGGCAGCGGAGCCGCTATGTCGAGCCTGAATACTGGAGCGAGGACAAAACGGTGCCTCCCGTGCGCCGGATGTTTCGCACGCCCGATCTGTACGGTTATTTCACGGCGTCGCTGAAGCCCTTGCGCAATTTCACGGCCGACGTGACGGGAACCTGCACGGGCGAGATGCTCGTGCAGCACATGGCCGGATCGGGCGTGGAGCGGGATGTGGCCGTCACGACGCCTGCGTTCTGCGACGTGAACCTGCGTCTGGCCTACGACCTGCGGGTCTACAAGGAGATCACCCTCCAGCTTTACGGCGGCGTGCAGAATCTGTTCAACGCTTACCAGAAGGATTTCGACAAGGGCGTGGACCGCGATTCGGGCTACATTTACGGACCTTCGTTGCCCCGCAGCTGGTTCATCGGCGCGAAGGTCAGCTTCTGATAGACGCTCCTTTCCGGATACGAAAAAGCCGCTCCGAATCGTCGGAGCGGCTTTTGTAAAGGAGTTCCCTGGGTTTTGCGGGACAGGCTTTCCGTATTCCGGTCCGCCACCCACCCCCGGTTTAGAGCGCCTTGATCTCGTGCAGGATGTTGTTCGTCTTGCGGACGGCCTCGGCCGAAGCGGCGAACTTCTCGGCCTCTTCCTTCGTGAGGTCGATCTTCACGATCTTCTCGATGCCCTTGCGGCCGATGATCGCGGGAACGCCGATGCAGATGTCCTTCTGGCCGTACTCGCCGTCGAGGTAGCAGCAGCAGGGAACCATCTTCTTCTGGTCGTTGAGGATAGCCTCGACCATCATCGCTGCGCCTGCGCCGGGAGCGTACCATGCCGAAGTGCCGATGAGTTTGGTCAGCGTGGCTCCGCCGACCATCGTGTTGGCGACAGCCTCTTCGAGTTTCTTCTTCGAAGCGAACTGCGAAACGGGAACGCCGTTGACCGTGGCTTTCGATACGAGCGGAATCATCGTCGTGTCGCCGTGGCCGCCGATGACCATGCCGTCGACGTTGTTGATGTTAGCGCCCGTGGCCTTGGCCAGGTAGCACTTGAAGCGGGCCGAGTCCAATGCGCCGCCCATGCCGATGATACGGTTCTTCGGGAGTCCCGAAGCCTTCAGGGCCAGGTAGGTCAGCGTGTCCATCGGGTTGGCAACCACGATGATGATGGCGCGGGGCGAGTACTTGATGACGTTCTCGATCACGCCCTTCATAATGCCGGCGTTCGTGCCGATCAGCTCCTCGCGGGTCATGCCCGGCTTGCGGGGAATGCCCGAGGTGATGACCACCACGTCCGAATTGGCCGTCGTCTTGTAGTCGTTGGTTGCGCCTACGACCTTCGTGTCGAAATCCATCAGCGTCGAGCACTGGTACATGTCCAGCATCTTGCCTTCCGAGAGACCCTCCTTGATGTCGATGAGGACCACTTCGCTCGCCACCTCGCGGCAAGCCATCACGTTTGCACAGGTTGCACCTACGGCGCCTGCACCTACGACAGTAACTTTTGACATAATGTTTGTTTTTATTAAGTATGTTTGTTCTTTTTTAATCCCGCTCTCTGAAATCCTTGCCGCCTTGTCGCCGCCTTTGGCGTCGTTTGCAAGTCTGACCCCACCCCAAACCCCTCCCTCGGGAGGGGCTTATCGCATGCGGCCGGAATTTCAGCCCGAAAACCATCCGCCTTGGCGGGGACTTTATCCGAAGGCTTCCTTGTTTATTTTCGCCTGCG
>ENA-OPRS01001168-OPRS01001168.1-human-gut-metagenome-genome-assembly--contig:-NODE-1168-length-12233-cov-3.031040_pt1 | contig 12233 bp, 8 predicted proteins | sample MGYA00241795_ERZ501881 | MGnify/ENA primary metagenome ERZ501881 (study PRJEB25962, sample SAMEA2042440) | human gut metagenome | biome: human gut; feature: human-associated habitat; material: faeces... | reverse complement strand
TCGCATCACCCGTCAGGATGCGGCGGATGTCCTCCTCCGTGTGAAGGGTGGTGGCGTCCACATACCGGTCGGCGTGTTCCAGACCTGCTTTCCGGGCAATATTGGCCACCGTCACAGCGTTGTCGCCGGAAATGACCTTCAAATCCACGCCCTGATCGGCGAAGTACCGGAGGGTTCGGGGAGCTTCCCGGCGGATTTTGTCGCTGAGAAGTACCAGGCCCAGCAGCTCTAAATGGCCAGGCAGTTCCTTGTCCAGAAATTCTTCCTTACTCCGGACCAGCAGCAGCACCCGTTGGCCCTGTTTGGAGTAGGATTCCACCTGCTGCCGGATCTGATCAAATCCCTGGCCCAGGATAAATTCCCCGGCGCCCATCACATAGGATCCCCGGCCGGGGAAAAAGGCGCCGCTCCATTTACGGGCAGAGGAGAAGGGTACCAAGTGAGAGGCTTTCCAGGGGCTGGGTTCCGGGAAATAATCGTGGATGGCCTGGAAGGTGGGGTTGGTGTCCTGCAAGTTGGTGACCAAGGCGTTTAGGGGACCTTTCATGTCCTCGGGGGAAACGCCGGGGAAGGGCACCAGCTCGTCCACCTGCATGGTGCCTTCGGTGATGGTCCCGGTTTTGTCCAGGCAAAGGGTATCCACTCGGGCCAGAGTTTCCACGCAGTAGAGGTCCCGGACCAGAGTTTTGTGGGCGGAGAGCTTTACCACGCTGACGGCAAAGCAGACGCTGATGAGCAGCACCAAGCCTTCGGGGATCATACCCACCATGGCGGCAGCAGTGCTGACTACAGAGGCCTGGAGGGTGTCCGAGAGGACGAAGTACTGTTTCCAGAACAGCAGGGCGCCGATGGGCAAAATGCCGAAGCCCACAATCTTCACGATGAAGTCGATGGAGTCCATGATCTCGGAATTGCGCTTTTTGATGTACTTGGCGTCACCGGCAATTTTGGTGGCGTAGTTGTCGGCGCCTACATGTTCCACTTGGGCCTGGCAGGTGCCGCTGACCACAAAACTGCCGGAGAGCAGGGAATCTCCGGGAAGCTTCAGAACTGGGTCCGATTCCCCGGTGATCAGAGATTCATTGACTTCACATTCCCCGGCAGCCACGACAGCGTCGGAACAGATTTGATTGCCGGAGGACAACAGAAGAATGTCGTCCAGCACCACCTCTTCCACAGGAATTTCACATTTTTTCCCTTCCCGGAGCACGGTGGCCTTGGGAGCGGAAACAATGGAAAGCTTGTCCAAAGTCCGTTTGGCCCGAATGCTCTGGAAGGAGCCGATGAAGATATTGGAAAAGATCACGCCCATAAACAAGGCGCTGCGGAAAGAACCCACCAAGATCACGGCGGCAGCCAGGGCAAAGTTGAGAATATTGAAGAAGGTAAAGACATTTTCCCGGATGATCTGGCCTTCACTTTTGGTTTTGATGCCGGTGTTGCCGTTGTGGAGATTCTGACTCATGCGCAGGCGGACCTGTTCTTGGGACAATCCCAGCTGAGGGTCTGGGTGGAACCGTTCCACCGGACGGCGGCGAGGAGCCGGAGGCCGGGGATTGTTTCGTTTTTGAGACAAGGGGAGTTCCCTCCTTTTTTGGCGAAAATCACTGCTTTCAGTATACACCATGTGTCTGTGCATTCCAAGCGCTCCCGGGGCAGAAAAAGCGGAAAATTTCCGCTTTTCCACAATTTCGCAAGGTTGTGGGAAAAGGTCCTTCCCAAATATAGCCAAAAAGCACCCGGGAAAAGCCGGGGAATCGGGAAAAATCCAGGGATTTCGCGGTTTTGGTGGATTTGACAGAAATGTTGGAAAAGATTATAATGCACATAACAAGCAAATCGCACATTCTATTTTTTACATAGACAGGAAAGGAAGTTTCTACAAATGGCTGGAAAAAAGGTAGCGGAATTCATGATTGTGAACCGCAGAAGCGGCAAGGCTTTGCAGGCAACCGGGCTGGACAACGGCCTGGTGGTGGAGCAGGCCGAGCCTGTAAAGAGTGACGCGCAGACCTGGTCTGCCGTTGAAGTGGGTGAAAACGTAAAGCTCTTCAACAAGGCTTCCGGCAAGGTGTTGGACGTGATGGCCAACGGTACCGCCAACGGCACCTGGGCTCAGACCTGGGAAGACGTGGATGGAGACAGCCAGCTTTGGAAGTTGGTCACCGTAACCGCCACCTATAAGAAGATTGTCAACGTGATGGCCGGCAAGGCCCTGGACATTGTGGACATGAGCGACGAAGACGGCGCTCCCGCCCAGATTTGGGAAGACGTAGATGGCGAAGGCCAGCAGTGGAAGTTTGTGTCCACCGCCCCCAAGGCTGCCACCAAGACCGTTCGGAAGACCGCTTCCAAGAAGACCGTCAAAGCCGAAGAGAAGACTGAGGCCGCCCCTGAGAAGCAGCCCGCCAAGTGCGCTGCCAAGAAGGTGGAAGAGAAGGCTGCTGAGAAGTCTGTGGTGGAAAAGGCCATCAAGGCCGAGCCTGCCAAGACCATTGCCAAGCAGGAAGAGACCACCAAAGTCATGACCAAAAAAGAGGAATCTCCCAAGGGTATGACCAAGAAAGAGGAAACTCCCAAAACCCTGACCAAGGCCGAGCCCGCTTCCAAGAAGCCTGCCGGCAAGACCGGGACCAAAAAATAAGAGGGACCTTGCAAACGGCGCGGAGAAATCCGGGCCGTTTTTTGATGGAATGAAGGCATCTTTTGGGAGAAAAACGGAAATTTCCCGTTTACAAAGGAGCCGGAACAAGGTATGATGATAGAAGAGAAGTTTTATTTCGAAAGGCGGTTGGAACATGGCGGACATTTTATCCATGGGAGAGCTTTTGATCGATTTTACCCCAGTGGGGCAGACAGAGGATGGCCGGCTGCTTTTTGCCCGGAATCCGGGAGGAGCGCCTGCCAATGTGGCGGTCCAGGCCAAGCGTGCCGGAGTCAGCGCGGGCTTTTTGGGCCGGGTTGGCAAGGACATGTTCGGAGATTTTCTGGTTTCCACTTTAAAGGACTGCGGTGTGGAAACCCAGGGCCTGAGCCAGGATCCGGACTATGCCACCACCTTGGCTTTTGTGCAGCTGAACGACCAGGGAGATCGTGATTTCAGCTTTTATCGGAATCCCGGCGCGGATACCCGGCTTTCTTTTGAAGGCACGGATCTTTCCCTGCTGGACAATTGCAAGCTGTTGTGTTTTGGCTCCTTGCTGATGACCGCTGAACCTTCCCGTTCCGCGGTGGAGCAGTTGGTGGACTATGCCCGGAAGCAAGGGAAGATCACTGCATACGATCCCAACTGGCGGCCGCCCCTGTGGAAGGGCCGGGAAGAGGAAGGCGTTGCCCGGATGAAGAGCCTGATTCCCAAGGCGGATATCATGAAGGTGTCCGATGAGGAGCTGGCCCTGCTCACCGGAAAAGATTCCGTGGAAGAAGGTGCCTGGGCGTTGCTGGAGCAGGGGGTATCCCTGGTGGTGGTCACCATGGGACCCAAGGGCTGCCGTGCTTACACGCCGGGAAACACCCTGGAAAAGAACACCTACGACACCCATGTGAAGGATACCACCGGTTCCGGAGACAGCTTTTTCGGGGCATTGCTGGCCAAGATTGTCCTGTCCGGCAAGCGGCCCGCCCAGCTTTCCCAGGAAGAGCTGGCGGACTTTGTGGACTTTGCCAACGCAGCGGGAGCCGTGTGCGCCACCAAGACAGGCGCAATCCCCGCTCTGCCTGAGACGGAAGCCATTGAAGAGTGCCGGAAGACGGTGCCCTTGCTGCGGCTGTAAGTCTTTGCAAACGTGAAAGAAGCCTCGATCTCCTATCTGGGGGTCGAGGCTTTTTGCTGAAAAAATCAAGACCCGCTGCAAGAGGGATTCTCCTGCAACGGGTCCTTTTGGAAGAGCGGAAATTATTTCTGCTCTTTTTTCTGTTCCAGAAAGGTTTCCACCCGGTACCGGGGCCGGGCCTTCACTTCGCTGTAGATCTTGCCGATATAGCCCCCCACAACTCCCAGACAGAGCATCTGCAAACCGCCCAGCAGCCAAATGGAGCACACGATGGCAGTCCATCCGGATACAGCCCATCCGGCAAAATAAGAGATCAGGGCGTAGACCAAACCGAGGATGCTCAGCAGAGAGATGAGAATTCCCAGATTGGAAATGAGCTTCAAAGGTTTGACGCTGAAGCTGGTGATGCCGTCCAGGGCGAAGGAAAGCATCTTTTTCAGAGGATATTTGCTTTCCCCGGCAAACCGTTCATGGCGGTCATAGTACACATAGTCGCTGCGGTAGCCGATCAGGGGCACAATTCCCCGAAGGAACAGATTGACCTCCCGGTACTCGGAAAGTCCTTCCAGGGCTCGGCGGCTCATGAGCCGGTAATCCGCATGGTTGAAGACCACGTCAACCCCCAACAGTTTCATCACTTTGTAGAAGCCTTCGGCGGTGGTGCGCTTGAACCAGGTATCCGTGTCCCGTTTGTTGCGCACACCGTATACCACGTCGCACCCTTCCCGGAATTTTGTCACAAATTGGTCCAGAGCGTCAATGTCATCCTGCAAGTCTTCCGATCTTGCAAGTCTGCGTCCATGCTGATGGCGCAGTCACACCGGGGCATGGCGGTCATCAGGCCGCAGAGCAGGGCGTTTTGATGGCCTCGGTTGTGGGCCAGCTTGACCCCCTCTACCCAGGGATTTTTCCCGTGAAATTGAGAAATCAACTGCCAGGTTTTATCTTTGCTGCCGTCATCCACCAGCAGCATTCGGCTGTTTTCCCCAATGAGGGAAGCCTTGCGCATGGACTGGAGTTTCTCTGTCAATCGGCGGACGGTTTCGGGAAGGACGGCTTCTTCGTTGTAACAAGGAATGACAAAATATACGGTAGGTTCCATAAAGGTTCTCCTTTTATTTTGAGTGCTTTTCTCCTGTTTGTTCCGATTCTTTGGGGGCAGGTGCAACCTTCCCCGTCTCCTCAGAGGGAGTTTCCTGAGCGGCAGGTGTCTTCTCCTGGGAAGGGGGAGTCTCCTCCGGAGGAGGAAGTTCCTGGGAGGCATCTTCTTCCGGCACGGCGGCTTCTCCTTTTACATGCAGGGCCAGGGCGCCGGGGCGGCGGAAGGAGGTGTGGCGGGATTTGGCGTACTGGGAAAAGCTGCCCAACCGGAGCAGTCCGGGATTTTTAACAGTGGCGGGCTTTTTCCGTAGCCGGTTCACCAACATCAGATAGGCCACCAGCAAGGCCAGAGAGATCAAGGTGATCCCGAAGCCCAGCAGCAGGCCGGGAGTGTGGTAGGTGAATTCGATGATGACCCCTTCCCCGGCAGGGACCTTCACCGCCATAAAGCCCACGTTGACCCGTTCAATGGGAACCGACTCCCCGTTGACGGTGGCGGACCATCCGGATTCATAGGGAACGCTGAAGAAGACCAGCCGGGAAGTCTCCGTGTCCACTTCCGCGGTAAAGCCGGAATTGGTGTACTGGAAGGTGGAGCAGGCGGTGGCGGCCCGGTTGGTGCAGTCCCGGTAATAGGTTTCCTCGTCGAACTCCCGCATTTCCTCGGGAAGATGCTGCAAAACATCCTTATAGGCGTCTACCCGGTCGTCTTCCAGAACCACGGCCCGGAGCAGTGCCAGCTCCCGATCACCCATGGCATCTTCGCTGCCCTGTCCCAGAGCTTCATATTCGCTGCGGGTGATATAGTAGTCGTAAGAAAAGCCCATGGGAATGTAGTACTGGTTTTCCCAGATGTCAAAGCCGTTGGCATTGCCGTAGTAGGCCCAGCCGGGCATGGCGGGATCGGAGGCGTCTTCCCCGGCAAAATACTTGTCGTCGTGGTCGTCGTCAAAGAGCCAGTGGACGGAAGTCAAAGCCCGCAGGGCGTAATGCTCGGTAGTAGGACGGGACGCCACATCCCGGGGAACGCCAATGGAATCGTAAAACTCCATGACGGATCCAGGCACGATGCTGTGAAAGGCCTGGATGGAAGGGATCTCCCAGAACATGGCGGAGTTGTCCAGAGATTCGTAGAAGTCCGAACGGCAGCTTTGCAGGTCAGGCAGATCCACATCTTTGCCCCCGTTGAGGGAGTAGGGAATCAAGTGGTCCCAGGTGTACTCGGACTGGGTTTTTCCCAGGCCAATAAAGTAAATGGAATAGAATACGGAAATCAGGGAAAGCCCCACCAGCGTGGACCGGAAAAAGATTTTCCGGCTCTTGCGGCAGAAGCAGAACAGGTACACAAGAGCTCCCAGGGAAACCAGGGAAATGGCCACATAGGTCCACAGCCGGGTGGGATAATCTTCCAGACCAAAGGAGAGAGATTTCTCTCCATCCACAGTTTCTATGGTGGGCATCAGTCCCACCACCAGGGCAATGCCCAGGGTGATGACGGTGGTCCAGGTGATGGAGCGCTTCCAGTTGACCCGCTCGTTTTCCAGAGCCATCACCGTGGCCAGGGCCATCATCAGGGTGAGCATATAGTACCACCGGGCGTAGAAGGCGGAATTGAACATCTGAAAGGCGGAGTTGAGGAAAGGCACCAACGCCATGAGGAACAGGATCCACAGGAACTTTTTCAGCCAGTGCTTCCGGTGGAGCTGGAGCCAGCCGATGACACCGGTCATGCCGAAGAGGGGCAGCCAAGCCCCCAGAGAGGCCCATTTGGACCCGGAATCCGGCGTGAAGTTGGGCCGGGCGGGCAGATCCGGAGGGAAGAAGAAGCACTCCAGAATGTGGAGGTACCGCTGGACCTGGTTGTAGAGGACGGCGTTCCAGCCATTGATATAGTTGGAGGTCCGGTAATTCTGTACTACCGCCAGTACGGAGGGCACCAGCAGCACGCAGGAGAGGCCAAGTCCCAGCACGGCTTCCAGAGCCAGCAGGAGAAAATCTTTCCAGGAGATGCGCCAGCTCTTGCAGATCAGCCGCAGGAAGAAGTAGATCAGGGTAAAGGTGACCTGTCCTACAAAGAAGTAGTAATTGACTACGCAGCAGACACAGACCGCCAGCGCGAAGAGCCCTCTGCGGCGGGTGGCCATGTACTCATCCAGGGCTGCCAGAAGCAGGGGGAAAAAGACAATGGCCTCGTGAAAATGGTTGAAGAAGATGTTGTAAATGGAAAATCCGGAAAAGGCATAGAGCACCGCGCCGATGAGGGCGGTGTCCGGGGACTTGGTATACCGGTGAATGTAGATGTACCCCGTAAGGGTGGCACAGGCAAATTTCAGAATCAGCAGGGGGCCCATCAAAAACTGGACCCATTCCGAGGGAAAGGGAATGGTCAGCCAGAAGAAGGGACTTCCCAGCAGATAGAAACTGTAGGAGCCCACAAAATTGGCCCCCAAATCCGTGAGATGGCTCCATCCCAGGTTGCCGGAGCGAACCGCATCGTGGGCCAACCGGTAGAAGGGGACCTGCTGCACATTGAAGTCCCCATAGAAGAGAAACCGTCCTCCATCTACCACCATAAAGGGGAGAAAGACCAGAAAAGACAGGCCCAGTCCCAGGAAAAAGGCTTTGAGGAAATAATTGTTCCGCCAGCTCTTTTTAGTATCATTGCCATTTGCCATAAGAGCGTATACCTCCTGATCGTATTTCAAAGGGAAAACGGGGAAATGGGACCCCCAGGCAAAGCAAAGCACAGGACGTCATGTCCCTTTCCAGACATTATACCATAGAAACGGAACCGGTAAAAGGCTTTTGGACAAAGAAAAGCTGGGGACATTCCCTACCCAAATGGGGAAAAATATTGTATAATAATAAGGCGCCCCAATGGGGCGGCAAATGAAAACCATGGGGGGAGCGGAATGTATCACTTTTTCGCCATGTTATCCCGGATGAAATACATCAACCGTTGGGGACTGATGCGCAACACCCGCAGCGAGAACATCTGTGAGCACAGCCTGGAGGTGGCCCTGGTGGCCCACGCTCTGGCTACCATCGGCAATCAGAAATTTGGGAAGAACCTGGATCCGGAGCGGGCAGCCATGCTGGCGGTGCTCCACGACGCCTCGGAGATCATCACCGGGGACATGCCCACCCCGGTGAAATACCATTCCGAGGAAATCCGCAAGGCTTACGCAGAGGTGGAGGATCTGGCGGTGGAGCACCTGGTATCCATGCTGCCGGAGGACCTTCGAGGGGAATACCGGGCTATCATGACCATGAGCGGAGAGAAAGACCAGGAACTCAAGCCCTTGGTGAAGGCGGCAGACCGGATTTCCGCGGTGATCAAATGCGTGGAGGAACGGCGCAGCGGCAACCGGGATTTTTCCCAGGCGGAACAGACCATCACCCAATCCATCAAGGACATGGCTCTGCCGGAAGCGGACTACTTCATGGAGGAATTCCTGCCCTCCTATGGGCTCACCATTGAGGAACAGGATTACACCCGGGAAGCGGGATTAAAGTTTTCGGAATCGTCACAAATGGTGTTTTCAAAAGTATTAAAATAAAACGAGAGGGAAAGCGCGTTGGGGTGTTTTCCGTCCCGAAGATTCAACCAGAAAAGGAACAGTTTATGAAGATCGGCAACATTGAAATTCAAGGCCGGGCGGCCCTGGCCCCCATGGCCGGTGTCACCGACGGCGCTTACCGCAGACTCTGCAGGGAGTTTGGGGCGGCCTACACGGTCACCGAGATGGTCAGCGCCCGAGCCATTCAGTACAACTATCAGAAGACTGCCCAGCTGGCAGACACTTCCGGGGACCAGCCCCCCGTATTTCTCCAGCTCTTTGGCAGCGATCCCTTCGACTTTGGGCTGGCCGCCAAAAAGGTGGGAGAATTCGGCCCTGACGGGATCGACATCAACATGGGGTGCCCGGTGCCCAAAGTGGCAGGCAACGGAGCAGGCAGTGCCCTGATGAAAACCCCCGACCGCTGCGCATCCATTGTGGCGGCGGTAAAGGAGCACACAGACCTACCCGTCACCGTAAAAATGCGGGCCGGCTGGGATGAGGATCACAAAAACGCCGTAGAGGTGGCCAAGCTGTGCGAACGGGCTGGAGCCGACGCGGTGTGTGTTCACGGCAGAACCAGGGACCAGATGTACCAGGGCAGGGCTGACTGGGACATTATCCGGGCGGTAAAGGAAGCGGTTTCCATTCCGGTGATCGGCAATGGGGACGTGGTGGACGCCCAGTCTGCCTGCAAGCTGCTGGACTACACCGGCTGCGACATGGTGATGGTGGGCCGGGGTGCCCTGGGGAATCCCTGGGTGTTCCGGGAGATCAACGCCTATCTCACCGATTCCTGCCGGATCCTGTTTCCCCCGGGAATCGCCCAGCGGATTGTGGTGATCAAACGCCACATGGACGCCCTCTGTGCCCTCAAAGGGGAGCACCGGGGCATGCGGGAGGCCAGAAAGCATGTGGGCTGGTATCTCAAGGGCATCCGGGGGGCGGCGGAGTTTCGCCGCCGGGCCGGGGAGCTGTGCACCTTGGCGGATCTGGATCTACTGTTGCGAGACGTGTACCTGGCCAATCAGGGGGAAGAATAAGCGTTAAACCATTGTTAGCGAGAAAGGAATGCCTTAACGATGAAACTCTTAGTATTGGACGGCAACAGCATCTTGAACCGGGCATTTTACGGGATCAAGCTGCTCACCACCAAGTCCGGGGATTACACCAACGGCATCTACGGCTTTCTCACCATGTTGAAAAAGCTTTTAGACGAGACTGCCCCGGACGGGGTGGCCATTGCCTTTGACCGGAAGGCGCCCACCTTCCGCCACAAGGCCTACGCGGGCTACAAGGCCAACCGGAAGGGAATGCCTCCGGAGCTGGCCCAGCAGCTGCCCGTGCTCCAGGACCTGCTCACGGCCCTGGGCTATCAAATTGTCTCCTGCGAAGGCTGGGAGGCAGACGATATTCTGGGCACGCTTTCCGCCGCCTGCGAAGGTAGCGGAAACAGCTGTCTCATCGCTACCGGAGACCGGGACAGTTTGCAGCTGGTATCTCCGGAGACCACGGTGCGCCTGGCCACCACCAAATTTGGTCAGCCCCAGGTGACCCTGTACGATGTGGAGAAGATCCGTGAGGAATACGGTGTGACGCCCCGTCAGATGATCGATCTGAAAGCCCTTCAGGGAGACACGTCCGACTGTATCCCAGGAGTGGCGGGAATCGGTCCCAAAGGGGCGGGAGACCTGATTCAGAAATACGGCAGCGTCCAGTATCTGTACGATCATTTGGAGGAGCTGGAGATCAAGCCCGGTGTGAAGGCAAAACTGGAAAAATCCCGGGACAACGCTTTCTTAAGCTACGATCTGGGCACCATCCGCCGGGACGCTCCCATTGATACGGACCTGTCCCACTATGTGAAGGGAGAAGGGGATCCCCAAAAGGCCGCAGGGATCATGGTGAAATTGGAACTTTTCTCTCTATTGGAAAAATACGGCCTGAACGGCAGCGCCGCCCCTCAAGGGAATGTGCCTTCCGCCCAACGGCCTCAGGTCCGGGAGTACCGGGACGGAGCGCCCTTGCTGCCCCAGCTGGAAGACCAAGGGGAGGCTGTCTTTTATGCCCAGTGGCAGGGTGGGGATCTGGAAAACCTGGTATTTTCCCTGGGAGGGGAATTGCACCGAGTTAAGCCGGACCCGGCTTTTTTGCGGGCGTTTTTCCAAAACGACAGAATCCGGAAAATCACCCATGACGCCAAGCCCTTGCATCGGAAGGCCCTTTCTCTGGGATGCAAAATGGAAAATGTCCGGATGGATACGGCTCTGGCGGGGTATTTGCTGAATCCCTCCGCTTCCGGTTACGACGTGGAGCGGTTGGCGGCGGAATACGGGGTTGCCTTGCCGGACTTTGAGGATCCGGAGCTCAATGCAGGGGCGGCTCTGCCGGCTCTGGCGGAAGCTCTTTCCAAAGCCATCCGGGAAAACGGACAGGAGGAACTTCTTTCCACCATTGAGATCCCTCTGTCCTATGTGCTGGCCCAGATGGAGCAGGTGGGATTCTATGTGGATCGGGACAGCATTGAGGCCTATGGGAAAGAGCTGGAAAAACAGGTGCAATCCCTGCACGATTCCATCATCCAGCAGGTAGGGTACGAGTTCAACATCAACTCCCCCAAGCAGCTGGGAGAGGCCTTGTTCGGCAAGCTGGGCCTGCCTCACGGGAAAAAGACAAAAAGCGGCTGGTCCACCAATGCGGATGTACTGGAAGAACTCCGGTACCTGCATCCGGTGGTTGATGAGGTGCTCCGGTACCGGACGGTGGCCAAGCTGAAGTCCACATACTGTGACGGCCTGCTGAAGGTGATCGGTCCCGACGGGCGGATTCACTCCAGCTTTAACCAGACGGAAACCCGTACCGGCCGGATTTCCAGCACGGAGCCCAATCTGCAGAACATTCCCGTGCGCACCCCCATTGGCCGAGAGCTGCGGAAATTCTTTGCGGCGGAGAAAGGGGTCCTGGTAGACGCGGACTACTCTCAGATTGAGCTGCGGGTGCTGGCCCATGTGGCCAATGACCAGGCCATGCGGGAGGACTTTCTGGAAGGCCGGGACATCCACACCTCCACGGCGGCCAGAGTGTTCGGTATGCCCCAGGAGCTGGTCACCAGCGAAATGCGATCCAAGGCAAAAGCGGTAAACTTCGGCATTGTCTACGGAATCGGCGCTTTTTCCCTTTCCAAGGACATCGGCGTCACCCGGAAGGAAGCCGATGCGTATATCAAGGAATACCTGCGCAACTATGCGGGAGTGGACGCCTACATGAAGCAGGTGGTGGAAGAAGCCAAGGAACGGGGCTATGTGGAAACCCTATTTGGCCGGCGGCGCTATCTGCCGGAGCTGAAAAGCACCAACTTCAACATGCGGGCTTTTGGGGAGCGGGTGGCTCGGAACATGCCCATCCAGGGCACTGCGGCGGACATCATCAAAATTGCCATGATCCGTGTCAGCGACCGCCTGGAGCGGGAAGGCCTCAAGGCCCGGTTGATTCTCCAGGTCCACGACGAATTGATTGTGGAATGCCCCGAAGAGGAGCGGGACCGGGTAAAAGAGCTTTTGACCCAGGAGATGGAAGGGGCGGTGTCCCTGTCCGTTCCCATGGTGGCCGAGGCGGAATCCGGCCGCACCTGGTATGACGCCAAGGGGTGAGTCCATGGAAGAACAGTTGGATTTTTGCTGCCCCATCTGCGGAGGGACCTTGTCCCGGCGGGATCACGCGGCAGTGTGTGTGAAAGGTCACAGCTTTGACGTGGCCCGGCAGGGATATGTGCACTTGCTTCCTTCGGACAAGATGCATT
>ENA-OPRS01001159-OPRS01001159.1-human-gut-metagenome-genome-assembly--contig:-NODE-1159-length-12341-cov-2.154892_pt1 | contig 12341 bp, 7 predicted proteins | sample MGYA00241795_ERZ501881 | MGnify/ENA primary metagenome ERZ501881 (study PRJEB25962, sample SAMEA2042440) | human gut metagenome | biome: human gut; feature: human-associated habitat; material: faeces... | reverse complement strand
ATGGCTCGTGGGGTTGTTCCTCATGTTTTGGGACAAAAAGAAGAAGTTCGTCAGAGCCTATCTCGACAGCTTCTCGCCTGCCGTCAGCAAAACAGACGAAAGCGAAAAATAATATTCAGGATTTATTCACAATCTCATCACAATATATACACTGTATATTAGTATACTAAGAGTGTAAAAGAATTTATACAACTTGTTGAAAGTGCACTCCTAGTAGTAGTTGCCCCACCATAAGGGGTTTTACGAGGCTAGGAGTTTTTTATTTTCAGAAAGGATCTTCAAAAATGAAAGCTGATGATATAATTACTGTAAAGCGTGAAATATCAACTGCAATATTAGTTGACGGCGGCTTTTATCGCAAAAGAGCATATTACTTTTGGGGTGAAAAATCGCCAAAGGAACGAGCTGATGAACTATACGATTATTGTATGAAGCTCTTGCATAATCAGCATGAACAGCGATATTTATATCGTATTTTTTACTATGATTGCCCACCTGTTGAAAAAAATGTTTATAATCCACTTACAAAGAGAAGCGTTGACCTTGCAAAATCTGATGAATACAAGTGGACTAACGAATTTTTCAAGGAACTTAAAAGCAAAAGAAAGGTTGCACTAAGAATGGGACGGCTTTCTGAAAATTCACTTCATTACAACATAAAGCCAGAAGCTTTCAAAAAACTTGTAAATGGACAGATAACAATAAGTGACCTTACAGACAATGACCTTAAACTTAATTTGGAACAAAAGGGCGTTGATATGCGTGTTGGAATTGACATATCTTCTCTTTCGTTCAAAAAGCAGGTTGACCAGATAATACTTATAGCTGGCGACAGCGACTTTGTTCCTGCCGCAAAGCAATCACGCCGTGAAGGTATAGATTTTATACTTGCGCCTATGGGTGCAACAATTAAAGCCGATCTATATGAACATATTGACGGCCTTATCAACAGACCAACAAAAAAAACAGAAAAGGAAGTAATGTAAAATGAAACTTGATACAATGAAGGGCTTACGCAGGACCCATTACTGCGGCGAAGTGCCTGAAACCGAGCAGGAAGTCGTTGTATGCGGCTTTGCCGACAGAGTAAGAGATATGGGCAACCTTATCTTCATCAATCTCCGTGACAGAACTGGACTTGTACAGCTTGCATTCAATGATGAAACAGACAGAGCCGTTTTTGAAAAGGCTCAGCTTGTAAAAGGCGAGTATGTCCTCATGGCAAAGGGTATGGTACGTCCTCGTGAGAGCGTAAACGAAAAGCTAAAAACAGGCAAGATAGAAGTTGCCGTAACAGACCTGAGAATTCTCTCAAAGGCTGAAACAACGCCATTTGAGGTAACAAACTCAGATAAGGTAAACGATGAGCTGAAGCTCAAATACCGCTACCTTGACCTTAGAAATCCAAAGCTTCAGAAGAATATCATCACCCGTCATAAGATCGCTCAGATAACAAGAGAGTATTTCTATGACAATGGTTTCCTTGAAATAGAAACACCTATGATGATGAAGTCCACCCCTGAGGGCGCAAGAGATTACCTCGTTCCTTCAAGAGTTCACGCAGGCAAGTTCTATGCACTTCCACAGTCACCACAGATATACAAGCAGCTCCTTATGATATCAGGTTATGACAGGTATATCCAGCTTGCAAGATGTTTCCGTGACGAGGATCTCAGAGCTGACAGACAGCCTGAGTTCACACAGATAGACCTTGAGATGTCCTTTGTCGATCAAGAGGATATTCAGGCTTGTATTGAGGGCTATATCGAAAAGCTATTCAAAGAGATACTCGGTGTAGAGGTAACGCTCCCACTGCCAAGACTTACATTTGCAGACGCTATGAGCCGTTACGGCTCTGACAAGCCTGATACACGTTTCGGCATGGAGATACAGGATATCACAGACACCGTTAAGGATATCGACTTTGTGGTATTCAAGTCAGCTATCGAGGCAGGCGGCTCAGTTCGTGCAATAAACGTCAAGGGCGGTGCGGCAACATACACAAGAAAAGAGATCGACAAGCTCGTTGACCACGCAAAAGGAATAGGAGCAAAGGGTCTTGCATATATCCGCTGGGCAGACGAGCCAAACTGCTCATTCAAGAAGTTCCTTGGCGAGGGTGACCTTGAGAAGATAAACGCAGCCGTTGGAGCAGAAAAGGGCGACCTTATCCTCATCTGTGCAGACAAGAACAAGGTAGTTCTTCCAACTTTGGGCGCACTCAGACTTATCTGCGGAAAGCGTCTTGGCGTTATCCCAGAGGGCAAGTTCAATTTTGTATGGATAACAGAAATGCCATTCTTTGAGTATGATGACGAGAACGACACATGGGTAGCAGCGCACCACCCATTCACAATGCCAATGGAGGAGTGTCTTGACTATCTTGACACCGACCCTGCAAACGTCCGTGCAAAGGCGTGGGATCTTGTCCTCAACGGCACAGAGCTTTCATCAGGCTCAATGAGAATAACAGACTTTGAGCTTCAGCAGAAAATGTTTGAAGCACTGGGCATGACAGACGAAGAGATAGAAGCAAAGTTCGGCTTCCTCGTAGACGCCTATCGTTATGCCGCACCACCGCATGGCGGCATGGGCATAGGACTTGACAGACTTTCCATGATAATCTGCAACGCCGACAGCCTTAGAGATGTAATAGCGTTCCCAAAGGTACAGAACGCCAGCGAGCTTATGAGTGCTTGTCCGTCCACAGTAGATGCAAAGCAGCTTGAAGAGCTTCACATCAAGACCACAGAAACAGAAGAATAATTCGCATTAACCAAAGTAGATCCTTTATTACAGTTATGAATCACAAAGGGCAGATACTTCATTATCGAGGTATCTGCCCTTTACTTTATAATAACGTATAAAACCATATAGCACACCATTTTTGTTAATAATAACTTGTTTTTTTGACTAAATCATGTTACAATATGTATATGTTGTTATTAATTCAGAACAGAGGTGGCAAAGTATGAGCAAAAACAATAATCCGTTATATAAAGCTCTGCAGGATCATACTCGAAAACGGATCTCACTGGAGGAGCTAAACCGAATATGTCAAGATCATGAACAGTTAGCCCAACAGATCAGCGAGCTTACTGAGCAGGGCATTTTGACTCCTGTCAAAAGCAGTGGAACAAATGGCAATCTGAAAATACCACTGTATATGAGATATACGATCTCTATAGAAAAGCCACAGCAAATATCACGTTATGAGATCGATGCTCTCCATCCAAGGCTGACAAAAAATGAATATCTTCTTCGCAATCGAATACAGTTTGTAAAAAATAAGGCTTTTTTACTTCGATTAAGTGAATGGCTGACGTATGACAAGGGCAGTGATATGATGTCCCGACGTGAACGTTCCTTTTCTATATTTGGTGACGAGAAAAAATTAGACGACCATTTAAGACTATTAGAAAGAATGGGCATCACTGGCGATGTGCTTAAATTTTACGAAACACCGGAACAGTGCTTTTCCGATTATATTCCCGTTCGTAAAAACAGAATGACATTGCTTATTTGCGAAAACAAGGATATCTGGTTCAATATAAGACGCTTAATGTATAGCTCCGGAGCCTGCTCGATATTTGATACTAAGATCGACGGAGTGATCTTTGGTCAGGGGAATGACATTACAGGAAAAGAAAAATTTCGTTCCTACGCACAATATTTAGGAGCCGATGAAACAAGATTTCTGTATTGCGGAGATATTGACAGAGCTGGTTTTGACATTTTTATTCGTCTTTGCAAGGAAGCAAAAGAGCTTCATATTGAATTGTTCGTTCCTGCATATCAGAAAATGCTGGAACTGAGTCGAAGCATAAGGCTCCCTGACAGCAGCGACGGAAGACGCATCATTCCCGAAATGTCAGGGATATTGCCCTTGTTTTCTGATTATGAGCAAAAGCAGATCACACAAATAATCGAGGATAATAAACGATTGCCACAGGAGATACTCTCATATCCCGTACTGGCAGATAATATGAGGTAAAATAATGATCTCAGCAGGTTCCAAAGAATTATTACAAGATTTTGAAAAACGTATGCGATTCGTGAATCTCATCAAATACTGGCTACAAAGAAGCAAACCCACAGAGATCCGTGAAATATTGCATAATGATGATGATAAAACCGATAATCTCATACTTATGGTAATGGTCTTTATCATGGACAATACACTTCGCTATGGCGAACGCTGTACCAAGCAGGATATCACAGTATTTCTGCGTGAATTAGCCGATATTTATGGATATGAGCCGGAGGAGGCAAAGACCCTGACAGATTATATCGTAACAGATGTACTGCAAAGCGGAGGAAAAGTGCGAAGATTTGAAACGTTCGATAGTCATGACGAAAAATTCCATGAACAGGGCTCTCTGATCTTATTCGAGCAGCAAAGCGGAAGCTATGTTCTGACAAATGAAGCCTATGAGTTTCTTTTCAGAACCAAAGAGATCGACAGCGAATTGGACTTTTCTGTAAGCCGATTCAAGTTACAAGAGTTTATTAAGCGTGGCAACTATGGCAAAGCACTTCGTGAAAGCCGTGAATTAGTTAGCAGAGTCAGAAATCTGAAAACAAGAATGGACGACTTCATGCTTCGGTGTAGGATCAATATCTCTGAGGTATCGATCGATGAATACGAAGATATCGTCGATCAGGTCAGAGATTCCTTTGAGAACGAAAACAAACAGCTCAGCGATATCCGCAGCCTTGTATCGGCAAAATTGCAGGCATTCGCAGTCGCTGAAATAAAAGAAGACCGCCAAATATGTCAGACCGAAAAAGAGATACATGAGATCCTTGAAAACATTGATACTGTAATAAGCGAGCAAAGCCGAGTATTTAACCAGAAATTCACACTATCTGAACTATATGCTGATCTTTTAGATGATAGCTTCTCTTATTTGCAGGCGGGTCACTTTGACATTGAACAGGAGTTACTGCTCCCATTGCAGAAAATGCAATTAAAAGATTCTAAAGATGTGGGAAAATTATTTGCACCGCTTTATCGTCCAGAATTTCCGCATCTGTTTGGTATTGATCTTTTTTACAGACGGCAAAATTCTTTAAGAGAGGTCAGCAGAGATGACGGTATAGATATCACAAGTGATGACACTGCTGAAAATGTGGCAGATATCAGAAACGAAAGATATGTTGAGATAATAAGAGGACTGCTGTCTTTTGCCGAAAACAGGGCGGTCTTTAATTTTAGCGAATATCTTGACACTGTATCTAAAACGCAGCTGCATGAACAAATGCAGGAAAAAGCATTGCCTGACGTCATGCTGAAGCTCTATGGACTTGGAGAAATAGATATCGCAGGCTGGCGTTCGGCACAGCATGACATAATCGTTCCCGTGGGAGAATTTGATCTCTCTTATTGTCTGAGCGAGCTTCCTGAAGAATCGGTACAAATGGAGTCGATAATGATATATAAACTCGATGATGTTATAACTTTATCTGATCATAAAGGCGGACATATCGAGATGAATGATTTTAAGATCGAGGTGAGAAGATGAGGCCTGAAAGTCTGAAACTATTTGCAAAGCTTATGGAAAATGGTTACATTACCCGTGAGCAGTCCCCTGCGTATTATGAATATTATAATGATCCTGAAATTGCTTCTGAACTTGCGATCATGGAACAGGAGCTTGATTTCACTCTTTACAAAACGAACGGCAGACTTTATCTTTTGCCAGATCCAAACAACGAATTATTTTCGCAGGATAACAATGATTTCCGCCGCAGCGTTGGCAATGAAAAGCTTGAAGAGCTTTATTTGCTGAATTATATGGCGATCTTTCTTTTACATGAGCTTTACGGCGGAAAAGGAAACACACTGCAAACAACATATTACATCAAAGAATCAGATTTTCTTTCCGAGTTCACAAAGCATTGTGAGCAGGTACGCTCTGAAGGAGAATCCTTAAAAAATGCTTCAGCACAGTACAGCATAGATTTTCTGCACCTTGCTGACAACTGGCTCGCAAAGCGTGGTGATGAATCCAACTCTGTAGATACCAAACATGGCTGTTTCATGAAGATCATCAGAAAGTTTCGTGATGAGGAATTGCTGTATGACGCTGACGGTGTATGGAAACCAACGGTCAAGCTGAATGATCTTATGCCGTATTATTTATCTCAGACCCGCATTACTGAAATACACTCTATTCTTGAAGGAGGAAAACCAGATGCCAGCGATCCGTAAGATACGAATTGTAAATTTCAGGTTCAACAATGGTGCAAAGCTGATACCCGACGAGATTTTCTGCACTGAGAACGCTGAAGGAAAACCAATAGATACTCTTTTTAATCTGGATAACGGCGGAGGCAAGTCTGTTATCGTTCAGTTGTTGCTCCAGCCTATTTGCCCGAAGGCAAAAGTTCAGAATCGTAATATCAGCGATTATTTTCAGAAGGGCACGGATCATGCGTTTGTCTTGATTGAGTGGGCATTGGACGGATCACATAACAGTCTGCTCACAGGGATCGCACTGGCTGCAAGCACCACAGCAGATGACGAAAATGAGAGCAAGACCATTCGTTATTATACTTTCATACATGATTACACAAGAGCAGGCGACAAGCTCGATCTTATCAGTCTCCCTCTTTCACAGCGCACAGGCAGTCATATCCGCCCGATCTCTTTTGACGAGCTTCGCAAATATCTGCAAAACAGAAGGGTCGAATACTATCCTTCCGATTCATTGCGCCGTTATCAGAAGCGTTTAGAGGAATTCGGTATTTTCTATACCGAATGGGAAAACATTCTTGTGCCGATCAATGCAGTAGAAGGCGGCATTACAAAGTTCTTTGAGGAATATAAAACGAGCGACAGATTACTTGACAAATTTATTATTCCTGGTGTTATGCCGAGCAACGATACGTCAACAAGATCCCTTGAAGAAATGTTTATCAACTATGCGGTCAGCTATGCCGGGCAGGAGAAAAATCTACTCTTAAAGTCGCAGATCAGGGATTTTACAGATAAGCTGCAGGGTATGCTTCAGCTAATAAAGGATATGTGGAACGCAGAAGATCAGAAGATACAGTCTATACACCAATTGGCTGATCATTCATTTACACTTCAGCATCAAATCAAGCTGAACAAAGAAAGACAACAACAGCTTGAAAAAGCAATATCCGACTTAAAGACAAAACAGAAGCACATCAAAACCGAAGAAGCATCAAAAGCTGTTTATCTTTCACAGGCTGATTTTGATAAATCAACCATATGGCTTGCAGAATGTAAACAGAAAAAAGATGATGCCGAAAGTCAGTATAACAGGCTTGAACATAAAGTCAAGGCCCTGAATGCTGCCAAAGAGTATAAGGAGCTGCTTAAACAGCAAAATGATGAGAAGGCATTGACTGCACAGATCAGAGAGCTTGACCAAGGAACGCAGGATTCCCATATACTTTCTTTAAAATATTCACTGTCTTTGCTAACAACAGAGCTGATAAGGCAAACTGAGGGCAAATTAAAGCAGAAGGAAGCAGCTAAAAAAGAACTGTCTGAAGCTTTGGATTCCATAAAGAAAGAGATCTCACGCCTTAATAAGCAGCATAATGACAAGAATGACCGCTTAAATCAAGATATCGGTCAAAAAAAGAGTTTGCTTGATCAGATCAACAAGGCTCTGGCAACACTTGCTTTGCATATGACTATTATGCTTGACGGAAGCTTTTCTAAGAAAGACGCTGAGAGCATTCGTGCGGACTATGATGAGCAGCTCAGGCTTGCTGAGGAGAATATCAAAAAGTGCCTGCTTGAGGAGAGCCGGCTTGAACAGGAACGTGACGCTCAGGATAATCAGATGGGCGAGCTTCACCGAACACAAGAGGAATGTAAAGCCAATTTAAAGCAGCAGGAAGCAGAATTGAAAGAATATCAGCAAGCATATGATGCAGTTATTAAAGTCTTAGAGCATTTATCAATTTCTAAAGACAGATTATTTACTGATGAGCCGTTATCAAGCCTTGAGCAAATACTTGCAAAGCTAAGAGAACAGCTTCGGCAAACGGAACGCTGTGCTGAATTGCTAAGCGAGCAGCTACGATGTATAAATGCAGGTCAGCTTCACCTCTCAAAAACAGCTGTAAGCTTTTTGCAGGAATCAGGTATCGCTTATCAAACAGGCGAGCAGTACCTAAATTTACAAAATGCAAAAATACGAGAAGATATCCTTACCGTCAATCCTCTCGTTGCTTATTCTGTGATCGTTGATTCTGAAAAGGAGAAGGTCAAATTGCTGTCACAATCGCCAGATTCTTGGTTATCGGCTGTTGTTCCAGTATATTCACGCTCTGAACTTGCGGATATGGCTGATGGAGATTGGAACGAACCTGAACGGTTTATTTCTGCATATGATAAAGAATATTTTCAGGACGCATTTACTTATAAAGAAAATATACAGAAAAGACTTGGCGAAACACAAGCAGATATAGATAATCTACAGCATCAGATATTGGAATGGGAATCAGAACGCATCATACTATCACAATTTACATACGCCGCAGATCATGAGCAGCAATTACAGGCAGGCATAGGGAAGCTTACAGAAAAGCTTCAGGAGATACAAACTAAGCTTTCGGTTCTTGAGAAGCAAAAGAACGAGATCAAAGCACGAGCGAAGGAAAATCGACAAAAAAGCGAAAAAAGTCAAATATCAAAATCCCATATTGAAAATAAACGATCCGAATTTGAGCGTATTTGTAAGATCATCTCACAATATGAGAGCGTTAGCGAAAAAATCATAGAATTGGAAACTATTTGCAGAGAGATCTCTGAACAAATAGATGGAATGCATCAGAAAGAAAAACAACTGAATAAGAGTATAACGGATAATGATATTCTTCTCCGTGACCTCCAGAATAAGCTGACCGATCATCAAAAACTGTCGCATGAGCTGAAAGACACACCGAAAGCAGAAATACTTACAGAGGATCATTCGGTCATGCTCGAGGAATACCGACTTTATCTTGAGAATAATTCAGCTAACCGCAAAACGCTGCAGAAGCGACTGGAACAGGTGCAAGAAAGCATCGTTCATAAAGAAAATGATATCAAAAGATTCCATATAGAACCAACAGAATACAAAAGCACAGAATATTCTGCCAACGCCTATAATGACACTGAACAACAGCTTGATCTGGCAAAAGAAGCAAGATCGCAGGCTTATAAGCAACATTCTCAAGCATTGAACTATCATACCAAAGTGAAAAATGATCTGGAACATGCTAAGAAAAAGCTAGCAGAACTCAATGCAGAGCTTTTGCCACGTTCTGAGGTTGGTTCTGATTTTGAACGCCGTATAAAAGAATGTGAAAATAAATTAGAAGCAGCTGAGCGAGAAAGTGAAGAATGCAAAAAGAAATTGAACGGTTTGAATATAAAATGGATATGCATTGATAGATTCAAAAAATATCTCAAGCTTGATTTTACAGAGTATACTCCTAAAATATCAGAGATCCCGCAGGATACTGATAACTTGATCGATACAATAAAGCATTGCATCGATCAGCTGACACAAGCAGAGGGCAAAGCAAAGAAATACCATAGCCGTGAACTTGAGCCATTCAGAAATACACATACTTTGTTTATGGGAACACTGGACGGCATTCTATCAGTGATCGACGACGATCATATCAAGGGAGATAAATACTTTACACTTTATGAACGAACAGAAAGCGATATCAAGCGTTATCAGGATCGTATCACTCAGCTTGCCGTTCAGCTTAAAGATGTTGAAGACAGCAGAAAGCAACTTGTAGATCATTGCAAACAGCGTGCCGGACGTTTATATGATAATCTAAAAACACTGTCTGGCAGATCGGTCGTACAGATCGGTAACGTAAAAAAACATATGATACAGATAGTTTTGCCTGAGATTGATCCAGACAGCGATCAGCCTTATAAAAGGATCGATCATTTCATAACTGAACAAGTCCAAAAGCATCTGTCTGAAAATACAACAGCAACGAAAACTCATAACGATCATCTTGATATCAGACGCCTCTTGAATTGCTACATTGGCAATGAGAACATTCCTATCAATGTATTTAAGATCGATAAAAATATTCAGAACTGCCGCTATCGTTCATGGCAGGACGCTCTGAAAGCAAACTCTGGCGGAGAACAATTTGTTGTTTTATTTTCTCTGATCGTATCCGTTATGAATTACACAAGAAGCCTTACAAACAATCTAAATTCAACAAGCGGCGTACTGATCCTTGATAATCCATTCGGACCGATCTCTTCGCCTCACCTTCTTGAGCCTATGTTCCGCATAGCAAGACATTTCCATATACAGCTGATCTGTCTTACGCATCTTGGAACTGCGGCTGTAACGAGCTTCTTTGATATGGTCTATCAGCTTCGTTTCAAGAACCTTCCACTCTCAAATGTCGAAATACTTGAAGCAGAGGCAAAGCAACATATGGAACACGCTTTTTATTTATCTGAGCAGCTATCACTTTTCTGATAATTTACGAAGGGACATTGCCAACGTTCGGCAATGTCCCTTTTGTCTATCTATTCATAATGCCTTGAACTTCTCCACAAAACTTGAAACCCGCAGCCGAATTACTCGACCACGGGTTCCAAGCTATAATTTATAAGTGGGATGGGGGCAATTTTATTGGGTAGTCACCTGTCATCTTTAAGGCTTAATCGTCCTGAAGTGCGTCATAACCCTCTTCATTCGTTCTGATCTTTACTACGTTCTCAATGTTGTATACAAAGATCTTTCCATCTCCGATATGACCTGTATAAAGGGCTGCCTTTGCAGCATCTATAACTGCTCTTGTTGGTACCTTGCAAATAACGACCTCGACCTTTACCTTTGGCAGCAGATTTGTTTCAACAACTGCGCCACGGTAATACTCAGGCTGTCCTTTCTGCATTCCGCAGCCAAGAACGTTCGTTACTGTAACACCTGTTACGTCGATGTCCTCCAAAGCTGTGATAAGATCGTTGAGCTTCTGCTGCTTGCAGATGATAGCGACCTTTGTCATCTTAGGTGTGCCGTCAGCAGACGGTGCGTCTGTTGCATAAGATTCTACCTTGATAGCCTTCTCAACAGGAACTACAGGCTCTGTTGACTTGTCTACCTTTACAACGCTCTTTGCATCGTCCTTTGTATAGCTGAGCATTGCCTGTGACATTGCTGGTGCGAAGTCAGCGTAAGAAGATACAAGACCATGCTCTGTAACGTCAAGACCAAGGATCTCTTCCTGCTCGGAAGCTCTAAGACCGATCGTGTGCTTGATGATCTGGAATACGATAGTCATTGTGATAGCTACCCAAGCGATAACTGATACCATACCGAGAAGCTGGATACCAAGGAGATGTGCTCCACCGCCTGTGAAGAGTCCCTTTTCACCGCAAGTACCGTCTGAGAAAAGACCCACTGCGATAGTACCCCACATACCGTTGAGCATATGAACTCCGCAAGCACCAACCGGGTCATCTATCTTGAGTACCTGATCTATAAACTCTACACCTACAACTACAAGGATACCTGCAACGATACCGATTATAGCTGCTGATACTGGTGAAACTGTGTCGCATGGAGCTGTGATAGCTACCAGACCTGCAAGTGAAGCGTTAAGTGTCATTGAAACATCAGGCTTCTTATACTTGATCCAAGTAAAAATCATTGTTGTGATAGTTGCAACTGCTGCTGCAAGGTTTGTTGTTACGAAAACTTTACCTGCAAGCGGGATAGCGTCGCCTTCCATTGAAGTTGTTGACGCACCATTGAATCCGAACCAGCAGAACCAAAGGATAAAGCAGCCAAGTGCGCCAAGTGTAAGCGAGTGACCTGGGATAGCCTTTGCCTTGCCGTTCTTGTCATACTTACCGATACGAGGACCAAGGATAGCTGCGCCAACGAATGCTGCAACGCCGCCTGCCATATGAACGCAAGTTGAACCTGCGAAATCATGGAAGCCGAGGTCTGCGAGCCAGCCGCCGCCCCAGATCCAGTGACCGGAAACCGGGTAAATGACCGCAGAAATAATCATCGAGTTATAATTGCTGAATAGATACAATAAGAAATGAACTTTGTTCTTTCTGCCATAGCTCCAGAAACGATAGTTGCTGCTGTTGCACAGAAAACTGTCTGAAAGATAAGGAATGCAAAGAAAGGCACTCCGTCTGGAGCAGCTGAGGCATATGTAGAATCAGCGATTCCCTTGTAAGCTCCGATGAACTTTCCGTCGCCAAACATTATACCGAAACCAAAGAGCCAGAACAGCGGAGTTCCGATACAGAAGTCCATCAGGTTTTTCATGATTATGTTACCTGCGTTTTTCGCACGGGTGAAGCCCGT
>ENA-OPRS01001157-OPRS01001157.1-human-gut-metagenome-genome-assembly--contig:-NODE-1157-length-12352-cov-3.309506_pt1 | contig 12352 bp, 6 predicted proteins | sample MGYA00241795_ERZ501881 | MGnify/ENA primary metagenome ERZ501881 (study PRJEB25962, sample SAMEA2042440) | human gut metagenome | biome: human gut; feature: human-associated habitat; material: faeces... | reverse complement strand
TGTGGGAGAACTTCGTTTCCGCCGTCCTCAGGAACATTCCCATTGGGAGGAAGTCCGGGACTGCACCGTTTTTTCCCCCCGCTGCCCTCAGGCAGATCTTGCCTCCATGGATTTCTACGGCAAAGAATTTTACGACCAACTGGTGCCCCCGGAAAGCGAAGACTGCCTGTATCTGAATATCTGGACTCCCGCCTCCGCTTCTCCCGACGCCAAGCTGCCGGTGCTTTTCTGGATTCACGGAGGGGCCTTCATGCACGGATGCGGCACGGAAAAAGAGTTTGACGGAGAGGGCTTTGCCAAGAAAGGTGTCATTCTGGTGACCATCAATTACCGGGTCAACGCCTTTGGCTTCTTTGCCCATCCCGATCTGGAAAACGAAACCAAGGAGGAGGTCTCCGGCAACTACGGAATTCTGGACCAGATTTTCGCCCTCCAGTGGGTTCGGGACAACATTGCTGCCTTCGGGGGAGATCCGGAAAAGGTCACCATCGCGGGCCAGTCCGCCGGCTGCATGAGTGTGCAGACCATCGTCTCCTCTCCCCTGGCCCAAGGGCTCTTCCGGGGAGCTATCCTCCAAAGCGGCGGGGGCATTCGGGCCCTGCGGAAAAACCCCTCCAAGGAGGAAGTGTGGAACACCTCCAGGAAACTGATGGCCTGGCTTCGGGTTACCACCGTGGAACAGCTGCGCCAGGTGCCCGCCGAAAAACTCCGGGACGCAGCTTACGCTGTTCAGGGGGAGAACCTGAGCTGGCGGCCCCACATTGATGGGTGGCTTCTGCCGGACCATTTGGATCCTCTGGCGGAACAGGGCAAAATTCACGACGTGGCCTACCTGATCGGCTCCACAGGAAACGACGTGGGCAACGGCCTCATTCTGCAGGAGAGCGGCGCCCGCTGGTGCGAAAACCTGCTGAAACTGGGGCGCAAGCCCGGCTACTTCTATTTCTTCGACCGGAAACTTCCCGGAGACGACGCGGGAGCGTTTCATTCCAGTGAACTCTGGTACGAATTTGAAACCCTGGGTCGCTGCTGGCGGCCTTGGGAGGATTGGGATTGGGAACTTTCCCGGATTCTCTCCGGCTACTGGGCAAACTTTGTAAAAACAGGAGACCCCAATGGGGAAGGCCTGCCCCATTGGGAACCCTTCACCAAGGAAAATCACGTTCCCCAGCTTTTGGGAGACCGGGTGGGTCCCGCCTAAAGGGATTCCTCCACCACGCAAAAAGGGCGCAGCCAAATTGGCTGCGCCCTTTTCCCTTTCTCAGAAAGGGATTATTTGATTTCTTTGCTGGCCACTTCTGCCTGAGCCTTCTGGATGAAGTCTTCCAGAGTCATGGCGCCCAAATCGCCGTCCTTGCGATGACGCACGGACACCGTGCCGGATTCCGCTTCCTTGTCGCCTACCACCAGCATGTAAGGGGTCTGCTGGAGCTGGGCTTCCCGGATCTTGTAACCGATCTTTTCATTGCGGGTATCGCATTCCACCCGCAGGCCGGCAGCGTCCAATTCCTTCTGGAGCTTCAGGGCAAATTCGTGATGGCGCTCTGCGATGGGCAGGATCACCGCCTGGACAGGGGACAGCCACAGGGGGAATTTGCCGGCGAAGTGCTCGGTGATCACGCCGATAAACCGCTCGATGGAGCCCAACACCACCCGGTGCAGCATCACGGGACGATGCTTCTGGCCGTCGGCGCCCACATATTCCAGCTCAAAGCGCTCGGGCAGCTGAGAGTCTAGCTGAACCGTGCCGCACTGCCAAGTCCGTCCCAGGGAGTCCGCCAGATGGAAGTCCAGCTTGGGACCGTAGAAGGCGCCGTCGCCCTCGTTGACCTCGTACTCCTTGCCCATTTCAGTGATGGCCTCTTTCAGGATGTCCTGGTTGTGCTCCCACTGCTCCACCGTACCGATATGGTCCTCAGGCATGGTGGACAGCTCGATCTTATAGGGCAGGCCAAAGACGGAGTACACCTCGTCAAAGAGCCGCACCACACCCTTGATCTCGTCTTTAAGCTGTTCGGGAGTCATAAACAGGTGGGCGTCGTCCTGGGTGAAACACCGTACCCGGAACAGGCCGTGGAGGGCGCCGGAAAGCTCGTGGCGGTGAACCAGGCCCAGCTCCCCTACCCGCAGGGGCAGATCCCGATAAGAATGGGGCTCACTCTGGTACACCAGCATGCCGCCGGGGCAGTTCATGGGCTTGATGGCGTAATCTTCCCCGTCGATGACGGTGGTGTACATGTTGTCCTTATAATGATCCCAGTGGCCGCTGCGCTCCCAGAGAGCACGGTTCAGGATCATGGGAGTGGAGATTTCCACATAGCCGTATTTCTTGTGGACCTGCCGCCAGTAGTCGATGAGCAGGTTTCTGAGTACCATGCCCTTGGGCAGGAAGAAGGGGAACCCGGGGCCTTCCTCAGTGAGCATAAACAGCCCCAGCTCTTTGCCCAGCTTCCGGTGGTCCCGCTTCTTGGCCTCCTCCAGCATGTGCATGTGCTCGTCCAGCAGGGACTGCTTGGGGAAGGAGATGCCATACACACGGGTGAGCATCTTCTTGGTGGCGTCGCCACGCCAATAGGCGCCGGTGATGGCGGTAAGCTTCACAGCCTTTACCAGACCGGTGCTCATCAGGTGGGGACCGGCGCACAGATCCGTAAAGTCCCCTTGCCGGTAAAAGCTGATGTTTTCGCCCTGGCCTGCGTGCTCGTCAATGAGCTCTTCCTTGTACTCCTGGCCTTCCATCAGCGCTTTGGCCTGGTCGGCGGGAAGCTCAAACCGCTCGATGGCGATGTTTTCCTTGATGATCTTCTTGATCTCCTCCTCGATCTTGGGCAGGTCGTCGGTGGAGAGGGGATTCTCCAAATCGAAGTCGTAGTAGAACCCGTTTTCAATGGCGGGGCCAATGGAGAACTTGGTGCCCGGATACAGCCGCTGCACGGCCTGGGCCAAAATGTGGGAAGTGGTGTGCCAATAGGCGTGCTTGCCTTCCTCGCTGTCGAAGGTGAGAATTTCCAGAGAGCAATCCTGGTCGATGGGGGTGCGCAGGTCGCAGACCTTACCGTCGATGCGGGCGGCGCAAGCGGACTTGTACAATCCCATGCCAATGGACTTTGCCACTTCGGCAGCGGTGATGCCGCTTTCAAACTCTTTTACTTGGCCTTTCAGATCGATCTTTACCATTTTGAGACTCCTTTCCGCCGGGGAAGCAAAAACGCCTGCCCCAGCAAGCGCTCTGGGGCAGGCGTACGGCTTCTGAACCATTTCCATTTTTTGCCGACAACCCGCGGTTCCACCCGGATTCAAAGCGCGATACGCCGCGCTTCCTCGTTTTGGCCGATAACGGTGCCCGCCGTCGTTCCTTAAGCGGAGGGGCGAGGTCCTGTTTTCCCAAGGGAAACCGGACTGTCTGCCGGAGGAAAATTCCTCCCTGCCTCAGCGTTCGGACGATGCTCAGAGGTGGTGGCTTGCTTCCCTGCCTGGATGGGGCCGCTTTCAGCCAGCGGCGGCCTCTCTCTGTCCCCCGGGACCGGTGGGAAGGGCTTCCTCTTCGACGCATCTATCAGTTTGTGCCCATGATAGCATTCCCGCCCCGGGCTGTCAAGAGCTGGAGGCAGAAAAACTCCTCCATTTGTGACTAAGCTTTGAATAAATCGTTACAAATTTCTTGACAATTACCCGGCGGTAGAGATACAATATCATCAAAGTGCACTTGGCGCTTTTCATATATGATTTTCCCTGTTTTTCATTTTTACTTATTCTTTATTGAGTAATTTTCCATAAAAATCGCCGGTTTCGGCCATTTTTCCCGCCCCCACTCTCGGTCTATCAGGGGATGGCGGGACAATAAACTGTAAGAGAATGAAACCTAGAAGAAAAAATATTATAGCGAGAAGCAGCCATACTGCATTTTTCCGGGACAGGAACGTCCCGGCCTTCGATCCTAAATTTTATCTATTTTTTTAGAAATTTGGAACTTCTAAAACAAATTTGTAAAGGAAAAGGAGGTGCCTGATTGGGCCAAATTGCTGTATGGCTGTGTGTCGTCATTGCGGTGCTTGCTGCTGCGGTTGCCGGCGCGGCCGCCTTTTTCCTGGGGGTCAATTACCGGAAAAATAAGGCGGAAGCGGAAATCGGATCCGCCGAGCAGGAGGCCAAGCGGATTGTGGGAGACGCCATCAAAACCGCCGAAGCCAAAAAGAAAGAGATCATACTGGAAGGCAAGGACGAGTTACACCGCCTGAGAAACGAATCGGAAAAAGAATTGGCAGACCGGCGCAAAGAGATCCAGCATCAGGAACGGCGCATCCTCCAGAAAGAGGAAAGCCTGGAGAAAAAGCTGGAAACCATGGAGCGCAAGGAAAACCAAATCGACCAGAAAAACAAAAAAGCGGAAGAACGCCTGCAGGAAGCCGAGGCCGTCAAGAAGAGCCAGTTCGACATGCTGGAAAAAATCTCTTCCTTCACGGTGGACCAGGCGAAAGAATACCTGCTGAACAATCTGGAAAATGAGCTGGTCCACGAAAAGGCCGTCAAAATCCGGGAGTTCGAGCAGCAGACCAAGGAAGAAGCCGACCGGACCGCCCGGGAGATCATTGCCTTGGCCATTCAGCGCTGCGCGGCGGACCATGTGTCCGAGGCGGCTATCAGCGTGGTTCCCCTGCCCAATGACGAAATGAAGGGCCGGATCATCGGCCGGGAAGGCCGGAATATCCGGGCTATCGAAACCCTCACGGGCGTGGACTTGATCATCGACGACACACCGGAAGCCATCACCCTCTCCAGCTTCGAGCCGGTCCGCCGAGAGGTGGCCCGCATCGCCTTGGAAAAGCTGATTGCTGACGGCCGGATTCATCCCACCCGCATCGAGGAAACGGTGGAGAAGGCCCGCCGGGAAGTGGAATCCACCATCAAGGCGGAAGGCGAACGTGCCGTGCTGGAGGTGGGCGTCAACGGCGTCCACCACGAACTGGTCAAACTTTTGGGCCGCCTGCGTTACCGCACCAGTTACGGCCAGAATGTGCTCAACCACTCCCTGGAAGTGGCTTACCTCTCCGGGATGATGGCCTCCGAATTGGGGCTGGATCCCACCGTGGCCAAACGGGCCGGCCTGCTCCACGACATCGGCAAGGCTCTGGATCACGAGATGGAAGGCTCTCATGTGCAGATCGGTGTGGAAGTGGCCCGGAAGTACCGGGAGAGCGAAGCGGTGATTCACGCCATTGCTGCCCACCACGGAGATGTGGAAGCCAAGACGGTGATCGCCTGCATTGTTCAGGCGGCCGACGCCATTTCTGCCGCAAGGCCTGGCGCCCGTCGGGAGAATTTGGAAAACTACATCAAACGGCTGGAAAAATTGGAAGAAGTGGCCTCCTCCTTCGACGGAGTGGAAAGCTGCTATGCCATTCAGGCTGGCCGGGAGATTCGGATTATGGTGAAGCCCGAAAAGGTCAACGACGAGAAAATGACCCTTCTGGCACGGGAAATCTGCAAGAAGATCGAATCGGATCTGGATTACCCCGGTCAGATCAAGGTGAACATGATCCGGGAAAGCAGGGCTGTGGATTACGCCAAGTAAATGGCTCTCCGCAAACCTACAGGATAGAACCATTGACAGGGACGTGCTTTTGGGTGCGTCCCTGTTCTGGACTTTGGAAGCCGAAACAAGCCATGGCCCCGGAATCACGGTCACCGGGGGGAAAGGAGAAACCGCTTTGAATATTTTGTGCATTGGAGACGTGGTGGGCAGCATTGGGTGCCAGTTCCTCCGGAACCATCTGCCCGCCTTGAAACGGACCAAGGGCATCGACCTGGTGATCGCCAACGGGGAAAACTCCGCCGACGGAAACGGCATCACTCCCGCCTCGGCAGAGCATCTGTTTGACAGCGGGGTGGACGTGATCACCACCGGGAACCACAGCTTCCGCCGGCGGGAATCCTACGATCTCTACGACTCCTGCGAAACCCTCCTGCGCCCTGCCAACTTTCCGTCCAGTGCCCCCGGCCACGGCATGTGCGTGGCGGACTTGGGAAGGGTCCGAGTAGCGGTGATCAACCTGATGGGCACCGTGTATCTGGAAAGCCTTCGGTGCCCCTTTGAAACCCTGGATGAGCTGCTGAAAACTCCGGATTTGCCCAAAATCTGCATCGTGGATTTTCACGCAGAGGCCACCGGAGAAAAAAGAGCTCTGGGATTTTTCGCCGACGGACGGATATCCGCCCTGTTCGGCACCCACACCCATGTGCAGACAGCCGACGAAACCATCCTTCCCCACGGCACCGGTTATCTCACCGACGCGGGCATGACCGGGGTCATTGACTCTGTGCTGGGTGTAAAGCCTGAGATTATCATCGGCAAACTGCGCACCAAAATGCCTGCCCGGTTTGATCTGGCCAAGGGCCCCTGCAAAATGGACTGCGTCCTTTTTGCCGTCGATGAACGCACCGGCTTGTGCACCGGCGTAGAGCGGCTGAGCCTTTCCTGAACTGCCTGGACTTCCCGGTTCTGTTGCCTTTGTTTTTTGGCAGTTTTTTCAGAAAACAACAGGTTGCGATTGTATTTTTGAAAATTCTGTGATAAACTAATAAAAAGATATGCCATTTATCGTGCGAAGGATGTGTTAACCGTGATTTTGGGTTCTCAATTGAAAAATGCCATTATCTCCGGCTCCAACAATATTGCCAAGTATAAAAAGCAGATCAACGAACTGAATATTTTCCCTGTGCCCGACGGTGACACCGGCACCAATATGTCCATGACCATTGGCGCCGCCGCTGAGGAAATGAAAAAAATTGAGGACAGTTCCACTGCCGCCCAGGTGGCCAAGAAAGCCGCCTCCTCTATGCTGCGGGGCGCCCGGGGCAACTCCGGCGTCATCTTGTCCCTGCTGTTCCGGGGCATTTCCAAAGGCCTGGAGGGCAAAGAGGAAATCTCCGGGGAGGATCTTGTTACCGCTTTGGAGCTGGGCGTGGAAGAGGCCTATAAAGCCGTCATGAAGCCCACGGAAGGCACCATCCTCACCGTAGCCCGTGTGGCTTCCGAACGGGCTCGGGAAGCCCTGGAACTGGGCAGCGACCCCGTACAGATTTGGGACGCAGCCTGCATGGGCGCCGACGAAGCCCTGGAAGAAACTCCTGAACTGCTGCCTGTGCTGAAAAAAGCCGGTGTGGTAGATGCCGGCGGTCAGGGTCTGTGCCTGATCTTTGAGGGCATGCTCAGCGTGTTCCGCAGCGGGATTGTGCTGGAATGCGGCCTTTCCGAAGAGGAAAGAGCCCAGGATACGGCAGAGTTCTTCCGCAATGTAGCAGCGGAATTTGACAGCGAAATTAACTTCACCTATTGTACTGAGTTCATTGTGGGCCGGGATCCGGAGATTCAAAAGGATCCTCTGGAGCTTCGCCTGTTCCTGGAAACCATCGGTGACTGTGTGGTGGTAGTGGACGATGAGGAAATCATCAAAACCCACGTGCACACGGAAAATCCCGGCGACGCCCTCCAGTACGCCCTCCAATACGGCCAGCTGCTCACCGTGAAAATTGAGAACATGAAGGAACAGCATCGGAAAGCCGCTGAGGAGAATGAAGCCCAGAAGGCCGCTTTCCAGGAGAAGGCTCCGGAAGAGCGCAAAGCCCTGGAACCCCAGGAACCCACGGAAGAAGTGGGCTTTATCTCCGTGGCTGCCGGCGATGGCCTCAAGAGCCTCTTTGTGGATCTGGGCTGCGCCAACGTGGTCAGCGGTGGACAAACCATGAACCCCTCCACCGAAGACCTTTTGGAGGCCATCCTAGCCACTCCCGCCAAAAAGGTTTTCGTTCTGCCCAACAATAAGAACATCATCATGGCCGCGGAGCAGACCATTCCTCTGGCAACGGACCGGGAAGTGATTGTTATCCCCACCCGGACCATTCCTCAGGGACTTTCCGCCATGTTGGCCTTTGATCCCGATGCGGACGCAGATACCAACAAGGAAGCCATGCTGGAAGCCGCTTCCAATGTGGATACGGGTCTTGTCACCTTTGCAGCTCGGGATTCCGAGTACGGCGGACACACCATTCACCATGGCGACATTTTGGGCCTGAAAAACGGCAAATTGGAATACATCGAGAAGGATCCCGTTTCCGCCTGCGTGCGGGTAACCCGCTCCTTCGCCTCTAAGCGGACTTCCTTTGTAACCCTGATTTACGGCGAGGGCATCACCCAGGAGCAGGCCGAAGAGGCAAAGCGGATTTTGGAAAACAAGCTCCACTCCGATGTGGAGATCACCTTGGTCAACGGCGGCCAGCCCGTCTACTACTTCATCATTTCGGTGGAATAATCAGCGTGACGCTGGACCCAATTCGCGGGTTGGAGAGCTTGCTTCGCTGGGGTTGCAGAAGACCTTCCCTCATGTTCGCGAAGGGGAAGTGCCCCACAATAGAAAGATATTGCCTTACCCAGGAACCTTTCTTTCGGGAAAGGTTCCTTTTTCCATCCGCAGCGATAGTATCTCTGGCCTGGCCCCTTCCTGGCAAATCCCCGATCAAAAAACACCCGCGGGCAGCAGAACTCCCGCCCCCTCAGGCGACCGGAGGGAGCCCCATCCCCGCGAAGGAAAAGTCTTTGGCCTACCTTTCTTCAGAAAGGTAGGGAAGGAGGCGCACCATGGCATCCCTGTTTGAAATGAATATACAAATGCTCAAAGGGGTTGGCCCACAGCGGGCAAAGCTCTTTGAAAAACTGGGAGTTCCCACCGTGGGAGACCTGCTGCGCCTGTATCCCCGCACCTATGAGGACTGGAGCCTGCACACCCCCATCGGGGACACCGCTCTAAACGAAGTGGCTGTGGTCAAGGCACAAGTGCTGCATCGACCCACGGAAACCAGAATCCGAGGGGGAAAAACCCTCTATAAAACCATGGCTACCGACGGAGAATCCGACCTGACCCTTACCTTTTTCAACAACAAATATATTCCTACCCTCCTCAAGGAAGGGGAAACCTACTTGTTCCGCGGGAAAGTGACCGGTACCCTGCTGCGCCGGGAGATGCTTTCTCCGGAATTCCTCCCGGAAGGGAAGAGCATGGCCATTCAACCCATCTACCCGGCCACAGCAGGTCTCTCCTCCCGGCAGATTGGAACGGCGGTCCAGAATGCTCTGGCCCTGCTGCCGGAACAGATTCACGATCCCATTCCCGATCCTCTGCGAGAGGAGTATCACCTGTGCACCTTGCGGTACGCTTTGGAAACCATCCACTTTCCCAAGACTGTGGAAGAAATCGCCACGGCCCGTTACAGGCTGACCTTCGAGGAATTTCTCGTGTTGCAGCTGGGCCTGCTTCGGATCAAAGGCGGACGGAAAGCAAAAAATCTCCATCCCATTCCCAATGTGTTTCCCCAAGAGTTTGTGAAGCTGCTTCCCTTTTCCCTGACCGGTGCCCAAACCCGAGCCATTGGGGAAGCTCTGGAGGACATGGCCGGCGACTCCCCTATGAACCGGCTGATTCAAGGAGATGTGGGCAGCGGCAAAACCGCAGTGGCAGCAGCCCTGTGCTGGTCCGTAATCCAGAACGGCATGCAGGCCGCTTTGATGGCCCCAACAGAAATTTTAGCAGCCCAGCACTATCAATCCCTAAACGCTTTGCTGGAGCCAGCCAAAATCACCTGTGCCCTGCTGACCGGTTCCGTCAAAACCGCCGAGAAGAAAAAAATCTATCAGGCCCTGGCAGATGGCAGAATCCAGTTGGTCATCGGCACCCATGCCTTGCTGGGCGACAAGGTGGCCTTTTCCAATTTGGGCCTGGTGATCACCGATGAGCAGCACCGGTTCGGGGTGGGACAGCGGTCCGCCCTGGCCCAGAAAGGCGCCTCCCCACACCTGCTGGTCATGAGCGCCACCCCCATTCCCCGAACTTTGGCCCTGATGGTCTATGGGGATCTGGATATTTCCGTTCTGGATGAATTGCCCCCCGGACGGCAGAAAATCGAAACCTACCTGATCGATCCTGGCAAACGGAAGCGGGCCTTCGCCTATGTGCAGCAGCATCTGGATCAGGGAAGGCAAGGCTACCTTATCTGCCCATTGATCGACGAGGATGAAAGCGGCATGATGAGCGTGACCCAATATGGGGAAATGGCCCAAAAGGCTTTCCCCACAGCCCGGGTAGGAATTCTCCACGGAAAAATGAAACCGGGAGAAAAAGAACAGGTTATGGAAGAATTTTCCCAAGGAAAGCTCCAGCTCCTGGTGTCCACCACAGTGGTGGAGGTGGGAGTGGACGTGCCCAACGCGGTGATCATGGTCATCGAAAACGCGGAACGGTACGGGCTTTCCCAGCTGCACCAGCTCCGAGGGCGCATCGGCCGGGGAACATACAAATCCACCTGCATCCTGATCACGGACGCCCAAAATGAGGATACCTTGAAACGGTTGAAGCTGTTTCGGGACACCAGTGACGGATTCAAGATTGCAGAGGCGGATTTGAAGCTCCGGGGACCCGGCGACTTTTTCGGCCAGCGGCAACACGGCTTGCCCCAATTGAAAATCGCCGACTTGACCACCGACATGGAGGTGCTCCGTCAATCCCAACGGTGTGCCAAAAAGCTCTTCTCCTCCGGTGTTTTGGAACAGGACCTTTACCGGGGATTGCGGGGAGAGATCCGCCGGCTTTTCGCCAAAACAGGCGGAGACGGAGTGGTGCTGTAACGTTTTTCAAGCATTAAAAAGGAGCCCTTCCAAGAGGGCTCCCTTTTTTGCAATGTAAAATTTAGTGCCAGCTATTACAGGTCCCGATACCGTTTCACCTTCCGCAGCTTCTTCTGTTTCCGGCGATAGAGGAAGATCAAGAAGATGTAAATCACAATCAGCAGAAGGATCACACCCATAATGATCAGGAACCAGGGAGAAGTCAACACCGAGGTTCCCTGGCTGACAAACTGAAGCATTTCACTGCGGGAAACCGATTCCGCAGCCACCAAAGGCACTGTGGCGATCACTTCCCCCGCATAGCTCATAGTGGCGGTACCCACTTCCTGTCCCCGCTCCACAGGGGCCTGGACACTGTCCGGCAGGTCCGTCTCCACTATAATACTGGAGCTGTCCACGTTGTTGGGCAGAATCACGGACACGTTCTCTCCAGCCACCAGCTGGAGGGTATCCTGTTTCCAGGCATAGTCCAAAGGCACGTCCGCGATAATATCTCCCTGGGCGGCGATGGTCTGTTTGGTCAGGGTAGTCAATGCCCATCGGAACAAGGTGGCGGCATCCAGCATCTCTCCGTGCACGCTGATGGAATCTCCCTGCTCATCCACCGAGGGACTGCCCAGACAAGCCACCACATAGGTATACCCTTCATAGGTGGCGGAAGCCACAATGCAATATCCTGCCTGATCGTGGGATCCCGTTTTGATCCCGGTGGCGTAAGGGTAATAATAGTAGGATCCGTCCTCATAGACCATATTGGACAGCAGCCGGTTGGTGGTGGAAGCGGACCGCACATTATCCGGATCATTGATCGGAGCGTACTCGTAATATTTGGTACCAGTGATCTCCGTAAACAGAGGCAGGCTCATGGCGTACTTGGTGATGGTCACCATATCCCGGGCAGAAGAGTAGTGATTGGCGTTGTGAAGGCCATGGGGATTGGTAAAGTGGGTGTTGGTGCACCCCAATTCTTGGGCCTTTTCGTTCATCAGCTGAACAAAGTAGCTGGTTCCCGTGTAATCGGTGGGATCAAATGTCCCGCTGGAAGCCGAGGAATCCCCCGAACTGGTGCTGGAGGTGGTAGCGGCTTCCGGATCCACATCCTGAGAAGAGCTTTCCCCTCCATCGGAGGACTCTCCCCCCTGATCCAGTTTTCCCTGGGCATACAGGGAATCCACATACTTGGCCAAAGTCAAGGCAGCGTTATTGCCCGAGGGGACCATCATCAGGTATAGCATCTGTTCCCCCGTGAAGGTATCTCCCACATCGAAATCCGCCATAGAGCTTCCCGTTCCGGACAGCTCATCAAACACGCTCTGGGGGACTGTGATTTCCGCGTTTTCAATATCGGGAATATTTTCATAGGCCACAATATAGGTCATGATCTTGGTCAGGGACGCCATGGGCAGCTGCTCATCGGCGTTCTCGGAATAGACCACCGTATCCGTATCCAGATTGAGCATCAGGTAGGCTTTACAGTGGTGGCTATTGGGATTGTTATCCTTATCCGTATCCCACGTGTAATCAAACCCTTCCGCCAGCGCCAAAGGGCCACATGCTGTTATCATACATACTGCTGCCAGAAACACAGCGGCAATTTTCTTCCACCGTTTCATATCTCTCTCCTCTCCCTACCTTTCTGAAGAAAGGTAGGCCAAAGACTTTTTCTTCGCGGGGGCG
>ENA-OPRS01001152-OPRS01001152.1-human-gut-metagenome-genome-assembly--contig:-NODE-1152-length-12371-cov-3.249107_pt1 | contig 12371 bp, 9 predicted proteins | sample MGYA00241795_ERZ501881 | MGnify/ENA primary metagenome ERZ501881 (study PRJEB25962, sample SAMEA2042440) | human gut metagenome | biome: human gut; feature: human-associated habitat; material: faeces... | reverse complement strand
TGTGGCAGATCGGCGAACTGGGCAAAGTGGACCAGGGCGGCGGCGGCACCGTGGCGCTGGACATTTCCCGGATGAACGCCGATGTCATCGACGTAGGCGTGCCGGTGCTCTCCATGCACTCTCCCTTTGAAGTGGTTTCGAAGCTGGATGTGTACATGGCCTTTAAGGCATTCAAGGCCTATTTTGAAGCAGAATAAAGATAGCTGAGATGGAATGGGAAGCCTTTGCGACTTCCCATTCCTGTTTTCCGCCCAGTGGCTATAGTGGGGCGGGATCCTCCAGTAGCGGGAAATCATTTCAACAAGAAGGGGGAAGGTCTATGGATTTGCGCATGAAACGACAGACGTTGCATTTGTTTTCCGACCTTTTTCAACGTAAACAGCAAGTTGGCAGAATCCGTTTCCGGCCGCAGAAAAGGGAGCGGGGCCAAGGTCTGGGGTATACGGGAACCCGATTGCCCCGCAGTGTGCCGGAGCGGGAGGGACTGTCGTCCCGGCAGCTGCTGGATTTTTTTCGCCGTGCCCAGGAGCATCCCACGATCAACCCCCATACCTTGATGGTTCTGCGCCATGGAAAAGTGGTGGCGGAATGTTCTTTCGCCCCTTACCGGGGGGATGTGTGGCATGTGACCCACTCCATGTGCAAAGGGATCACGGCCTTGGCTATCGGTATGCTGGTGGACGAAGGAAGGCTGTCTCTGGAAGATAAATTGTGTGACCTGTTTCCCAATAGGCTTTCCCCCTTTGCCAACCCCTTGGCCTTCCGGCGGCTGAAAAGCATCACGGTGCGTCATTTGCTGACCATGAGCACCGGAGTAAACTTCAACGAGGCGGGAGTGGTTACCAGTGAAGATTGGCTCAAGGACTATTTTGAATCCGGAGTACGGTTTGACCCAGGGACGGAATTTGCCTACAACAGCATGAATACCTATGTGCTGTCAGCCATAGTCCGGGAGAGGACAGGGAAGGGCCTGGTGGAATACCTTCGGCCTAGACTGTTTGTGCCCCTGGGAATGGGACGCCTCCATTGGGAGCTGAGCCCTCAAGGCATTGAAAAAGGGGGTTGGGGCCTGTACCTGTTCCCCGAGGACATGGCAAAGCTGGGGCAGCTCTTTCTCCAGGAAGGAGTGTGGAACGGACGCAGATTGATTTCCCGTGAGATGCTGGAGGAAATCACCCGGAAACAGGTGGGTACACCGCCGGAAATGGGAGAGCAGGGGTATGGATTCCAGATGTGGATGGGAAAGCGTCCTGGCTCCTTTCTGTGCAACGGAGTGCTGGGGCAGAACATCATTGTGCTGCCCGATGTGGACATGGTGGTGGTCACCACGGGAGGCAACGATTGTCTTTTTAAAACTTCCACCATCATCTCTTTGGTAGAGGATTTCTTTGAGGGAAAAGAGTTCCAGCCGGGAGATTCCCTGCCTGGGGACCGAAAGGGAAACCGGGAGCTGCGGGTATTCTGCCGGAATGCCAGAAATCTGCAGGCCACCTTTCCTCCGCCGGGGCAGGAAGGAAGTGCTGGAAGGGACCGGGGTGCCTTTCCCTTCCGTTCGGCGGAACGGAGGCTTCCTTTGGAGTGCCGGCTGCTGGCGGGAAAGAGCTACCGTCTGGAGCCGGAAGGAACCAGATTGCTGCCACTTTTTATGCAGCTGTTGGAAAACAATTTCACCACCGGCATAGACACTCTCAGGTTTGACCTGGAGGATGGGCAATTTACCATGACGGTTGGGGAAGGAAAGGACCAAAGTCATCTGCTGCTGGACTTTTCAGGCAATGGACAATTGTCCACGGTGTTTGCCAATGGGGAAGCTTACCTGGTGGCTGTCAGCGCCTGTTTTGCCCGGGACGAGGATGGCAATACGGTGTTGAAGATTTTGCTGCCCTTCCTGGAAAACGCCAATATCCGTACGGTGAAGCTGTTCTTCTTCCGAGGTGGCAAAGTGGAATTGCGCCTTTCGGAGATCCCAGATTTTGACGCTTTTTTGCAGGGAGTTGGTCTGTGGGAAAACAAGATGCTTTCGGCCTGGGTCAGCCGTCTGGCGTCCAAGCGGGACACCACTGTGCTGGAGTACACCGTCAGGCGTGCCGTGGAACCTTTGTCCCGGGGCAAGTTGGAGGAGCCTCCCCTCCGTTGAGAACGCAGAATAAAAAAAGGATCGGGAGATTTCCCGATCCTTTTTTGCATGACAGAACGCCTTTTGGCAGTAGGTCAGTCGTTTTTATCCTCCCGTTCGGGGAGCACTTCTTTCTCTTCCACCGTGTGGGCCACCATGCCCTTGCCGTCGCTTTCCTGGTTGGGAATGAGCAGGTTCAAAAGGATGCCCACAATGATGCCCAGGCCGATGTTGGAGAAGCTGAAGGTGGCGTTGCCGATCACAGCCCCGCCGATAGCCAGAACCATCATGACTGCTGCAATGCACAGGTTCCGGTTCTTGGTGAAGTCCACATGGTTTTCCACCAGGGTGCGCAGGCCAACGGAGGCGATCATGCCGTAGAGCACAATGCAAGCTCCACCCAGTACACAGTTGGGCACAGACTGGATCACGCCGATGGCCTTGCCGAAGAAGCTGACCACAATGGCGATGAGAGCAGCGATCCGCAGGGAGGCGGGGTTGTAGTTGCCGGTGGCAGCCAGCACAGCGGTATTTTCCGAGTAGGTAGTGTTGGGGGGACCACCTACAAAGCCGGCAAACATGGTGGCCAGACCATCGCCCAGCATGGTCCGGTGAAGGCCGGGTTTGCGGGTGAACTTCTTGCCCACCACAGCACCGTTGGCGTAGACGTCGCCCACATGTTCCACACAGGTGACAATGGCAATGGGAGCGATCATGCCGATGGCGGTGACGTTAAAGCGGGGAAGGACAAAATGGGGCACCTGGAGCCAGTTGTATTCTCCAATGACGCTGGTGTTCATCAGGGAAGCAGGGGCCAGCCCCAGCTTGGTCACCACCAGGGTAAACAGATACCCAGTGACCAGAGCGATGACGATGGAGGACATTTTCACCATGCCCTTGCCGCAGCTGGAAAGGAGAATGGCCAACAGGCACACAATGGCGGCAATCACCCAACCCCAAACGTAAGCGGACATGGAGAAGCCTTCCCCGAAGAGGGTCAGGGTGCTGCCATCGGCGCCATACTGGGTTTGAATGTTGCTGATGGCGCTGGAGGACAGGTTCAGTCCGATCAGGGTGATGCCCACACCCCGCACCACCGGGGGAAAGAGCTTGTCGATCAGGCCTTTGCCGAAAATGCGGATGATCAGAGCCAGCACCAGATAAAAGGCGCCGGCCACAATGACGCCTCCCATAGCGGCAGCGATCTGTTCATCCTTGGTGGCGCCGAAGGCGCTGTTGCCGATCACTCCTGCCAGGGCGGAGATAAAGGCAAAGGAGCTGCCCAGGAAAGTGGGCATCCGGCCACCGGTGCAGAGGTGGAAAATGAGGGTTCCAACGCCGGCGCAGAACAGAGCCACACCTACGTCCAGTCCGGTGAGCAAGGGGACCAGAATAGTGGCGCAGCTCATGGCGAAGGCATGCTGGAAGCCCAGAGCCACAGCCCGCTTGGGGCCCAGCTTCTCATATTCCGCCGCGTAGGGGAATAGGAAGCTGTTGATTTTGGAAAAGATGTTCATGTACTTCCCTCCTGTAGGATCTTTGGCGCGAAAAAAGGCGAGGCAGCCAGCTCGCCCAATTCCCGCTTATTTTATCACCCAAAAAGAAAAAAGTCCATATAGGGAAGATGTTTTTTCTTGGGGGCAGTTTCTTTTTGAAAGAATCTTGTGTATAATGTACCTTAACCTGTGGAAGGAAACGTATGAATGGGAGAGAGGGACCTTTTTGGCAAAGCATGTGAGAAAAAGGGAGCGCTGGACCCGGCGAGACCGGCGAAAGGATTTTCCCCAGGCAGAGGAGCGCATTTTCCTCTCTCGGGAAAGCCAGCTGCAATCCCGTCAGGCCCGGATGCTCAAGCTGGGAATGCGGATTGTTTTGGGGTTGGTGATCGCCGCGGTGGCCGCTGCGGCAGTGCTGTTTATCGTATTTTATATGGTGCCGTTTTTCCATGCGGAAATCAAGATGGAATCCAGTGAGGTGGAGAGTGTTTCCTCGCAGGAGCCCATTGAAGTGCCCACCTATGACAGCATGGGGCTGCCGGTATATTCCGATGAGATCACCTTATTTGTCATCAACCGGGACTATCCGGCCGATGCCTCCTATGTGCCGGACACGGTGGAGGCGGAAGGAGTTCCCGTGGAAACCCATGCAGTAGACGCTCTGGAAATGATGGTGGAAGCTGCCAGAGAAGACGGTTTGGCCCTGACCTTTACGGAGGGGTACATTTCCTATGAGGAGCAGGAACAGCGGTTTGAGGCGAAGACCCAAGAGCTGATGGAAGGCCCCGACGGACTCACCACGGTGATGGCCCGGACAGAAGCCCGTTTCCAGGTGCCCATGGCCGGGGAATGTGACCAGCAGACAGGTCTGTGCCTGCGGCTGGACGCCAATCCCGATACCTTTGCGGAGTCCAAGACGTATTCTTGGCTCCAGAACAATATGGGAAAATACGGATTCATTTTCCGGTATCCCGAGGACAAGGAGGATTTCACCGGATGCTACGGCGATTATACGGTGATCCGTTATGTGGGCAGTGACAATGCCGTTGCCATGACCCAGCGATCCATGTGCCTGGAGGAATATATCAGCTACCTTGCCAGCCAGTGACCCGGGAAAAACCTTTGGGAAACGGGAGAAAGTTTTGGGAAAATCAAATTTTTTCTTGCATCCCATGTCAAAGTGTGTTACAATAACTTTCGATTGAGTTGAATTATCCCAACCGTAAAGAGGTGAAACCGTCAATGAAGCAGAATATACATCCCGACTATCAGGAGACCACCATCACCTGTGCCTGTGGCAACGTGATCAAGACTCGGTCTACCAAGAAGGACATCAAAGTCGAAATATGTTCGAAATGCCACCCGTTCTTTACGGGCAAGCAGAAGCTGGTGGACACCAGCGGCCGCGTGGATATGTTCAAGAAGCGTTACGGCCTGCAGGACAAGTAAGTTTTGCTTGTGGCCTGGCTTTGATTGACAAAATAGCGGGCTTTATGCTCCGGGATGGGCGGTGCGATTCGCACCGCCTGTCTTTGTTTTCAGTGGGAAAGGGGAGAGGGCGTTGGAATACGTCACCGTGGAACAAGAGGCCGCCGATGAATTTGTGGAGAAAAAATCCAGGTTTATCGGGACCTGCCGTCCGGTGCAGACAGAAGAAGAGGCCCTGGAGTTTATCAACCGTATGAAGTCCCAATATTGGGATGCCACCCACAATGTGTACGCGTACATTCTCCGGGAAAACGGTATCCAGCGTTTTTCCGACGACGGGGAGCCCCAGGGCACCGCTGGAATTCCGGTCATCGATACCCTGAAAAAGGCCGGGGTGGTGGACGCCGTGGTGGTGGCCACCCGTTACTTTGGAGGGATCCTGCTGGGAGGCGGAGGGCTGATTCGGGCTTATTCTCACACGGCTTCCATCGCCTTGGCAGCTGCCAAAAAAATCACCATGCGGGAGTGTTTGCTGCTGAGCCTTTCCTGTGACTATTCCCTCTATGGAAAGGTGGCGGCACTGGTACCGGAAAGTGGCGGAGTGGTGGACAGTACGGAATTTCTGGAGCGGGTTCATCTGGGCTTTCATCTGGATCCTCAGGCGGTGCCTGCTCTGGAACGAAAGTTGGCGGACGCCACCAGCGGACGGGTAGCTTTGGTGGAAGAGGGAAAACGGTTCTTCCCCTTTTCCTGAGGATTTTTTTCAAAAAAATCCCAGGGGGGACAAGTATTTTCCCCGAAAGGCGCGTATATGTAGTATAAGGGGGATTTTAGGATCCGCCCCCATCGAGGAGGACGAGAAAATCATCGGAAAAACAGGATAGGAAAGGGTGTGGCAGAGTATGACAATTCGCGAACAGACCCAACAGCTGGAACGGGAAATTCTAGCCCCCTGGGCAGCTTTTTCCGTGGATACCAAAGGACGCCAGCGGCCTGAGGAGGAGTGTGAGATGCGCACTCCCTACCAACGGGACCGTGACCGGATCATTCACTGCAAGTCCTTTCGGCGGCTCAAGCACAAGACCCAAGTGTTCTTGTCGCCGGAGGGGGATCACTATCGCACCCGGCTGACCCATACCCTGGAGGTTTCCCAGATTGCCAGGACCATTGCCCGGGCGCTGCGGCTCAATGAGGACTTGACAGAAGCGGTAGCCTTGGCCCACGATTTGGGACATACTCCCTTTGGCCATGCGGGAGAACGGGCCCTGAACGCCCTGCTGCCTCACGGATTCCGCCACTATGAGCAGAGTGTCCGGGTGGTGGAGCGTTTGGAGAAAGAGGGGCAAGGACTGAACCTGACCTACGAAGTGCGCAACGGAATCTTGTGCCACACCACGGGCATGGAGGCGGAAACCGCCGAAGGCCGGATCATCCGCTGGGCGGACAAGATCGCTTACATGAACCACGACATTGACGATGCCATCCGGGCAGGGGTTCTGCGGGAAGAGGACATTCCCGTTTCCATTACCCGGGTGCTGGGGAATACCAAGACAAAGCGGATTACTTCCCTGATCCGATCGGTGGTGGAAAACAGCCACGAGGGGAACATTGCCATGGATGAAATCACCTACCGGGCCTATGAGGAGCTCAGCGACTTCATGTATCAGGCGGTGTATCTGAACGAGTACGCCAAAAAAGAGGAGCGGAAAGTGCCCCACATTATCCAGAGCCTGTTTACCCACTTTAAAAATCCGGATTATTTGCCGGACTACATGAAACGAATCGCTGAGGAAGAGGGACCGGAGACGGCATCCTGCGACTATGTGGCGGGCATGACCGACCACTATGCGGTGGCCTGCTATCAGGACGTCTTTATTCCCAAAGCCTGGAACTTGGGATTGTAACAGATTGAGAAACACAGATGGATGCAAGAAAGGAGGAGTCCTATGCCTTTTCCGCCGGAATTTTTGCGGGAGCTGGGAGAGCGCAACCGCATTGAGGACGTGGCGGCCGGATATGTGAATTTGCGGCGGCGGGGCAAAAATCTGGTGGGACTGTGTCCCTTCCACAACGAAAAGACTCCTTCCTTCTGTATTTACCCGGAAAACAACTCGTATTTCTGCTTTGGCTGCAACAAAGGGGGAGACGTGATCTCCTTTGTGATGGGAGTGGAAAACCTGGACTTTGCAGAGGCGGTGAAATTCCTGGCTCAGCGGGCCGGGATGACGCTGCCCGAGGACGGGGCGGATTTGAGCATGTCCCGTCTGCGGGCCAGGATCCTGGAGATCAATCGAGAAGCGGGCCGGTTTTATTTTGGGATGCTTTCCCAGCCGGAAGGCAGGCCGGGGCTGGCTTATCTGAAAGGCAGGGGGCTGGATGCGAAAACCATCCGTCACTTTGGGTTGGGGTATGCCCCGGACAGCGGTTTTGCTCTGACCAACCACCTGCGGAACAAGGGCTATTCCCAGGAGGAGCTGGTCCAATCGGACATGGTCCGAATGTCCAAGCGGGGAAATCCCTTTGACCGTTACCGGGGCCGGGTCATGTTTCCCATCTTTGACCTGCGGGGCAATGTGGTGGCCTTCGGGGGGCGGATTCTCACCGACGAGAAGCCCAAGTATATCAACACTTCGGACACGCCGGTGTACCACAAAAGCAGTGGGTTGTTTGCCATGAATTTTGCCAAGGACTCCGTTTCCCGTCAGTTGATTTTGGCGGAGGGCTACATGGACGTAATTGCCCTGCACCGGGCAGGGTTTACCAACGCCATCGCCTCTCTGGGAACGGCTCTCACTGAGGAACAGGCCCGGGTCATGCGCCGTTACGCCGACGAGGTGGTCATTTGCTACGACTCCGACGAGGCAGGACGCCGTGCCACCCAACGGGCCATTCCCATCTTGAAAAACGCAGGGCTTCTGGTCCGGGTGGTGACGGTGCCGGGGAACAAAGATCCGGACGAGTTTTTCCGCTCTGACCCCAAAGATGGAGTGGTGCGGTTCAAGCGCCTGATCGACCAGAGCGGCAACGATACGGAGTACCGTCTGGCCACCGTCCGGGAAAAGTACGACCTTTCCACCGATGACGGGAAGAAGCGGTACCTGGGAGAGGCCATTGATCAGGTGCTGGGCCTGCTGCGCAATCCCATTGAACGGGACCTGTACGCAGGACGGCTTTCCGAGGAAACCGGAGTGGGCAAGGAGAGCATTCTGGCGTCGGCCCAACGGGTGGCGGCCTATCAGGCCAAGCGGCGCCGGAAAGAAGAAATCAAATCCCAGCAGCAGCTGGTGGCCGCCGGCACGGTGGCCAATCCGGAAAAGAAGCAGCATTTGCGGGCAGCCCTGGCGGAAGAGGGGATCATCGCGTATCTGTTTCGCCATCAGGACAAGGCAAAGCAGCTGGAAGAGCGCTTGCCTCCGGAAAAGTTTATCACCCAATGTAACCGCAGAGTATACGCCCTTTTACTGGGTAAGACTATACATGGCGACGTCTCTTTGTCAGATGTTTCGGGAGAGCTGAGCTCGGACGAGTTGTCGGAGCTCACGCGGATTCTGGCGGAGCACCGGGAGGTGCCTCCCACCTGGAAAGACGTGGAGGGTTTCCAGAATATTCTGCAGCAGGAAAGCGGTTATTCCACGCCCCAAGCCATTCAGGACGCTTCCTTGGAGGACTTGAAACGGTATTGGGAACAACTGCGCAGTCAAAAATGAGAGCACATCGCCTGGAATAAGAAAGGAATGGTTAGTAACATGGCGGCACAACCGGACAAGAAAACGGTCATCAAAGATCTTCTGGAGCTGGGCAAGAGCAAAGGCCAGCTGAGCACCAAAGAAATTCTGGATGCTCTGGGCGAATTGGATTTCGACCCGGAGCAGATTGAAAAATTCTACGACACCTTGGAGTCCCAAGGTGTGGAGATTGTGGAAGATTTCGACGATATCACCATTGACGACGAAGAGCTGGCCAAGGCGGAGGGAATCGATACCCTGGAGCCCGGCGTAGGCGCCGAAGGGGTTTCCATCGACGATCCGGTGAAGGTGTACCTGAAGGAGATTGGCCGGGTACCTCTGCTGACACCAGAAGAGGAAATCGACCTGGCAGTGCGGATTTCCAACGGGGATGAGGCGGCCAAAAAACGTCTTTCCGAAGCGAACCTCCGTCTGGTGGTGAGCATTGCCAAACGGTATCTGGGGCGGGGCATGCAATTCCTGGACTTGATTCAGGAAGGCAACCTGGGTCTGATCAAGGCGGTGGAGAAGTTCGATTACACCAAGGGGTTCAAGTTCTCCACTTACGCCACCTGGTGGATTCGTCAGGCAATTACCCGGGCCATTGCGGATCAGGCCAGAACCATCCGGATCCCTGTGCATATGGTGGAGACCATCAACAAGGTGAAAAAGGTATCCTCCCAGCTGCTCCACGCCAACGGCCGGGAGCCCAGCGCTGAGGAAATTGCCGAGGAACTTGACATGCCTGTGGACAAGGTTCGAGAGATCATGCGGGTCGCCCAGGAGCCTGTCTCTCTGGAAACCCCCATTGGCGAAGAAGAGGACAGCCATCTGGGAGACTTTATCCCCGATGACGACGCTCCCGCCCCGGCAGATGCCGCCTCTCACACCCTGCTCAAAGAGACGTTGGGAAATGTGTTGGATTCTCTGACCCCCCGAGAGGAGAAGGTGCTGCGGCTGCGGTTCGGCCTGGAGGACGGCCGTTCCCGGACTCTGGAGGAAGTGGGCAAGGAGTTCAACGTGACCCGAGAGCGGATTCGGCAGATTGAGGCCAAGGCATTGCGGAAGCTGCGTCATCCCAGCCGCAGCAAGAAGCTGAAGGATTTTCTGGACTGAGCGGTAATCCCTGTATAGGATGATTTAGAGCGAGAGCCAAAGGGCAACTGTCCCCTGGATTTTAGGGGGAGTATCCCGGCTAACATGGAGCGACACTATGGTTATGACGTTGGAAGCGGACTACGCCGTGCGAATCGTAGAATATTTGACAAAGCAGCAAAGCCGCTGCGATGCCAAGCGCATCTCCGAGGAGACGGACATTCCACTGCGCTTTTCCCTAAAGATCCTGCGGGAATTGGTAGCGGAGGGAATGGTGTGCTCTTTCAAAGGAGCCAAAGGGGGATATATGCTGGCAAAGCCTCCTGAGGAAATCACTTTGCGGCAGGTGATCGAGCTGGTGGAAGGTCCCTACATGCTCAGCCGCTGCCAAAAGGAAGAGTACAGCTGTGGCCGGTCCCATTGCCGGCTGCACAAGATCTATGAGAAGATTTCCGAGGATGTCCGGCGAGAGCTGGAATCCTACACCTTCGCCATGATCTGTGCGCCGGAAGCCTGCGCCTGCGGCGGAGAGAAAAGTCCCCCTCAGGAGGGAAAATCCTCGGAGAAAACATAAGAAAAAACACACCGGCTCTCAAAAGGGCAGGTGTGTTTTCTCATCTTTTCAAAATCCCCAAAGATCTCGGAGAATGGGGGAAAAATGAAAAAATCCGCCGAGAAGGCGGAAAAGTTTACAAATGGCACTTGACAAACTACAAAGGTTGCATTATACTAATATACTGCATCATCATGGGTAGGAGTATCTCTAACATATTTTTGTAAAGTATAGCACATGGTTTTGAAAGAATCAAGTGTGTAAGAGAAAAATGTGTTTTTTTTGTGGATTTTGTTCCTACCCCGGGTTCTTTAGGGCGGCGGCGGAGACACGGCGGGTTCTCCTCCCAGCCTCATGCGATATAAAATAAAAGGATTGGAGTGGCTGAGCCAATGGTGAATGTTAAACCGGTTCAATTGGGCAAGAATACTCGGATGAGCTTTGGCAAAATCGAGGAAGTCTTGAAGATGCCAAACCTCATCGAGGTCCAGAAGAACTCTTATGAGTGGTTCTTGAAGGAAGGCCTGAAAGAGGTTTTCAACGATGTTTCAGGCATTACGGACTTCAATAACAATCTGGTGCTCGATTTTGTAGACTATAAGCTCGACGACAAGCCCAATTACAGCGTGTCCGAGTGCAAGGAGCGAGACGCCACCTATGCAGCCGCTCTTCGGGTGACCGCGCGCCTGCTCAACAAGGAGACGGGTGAGATCAAGGAATCCGAAGTCTTCATGGGCGACTTCCCCTTGATGACTCCCAGCGGCACCTTTGTGATCAACGGCGCAGAACGGGTTATTGTTTCCCAGTTGGTCCGTTCTCCCGGCGTCTATTTCAAGATGGATTACGACCGTTCCGGCAAGGAACTGTTCAGCTCCACCATCATCCCCAACCGGGGCGCTTGGCTGGAGTACGAAAATGATGTGAACGACGTGTTCTATGTGCGCATCGATAAAAACCGGAAGATCCCCATCACCGTGTTCATCCGCTGCTTGGGATTGGGCACCGATACGGAGATCCTGGACTTTTTCGGTGATGACGATAGGATGCGCGCCACCATCGAAAAGGATACCTGTAAAACCATGGAAGAGGCGCTGTTTGAGATCTACCGCAAACTGCGTCCCAGCGAGCCTCCCACCATCGAAAGCGCTCAGGCCCACATTCATGGCCTGTTCTTCGACCCCCGCCGGTACGATCTTTCTCGGGTAGGCCGCTATAAATACAACAAGAAGCTGCGCCTGGAAGGCCGTCTGGTGGGTCAGGTTCTGGCCCAGCCTGTGGCCAACCCCTCTACCGGCGAACTGATGGCGGAGGCAGGCACCACCGTCACCAAGGAACTGGCAGACGCCATGGATGACGCAGGTGTTACCGTTGCCGTGGTCACCGTGGGTGAGAAGGAGGTCAAGGTGATCTCCAACGGCATGGTGGACATTCAGAAGTATGTGAACTTCGACGCCAAAGCCGAGTGCGGCATCAACGAGCGGGTGTGCTACCGGGTGCTGGCGGAGATTCTGGACAGCGTTCAGAATGAGGAGGAACTGAAAGACGCCCTCCGTGCCCGTCACGCTGACCTGATCCCCAACCACATCACCGTGGACGACATTTTCGCTTCCATCAACTATATGAACTGCCTGGCCATGGGTCTTGGTACCACCGATGACATCGACCATTTGGGCAACCGGCGGATTCGTTCTGTGGGCGAGCTGCTTCAGAACCAGTTCCGCATTGGTTTCTCCCGTTTGGAGCGCGTGATCCGTGAGCGCATGACCCTGCAGGCTCAGGACCTGGAAACTCTGACTCCTCACAGCCTGATCAATATCCGTCCTGTGGTGGCGGCCATCAAGGAGTTCTTCGGATCCTCCCCCTTGTCCCAGTTCATGGACCAGACCAACCCTCTGTCCGAGTTGACCCACAAGCGGCGTCTTTCCGCTCTGGGCCCCGGCGGTCTGTCCCGTGACCGG
>ENA-OPRS01001151-OPRS01001151.1-human-gut-metagenome-genome-assembly--contig:-NODE-1151-length-12379-cov-2.149302_pt1 | contig 12379 bp, 8 predicted proteins | sample MGYA00241795_ERZ501881 | MGnify/ENA primary metagenome ERZ501881 (study PRJEB25962, sample SAMEA2042440) | human gut metagenome | biome: human gut; feature: human-associated habitat; material: faeces... | reverse complement strand
TTGCTCCTTAATATTTTTATATGTAAAATATTTTTTATATTTTTTTGTTTATGATTTATACCTATAATTTTATCACAATTCACTAAATATAGCAAGCAAAATTATAAAGAAAATCTAAATTTTTCAGTTTTCTTCAAAAAGTATTTGCAATTAATAAAAACTGTGGTATAATTATAGTAAATAAATGTGCAATTCTACTTGGGGAAGGAGTGGCAGAGTTGGCTTCAATTTTAGTTACAGGAGCAAGCGGAATGATAGGCTTGTACCTTACATCCAGCTTACTGCACAAAAAGCATCGTGTATTCGGTATAGATACACGCAAAAATGAGTTTATTGGAACTGATCCAAACTATACTTTTATCCAGTGTGATATTACAGATAAGGACGCTATTACAAATGTAATCGATAGTAACAAGATCGACGTTGTCGTGCATCTGGCAAATTCTGTAGATAACGATATAGATCCATATGTAACAGACGCTGAGATGAAAAAGAGCAAGATATGTGATAAGTTCATATATGCGGCTGCAAACAAGGCTGAGGTAAGGAGCTTTATCCTGCTCAGCACAACAGCAATATATGGTGTACAGAAAGGCAGAGAACCAATAAGGGAAACTGCTCCTGAAAAGGGAAATTCAAACTATGCGGATCTTAAGATGACATCTGAGAAGATAATGCAGAAGGAATTTAAAAAGTCTGAAACTATACCTGTTATTGCCAGAGTAGCTCCTATTTATGACGCTGAGTATACACAAAATCTGAGAGACAGAGTATTTGACGCAAAGGAAAATGTTGCATACATATTCAATGATGGAGAATACGGTTTTTCATTCTGTTGTGTATTCAATCTTATCGACTTTATAAATGGTATTATCAATGTACCGTCAGGAAGATATGAGGGAATCTACAATCTTGCTGATTCAAGGCTGATAACGGCAAAAGAGATAATTGATTATGAAAAGGAACATCACCGCATAGGTGCAGTTATCCAGAAATCACCTGGAATGGGACTAAGCATCAACAAAGGTAAGATGAAAACTGATTATCGCTATTTTGACCCATCTATCACATTCAACAACTGGAACATAGACAACACAAGGGCAAAGAGAATAGCACCTTTCAGATGGACACTTTCAAACACAAAATAAACTCACAAAGGCAGTCCTAGGGCTGCCTTTTTTGTATTGTTCCATGTGGAACATTTGATAAAACAGGAGAGCTAAGATATAATGGAAAGCAATAGGTTAGTTAAAATATTATGTGTTGTCTGTGCGGCAGGCTGTTGTCTTTCCTCTTGCGGAAGCACAGGGGAAGAAAAGCCCAAAAAGCTTTCAAGTGTCACCACAACTGTGACCACAAATGAAAAGTCTGCCGAAACTATCACGGGTTCAGTGACTACTATACAAACAGCAGCGACTTGTACAAAGATAATTTTTGATGGCGGCTATACCCTTTTTGCAAATGTGCAGGGTGGATATACTCTTATAAACAGTTCAAATGAGATAGTGAACTCTTTTGAGATAACTGATGATAACGGTGATAAGCTTGTACTGACCTGTGACGGAAATACTGTCACTGTCACTAAGAACGGAAAAAAGGTAAACTCGTTCAGTTATAAAGGCACAAGGATAATAATATCAGCTAATGAGGTCTACTATGCAAACACAAAGGTGACATATGTTGATGAAAGCTTCAGCAGCTTTAACGTAACTGACAAGGTGACTATAAGATGTATCGCAGAGAACAAGTTTGAAATTGTAAAAGACGGCAAGACAGTAAAGAAAGCTACTGTAAAAGATGTGAACGGCTCAAAGTATGTGCTTGAAGCCATGGATAAGGGCATGGAGATAACAAACACTGATAATGAGCTTATGGAATCCATAGTGGTAGGCAATAACTACATAAGCGTGTCAGGGGATAAGGTCATCATAAACGGCAAGACCATGCGGCCACCTCACAGTGCAGATATAAAAGCTGTGACTACAACTGTTACTACAACAACGACAATGGCTACTACTACCACAACGACTTCAAAGAAAACTGAAAAGAAAACAGAAACGCAAACTGAAACTGTTACCGAGCCTGTGCAGGAAGAACAGCCCTCTGCTCCTCAGCCTGCCGAGCCTACTGAACCTGATTCAAGCACGAATATGTCAAATAGAAATCTTTCTGCTGAAACATCTGAAATGCTTGGCTATGTAAATGAAGTTAGAAAACAGTATGGTTTAAGAGAGCTTGAGGGACTTGAGCTTCTCGACTCTGCGGCAGATGTGCGAGCAAACGAGCTTTTGGAAAATTATTCTCATGACAGACCTGACGGCAATTCATACATCACAGCTATAGAAGAAACTGACCTTCCTGAATGGCGTGCGGCGGCTGAAAATATCGCATATGGTATGAACAGCATGACCACAGTAAAAGAAGCTTTCGACGCATGGATGAACTCACCGCCTCATAGAGAAAATATCCTCAACCCTGATGTGCGTTACATGGCGTGTGCAAAATCTACAAAGTCAGACAATGGGGAATACACCTATTGGGAACAGCTTTTTTACAGCGACATATAAAAAAATTTGGACAGACTTTTGAGCCTGTCCAATTTTTTTGTTCCATGTGGAACATTTTATTCTGCCTGCTTCTCCGATGGTATCTTTATAATATATTCGATATAATCCTCGTGGTCAATACGTTTTGTGTCAGCGTTCACTCCTGCCATTCTCATAACATCTATCGCCTTATTGACACTGTTGAAAAACAATCTAACATCTTTTAACATAGCCGCTCTTTTGTGATAGCTTGCACGCTTTTCATCTTCTTTCAAAAGCTTGGCAATATATTTTTCCAATGTGTCAACTGTCCAACCACTTTCAGCCGCTTTGGTCAACACAGCAAGCCTGCGGTCATTATCTGTGATCTTTAGCAAAGTCCTTGCGTGACGTTCTGACATATTGTTATCGAGAATTATTTTGCGTTCCTCAGCGTTAAGTTTCAGAATACGAAGCTTGTTAGCAACTGTGGATTGAGCAAGTCCCAGACGAATAGCTGCAGATTCCTGAGTCATGCCATATTTTGTGATGAGCTGAGAGATCGCTTCGGCTTCTTCAAAAAAATTCAGGTCACAACGTTGGATATTCTCTATAAGTGCAATGACCTGCGAACGTTCCTCTGTAGCATTGATAAGTATACACGGCACTGACCTTAATCCTGCAAGCTTTGCCGCACGCAGACGCCGTTCGCCTGACACAAGCTCAAAAGTGCCTTTTACACGCCGCACTGTGAGAGGTTGTATGATCCCGTCCTGAGAAATGCTTTTTGCAAGGCTTGTTAGTTCGGCAGGTGAGAAATATCGCCTTGGCTGAACAGGGTTCGGCCTTATCTCTCCTATGGAAATGTCGATTATTTTGCCTAACGTCTGATAGGGTGAAGCCCTTTGTGATTCGTCAGTTTCTTCGCTGAAAGCTTTTGTTAATGTTTTTGGGAAAATGCTCATATTTTATACCTCCGTTTTGTTTTAAAATAATCATAACACTTCACGATCCTCAATTCTATATTTTATTCAGAAAACTTTTCTGCTCTTTATGACCTTGATTTTGATATTGGTACTTTATTCTTTGTATTATTTTCTAAATTGTCATGGGCTTTGTCGGATAAAGTAAAAATCTGATTTGTTCCATGTGGAACATTTTCAAGAAAATTTGTAAAAGGGTCTTTTCAAAAGTGAAAAATTGTAGTATAATAAATATGATATAATTCTACTAAGAAAAGAGGTCAAGAATATGGGAAAAATAATTGCCGTTTCAAATCAGAAAGGCGGCGTTGGAAAATCTACTACTGTTGTAAATCTTGCAGCGGTTTTTGGACTAAAGGGCAAAAAAGTCCTGATCGTTGACTTTGACCCACAGGGCAATACTACCACAAGCTTTGGTATAAAGAAAAAAAGTATCAGAAATACAGTGTTTGATGTAATATTTGAAGAATGTTCGATATTTGAAGCTGTCGTGCCAACTTCCTGCCGTGGAGTTTCAGTTGTGCCGACAACTCAGGACCTTTCAGGTGCTTCTGTGTCACTTGTGAACGAAAAGGACAGAGCAATGAAGCTTCGCAACGCTCTCATACCTGCAAAAGAATTTTATGACTACATATTTATAGATTGTCCCCCAACTCTCGATATGCTCACAATAAATGCACTTGCGGCGGCTGATTCTGTACTTATCCCTCTCCAATGCGAGTTTCTTTCTTTGGAGGGTCTTGTTGAGCTTCACAATACTATCAACAGAGTAAAAGTTTCTTTCAATCCTGACCTTGATATTGAGGGCATTTTGTTTACAATGTGCGTTGAAAGATACAAGATAACAGGTCAGATAATAAGCGAGGTCAAAAAACACTTTGCAAAGGAAGTCTTTGAAACTACCATACCGAGAAACGTTGCTTTGTCGGAAGCCCCAAGCTTTGGTGAGCCGGCTATTTATTATGATAAGAAGGCAAAAGGCTCAAAGGCATATGAAAATCTTGCAAAAGAAATAACTAAAAGAGAAAAGAAAAAAGCGGCAAAGAATAAAGAAAAATAATGTTCCACATGGAACATTGTATCTTATAATGTGAAAGGAAAATACAATGGCTAAAAAAAGCAAAATGGACAGAGGCTTGGATAGCCTGTTCTTTGATAATTCTATAGATGAGATCGCACGATCTGATAGTGAATCGGAAAAAAATGATGATGGCGAAAATGGCATTTCCACAGTAAGAATATCTCTTATTGAGCCTGACAAAAATCAGCCACGTTCTGAGTTCGATGAGGACGCTCTTAATGAGCTTGCGGAAAATATCAGACAGCATGGTGTTTTGCAGCCTATACTTGTAAGACCTCTTGACAATGGAGGATATAAGATAGTTGCAGGCGAACGCAGGTGGCGTGCGGCTCGTCTGGCTGGACTTGATGAGGTACCTGTTTATATAAAGGAGCTTACAGATCTTGAAGCCGCTGAGATATCCCTTATTGAAAATATCCAGCGTAAAGACCTTACACCTCTTGAGGAGGCTGCAGCTTATCAGACTCTTATGGAAACCTATGGTCTTACTCAGCAACAGGTGGCAGAAGCTGTTGGACGTTCACGTTCCGCTGTGGCAAACTCTATCAGACTTCTTTCCCTTAGCGAAAATGTGCAGGAAATGCTCCGTGACAAAAAGCTCACCGAGGGTCACGCAAAGGTGCTTGCAGGCGTTGCGGATAAGGATACTCAGGAAAAGCTTGCCAACGAGTGTATAGAAAAGGGCTGGACGGTAAGAGAGCTTGAAAAAGCTATCGCCGCTTTGGAAACAAATAAAAAAGCTGAAAAGAAAATAAAGCGTACTATCACAAATCCTATGTACACTGAGTTTGAGATAAGAGTAAATCAAGCTACCGATAAGCTTCGTGTAAGTTTAAGCGAGGATAAAAAAGGCGGCTCAAAGCTTGATGTAAAATTCAGCTCTGATGTTGATGTGGATAAGATACTCAATGCCCTCGCTGAACTTCTTATGAACTGCTAGTTTTATAATTTAAATATATGAAAAATGTCTGTTTCGGCAGGCATTTTTTTATCTCCGTAATACAGCACGTCTGAAATATGAGGAAGTCATAACTAACCGAAAATAGGGGGTTTACAGCGTATAAATCAAGAAAAAATGTGGTAAAAGGTCTTTACAAATTGAAAAATAAGTGGTATACTATAAGAGTTAAAACAGATGTATCCTGAGAAAGTTTGTTACAGCTTACTTTTGAAGAAAATATCTGCTGTCCTTAAACAGACGTGCTTGAAAAAGTACGCTAAAAAAGGAAATTTGAGTTTTGAGCTTTTGCTTGAAATATCGAGAAAGGAATGATTCTAAAATGGCAAGAAAAATGAAAACCATGGACGGAAACAACGCTGCTGCTTGGGCGTCATACCCATTTACAGAAGTTGCTGCTATCTATCCAATCACACCATCATCTGTTATGGCAGAAGTAACAGACCAGTGGGCTGCCAAGGGTAAGGAAAACCTGTTTGGCACTCCTGTAAAGCTTGCAGAAATGCAGTCTGAGGCAGGTGCTTCAGGTACAGTACACGGCTCACTTGCAGCCGGTGCGCTCACAACAACATATACAGCATCACAGGGACTTCTTCTTATGATCCCTAACCTGTATAAGATCGCAGGTGAGCTTCTCCCTTGCGTTATCCATGTATCTGCAAGATGTGTAGCTTCACACGCACTTAATATTTTCGGCGACCATTCTGACATCTATGCTTGCCGTCAGACAGGTTTTGCTATGCTTTGTTCTTCAAATGTACAGGAGGTAATGGATCTGGGTACAGTTGCTCACCTCTCAACTATCGAGGGCAGAGTACCATTCATCCACTTCTTTGACGGATTCAGAACATCTCACGAGATCCAGAAGATCGAGACATGGGATATGGAAGACGTAAGAGATATGGTTGACTTTGAGAAGGTGGAGGAGTTCAGAAAGAGAGCTCTTAACCCTGAGCATCCTGTACTTAGAGGTACAGCTCAGAACCCTGATATCTTCTTCCAGGCAAGAGAAGCTTGTAACCCATACTATGACGCTATCCCTGGCATCGTAGAGGATTACATGAACAAGGTAAACGAAAAGATCGGCACAAACTACAAGCTGTTCAACTACTACGGCGCACCAGACGCTACACACGTTATCGTAGCTATGGGTTCTGTTTGTGACACTATCGAAGAAACAATTGATTACCTCAACGAGAAGGAAGGCACAAAGCTCGGTCTTGTTAAGGTTAGACTTTACAGACCTTTCCGTGCTGACAAGCTCGTTGAAGCTATCCCTTCAACTTGTGAGCAGATCTCAGTTCTTGACAGAACTAAGGAGCCAGGTTCTGAGGGCGAGCCTCTTTATCTTGACGTTGTTGCTGCTCTTAAGGGTACACAGTTCCATGATGTAGCTATCGCTTCAGGCAGATATGGTCTTGGTTCTAAGGATACAACTCCTGCACAGATCAAGGCTGTTTACTGGAATGCAAGCTGGAAGGATACATATAAGCCAAGATTTACTATCGGTATCGAAGACGATGTTACAAACCTCTCTCTCGAAACTGAGGGCAAGCTTGACTCTGCTCCAGCAGGCACAACTGCTTGTAAGTTCTGGGGTCTTGGCGCTGACGGTACTGTTGGTGCAAACAAGAACTCTATCAAGATCATTGGTGACCATACAGATCTGTATGCTCAGGCATACTTTGCATATGACTCTAAGAAGTCAGGCGGTGTAACAGTTTCTCACCTGAGATTCGGTAAGACACCTATCAAGTCAACATACCTTATCAATCAGGCTGACTTTGTTGCTTGCCATAATGAGTCTTATATCACTAAGTACAACATGGTACAGGATATCAAGCCAGGCGGAACATTCCTTCTGAACTGCCAGTGGGAGCATGAAGAGCTGGATAAGCACCTCCCAGGTCAGGTAAAGAGATATATCGCTGAGAACAACATCAAGTTCTATACGATCAACGGCGTTAAGATCGGTAAGGAGATCGGTCTGGGCAACAGAATAAACACTGTTCTTCAGTCTGCATTCTTCAAGCTTGCTAACATCATTCCTATCGACGACGCTATCAAGTACATGAAGGACGCTGCTACAGCTTCTTATTCTAAGAAGGGCGACGCTATCGTTAAGATGAACCATGACGCTATCGACGCTGGATGTCAGCAGGTTCACGAAGTTAAGGTTCCTGCATCTTGGAAGAAGTGCAAGGATACTCCAATGGGTATGCCTGCCGCTAAGTGCGCAGATAAGACACTTCAGGACTTCGTAAACAACATTCAGATCCCTTGCAATGCTCAGGAGGGCGACAAGCTCCCTGTTTCAACATTCACAGGTATGGCAGACGGCACATTCCCACAGGGTTCTGCTGCATTTGAGAAGAGAGGTATCGCTGTTGACGTTCCTGCATGGAATGGTGACAACTGTATCCAGTGTAACTTCTGTTCATATGTATGTCCACACGCAGTTATCAGACCTGTTGTAATGACAGACGCTGAGCTGAAGAAGGCTCCTAAGCTTGCTCAGGAGAAGGCAGTAGCTATGACAGGTATGCCTGGTTACAACTTCGTAATGACAATGTCTGCTCTGGACTGCACAGGCTGCGGTTCTTGCGTAAATGTTTGTCCTGGTAAGAAGGGCAACAAGGCTCTCAGCATGATGCCACTTGAAACTCAGCTCGCTGAGCAGGAAGTATTCAACTATGGTCTTACACTTGCTGAAAAGCCAGAAGTATTCGAGAAGTTCAAGGCAACAACAGTTAAGGGCTCACAGTTCAAGCAGCCACTGCTTGAATTCTCAGGCGCTTGCGCAGGCTGCGGTGAAACACCTTATGCTAAGCTCATCACACAGCTCTTTGGTGACAGAATGTACATTGCTAACGCAACAGGCTGTTCATCAATCTGGGGTGGTTCAGCTCCTTCAACTCCATACACAGTAAACAAGGACGGCAAGGGTCCAGCTTGGGCTAACTCACTGTTCGAGGATAACGCTGAGTATGGTTACGGTATGTTCCTTGCACAGTCAACTATCAGAAACAGAACTATCGCTAAGGTTCTTGAGCTGTCTAAGACAACTAAGGCTGCAGCTCTCAAGAAGGCTTGCGAAGAGTATCTTGAAACAGTAGACGACGGCGAGAAGAACTCAGCAGCTACAGATAACCTTATCGCTGCTCTTAAGAAGACAAAGAATAAGGCTACTGAGGAGATCCTTAAGGACGCTGACTATCTGAGAAAGAAGTCAATGTGGATCTTCGGCGGCGACGGCTGGGCTTACGATATCGGATTCTCAGGCGTTGACCACGTTATCGCTCAGGGCGAGGACGTAAACATCTTCGTATTCGATACTGAGGTTTACTCAAATACAGGCGGACAGTCATCTAAGTCAACTCCAACAGGTGCTATCGCTCAGTTCGCAGCAGCTGGTAAGGAAGTTAAGAAGAAGGATCTCGCAGGTATCGCAATGTCTTACGGCTATGTATATGTAGCTCACGTTGCAATGGGTGCTGATTACAATCAGTGCATCAAGGCTATCCACGAGGCAGAGTCTTATCACGGTCCTTCAATCATCATCGGTTATGCTCCATGTATCAACCATGGTATCAAGGGCGGTATGTCAATTGCTCAGACAGAGGAGAAGAAGGCTGTTCAGGCTGGTTACTGGCATCTGTACAGATTCGACCCACGTCTTAAGGCAGAGGGCAAGAATCCATTTATCCTTGATTCTAAGGCTCCAACAGCTGACTATAAGGACTTCATCATGGGCGAGGTACGTTACAACGCACTTGCTAGACAGAACCCTGAGAGAGCTGAGAAGCTCTTTGGTAAGGCTGTTCAGAACGCTAAGGACAGATATGATTATCTGCTCAGATACGCTAAGCTTTACAATACTGAGGAAAAGTAATCTAAGTTACTATAAAAAAAGACGCTCATGCACTTCGGTGCGTGGGCGCTCTTTTTTTTCACCACAAAAAAAGGTACTGCCACGTTGACAGTACCCTTTATATATGCAATGGCGAACAGCGTTCGACCGTTTCTTTTATCGCATGGTTAAAATATTATGGACTACATATCCTTTTTGATAAGATAAGTTTTCAGTATAGCCGCAGTTGTCTTTGCGTCAGGGAGCTTGTTTTCCATGACCATTTTGTAAGCTTCTTCAAGAGGCATTTTTGTTACGTCAAGGAACTCGCCCTCGTCAAGGTGCTGCTCACCGAAATCAAGTCCCTCTGCCATATACATATGGATTATCTCGGTATCATAAGCCACTGTAGGATAAATACAGCCAAGATAAGTCATTTTTTCTGCCGTTGCACCTATCTCCTCTTTTAGCTCACGCTTTCCGCATTCCAAATGATCTTCACCGTATTCAAGCTTTCCTGCAGGTATCTCCATAAGTGCGGTCTTGAAAGGATAGCGGAACTGCTTCACAAAATAAACATTCTCGTCCTCGTCAAGAGCAACGATGCAAACTCCGCCAGGGTGATGAATGACCTCTCTGAGCGTCTTGTAGCCGTTTTCAAGCTCCACTTCATCACAAGTCAGGTGAACGACCCTGCCCTTGTATATCTCTTTTTCACTGATAGTTTTTTCGTTCTGATACATTTTATATCCTCCCTTTCAGGTTTATGCGTTCTTTTCAACAGGCTGAGCTTCTTCTTTTTTCTTTCTGCCTGTAAATCTCACTGCGCCAAGGTAAACGATAAGCGAGCCGAAGCCAACGGCTGTTATTACCTTGCCCCAGAAAAGTCCCTTTGTTTCGTAGGTGAACTGTATGTCGTTTGACCCCGCAGGACAAAGAACAGCCATAAAGCCGTAATCCACCTTTTCTATTTCCACGTCCTGACCATTCACCTTTGCGCTCCAGCCGTCATCATATGGAACTGAGAAGAACACAAGGTTATCCTTGTCAAGGTCGATCTTGGCGTTGAAACCGTAAGAGTCATAACTGAATGATGAACAACTGTTTGCACGTCTGTCAAGGCAGTTCTGATAATACTGATCTGTTGAGTAGTCAGTACCCTTAAAGCTGTAGTAGCTGAGAATATTATTGTATTTTGCAGCTTGTTCAGGGGTAAGCACAATGGCTTTCATGAGCATTGAGGTCTTGTCTACCTCTGAAGCCTTCTGAATGTCGCTGTCAAGGCAGTAGTAATCATAAGTGAAGCCCATTGGTACATAATATTTGTTTTCGTAAATGTTGAAACCGTTCTGAGTATCAACATATTCAAAGCCGTAGAGATTTGCAAGAGTTTCAGGCTTCGATACCTCTGTGATACCTTTTCTCTCACTTTCAGTAAGTTCATTGAAATAGTATTTTACAGAAAACAGGCTTCTTAGCGGATAGACCTTAGTTTCCATTCTTGATGCAACATCTCTCGTTTGTCCGATAGAGCTGTAGAAATCCATGATAGATGTTGAAACAACGCTGTGGAAGCATCTCATTGATGAAAGCTTCCAGAACATACACCAGTTGTCAACATTTTCTGAGGTATCTATTCTGTAGAAATTGTTGTCAGCATTGTAGTTCTCTGATCCAGACTCCAGCTTATCCATGTTGATGTTGTCGCCACCGTTTATTGCTCTGTTGATGTAGTCGGTGTTGTCAGTACCCTGGCTTACGCCGTATACGATAGAAGAAGTCATGCAGATGACCACCGCAACCGCCGTCATTGCAGAAGCGATCTTCATGTAGTCGAGCTTCTTCTCTGCGACCACATATATAAGCGTGCCAAGCATTATTATCATTACTATAGTAACGATAGCCTGAATGTAGTAAAGTTCAATATATTCAGGGACTTTGCCATAGGATACAACGCCGTTTTCGTTTGTCGGAAGCAGACCGATGCCAATAAATATCGCACATACTACACAAACAGGCACAAATCCCTTTTTCAGATCGTCCTTGTTTTCTGCGATGACCTTTGCTGTCATAAGGCACATAAGCAGTATAGGCATATAATACCATCTTGCATAATATGACGCATTGAAAAGGACGAAAGAGGAGTTCAATATAGGCACGAAAGCCATTATACCGAACACGATAATAGCCTTTGTAAGCCAACTGTCTTTGCCTTTCTTTCTCGTTCTCATAAACGCTATAACGCCTGCCATTGAGAACATAGGCAGATAGCCTGCCATTGAAGCCCATCTTGCCTTGTCTGAGTTAAGAATATTTATTCTTGCAGGCATATCGGAAAGCATAAAGAACGATTGGATAATTCTTGGTATTCTTACATTTTCACCGTATATAACAAGGTCAAGTCCATAAAGTCTTTCGTTCACACGGTAGTTGCCCATTACGCTCAGCGCTGACGGCAGGAATATAACAGCGGATATCATCACACCGATAACAGCCTCAAGGATAAGCAGACCGAACTTCTTCATGTCAATTTCAAAGTCCTTGTCAAGGCATCTCAGGAAGAAGTAGATAACAACGAATACGACCTCGCAGGCAAAGAAGAAATAGCTTATTGTGGCGCATATTGCAACTGCTACCGCAAACGGACCCTTCTTGTTCTTTTGAACCAACAGTTCAAATCCTAAAAGCATGAGAGGGAAGAACGCAGTTGCGTCGTGGAAGTGGTTGAAGAAAACGTTGTAGGTCTGGAAGCCTGAGAAAGCGTAAAGCAGACCGCCTATAAAGCATGCGCTTGTGTTGTCAACAAAAAATCTGATATAAGCATATGCAGTTATGGCGGCAATAGCCGTTTTCAGCGCAAGGAGCCATGGTATCAGATAAGGCACTGCACCTGACGGGAAAAGTGTAGTGAGCCAGAAAAATGGCGAGCCAAGGAGATAGAAAGCATATGAGCCAACAAAGCTCGAGCCTAAGTCCGTTCCC
>ENA-OPRS01001144-OPRS01001144.1-human-gut-metagenome-genome-assembly--contig:-NODE-1144-length-12487-cov-5.085746_pt1 | contig 12487 bp, 7 predicted proteins | sample MGYA00241795_ERZ501881 | MGnify/ENA primary metagenome ERZ501881 (study PRJEB25962, sample SAMEA2042440) | human gut metagenome | biome: human gut; feature: human-associated habitat; material: faeces... | reverse complement strand
ACTTATAAATAGAGATAAGTTCGTTATACTGTTCAAGAATATTTTCAAGTTCTTGTTTTTTCTGCTCGGTTTTCTCTGTATCCTGAAGAATATCCTTCATCGTGTACGGATACTCTGATTTGATATTATCAATGCTCTCTCTTATAGATTTCAGTAATCCCTGTAAACGCTCTCGTTCTTCGACAAGCTGTGTCATAGCGTCCTTATGCTGTTCAGGCAGCGGATTGTTTCCGACCATTTCGCCGATAATTCTCAATGTTCCCAAATCGCCGCTTTTATAGGCTGATACTGCATTATCAAATAATTGAACCTGTGCTTCTGAAACATCGGGGTTAATATCAGGGTGTAATGCCTTTACTATTTTACGATAGAGCTTTTTAAGTTCCTTGTTATCTTCGTCAGACAGGACTTCCGCCTTACTTCGTTTAAGAGCGTCATTCATCTTATCAATCTGCTCGTTGAGTTGTTTTTGATACTCTGCAAATTCATTATCGAGGGTTTCCTCAATGGCAGAAATAATGACCTTTTCCTGTCTGTTTTTCTTTGCCTGAATCAATTCAATTTTGCGTTTCAGTCGCAGAGCGGCACATTGAGCTTCATACGCCTTATACTCAATGCTGCCGAGTTTCAGCATATATTCTGTCTCTATATTCTTACAGATAACGAATTGAAGCTCGTCACGCTCCAGCAAAAGCATTGACAGCTCTGTACGCATTTTTTCTACTTCGCTTTTCAGCTTTTCAAAATCCGGGAATACAATAACATTACTCGGTGAAGATATTTCTGCCGTCGTCTCGGCGTTTTCTTCATCGTCCCTAAACATCATATACTCTGCGGCACGACCGGCAAGTCTTTTCCTGATTTCTTTTTCGTCCATTCAATCGCACCTCGCTTTACAGAATATAACCGACCTTTGACACACCAATTACCCCTCGGCGTAAAAATGTAATATCTAAAGTGTCCGGTTCAAAGGTATCAGGTTCAAAGGTATCAAATGAAAATCCTTCCGGTTCAAAGGTATCATACTGGAAAGACTCATATTCAAATGTTTCTATTCCCATTTGCTCAACAATCTCTTTTGGCAAGGTATAATCCTGTTCAACGAGACCAAACATTGTAAATCCTGAGTCCACACAGAATGCTACAACCGCTTTATATCCGATATTGTAGGTAAAAGAACCGATGATTGAACCAACAAAACTACCAATCATATAACCTAATACCGGTACTTCTATGAACGCCTGAGAAATCCCACCGCCAATCAATGAACAAGCTGAAATATACATATCTCTGACAAGCTCACCCGAAAGCTGAGTTCTTGTTTTCTTTCCAAGAGCAACTTGAAAAGCATTTTTGATAACATTCATCGTCAGAACGGTTACTGTACCAACTATCGTCGGGTCAACAGATTTAAGTGCTTCTCCCAAAAGTCCTGCTTTACAGGAAGCTGTAATAGCTGCGGACACACTTCCTCGGATAAATCCTTCTGCACCACCTGATACTGCTGCAAATCCTATCTTCTTAAACTGCTCAGCGTTGATTTCTCCGTTTTTCATCAAATAATCTATTGCCTTGATTATTTCCGGAGCAACTTTCAAAACAACAGAAATGGTAGCTGCCGTAAGCCCGGCTTTGAACGCCTGTTGAATAATGTAGTCGTATTTGATTAGTTCTTCGGTCGTAAGTCCCAATTCGTCTGCATTTATTTTTCCCTGTTTCGCCAGCGTTGCAAGTGCTTCTGCTTCCTTTTTTGAAAGTGGAATAGACTCAGCACCTTTATCGTCACTAAGACGGTCTTTTAACAAATCAAGCGTTTCTTGATAACGATAAACCTGTTCCGGTCGCCTTGCAGCTTCGGTCTTAATCATTCGCTCAAGATACTGTGTTGCTTCTTCCAGTTGGTCACGGGGTATGATACGAATTTGCCCGGAGTAAATAGGGTCATTCAAAACACTTTCTGCATTATCATAACCTCTGCTACGCAAGAAATCTTCTAAATTATCTGTTCCTCCGTGGCTCTGATACTCCTTAAACCTTTGAAAAACACTTACAGCCTGTGCTTTTGCACTTGCTTGACCGTCACTATAATATTTTAGCCCGTACTTGTCTCCAAAGTTAGTTGAAATATCAGTTGAAGCGAAATCGTGGCTTCTATCAACAAAAGCTCTGTTTGATGAACCTTTCAGTGCGGAATCAATATTAAATGTCCCAGTATGCCAGAACTCTGCAACATCGCCTTTTAGCACATTAGAAGCAGTCTTAAATCCCTCTAAGGAATTCAAATCCTGAACGAGTTTATTTATCTCATCATTCACAGACGCAACATAGGAATCAGACATAGTGGCTGCGGCATAAGCAGAAGCATTTTTTGCAAAATATGTATATCCTTCTTCAAATCCAACCATTATGCTTCACGCCCCTTTATAAACCTAAAAATTTGCTCAGGTCATCTAAATAGAATTTCATTACAGCACAACTATATTGCTGTTCTTTAATCTTGCTGTTAAGTGTAAATTTCTTTACCGCCATCACACCGGCACCAATACCTGCGATTGGAACTAACGCTACTGGTGAGATAACTGCCAATGCTCCTGCTTTAACAACTCCCGCAGCCCCAGCAACTCCCGCTGCTCCTGCGGCAGCACCCGCTTTCAGAGCTTTCTTATCTTTGCTCTTAATTAACTGCTCAACATTCTGCTGATAGTTCTGAGCGTATGAAATAAAGTTCTCATATTTATCAGCTTCAACGACTTTCTCAACAGAAAGCACAGCCTGCTTTCCAAGCCAGCCATATTTCATTCCAAATTCCGCAAACTCCATATTCATATGGGAGCTTTTTTCTTTAATAAGTTTATCCTGTCCGATAAAGAGAATGTATTGGTTAGATGAAAGCTGTGCGGCATTAGCTTTGTAGTCCTTTTCAAGCCATACCTGAGCAGCAACCTCTCCATCTTTTGTTCCTACCGTCTCATCTTCTGTATCATCTTCCAAGCTGATAAGCTGTGCAAGATAATCGCCGTATTGACGGCATTTTTCTTCACATACAATAATTAGCTTTTTCATTACATTTGCCTCACTAAGTTCTGTTATCATTCAAATCCAAAGCAGGAACGAACTATCTCATCTAACTGTCTCCGGATTTCTGAAAAATCACAATCCAAATCAAGCGTTTTGACCGAAATTGAATTTCCACCCATTTTGTAATTGTTGTTTGGTAATACCAATTCATCGGTCTTTGCATAAAGCAACATTCCCGATACATTGCCGGTGTTATCAGTATCAAGGTTTTTGACATAAGTGAAAATCTGATACAGATTACCTGAATGCAAAGTGTTTACATCATACTGCTTTTGCGTTGTATGAGAGTAATATTTTGCGTCAATTACCAATGTCTTGTCGCCTTGTTTCAGCATAATATCGCTCTGCATAACCGGCAACATTTCTCTGTATCCGTCATCAGTATCCCACGGAATTTGAGAAGCCGACGCTTTTATTTCAGGATGTTCCTTCCTGTAATACTCAAGAATAAACTTTTCATATAGCCTGCACATACGCTGTTCATCAAGGAAATCCATCAACTTTGTGCTTCCGTCAGATGTTGTCTGCAACAACCCCTTAAGTATCAGGTAACAAATCGAAATCAGCATTTGGTATGTCTGATTGTTCTTGTTAAATTGCAGCTTCCAGTTTATACTTTCTCGGCTCAATGGCTCAACCTCTGAGAAATAGATGAGAAGTTTACGAAGCTGCTTTTTTCTGTCCTTGCTGATACTGCTTCTTACAAGAGTATCCATAGTCGTGCGGATAATTCGATTCATATAAGAGTTTATGGAAAACTCGTCATAATTACACACCAACTGCTTTTTTAGCATTGATTGCTCTTTTACCGAAGCGGAAATATCTATTTTGCCACGTAGAGCTGACAAGGACTCTGTTTGAAGCACATATTCTTTACCTAATCCTCTTTTGATTTGCAACGAGACTCCCTTAATGAGAATGGCTGCACATAGTTCAGCGACATTATCAAATTCTTCCGTCGCCACCTGTTTATATCCCTGCTCATTCAAGACTTGAAACGCATATGAAAGCATATAGTATATGTTTTGTATGCGTATCATTTTATTGCACTCCTTAAGGTTGCAGACCAGTCTCTTACCTTTGTAGGTTCATCAAACCAGTATTCCTTGATTAACGGTATCACTTCATACTCCACAACGGATTTGAGCCATTCATCGGTAATTTCATCGTCGGTACAGAAGTAACTATGTCCAATTCTGAAACCGTCTCCTAACGACTCGTCTGATGAAATTGTATTGTTAAGGGACTCAACAACGGTTATCAGGCTTTCCAGTTTTGGAGAGTTCTTTTCCGCCAAGTAATTCTTGAAACCTTCCGAAGAAAAAGCCGGTGCAAAATCAAAGAATGCGAACCTTCTTCTTAACGCATAATCCATAAGTGCAAGGCTTCTGTCCGCTGTGTTCATCATTCCGATAATCCTCACATTCTGAGGAACTGTGAACCATTCGTTTGAATAGAGCAGTTTTATCTTTTCGCCACGCTTGTCTTTCTCAATCAACATCATCAATTCGCCGAGAATTTTACTCAAATTACCACGGTTGATTTCATCAATGATGAAGAAATAAGGTCTTTCATTATCTTCTTCCGCTTCCTTGCAGAACTTGTAGAACGCACCGTTTTCAAGTTCAAATCCTTCTTTTGAAGGTCTGTATCCCTGAATAAAATCTTCGTAAGAGTAGCTTTGGTGGAACTGCACCATTGCTACACGGCTGGTGTCTTTCTGCCCCATTATGGAATAAGCAAGTCGCTTTGCGGCGAAAGTCTTGCCAACACCCGGAGCACCTTGCAAAATAACATTGTATTTTGCTTCAAGCAATTCTGTCAGGGTGTTATATGTATCTTCGTCCATATATACTTCATTCAGAAAATCGTCCTTTGAATATGGCGGATACTTGATTTCTTTCTGTTCCGACACTTCTTCCGGCGTATCTTCAGCGAACAAATCAAGAAGCTTCTGAACATAATCGGGATAAGCCGATATGTTGGTAAGTGTTTTCATAACAGCCTGTCCAGGGTGTTCCCATTCGCCGTTATTTTGCCAGTCAACTTTTCTAATATGCTTATATGTGTTTCTTGATGAATCGTAAATATAATCGGAAGTCACAATACCTCTACCGATAATTTTGTGCATTCCTTTTTTAACAAAAACTACATCGCCGACTTTAATCTCGTTTGCAAACTGCCATAGGCAATGAGCATTATTCTTGTAGGAATAGCTTGCGTCATAGACTTTCTTCATAAATTCTTTGATTTCTTCTTTAGAAGCAAAGTCTTTCAGGTTGGTTACTTCGTCCCATCCTATTCCCATAATGCCATTCTTATAGAACTCGTCCCACATACAAGCATTATCGCCGGGAGAATAAATCCAGTAATCTGTTTCTTTCACATTTGAGTCAACGGTTTTTGTCGGAGGTTCTTCCGTTTTTCCAACTTGGCTGCTTTTCCACGCACAGTAAGACAGTTCCGGGAAACTGTGATATTCGTATTCTTTCTGATTAAGAGCATTTTTCGCTTGCTCACACATAAACAGATAACTTGTTCCGTCAGGCAAGCCTTTATTTATATCAGAAAAGATTGTCGTAAAATAGTGCGGCATATTATCGACATCAGTAATAAAGGCTCTGTTGGTTGAGTCTAAATTGATGAATGTATAAGGTCTTACCCAATAAAGCCCCATTGTAATATTCCACTTAATCATCTTCTGCTTTGTAACTGTGTCATAAGCAGCAATGAAAGCGTTTTTATTTTCTGCGGAAGCTTCATCAGAGTAGGCAATGGCTTTTTCAAGCAAATTCCACAGATTATCTATATCGTGTTCTCCACGGTTTCCCTTATATGCGAAGAACCACGCACTTAAATTCATTACGACAGGAATACCATCAAACTCTGTCGGGACAGCAGATTTTATTGAAAACTGTTTTGCAAATTGCTCCAACAAAGCAATTCGATTGGCATTGGTAATTCCTTTATTAAATGAACCGAAGATAGTAAAAGGGCAAATATCCTCGTATGTCTCTTTGCCTTTTTCCTTAAATGGAAAGTTCATTCCTGCGTCTGAGAAAATTGTTTTCAGTTTTTCAATTAACTCGCTGCGGTTATTTTTATATTCTAATAGAGCGGTAGCCAGCTCCATATAGAAGTTTGTCCATTGAAATTTTGTATCCATAATCGTCCTCCGTTACCTTATGCGTCCATCATATTATCCGTCCAAAGTTCACACTGCGTCATAACTGTCTGAACAGCGTCCTCCATACCTTCCGGCGGATACTTGTGCTTTTTCAATAGTTTCTTGATAAGCATACGCATTTTTGCTCTTGCAGACTCACGCTTTTGCCAGTCTATCGTTTTATTCTTACGGAGCGTATCAGCAAGCTCCTTTGTAATGGCAATCAGTTCATCGTTTTCGTAGAAATCCTTAATTGCTTGCGGCTTTGTTAATGCGTCATAGAAGGCAAGCTCATCGGCAGTCAGTCCGAGCTTGTCGCCCTCTTTTTGTGCTGCGGCGATTTGCTTTGCCAATTTCAGCATTTCTTCGATGACTTCTTCATTGGTCAGCATACCGTTGAGGTAAGCATTAAGAGAACGCTGCATAATCTCGCTGAATTTTTCAGACTTAACCACATTCGTCCTGCGATAGACCGACACCTGCTCCGCAATCAGTTTTTTCAGGAGTTCAACAGCAAGGTTCTTTTCCTTCATATTTGCGACTTCCTGAAGGAACTTCGGGTCAAAGAGAGAAAACTCCTCTTTAATGTCTGAGAACAGGTTGATAACGCCATCGCTCTTGATACTCTGCTTCAAAAGCTCGTTGATTCTTGCGTTCATCTCCGGCAGGGAAATCTTCTTTCCGACGCCTGTGTTTGTCAGCCTGAGTACCAATACACGCACGGACTCGAAAAATGCTGCTTCAAAGCGGCTGTCCTCATCAACCAAAGAAGAACAGAGAGATAATGACTGATGAAGCATAAGTGCTTCTTTTACGAAAGAGTCTTTCTCATCAACTCTTTCTCTGCCCATAATGAAGTTGACTGCACCGCTGATAGTCTTTGCTCTTTCAAGGTCTGTGCCACTTTGGAACTTGGAATAATCGTATCCGTGGAATTTGTCACGGCAAACAGATAGCTTTTCCAAGAATTTAGGATAAGCAACCTTTGCAACATCGGTATCGCCATAGTTCTTCTTGTCACGGGAGGTATAGTCATTCATTGCCTGCTTTAAGGCGGTGGCAATGCCTACATAGTCAACGACAAGTCCGCCTTCCTTGTCTCTGAACACACGGTTTACACGGGCGATTGCCTGCATAAGATTGTGTCCGGACATAGGCTTGTAAACATACATCGTGGCAAGAGACGGCACATCAAAACCGGTCAGCCACATATCAACAACAATAGCGATTTTCAAAGGACTATTATTGTCTTTGAATTTCTTTGCAAGCTCGTCCTTGTGGTGTTTATTTCCGATTATTTGTCGCCATTCTTCCGGGTCATTATTACCGGAGGTCATAACGACTGCCACCTTTTCAGTCCATGCAGGGCGCAATTCCAATATACGCTTGTAAATCTTCATAGCGATAGGGCGGGAATAGGCAACAATCATCGCCTTACCGGTCAACAGGTTTTCACGGTTATTCTCGTAATGGTCGAGAATATCGCAAACCAAAGAATTGATTGTATTATCATTTCCGAGAACAGCTTCCATCTGTCCAAGCTCACGCTTGCTCTTTTCAATGACTTCCTCATCTGCATTGGCTGCCATAATGTCATATTCGGCATCAATCAATTTTAAGGTCGCTTCATCAAGGTTGAGCTTAATTACACGGCTCTCATAGTAAACCGGGCGGGTAGCACCGTCCTCGACAGCCTGCGTCATATCGTAGATATCAATGTAATCTCCGAATACCTCACGGGTACTGCGGTCTTTGGAGGAGATAGGAGTGCCCGTAAAGCCAATGTATGTAGCGTTCGGCAAGGTGTTGCGGATAATACGGGCTGTGCCGATAACACGCTTTGCAACATCTTCGCCTTCTTCGTTCTTGGTAATCTTTATTTTCTCTGCAAGTCCGTATTGACCTCTGTGTGCTTCATCAGCCATAACAACGATGTTGTGACGTTCAGAGAGCGGCTCGTGAGACTCCTCAAACTTTTGCATTGTGGTAAAGATAATGCCGTTTGCCTGTCTGCCGGCAAGCAAAGATTTTAAGTGTTCACGGCTTTCTGCGTGCATAGGTTCTTGTCTTAAAAAGTCCTTGCACTTTGCAAACTGACCGTAAAGCTGGTCGTCAAGGTCGTTTCTGTCGGTCAGAACAACGATTGTCGGGCTGTCTAAGGCTTCCTGCAATAAATGGGCATAGAACACCATAGAAAGCGATTTGCCACTTCCTTGTGTATGCCAGAACACACCGCCTTTACCGTCTGTAACGGTAGCGTGTTTTGTGGACTCAATCGCTTTTCTTACCGCAAAATACTGATGGTAGCCGGCAAGGATTTTGAATGAATTGACACCCTCATTAGAGAAGCAAATAAAGTTCTTGATAATATCAAGTAATCTTTCCTTTTGGAACATACCCTCAAAGAAAGTATCAAACTGAGCATACTGCGTATTTTCATAGTCGCCGTCTTTGGTTTTCCACTCCATAAAGCGGTCTTCACCGGAGGTGATCGTACCCGCTTTAGAGGTCAACTGGTCGCTCATTACGCAAATTGCGTTGTAAATGAACATAGACGGAATCTCAATCATATAGTTGCGGAGCTGCCTGTATGCTTCGGAAGCGTCCGTTTCTTCACGGGACGGAGATTTCAGCTCAACCAATACAACCGGCAAGCCATTCAAAAAGAGAATTGCATCAGGGCGTTTATTGCTGTTCTCAATAAAAGTCCATTGGTTAGCTACGATAAAGGAGTTATTGTCGGGATTTTTATAGTCAACAAGATAGACGATAGAGGAACGCTCCTCGCCGTCAACAAAATATCTAACCGGGATACCGTTTTGCAGATAGTCCATAAACACGGCGTTTTTCTGCACAAGTTCTCCGTTTTCAAAATTCTTTAGTTTGAATAATGCGTCCTGAATGGCATCATCAGGTAACCCTCTGTTCAAACGGTACAAAGAGTCAAGCAGAACTTCCTCATATAACGGACTGTAAAAGTCTCTTTCAATATCGGGACCGTATGCGTACTCGTATCCCAAATCATTTCTGAATAGCTCGATTACTGAATTTTCATAATCTGCTTCGGTATATAATCCCGGCATTTTCGTCTCTCCTTTATTTCATTATTTCTCGTTTAAGCAATGATAAATCAGCCTGTGATAGAAGTATCCTTGCTGTAATATTTCCGCTTTTATTATAATCTTCAAACAATATGTATTTTCTATTGCCCGCATTTGATAAATAGAGATTGCAGTGAGCTATTGAATTTCTCAAATGGCGTAGCACACATTGATAATCTGTTTCTGCTTTGTCTTTTCTTTTACAAACTATGGTTTTTAACCTGCGACTGACTGTTGCTTCATCGCTCAATCCGTGTTTTTTAAACTGTTGAACGAGTTTTTCGGAAGAATACGAATCTGAATATAATGATATTCTTTCGTTCGCAAATTGTGATACAAAGTTATTCCAATTACTTAACAATCTATCTTCATCAATTCTTGACGCCAAGTTGCTATCAATCGTTGGTGCCGAGTGTAAGAAAAAGCTAAACAATCTTGTCAATTTAATATCATCAATTTCAAATGGGGCAATTTTGTTTCCTTTAATATCGCTGATTGTCATAAAAAATCCCCCTTTGATAAACAATAATTTAGTGGCTTAAATCTTGATGTTTGAAACATCAAGCTCACCAGACATCAGTTTAGGTAAAAGAGTGTCTCGCATTTGCTTTAATGCTTCGTTTTCTTGGCAATTTGCAAATATTTTTTTTGTAATGTTTCGAGCAATATTATCAAATATTTCTATATCTTCTTTTGAAGCAATATAGATAGAATGTTTGATTATATGAGTTACCTTAATACTTGGTTGAACAGAGCCAATATTGTATGCTACCAAGTCGTTTTTTATGTAATTCAGATATTGATACAAGTAGAGTGGTGATATACCTTTTGTTCTAAATCCTACAACATTTTGAGCAATGCAGCCTATAGTTCCTAGAAAGATTTTCATTTCAGCCAAACTACCTACAGTTGAAATGAGAATATCATATTCTTTAGGGTGTCCACTTCTGAACCAATTATTGTATGTCTCTTTGGAAACGTATTTAGTACAGTTGGTGTAATCAATTATTCTTGAATTACCGGATAATGCTCTAACATCAATTATTGGATAGTCTGTTGGTTCGTCAGATAATGGTGGTGTTTTCCCTCTGTTATCGACACTTTCAATTAGGTCGCCTAATTTAATGTCACTATTATCAAGAGAATCAATAGAATGACCAAACATATTTACGAATAAGGCACTTAATTGTTCCTCTAAATTATTGTTTATCTCATTATTAAGTTTAATTTTCCCGTCCAATGCCTTCAAAACACTTGCGATTTTCTTTTGCACCTGCAAATCAATCAGAGGAACTTCGTATTGCATTATTGAGGTTTTGTCTCCTCGTGGCATTTTCGTTCCCTTTGATGTCGCCATAGAATATGTAAAGAAATCATCATCCGCAAGTACATAATACAAGAAATCTTTATCTGTATTAGGTTTTGGGACAAAGACTAATACATCGTTTGAGCAACCGCCATCATATTCGGCTTGCCAAATTTTTTTGAAATAAGGGCGAATATTAGAAACAAGGACATCACCGCTATTATATTCCTGTGTTAAAGAAACTGTCGGTAAAGAGCTTGCTTCAGTAATTCCACACTTATTTGGCAACATATTTTCGGTCGATATATAGTTTTTCGCATTTAGATTTTCTACTTCTACTTTTCCTTTGCGAAAACTGCAAATATCAGAAAGCTTACACTTCATATCCAGTCTCCCCCAGTTTCTTGCGGATTTCGTCCTCCAGTTCGTGAGACTTAGCAAACATCTCCGAAAGCTCAGAAGTAAGGCGAATCATCTTTTCTTCAAACGGTTCGCCGTCGTCCTCGACTTCTTCAATACCCACATATCTGCCCGGTGTCAAAATGAAGTCCTGCTTTTCGATTTCCTGAAGGTCGGCAACCGCACAGAAGCCTTTGACATCTTCAAGCGTACCTTCTTGGAAAGCGGTAAATGTATCTGCCAACTTCTGAATATCATCATCGGTAAAATCTCTGTGCTTGCGGTCAACCATATAACCCATTTTACGAGCGTCGATAAACAGGGTTTTACCTTTTTGCTTTTTATTCTTCGTGATGAACCAAAGTGTTACAGGAATCGTAACGCTGTAAAAGAGCTGCGTCGGCAGAGCAACAATACCTTCCACAAGGTCGGCCTGAATGATATTCTTTCTGATTTCGCCTTCACCGCTGGACTGAGAGGACAACGCTCCGTTTGCAAGCACAAGACCGATTTTTCCGTTAGGGGCTAAGTGGTGTATCATATGCTGAATCCACGCATAGTTGGCGTTGCCGGCAGGCGGTGTTCCGTACTTCCAACGAACATCGTCTTTGAGTTTTTCCTGCCCCCAGTTTGAGAGGTTAAAAGGCGGATTTGCCATAATGAAATCTGCTTTCAGTGTTTTATGTAAGTCGTTGAAAAATGTATCCGCCTGATACGGTCCGAAATCTGCGTCAATGCCACGAATAGCCATATTCATCTTTGCCATTTTCCAAGTATCTGCATTAGACTCCTGACCGTAAACTGCGATTTCTCCACGCTTTCCGCTGTGAGCCTGAATGAACTTTGCACTCTGTACGAACATGCCGCCCGAACCGCAGCAAGGGTCATATACACGGCAGTTTTTGAACGGCTTTAGGATAGCAACGATTGTTTTAACTATACTTGCCGGAGTGTAGAACTCGCCGCCCTTAACGCCTTCATAAGCGGCAAACTGCTGAATACAATACTCATAAGTTCTGCCGAGAAGGTCTTTGCTTTCTTCTGTGTCGCCCATATCCATATTGGTAAACAGGTCAACAACATCACCTAAAACACGCTTGTCCAAATCAGGGCTTGCATAATTTTTTGGTAAAACATTTTTAAGGGTTGTGTTTTCCTTTTCGATGGCTCTCATAGCGTCATCAATAACTGTTCCGATTTCCGGTGTATGAGCGTTCGACGCAATCTTACTCCAACGAGCGTCTTCAGGAACGAAGAAAATATTATCTTCTGCATAAGCATCTCTATCATCCTCAAAGCCGTCGCCTTCGGCAACAAGCTCCTGATAGCGTTTTTCAAAAGCACTTGAAATGTAACGCAGGAAAATAAGACCTACGATAACTTTTCTGTATTCTGCTGCGGGGATATGTCCCCAAAGGACACACGCTGCATCCCAAA
>ENA-OPRS01001124-OPRS01001124.1-human-gut-metagenome-genome-assembly--contig:-NODE-1124-length-12746-cov-14.899062_pt1 | contig 12746 bp, 9 predicted proteins | sample MGYA00241795_ERZ501881 | MGnify/ENA primary metagenome ERZ501881 (study PRJEB25962, sample SAMEA2042440) | human gut metagenome | biome: human gut; feature: human-associated habitat; material: faeces... | reverse complement strand
AAGTATGTGGACATGTTCATCAATATGGCAGAATCCGCATTTTTGAATCGGATACCAAAGAAGAAATGTACCGAATAATTTGCCGAAAGCAGCAGCATAGCTATACCCATAATCTGTCGGGAGCGGAGATAATTCTTGAAAATTTTCTTTTCAGGAGTCTTTGCAAACAAAAAATAAAAGCCGAAGAATAACATCAACGGCAGTGCGGTATAAAGTGAAAAACTGTATATAGATATAGATGGCTCCATTGTTATGCTTATTTGATTTTGATACAAAGTTACGTCTTTTTCTTCACAAATAGACACATAATCTATGATTTAACGTTATAGATTCGGTCATATTAGATTGAAAAATTATTAGAATTAAAGCCAGTGGTGAAAAATTCAACCACTGGCTTTTTCTGTCAAGACTTCGATATTAAAGTTTTACACCTTTGGATTCCGATAAACCGGGTCTCCCTATAATTAAATGACTGCGTACAAAGTCCACGTGCGGGCTTTCCGGCTGTTGTTCCGTCTGTTTTTTCTCGTTGCCTTGCCGGTTCTCTTCCGTGTTTTCCTGAGCCGGAGCCAGCTCAAGCTGTATCTTGCGGTCCAGTGCGGCGAGTTCGGACTTCAGCTGTTTCAGCTCGTCCTCCTTCTTCCACACCTTGCCCGCTATCTCCTGCAACTGCGGAATCTCCTTTTCCAGCACTTCGTTCTTAGACTTGTACTGGTCGATGATGGTCGGAATCCTCTCCAATGCGTTCAGAAAGTTTCGTGCGGCAGCAATCGGGTCTGCCATCGCCAGATGCCCGTTGTTGTAGGTGTACTTGTAGTTGCCCTCCACCACGAAGCGGTTGTCGGTGAACTCCAGACCTTCTTTGAGTGTCCTCTCGCTGACCACCTTTATCGGAAAGCCGTAAAGTTCCCCGACAGCCTTGTACAGTCCACCAGTCGTGGCGTTCTTGGCGATTTCCTGCAAACGCTTACCGATGACCTTCTCATCCGTTGAATCCACGCCGTCCACCTTGACAAGATTAAGACGACTGCCTTCCCTATCAGTCTGCACAACGGAAAGAAAACGGTTCCAGTCTTCCGTCATGGCTTCGATGAAAGCCGTGTTGTTGCGCAGTTCTCCCGTCTTGGATTCCAGCTTGAACTCCGAATCGCGCTTGCCCTTGCCCCACGACTTGCGTTCCCCTTCGAGCGAGGCGATACGCTTCTCTAATTTCGCCTTATCCAAAAGGTCGGTATTGCCGGAGAGCAACGCCATATACTCCGAGAAGTTCATACCCGATTTTTCGTCCATTGCTCCCTCGTCGATGGTACGTGCGCCCATCGCTCCACTTTTGAGCTGCGATATGAACGTCTGCTTGCAGTGCAGCAGATTGAACTTGTAGCTGTCCAGCGACTTTTCCACCGCGTAGATGATGACATCCACGTTATTCTCGGCAAAATGCTTGGCAATCTCGTTCCCGGCTCTAACACCCCGTCCGTCACGCTGTTGCAGGTCGGACGGTCGCCACGGTGTATCAAGGTGATGGATGGCGACACATCTTTTCTGCGCATTCACGCCCGTTCCGAGCATACTTGTGGAGCCGAACAGCACGCGCACCGTCCCGGCGTTCATGGCATCTATCACCGCCTTACGAGCCTTATCCGTCTTACACTCCTGAATGAAGCGCACCTCACTTGCCGGTATGCCGTAATCCTCCACCAACTTGCGTTTTATCTCGCTGTACACGTTCCATCCTTCCCCCGGCTGATATGTCCCCAAGTCGGAGAACACGAACTGCGTACCCTTGTGCGCCTCGTACTTGTGGTAATACTCTGCAATCATCTTGGCACAATGGCTTGCCTTGTTGTCGGGATGGTCCTCGTAGTTCGGGTCTATCATGCGCATATCAAGAGCCATCTTTCTCGCGTAGTCGGTGGCGATGAGCATCTTCGCCTTTTCCTCCGTTTCCGACAGGGGTAACCTGCCAAGCAGAGTGGCATCGCCGGTTTTGGCAAACTGCATCAGCTTCTGTATGAAGTCCTCCTGCTCCGGTGTGGGCGGTATGTGGTGCAGTCTCTCATTCTTGTTTGGTCTGTCCACACCTACATCCTCCGCCGTGCGGTAGTCGGTAATCTCGTTGTAGAAGGCGGCAAGCTCCGGCACCTTGATGAAATAGCGAAAACGCTCCTTCTGAACGATATTGTTCGTTACGTTGAACTCAAAATCGGTCGTCTTTTTGGCGAAGATGGCAGCCCAAGCATCGAAACAGCGGATGTCCTGCCGTTCCAGTTCGTTGGGGCGCAGGTATTTGAAGAGCAGGTACAGTTCCGTCAGACTGTTGGAAATGGTCGTGCCCGAAAGGAACGTAGCCCCCAAGTCCTTGCCCGTGCGTTCCTGTATGGTACGGATGGCAAAGAGCATATTCAGGGCCTTCTGGCTTCCTTCCGAGTTTCCCAATCCCGCCACACGGTCATGACGGGTGTTGAAAGTCAAGTTCTTGAACTGGTGACTCTCGTCAATGAAGATGTGGTCGATGCCCATCTGCTTGAAGTCCACCACATCATCCGTGCGGGACTTGATAGCGTGTTCCACCTTCTCCAGCTTCGCCACAAGGTTGTGCTTGCGCTTCTCCAGCCCTTTCAGCATCGCCCGCGACACGTTCTTGCCCTGCTGCCGCAAGACTTCGAGGTTTTCCTCCACCGTGTCAAGCTCCGCCTGCAGGATGCGCTGCTGCAACTCCGGTGACTGCGGTATCTTGCCGAACTGGTCGTGCGACATGATGACGCAATCGTAATCGTTATTTTTGATGTTGTTGAAAAAACGCACGCGGTTGGCGGTCGAGAAATCCTTTTCAGAAGCGTAGAGAATCCTCGCATTGGGATATGCCGCCTGATAGGTGGCGGCAATCTCCGCCACATTCGCTTTCAGCCCGATAATCATCGGCTTGTGCGCCAAGTTCAGACGCTTCATCTCATGTGCCGCTATGCACATTATCAGCGTCTTGCCGGTTCCCACCTCGTGGTCGCAGATCCCGCCGCCGTTCTGTTTCAGCATCCAGACGCAATCCTTCTGCGACGGGTAAACGCTCTTGATTCCCCGGCTTGCCAGCCCTTTCAGGTTGAGGTCGGGAAAAGTCTGGTGCGAGCCGTCATACTTCGGGCGCACGAAACAGTTGAACTTGCGGTTATACATCGTCGTGAGCCGTTCCTTGAACTGCGGCGACTGTTCTTCCAACCATTCGGAGAACCCGTTACGGATTTCGTCTATCTTCGCGTTGGCGAGCTGTATGCCCTCGCTGTCGCGTACCTTGATGTCGTTGCCGTTCTCGTCCTTGCCGATACTTTTCATCATGTCGGGGCAGGTGTTGTGCAGGGCGTGCTTCAACAGGTGCATACCGTCATAGTTCCGGTAATAGCCCTTTACTAAAAACTCGTCCGTGATCTTCATGGTGCGGTAGCCGCACGCCACGGAAAATTCGTCCATGCTGGCGGAATAGGCGATTTTCACGTCCGTGTCGAAAAGATGGCTCATGTATGCGGCATACACGCCCGTGGGAATCCAGCGTTCACCGAAGTTGAAGTCGAGGTCTTCAAAGGCTATGCGCTGCGGTTCGGCTTCCTTCAATGCCTCCCACGCCTGTTTCACCTCCGGCATCCGCTCACTTTCGGGATTGTCCTCCATCCAGCCCTCTATGCGTTCCGCCTTCTCTATCACGTTCCCCGCGATGAAGCGGTCTTTGATTTCGTAACCGGTTACGAGCGGGTTGTAGAAGATGCGCCCCTTGAGGGCACCAAGCAGTTCCTCTTCCGTAGTGTCGGTTATCTCCCGCATATAGCCGAGATTGACCGTGCCGAACTTGTTGAGCGATGCGGACAAGGCTTCTTCGGGAGAGCCTGCATTGACACGGCTCTCCACCGAGAAGGAAACGGGACGGTCGAAGATGTCCGCCTTGACAAACTTGCCGTCCTCCGCACGTTCCAGCGAAAGGATGTCGCGCCCTCCGGCATCCATCATCACCAGTTTCACGTTCTGTCTGGCGTTGAGGTTACCGTAACGCATGACAAACTCATCGTAGTAGGTGTTGAGATACCCGCGCTGCGGTTTGTGTTCCGTATGGTTCTCCGTCTCGTGGCTATACAGACGTTCGTAAGCGTCACGGAGCGATATATACAGCATCGCTTTCTCTTTTTGATAGCCACGGAGGTCGAGCGGTTGGAAGGTCGCACCGTAAGGCGTGAGGTCTTTCAGGTAACCGAGATTGCGTGAAGCATCCAGCACCATCGAGCCGTCACGGTGGTGTGGCTCCAGCAGGCCGTTGAACGGACGGGGAGAAAGGTCCATGACTTCCTCCTTCGGCTTTTCCGTTTCAAGTTCCGGGAACAGGGAAGTGGCAACCGTTTCGGAAGTAGGCACAACTTCTGCCGGTGTTTCAGGTTGCTTTATTTCTTCCGTTTGTTCCGGCTTTTTATCCATATTGTCCGAAGAAGGCGCAAAAGCAGGGTTCAACGTTTCTTTGATACCCATCTTTTTCAGTTGTTCCTGCCTGTGCCGTTCTGCCTCAAGCCGTAGGGCCTTGCGCCGTTCCGCTGTCAGGCTCATCATTGTCTCATAGAAGCCGTTGATGGGAGGATTGGTTTCCCAATCCAGAGTGGCGTAAATGTCGTCCGGGTCGTTTGGCTTTTCGGCATTTTCCGGCTTTTCTTCCTTATTACCGTTTATCGGCTTGGCGGCTTCAACGGGTGGAGTAACTTTGACTTGCGGTTTAGGCGTGGACGGCATAGGCTTCGGCTTGCTTTCCTTTTTCGCTGCCTTTTTCTTTTTTACCGGTTCCTCTATGGGCATACCCCAAAGGTCGAGCAGGGTAAGCTGCACGGCTGACGAATGATTGGGTTGGCGCGGCTCAATCTCCGGCTTTTCCTCTATGGGCTGTGCCTGCGGCTTCTCCACTCCCTTGACAGGCTCAATTACAGAAACGGGGGCTATTACAGAAGGTGATACCTTTTCTGTTTTCGGAGCAGGTTGCACTTCCGCAGCCGTGCTTTCCTCCTTTGTCGGATGCAGCCTGTGTCTCTCATACAGTTTCCTGTCAAGTTGTTGCAGTTCTATTTTCAGATGCTCCCGCAAGTCTTCCGCCAGTTGTGCGATGTCCCCACAGTGCAGGAGTTTATAGGCTGGTTTCCCGTACGGGTCGGTACTTCTGATCAAATCCGTGTGTGAAAGCGAACCGATGCTCCATACATACCCATTTACGGAAGTGCCGATAGGGGTCTGTTCGGTCTGCACGAAGAGTTTTTCGTTGTAATACAGTTCACCGTTCTTTCCGCTGTTCTTTTGCAGGATAATCAGGTCGCTGCCCACCTCCGTTCCCGCGTTATCCGTAAAGAGGTTGTTCGGCAGGCGGGCTACGCCCACCAGATTGGCATGGTTCATCATATACTCGCGTATGGGCGCGTTGGTCGGGGCATCCAGTACCCCCTGCGAGGTGATGAACGCCACGATTCCGCCTTCACGCACCGCGTCAAGGCTTTTCAGGAAAAAGTAATTGTGTATCGTCCGTGCCGCCGAGAGCCTTGCAGGATCCTTGCTGCCCGAAAAATCCGGGTCGAACACCGCCACATCGCCAAACGGTATATTGGAGACAGCCAAATCAAAATGGTTCATGAACGGCTTTTCTATCTTCTCGAAGCCCTGTACCCTTACTTTCTGTCCGGGATGCAGGTGCTTCAGTATCTTGCCCGTCATCAGGTCTTTCTCAAAAGCCATGATGTCCGCGTCCGGTCTGTTCTCCAGCACGGCGTCCACGAATGCACCGACACCTGCCGACGGCTCCAGCACCCGGTCGGGACGGATGCCGTGTTCATGCAGCACGTCCGCGATGGTCCCGGTTATCTCCGGCGGGGTATAGAAGGCGGTCAGCACGGACTGCTTCATGGCATCCATATTCCGTTTGTACTCCGTCTCGTCTTTTGTGTTCTCCCGCAGCAACCTGTGCAGTTCCACGGTAGGGGCAAACAGTTCGAGGTCGGACTTCGCCCAGTGGACGGCATCCGTCAGTTCCCTTGCAGGGTTGAGTATGTTCTTCAGTCCCCCGAAACCGCAATAACGTTCTAACAAGAGCCGTTCGCGTGCGGTGGGTGTGCGCTGTTCCCTGTCAAGGAGGAATGCCGTCCGTATCGCCTCGATGTTGTCCCACAGTCTCTGTTTGCGGTTAAACGCCATACTCTTCGATATAGAGGATGACGGCTCCCGTCAGCTCCGTGTAGAGCAGGTCATATTCGGGCGACAGGGCGAAATTGTCGTCCGAGAGGTCATAGATGGAGAATACGTTTCCGACAAGCGGCAGCAGCTTCTGGGTAAAGGCTTCACATTTTTCTTCCGGCACTTCACCCGCAAATTCGTTCTCCACGACTTCGCGCAGGATGGCGTGCCTGGAGTAGCGAAGGCCCTCCGTCAGCACCTTCATCGCCAGTTCCTGCGCCCCGTCGACAGGATAGCCTTCGAGCCTTGCCCGTTCATACGCTTCGGCGGCACGGTCGGTTCTTTCTCGGATGAAGGCTTCATCGGCTGCCTGTTCAAACTTGTTCGTGGTGAGGTAGTCCAGCAGGTACAGACCGTAATAGGAAAAGTCGGTCCGACCCTCGTTTTTCTTCTTGTTGTTCATTTCTTTGGAATTTAGTGGATTGATAATGATGATAGGGATAATCGTTGGAAAACGAGAAGAAAAAGGCACCCGGTATCCCTCCGAGTGCCACCACTAAATCCAAAGTATGAGTGTAATCCGGTATCGAAGAACAATTCATTACTCTGAACCAGTGGCAAAGTTAAACATTTATTTTCTTCTTTTCGCAGAGGTCGCTTTACTTTTCCTTTCTGGGAACACGAAAACCGTGTTATAGTCCCCGTCAAAGGCGACTACGGCATCAAAACTCTTGCCCTGCTTGCTCTTGAATCCTTTGAGCAGTTTCGTGTGTCCGTCGGTGAGCAGGTTTTTGATTTCATCATCAGAGAGGGTGCGGTTTGCTTTCAGGCGGAACACGGGCAGACCGCACTCCGCGTTGTCGCAGCGGACGACCTTGCCGTAAAACTGCATCGTCCCCGCTCCGCACTTGGGACACTTGCAGCCGGAATCCCTGCGGGCGAACAGCTTGTCGCACGACAGCAGTTCGGAGGTAATTTCCCGTGTATATGCCTCAATCTTCCTGCGGAAGTCATCGGCGGGCAGTTCCCCACGCTCGATGCGTGCCAATTCCTTTTCCCATTCGCCCGTCATGGCGACATCGGCAATACGCATCGCCTTCACGACCGAGTGGAGGGCAAGCCCTTTTTCGGTGGGGACAAGCGACTTCTTGCAGCGTTCCATATAGCCGCGCTTGAAAAGCGTTTCGATGATGGACGCACGGGTGGCGGGCGTGCCGATGCCGCAATCCTTCATAGCCTGCCGCAATGCGTCGTCCTCTATCTCCTTGCCAGCCGTTTCCATCGCGGACAGCAGGGTGGCTTCGGTATGCAGCGGCTTGGGTTTGGTCTTTCCCTCCGTGATGGAGGCGGCTTTCAGTGCCAGCGTGTCGCCTTCCTGCCAACAGGGAATGGCGGCGGTTTCCTCTTGGCTGTTGTTCTCTTCTCCATTCTCCTTGCCATAGACGGCACGCCATCCGGCTTGCCTGATGATGCTGCCTTTTGCCACGAACTCCACTCCGGCACACTCTGCCGTGACGGTGGCAGTGTCCTTGACGCATTTTTCGGAGAAAGCCTCAAGCATGCGCCCGGCTATCATGTGATAGACGGTGCTGTCCTCTTTGGAGAGGAACAGCGGCTTCTCGCCCGTGACGAGCAGGGCATGGTGGTCTGTCACCTTGCCGCCGTCCAGGCTGCGGCGTGTCGGCACGGCTTTCGGCTGCAACTTGCCCTTCCATTCGGGCAGGCTGCCGATGAAGGCAAGCAGCTTGGGGATTTCCGCGAACACGTCTTCGGGAATGTAGCGGCTTCCGGTTCGCGGATAGGTGATGAGCTTCTTCTCGTAGAGCTTCTGCGCGATTTCAAGCGTCTGTTCCGCCGTGAAGCCATGCTTGGCGTTGGCTTCCTTCTGGAGCGTGGTCAGGTCGTACAGGAGCGGTGTTTCCTCCGTCTTCTCCTTGCGTTCGGCTTTCGTGACGGTGGCTGTGCCTGCCGACTTCACCTTATTATACAGTTCCGTCGCGGACTCTTTCTCTTTCCATTTTTCGGAAGAGGAAAACTTCACCGTTCCTTCATCGCAGCCGTCCGTTGCGATATGGAGCTGCCAGAAGGCTTCGGGGGTAAAGCGGCGGTTCTCCCAATAGCGTGCGCACACCATCGCCAACGTGGGTGTCTGCACCCGCCCGACGGAGTAAGTGCCGTGTCCGGCGGCGATGGAGAGTGCCTGCGTGCCGTTGATGCCCACGAGCCAGTCTGATTCGCTCCGTGCTTTGGCGGCAAGATAGAGGTTGTCGTATTTGTCGCCCGCTTCGAGGTTGCGCAGTCCCTCGCGGATAGCCTTGTCGGTAAGCGAGCTTATCCAGAGGCGGACGAACGGGGTGGTGCATCCGGTATAATGGTAGAGGTAGCGGAAGATAAGCTCACCCTCGCGTCCGGCATCGGTCGCCACGATGATCTGTTCGCTTTCCTTGAATAGCCGGGCGACGGTTTTAATCTGCGCCACCACGCTGCTGTCAGGCTTGTAGCCCTTCTCCGTCTTTACCTGACGGGAGACGAGCGTGAAGGTGTCGGGTATGACGGGCAGGTTGTCACGGACAAAGCCGCGTATGCCGTAACCGTCGGGCATGGCAAGCTGCACGAGGTGTCCGAACGCCCATGTCACGGCGTAGCCGCCTCCCTCGAAATATCCTTCCTCTCTCTTTGCCGCGCCCACGATACGGGCGATCTCACGTGCCACAGACGGCTTTTCTGCAATGATTGTCTTCATATTTTTCTGTCGTTTTGAATTTTACAAATGTTACTTCGGATTTAGTGGCGGACACCGGATTACATCTTCATGCCCTTATTGTTTTTCTTTTGCGGCTTCTCCTGCTGCTGTTGCTGTGCGGTGTCCTTCGGGGCGGTCTGTCCCTTCCGCAACGGCTCCTTCAGGTTCTTGGTAGCCTCGTTGGTCTTGCCCTCGCTGTTCACCGCCACCTGCGTGCGGCTCTCGTTGGAAGGCGCGACCTTCTGCGCGTTGTCGGGGTTGGTGTCGTAGCGGTACGGGCGTCCCTTCTCCGGGTTGAACCTGATGTACATCGTGGCGTGGAAGCCCTGCTTGTCGGTCACGTTCTCCAGTTTCACGGCTTTGCCAGCCACGTAGTCGGCTTTCTGCTGCTCGGTGAAGTCCACGCCGCTCCATTTGCTGATGGGGCGGATGCTGCCGTCGGCGTTCGTCCACGTGTTGCGGCGTTGCTCCTTGTTCGTGTTGGCTGTGTTTTCCGTACCCTGCGCCTGTCCCTGTGTGGGGTTGTTCTTGGCTTCCTGTGCTTGTGCGGCACGTGGCGACCTGCCGGTTCCCGGCACGAACTCCACGCCGCGCTGCTCCACGTTCACTTGCAGGGTGGTGACGAACTTCCTGCCGTCCTTGCGCTCGATGAGCTTGTCGCGCACAGGCAGCCCGGCACGCAGCATGTCCTGCTCCTGCTTGGTGATTTCCGTCTTGCCGATGCGCTCCGGTATGCGCACCTTGTTTGCCGGGACATCCGTGATTTCGTTCGTCTTGCGGTCGATGCTGACGAACGAGGGGATGATCTCGCCCGTTTCCCTGTCCACGAGGTCCACAACCCTGCCGAGGTTGCCCGTTTCGCGCAGGTTCTTCCGGTCGTCGTCGGAGAACTTGTGTTCCTTGTACTCGTCGAGTTTCTGCTCCTTGCGGATGAAGTGCGGCACAAGGCTGACGTTGCCCTCGCCGTCCTTCTTGAAGGAGAGGCGGGCATCCAGCTCGAAAGCCTCTCCGCCGAAATTGGGCGCCACCCTCACCAAGTCGGACTTGCCGTAGTTGAGCATCCGGTCAAGGTCGCCCGACTTTTCAAGGTCGTCGCGCTTCACGCCCCATTTCTCCTCCAACTCCTGCCAGTTGATCTTGCTCTCGTCGATGGGTTGGTAGCCCCGGTTGCTCTGCGCCTGCTGCGGGTTTTCCTGATTCTGTTCGTTTTTCTGTTCCATTTCTTCCTGTTTTTTAGGTTCGTCATCTTGTTTCTGTTCCGGTTGTTCCTGCTTTTCGGCGGACTGCTCCTCCTGTACTTTCTTTTCGTAGCCGGAGGTGTCCACCTTGTGGGGCGCAAGCATCTCCTTGTTGCCCTCGGGGTCTTTCAGCAAGTCCTTGATAACTTCCAGCAGCTTGTCGGCTTGGTCCGCCGCGACACGGTAGAAACCGAAGCGGCTGGGCTCCTTGCACTGCCGGAAGAAGTTCTTGAAGAAGTTGTCCAGCACGTCCCCGTGCCTGTCGAATTGCAGGAAACTCTGCGCGTTCTCCGCCTTTGCGGGGGTACGCTTGGGTGAGCCGTCGGCGTTAAGCCCGGCTACCACGCTAATCTCGCCCGTCTTCTCGTCGCGGACTATCAGCACGTCTTTTTCTGTTGTTTTCTTTGCCATTTGAAAAATGTTTTAATGGGTTATTTATTAAAGAAATTATGGATACGCGCCTTGTAGAAGGCTATATCTTCCTTGCGGAAATTCTTTACGTGTTCGGAGAGGAATGTCAGTACGTCCTCCTCGCTGTAATAGGTCTTTTTGCCGAGCGTCTTGTACGGCAATGCACCGATGCTGCGGTAGCGCTGCAGGGTACGCTTGCTTATCTGGAGCAGCATGCAGAGGTCTTGGTTGTCGAACATCCTGATACTTTCCATCGGGTTCGGGGCTTTGCCGGACGGTCGCAGGGAGAGCAGCAGCTCGTCCTGACGGTCGAGCCGTTCCATCAGCTTCTGCATCCAGTCCTCAAAATTGTTTCGTGTAAGCAGTTCCATATCTTATGTCCTCCTTCCTTTGGGTTTGCCGCCGCCCGTGCGCAGCGTGTGGTTGCGTTTCAGTTCCGTCAGTGTCGCTGCATCTTCTGCCACGGTGCAGTCTGCGAGCAGGCGGTCTATTTCCGACCGGCGGTAGCGGCATTTGCCGCGCAGCACGACATAGGCGATGCGCTGTTCGCTGCGCATACGTTGGAGGGTACGGGTACTCACGTTCAGCAGGTGCGCCGCCTCGCGGGTGGTGAGCAGCATGTCGGAAAACTCTCCCTTCCTCTCACCGGAAACGGCACGCACATAGACCGCTATCTCGGCTATCTGTTCCGTCAGGGCGGTGAAGGCGGAACTTTCAATCGTTATCACTTTCATATTTTGTCCTTTCTTTTGTTTCTCTGCGGCAAAATTCGGCAATAAACAAAAGGAGCTTTAACAACTCACTACGTGACTCACGTAAGATTTTCTTTGAAAGTGACTCCGTAACCCGGACAACCGGCGCAACAAACTGCCATATAGCGGAAAACGGCACGCATTCAAGGCGGCTGCGTTACCTTTGCGGTAAATCATTAAATGTTTTGGTATATGGAAATCGTATCTATCGAGAAAAAGACCTTCGAGATGATGCTGGCGTCATTCAACGCCCTCTCGGAGAAAGTCGCCGCCCTAAGGCGCAAAAGCGACGGCGGGCGGCTGGAAAGGTGGCTCACGGGCGAGGAGGTCTGCGGGCAGTTGAGAATCAGCCCGCGCACGTTGCAGTCATTGCGTGACAGGCGGCTTATCGGCTATTCGCAGATGAACCGCAGGTTCTATTACAGGCCGGAGGAGGTCAGGCGGCTTATTCCGCTTATCGGCACGATCTATCCCGATGGAAAATGACTCTGTTTTTATTAACCACTTAATCCGATGTTATGATGAACGAGAACAACGAGGTTTTCTCAATGGAGGACGAGCAGGTTGCCACCGCGATACAGAATATGCTCAAAGGCTCCAAATGGCTCTCCGCATTTTTGGAAAGTTACCGTCCGCCACTGGACGGGGAACATTACCTGACGGACAAGGAGGTGGCGGAAATGCTCCGGGTAAGCCGCCGCACCTTGCAGGAGTATCGCAACAACAGGATGCTGCCCTTTATCCTTCTGGCAGGTAAGGTGCTTTATCCCGAATCGGGACTGCGTGAACTGTTGGAGGCGAATTACCTCAAGCCGCTGGAATAAGGCGGTTGCATGAAAAAAAAAGGAAACGGACAGCACCCGATGGCGTTGTCCGTTTCCTTTTTCGTTGTCTGTATGCGTGTTCAGCAATATCCGGTTTTCCCGTTCTGTATGAACATCACGTATGCCTGCCTCTTTTCCTTTGAGAGTGCCTTCTCCACCAGCCACATGCGGAACACGTGTGTATAGTATGTGTTCAGCCGGAAGGCTACTGGAATGATGATTTCAAGCGAGTAAACATCCGCGTACAGGCCGTTTTCAAGCTGTATGTAGCGGCATACCTCGTAGTCGTTCAGCACGTCCGACTTGCGGATGGCTTTGATGGCGGCGTTCACTGCCGGGACGGTCGTATGGAACAGTCCGGCGATTTCGGTGGCGGTCATCCACACTTCGTTACCGGTTACGCTGACCGCCTTGTCCTCTATGATGATTATGTCACGCTTCATGGCTTCTCTTTTTTAGATGGTACAACCTGCAAATTCCTCAATGCCGTTCAACCTTGCCGCAAGGATCTCCATGTCTTGATTGAGTTTTTCTTTGGTTATCTTCGCGTAAATCTGCGTCGTCTTTATGCTCTTGTGTCCGAGCATGGAGCTGACCGTTT
>ENA-OPRS01001107-OPRS01001107.1-human-gut-metagenome-genome-assembly--contig:-NODE-1107-length-12880-cov-3.134893_pt1 | contig 12880 bp, 13 predicted proteins | sample MGYA00241795_ERZ501881 | MGnify/ENA primary metagenome ERZ501881 (study PRJEB25962, sample SAMEA2042440) | human gut metagenome | biome: human gut; feature: human-associated habitat; material: faeces... | reverse complement strand
GATATTCCTTCCAAGTCTGCTTGGACAAATAGCGCAACGCCTGGACCCGGTAGCCATCGGGCGCAAATTCATCATGGGAAGTCAAAAAGATGATCACAGAATCAGGATGAGCTTTCCGAATCTGTCTGGCCAACTCCATCCCACCTATCTCCGGCATTTCGATATCTAGGAAAAAGATGTCGAAGCCAGATGTCTCTAAGGCTTCTCGAAGCGACCTTGCCGAGAAGTAATCGGTACAAGTAGATACAATTTGCCGCTCAGTAAACCATTGGTCTATCTTTTGATGGAGGAGTTGAAGAAAGTGAGAGTCGTCATCACATAGAGCAATTCGAATCATAATGGCCCCTTTCACAGGTCTTGTCGGAACTGAAGAGTAGTTCTACGGTTGATGTCGATGATCAAGCTCTTATACGCAGTGATTAACAAAATATAACGGTCATTGTAAGCACGAGGGTTTCTTGGGTTCAAATTGCTATTATACACTTTTATCACAGGCTCACCGGCAAGCAATTCCGATTTGATATCAGCAACTACTTCTGAAATTGGAGAGGTATGGTATTTAGATGGTGTCCAGTGAGAAAGTGCCAAACGAATGTTGCTCTGAGAGATGGAATAAATATGAGCGGGGGCGGGAGCAAGGTCCATCAACATTTTCCCGTCGTTTTCCATTAGTGGGAAATCTGAATAAAGGTTTAATAGTTCGTAATAGTCGCATCCCATGGACAGAAGATTTTGAAAAAGGTGTTCTTTCTTCTGTTGCCCTGCCTCCCCTTCTTGGCAAGATTTATACCAAAGCTTTCTAACAAATAGGCGGAGAGGGGCGTCTAAAGAGAGTTGTTCCGTAAAGCACATAGTGAGTTCATTCCTCCTTTATGAAACAGCATAGGAGAAACATGAGTAAATGTCAAGTTTACAATGAGTCACTGCCATGGATATTCTGCGGTTCCCTTGCTAAAATAGCAGACATAAGGGGGACAGAATTATGGGAAAGGTAACTCCAGAACGGATTAGATATTTTCGGAAACAGCTTGGCCTAAATCAAGAAGAACTTGCGGCATTATGTGGAGTGGATGCCTCCTGTATATCCCGGTGGGAAATTGGAAAGTGGTCCCCGTCAGTAGAGAGTTCCTTGCGGCTGGCCAAGGCTCTAAAGGTTACGGTTGAGGATCTGTGTGATGATGGAAAGACAAAAATAGAAGACGTAGCAACCAAACAGGCAGTGGCCGAGTTTCAAGAATTAAGGCCACAGGAACAGGGTCTTGTTCTCACACTAATCAGGGAGCTGAAAAAACTGCGGGGAAAAAGCTAGGTTCATAATACCACACTCTTTTCTTTTTTTCAGCGTGTTTTCATAAAAGGTAGGATTTTTTGTATTAAACGGTATTTTTGAAATCCGGTGGGAAGTGATTACCCACCGGATTTTTGTGCGTCTTAACCATTTGATACAGAAAAAAGTACCGCTGGATCAAAAGCTGTTTACAAAATGAAAAACACGGGTTATAGTAAATTTGTCGAAAAACCAGCTGGTAAATATGATAAAAGTTGGCGAACACCTCAAAACAGAGGAGGGTATGACATGGCCTACACAACTTTCAAGCTCCCCATTGGCTATCGCCTGTACGACCGAGAGCAAAACAAGGTGGTTCCCTTGAATCAAGAGGAATATGAATCTCTGGAGCGCATCCAGGCCGGCCGGGCGACTCAGGAAGACGGGGAGCTGCTGGAGCGGTTTCGGGAAAAAGGCTTTTGTCAGGAAAGCGAGCTCTGCGAGATCGAGCATCCTGCCACGCCCACCTTGGAGGCTGCGCTGCAAACTCAGTTGCGGCAGATCGTTTTGCAGGTGACTCAAAACTGTAATCTCCGGTGCTCCTACTGTGCTTATTCCGGCAGCTATTATAACCGCACCCACACGAATAAAAGAATGCGTGTAGAGACGGCTCTCCGGGCCGTGGATTTCTTTCTGGAGCGTTCTTCCGGCGTAGAGGAGGTAACCATTGGCTTTTATGGCGGGGAGCCCGTTTTGGAATTTGGCCTGATCAAACAAGTGATCGACCATGTGGAAAAACACTACCCTGCCCGGAAAGTTCGGTATAACTTCACCACAAACCTCACGCTGTTCACTGACGAGGTCATCGACTATGTGCTGGAGAAGAACATCCAGATCATGATCAGCATCGATGGTCCCCAGCCAGTCCAGGACAAATACCGGACATTCGTTAATGGAAAAGGTTCGTTTGCTACCGTCATGGCCAACGCCCGCCGGATCAGGGAGCGGGACCCAGACTATTATAAGACCTGCTTTACGAATACGGTGGCATCGCCGGGTGAGGATTATGAGAGCATCCGGGAGTTTTTGGATCACAGCGAGCTTTTCGGGCCCCTGCACTCTTCTTTTACCCAGGTGAACGAAGTGGGTCTGAAAGAGGCAGTGACCTACGGGGACGAATACTACCGTATGGTCCGCCGTGAAAAGTTCAAGATGTTACTTTTCACGTTGGGGGAGATCGACAGCAGCCAGGCTTCCCGGATGTTTGCCCAGGAGAAAGCGACCATCCTGCACACCAACCGCGGCCTAACGGGAGGTGGCACCCTACATAGCAAGAAAGGGCATCCGGGCGGGCCGTGTGTACCGGGGCTGCACCGGTTTTTTGTGGATGTAGATGGTAACTTCTACCCCTGTGAGCGGATCACAGAAGACACCGCTTTCCAGGTCGGTAATCTGGATACAGGGTTTGACTTGGAGAAAGTGGAAAAGATTATCAACGTGGGTCGCTGCACCAAGGAAGAGTGCCTTACCTGCTGGGCTTTTTTGCACTGCGGGACCTGTATCGCCAACATGGTCGAGGAGACTACTGCGACCCGGGAGGCCAGGCTTCGCCGCTGCCCCCAAGTTCGCGGGGGAGTGATCGACAAGCTGTCTGATGTAGAGATGGTGAAATATTACGGATTCGATTTTACGGAGGAAGACGAATGAAATGGATGGTATACCCCGCTTCCCGATATGTGAGTGTGCTTGCTCGATACCCAGAAGAGATCCCAGGATGTGAGGAAATCCAGTTCGTCGCTCCGGAGGGCTGGGGCGCTGATGGGGAAGATTTTTCCTCTGTGGATGGCGGGCTCCCCACAGGAGTACAGCTTTCCAATGACTTTGACAGGGCTCTTGACAAAGCGGACGCTGTCCTGTTTGCCGACGGACCGATCCCACTCCCTGAGAAATTCTTGCTGGGGAAAATCGCCCGGGCACTGGAGGCCAAGAAGCAGGTAGTTCTGGAAAAGATCCCGGAGGAATTAGCAGGCAAGCTGCCCCTGGATCGAGTGAGGGTCTTAAAGGAGAATGATCCTGTAGCCGTGAGAAAACCACAGATGCAGGATCCAGAGATCCGAACCATTCCTGTGCCGGTTGTTTTTATTCTGGGTACGGGTCCCCACACCAACAAGCTGGAGGTCCAGACGGCTTTAGGCAAGTATTTCCGGGAACAGGGGTATTCTGTTTCCCAAGTGGCCTCCAGGAACCTGGGGAACTTCCTGGGTTACCATACGGTACCGGAGTCGCTTTTCAGCCAGGCGGCTACGACAAAAGACAGGATCATCTTGCTCAACCGGTATTTCCACAAAATCTATCTTCGGGATAAGCCGGAAGTGATGATCATCGGCCTGCCGGGCGGGATCATGCCTGTGAACCCCATTCGGTTTGATGAGTTGGGTGAAAAGGCGTATCTGATCTCCCAGGCAGTAACACCGGACGCGGCGGTGCTGTGCACCTATGCTTTCGATTTCAATCAGGACTATGTGGAAGAAATGCAGGCCATTTGTCAATACCGATTGGGCACTGCAGTGAAACACTTGGTAGTATCTGGCACGGGAATGAGTCTCTCTTCTGAGACAAGCCAGACGGAGTACTCTATGGTTCCCGGGTCTCTTATTCAAGAAAAGTGCAGCTTTCCATTTAGCGGCATAAGCTGCCACTACGCTCTGGACCCCCAGGATTTGGAGCGTTTAGGGGAGAGCGTCCTACAAGAGTTGACGGAAAATCTGTGAGGAGGGCAGAGCTATGAACATTCTGCAAATCAAAGAAGACATGAAGGAACTGATCCAGCAGGCCGACCCTTCTGTCCCTGTGGATGATGAAGCAAAAGACCTGTTTGCTTCCCCGGACCCCATCTTCCCCAGGGAAATGCTATACGTCTGTATGGAGCTAAAGAAGAAGTATCCTATCGACTACAATCAGGTGGTAGACCGGGTAAAGAAGTATTCCATTGCGGAATTGGCGGAGGCTATCTTTGCCCAGCAATTATAAACTCTTACTTAGTCTGGTGAGCTTTCCGGCGCGCGAGGAAGCTTTCCACATATTCTATCCCTTCTATGGAGCCCCATTTGGCTCCTGGCTGGGAGGAAAGGAGGAGAACCATGAAACAGCAACTGAGAAAGTCTACCGTAAATAGGAAGATGCGCACATTTGTTAATAAGTGTGATTGCACTTGCTACTCTCATTGTGATCCTTCTACCAGTTCTTGGTATCCGAAGGAAGCGCATTCTGGAGAAGACAATACGGTTTTCAATGTTTACTACAATAGGGAAAACTGAGAAAATCTGTTCTAGCTTCTTCAAGATAGCAAGGAGAAGCTGACCAGAGAGACATTCAAAAAGGGCTATAATATTATGCCCTAAAGTGGCACAAAGGTATGGCCTTTCTATGGAGAGAGGTCGTACCATTTGTGCTATATACTCAAATTAAGAAGGTAATCCCCATGGATGGTAGAAATAATTTAATCAGACGGTTTGGTTGTGCAATATTATTATTAGTACTCATTTTTTCCGCCTGCCAAAGCGAGCAAGACGAACTATACAGTCAAGCTGTAGAAGACCAGAAAAGCGCAGTAAGCGCGGCGCCCACAGCAGAGCCCGGTGACGGGGAGGCCTCTGAAATGCCCCAGAGCGAGGATAGCCTTGCCGGAGAACTCACCATTCGCGTTGGTGTGCAACGAAGTATGTACGAGATTACTGCCCTGACCATGGAGTTTATGAAACTGCACCCCGGGGTGACCGTCACTATCGACGCGGACTATTCCATCACCCAGTGGTCCGGTCTGTCCAGCGCGGAGCAGCGCATGAACCAGGAGAGCTTCCGCTCCCAGCTGCGGACAGAGATCGCCAGCGGTGAGGCGGATTACCTCATTTTCGACTTTACCGATGAGCTGGATCTGACGCCTCTCTCCCAGGTAGGAGCCCTTTCCGACATGAGCGAATTCTGGGAAAACGACCCGGACCTCCAGGAGGACGACCTATTCATGCCGGTGATTGAAGCCTTCCAGGTAGAGGGAAAGATGACCGCTATCCCCTACGCTTTCCTGCTTCCTACCGTTACCTTTTCCCAACACGTCATCGATGATGCGGGCATCGACTTGACCGGCGTGCACACAGTGGGTGTGACCCAGCTGTTGGACTGGTACGACCAAGCCCGGGAGCTAAAGCCGGAGTTGAACCTGATCTTTACCTCCTGGAGCAAGGACACCCTGTTTGCCTACGAGCGGCCGGACTACATCGACCTGGCCAATGAGACCTGCGATTTCGATTCCCCCGAATTTGTGGAATTCCTGGAACGCACCAAGGGGGTCAATGCGGAGGACCCGGACTTGGGAGAAAATGAGCTGGCCATGGGGGATATAGGCTTTGCCCCCTATTGGGAGGAATACTGGGAAACCGGCGAGGTACCTTTAGAATTGGTATACACAGATATCGATCAGTTCACCAATATCGCCACAAAAGCCCGAGAGTGGTTCTGCGTCCCGCAACATGAAATTTTCCTCACCTCCTTTACCTTGCAGCAGCCCCTGGAGCGTGTGACCCGTCCCTACGCCCTGACCAGCACCGAGGGAAAGCTGGTGCTGGATGCCTGGGAGGTTTTCGCCATGCCTTCCAGCATGAAGGATAAGGAATTGGGGTGGGAGTTCATCAAGTACTGCCTGAGCACCCGGGAGGAACCCACTTGCGGCTCCGAGCTTTACACCTACGGAATCCCCGTCAACAAGGAAAATTATCGGAAAGCGGCGGAACACGTCTCTACCGGCGGCACCTATCCCGACTATAGCATGGGATACCCCCAAAGCTACCCGGGCCTGGACCCGGACGCCACAGTAGAGGAGATGGAGGCTATGCTTTCAGTGAACACGGTCTACGCCGGTGCCTACAACGTAGACGTGCAGGAATACCTGGACGAGTACTACGTAAACGGTCTGATCACCGCCGAAGAGTGCGCGAAGAAGATTCAGGACAGGACGTATATGTGGCTGAGCGAATAAAAGCGGCGCTCACTAAATAGGGACAAGCTCTGAAAGCACGCGCCAGAAGCCTTGCCCCCATAAACATTATCCCTGCATTGGAAGCCTCATTTGGCACCAGGCTGGGAGGAAAGGAAGAAAAATCTATGAAACGGCAACTGCGGAAATCTACCGCTGCGCAGCAGGCAAACTGCTTTCTTAATCTATGCTCATGTGTATGAGATTGTGCGACCCATTGTGCCGTGGAAACCAGTTCTTGGTACCCCGAAGAAGCACACGGCAGGCCATATGTAACAACGACTAACATTCAGACTAACAATATTCACAATCAAAATAAATGGTAACCGAAATCAATTATGATAGTTTAGTTCGCAAAGAAAGCTGAGAGTTTTAGGGGGAGCGACCGAAATCGCTCTCCCTGAAACACTGTCATTACAAGCAGCGGAGGCTGACGGAAATGAAGAAAAGGTTTTTGGCATTATTGCTCGTCGGCTGTCTCTTGATCGTCTTGGGGGCGTGTCAAACAGAGCAAGACGAACTATACAGTCAAGCTGTAGAAGACCAGAAAAGCGCAGCAAGCGTCCAGCCTACCGCGGACCCCAACGACCCGGACTACCTGGGCGATCCCACGCCGCTGCCTGGGACGGCTTTTACTCCGGTGCCCCAGGATGATTTGCAGGGGGAGCTGGTGATAAAATCCTATATGCAGATGACCAACTATAGCGACAGGTTAGATTTGTTAATAGAGGAATTCACAAGACTCCATCCTGGGGTAGAGATTCATGTGGACTACCATCTCTCAGCCAGCCAGTCCTTATCCAGCAAGGAAGAGTGGAGGATGGCGAAGGAACAGTTTCGCGGCAATACCCAGGCAGAGTTGGCCAGCGGAGAGGCGGATTATCTTCTTTACGGAGTTTCCGATATTTTGGATATGTCCTCTTTAAGCCGGAATGGCATCCTTTTTGATATGGCCTCCTATTGGGAAAAAGATCCGGACATCCAAGAGGCAGAAATCTATATGCCGGTGCTGGAAGCCTGTAAGATAGATGGGAAAATGACTGCGATCCCCATGTCGTTCTCTTTCCCCGCTGTGATGTTTTCCCAACGCCTGATGGAAGAGGTGGGGATCGACCTGACCGGCGTGAAAGCGGTAAGCTCCACCCAACTGCTGGACTGGTACGACCAGGCCAGGGAAAGCAAGCCCGATCTAAACTTGTTCTTCACTTCGCCGGGAAAGGACGCTCTCTTTTCCACCGAAAAGGTTGATTACATCGATGTTTCCTCGGCAACCAGCTCCTTTCAGTCCTCGAAATTTGTGGACTTTTTGGAGCGGACAAACGGCGTGGGAAACAACGAGCCCGACTTAAGCGAAGACTTGATCGGCTATGGCTATGGATCTCCAGGCCTTGCACGATATTGGGAGGAATACCGGGAAACTGGGAAGATACCTTTGGAAGTCAGCATGAGTCTCGATGCGGGCTTTCCCCAGCAGGACCTTGTGACGAGAAAAGCGAAAGAGTGGTTTGCTGTAGCCAGCGCGGAATCGTTATATACGTTTTACACCGTACAGGACCCGCTTCCCTACCTTACCCAACCCTATCCCCTTATCAGCTCAGATGGCAAACTTGGCATTAGCAGTTACGAGGATTTTGCAATGCCCGAAAGCTTGCAGAACAAGGATCTGGCCTGGGAATTTATCAAATATTGTCTCAGCGCGCGGGAAGATCCTACCTTTTATGAGTTAACAGGGTTTCGCTGGCCTTATGTGGCCCAGGGGTTTCCTCTCAACAGGGAAAATTAGCGGAAGATGGTAGAATATATTGCCGCAGGGAATGCCTATGGGTCCGCTATAATAGGATATCCGGGCAATTACAAGGGGATCGACCCGGAGTCCTTATTAGCGAAGCTGGATGAAATGTTGACCTGTGATCCCGTCAACGTCAATGCCTACAACGTAGACGTGCAGGAGTACTTAGACGAGTTCTATGTAAACGAATTGATCACCGCCGAGGAGTGCGCCGATAAAATCCAGGGCCGGGCGGAGATTTGGCTCAACGAATAACTGAAAACCGGGGAGGTCCCCAAGATGAAAAAGAAAACCGCGTCATACTGGCTGTTTTTGCTGCCCAGCCTGCTGGGGGTGCTGGTGTTTTACGTGGTGCCCTTTGGGTACTCGCTGTACTACGCCCTTATCGACAACATGGGGTCCCAGGAGTTTGTGGGGCTGAAGAACTTTTCCGACACCCTGACAAACTCCCTGTTCCAGAGCGCGGCCTTCAACAGCGCCGTGTTCATGGTGATCTCCGTCCCCCTGGGCATGGCCCTGGCCCTGGTGCTGTCCCTGTGCCTGCAGAAGATGAAACGGGGCCGGGTGGCCGCCACCATGGTGCTCCTGCTGCCCCTGGTAGTCCCCTCGGGGACCATCGTCTACTTCTGGAAAGTGCTCTTTGACTCCAACGGCCTGGTCAATGAATGGCTGATCCAGCTGGGGCTTTCCCACCAATGGGTGAGCCAGAATCAGTGGTCCATGGGGATTTTGGTGGCGGTGTTCCTGTGGAAAAACGTGAGCTATAACATCGTGCTGTTCTGGTCGGGACTCAACTGGATCCCGGAGATCTACTATGAGCAGGCCAGGCTGGAGGGGGCCAATGGGTGGCAGCAGTTTCGCCACATTACCTGGATCTACTTGTCGCCCACCACCTTCGTGGTGTTGCTGATGAGCGTAGTTAACTCTTTCAAAGTGTTCAAGGAGGTGTACATGCTCTACGGACCCTATCCAGACCCGGACATCTACATGCTCCAGCACTACATGAACAACCAGTTTTTGTCCCTGAACATGCAGAAGCTATGCAGCGCGGCGTACATATTATTCCTGGTGATGGGCCTGGTGCTGCTAGTTCTGTTCTACGCCCAGAAGCGTGTCACCGACGCCTATCAGTAAAGGGGGTGGCAGTGTGAAAAAACGGTATCCGGTTGCGGTGGTGTTTGTGTCGCTGGCAGCGCTGGCGGCGGTTTTTCCCCTGCTGTTTACCGTGACCAGCTCCTTTATGAGCGGGGAAGAGATCGCCAGCCGGTACACGGCGGAAGTCACGGAATCCAATGCAAACGACTTTCTCTCCAGCGGCATCCACTTTGTGCGGTTTGGCCTGATCCCCGAGGAGCCCACCCTGGACCAGTACAAAGAGCTGCTTTTGGACAGCCCGGAGTATCTGCGGATGTTCTGGAACTCGGTGCTTTTGGTGGTGCCGGTGCTCCTGGGGCAGGTGGTTTTGGCGCCTTTGGCGGCCTACGGGCTGGAACGGATCCGCTGGAAGTATAAGGAAGCCATTTTCTTTGGGTATGTGATTGTGATGCTCATGCCCACCCAGCTGCTGTTGGTGCCCAACTTCATTGTGGCGGGGTGGCTGAATATCCGGGAAAGCTATCTGGCCATTATTCTGCCTGCCATGTTCCACCCCCTGGGAGTGTTCCTGATCCGCCAGCAGCTGAAAAACTTCCCCAAGGAGTGCCTGGAAGCCGCCGCCCTGGACGGGGCTGGCTTGTTCTCCGCCTATTGGCACATTGTGCGGCCCAACTTGAGTTCGGTGCTGGCGGCACTGCTGGTGCTGCTGTTTGCGGACAACTGGAACATCATCGACCAGGCGGTGGTGTTCCTGAAGAATACCTATGACAACCCCCTGTCCGTCTACCTGGGAGAGGTGGTGTCCGGAGATCCGGGAATGTTCTTCGCGGTGTCGGTCTTTTACCTGATCCCGGCGGTGCTGGTGTTCCTTCTGGGGCAGGAACATCTGACGGAAGGGATCGCTTTGTCCCAGTTAAAGCTGTAGGAGGCAGGAATGGAACGAAAGGAGCGTCCGGAGGAAACAGGGGAATGGAGGGAATTTGGCCTTTTGCTTGGGCGGCACTGGCGGAAGCTGTTCCAGGTGCAGCTGCTGGTACTGCTTTCCGCATGTGGGGTGGTGACCCTGCCTGCGGGGATCGCGGCGGGGAACCGGGTGTACAGCAAGCTGCTCCGGGATAAAAACGTCCTGGTGTGGCCGGAGTGGAAGACGGGCTTTTCCGGGTCCCTCCGGGAGGGGGTCCCTTTGGGGGCCGGGTATTTCCTGCTGCTTTTCCTGGGCCTGGAGCTGACCCAGTGTTCCCTGTTGTCCCTGCGGTGCCTGGGGCTGCTTCTGGCATTCGGGACCCTGGCGTGGGGAACGGCAGGGTTCTTCCTTCTGGCGGTGCAGGAGCTGCCCTGGAGGAAGCTTTGGAAAAACAGCCTGCTCCTGCTGGCGGCGGAACCGAAAACCGCCCTAGCCCTGGGGGCCCTTTGGGCGGCGGGACTGGTGTTTTTGGGGACGCTGTTCCCTTACTCGCTGCTGGTTTTACCCACGGGAGCGGCGGGGCTTTTCCAGCTTGTGAGCTGCCGGATCCTGTGGGGCCCGGTGGAGAGAAGGATCATCGCCCCCTGGAAACAGGGGAAACAATAAAGGGGAAAGGAGATCCGCCCCAGCTTGCGGTGCGGCGGGAACGCCGCGGGCCTTCTGGAAGGGCCAGGCGAAAGCCAAAGCTGATCTGTTATGGCGAACATTCGATTTGAGCATGTGCGAAAAGTGTATCCTGTCTCCCGGGGGACCCGGAAGAGGCAGAAGGAGGCGGACCCCCGGCTGACCCAGGAGGGAGTCGTGGCGGTGCAGGACTTTTCCTTAGAGGTACAGGACCGGGAGTTTGTGGTGCTGGTGGGCCCCTCGGGCTGCGGGAAATCCACCTTGCTGCGAATGGTGGCAGGTTTGGAAGAACTGACGGGAGGGGAGATCTACCTGGACGGGACGCCTGTCAGCGGGACGCCGCCCCAGCGGCGGAGCATCGCCATGGTGTTCCAAAACTATGCCCTGTATCCCCACATGACGGTGTTTGAAAATATGGCCTTCCCCCTGCGGATGCAGAAGCTGCCCAAGGGGGAGATCCAGAAAAAGGTCCGGGAAGCCACCAGGATCCTAGACATTGAAGAGCTGCTAGAACGGAAGCCCAAGGAGCTTTCGGGAGGCCAGCGGCAGCGGGTGGCCATTGGGCGGGCCATTGTCCGGGAACCCAAGGTGCTCCTGATGGACGAGCCCCTCTCCAATCTGGACGCCAAGCTGCGCAACCAGATGCGCGGGGAGCTGATCAAGCTCCGGCAGAAGATCGACGCCACCTTTCTCTATGTGACCCATGACCAGACCGAAGCCATGACCCTGGGGGACCGGGTGGTGGTGATAGAGGGCGGGACCGTCCAGCAGGTGGGCACCCCGGAGGAGGTGTACGAAGCCCCGGCCAACACCTTTGTGGCGGGGTTCATCGGCACGCCCCAGATGAACTTCCTGGAAGGGGAGCTTTTCCAGGGGAAACTGACCGTGGGCGGGCTTTCCTTGCCCTGGGAGAGGGAGGACATCTCCGAGGGTCCCCTGGTGGTGGGGGTTCGCCCCGACGCCCTCCGCCTGGGGAAAGGCCTGGCCGCCAGGATCGAGGTGGTGGAGCGGGTGGGGAACGCCGCCCACCTGCACCTGCGTTGGGAGGGGGGAGAGCTGGTGCTCACTTTGTCCCCCAAAGAGGCAGGGGTCCCCTGGCAGGAACTGGCGCGGGGGAAGGAGCTTTCCGTAAACTTTGACCTGTCCCGGTGCCACCTGTTCGGCCGGGACGGGAAACGGCTGTGAGGGGGGATGGGCTGTGAAGGGAAAAAAGCTGTTTCGGATCGGGGTGCTGGCGGTGGGCGCCGTGTATCTGGCGGCAGTGGTGTGGGCCACCGTCTACAGCCAGACGGGGTACATCCAGAGCCTGCCGGTGGTGACGCTAGGCCAGCCGGAAAACGGGAGTGTGCCGGCTTCCATCGCCGCTCAGGGAATGGACGGGCCTATCCTGTACAGTGTGAGCCAGGAGGACGGTCCCTGGGGAAAGCGCTATCTCCTGCGGCAGGTGCCCTCCTATAGTTACTGGGCCAGGGAGGACGGGACCATCTGGATCTATGACGTCGCCGCCCTGGAGGCACCCCTGGTCTTTTCCGCCTCTATCCCCTTGGAGATGGCTTACGACGGTATGGAGGTGCGGCTGGGATGAGAGAAAGCCTGGTGGTGATAGACGACCAGATCTCCCCGACCCTTGTCCAGAGGTTGTGCGGGAAGAAGATCGAGACTTGGAAAATAGAAGACGGCGTCTGTGTTCCAGATCGCTCTCCCATCCACACCAGGAGCCACGGCACGGTGTGCGCGGCATTGGCCGGGGAATTCTTGCCGGAGCTGGAGCTGGTGGGTATCTCCACCGGAGGCAATGGCGGGGCCCAGGTGGAGAACGTGTGCGCGGCTTTGGAATGGTGCCTCCAGGATGGGGCCGCTGTGGTGTGCATGAGTATGGGGGTGACCTGCGGCCTGGATCTGGCCAGGATGGGAACGGCGGTGCATGCCCTGCGCCAAGCCGGCTGCTGGGTGTTCTGCGCCAGCAGCAACGGCGGGAAGCTCACCTTCCCCGCAGCCTATCCCTGGACCGTAGGGGTCAAGTTCGATCCTACCGCCCGGGAGGTGCAGCAGGTGGACCCTCGGTGGGGGTGCGATGTGGCGGTGGGGCTGTTTCAGTCCCAGGTGCTGGAC
>ENA-OPRS01001104-OPRS01001104.1-human-gut-metagenome-genome-assembly--contig:-NODE-1104-length-12885-cov-2.859938_pt1 | contig 12885 bp, 13 predicted proteins | sample MGYA00241795_ERZ501881 | MGnify/ENA primary metagenome ERZ501881 (study PRJEB25962, sample SAMEA2042440) | human gut metagenome | biome: human gut; feature: human-associated habitat; material: faeces... | reverse complement strand
TCTCCCTGTCCAACCACGACGACGCCGAGGTGCGCGGGTATATGGAGGAGCTGGCCCGGTCCGGGCGGTATGAGGTGAGCCCCGCCATCAAGGGCAGGCTGGAGAAGCTTTTCGCCGCCGGTTTCTGCGACGACGATCAGACACAGAAGGTCATCGGCCGCATGTGGCAGGAGCACCGCTACCTGATCGATCCCCACACCGCCGTGGCCTTTGACGTGCTCGACCAGTACCGGCGGGATACTGGTGACACTACCCCCACCGTGGGGGTGTCCACCGCCAGCCCCTTCAAGTTCAATGATGTGGTCCTGGCTTCCATCGATCCGGATACCTACGAAGGGAAAAAGCTGGATCCCTTTGTGGCCATGGAAGACCTGAGCAAGGCGGCCAAGCTGCCCATCCCTGCCAGCATGCAGGAACTGCCCCATCTCCAGAAACGCCAGAGCGACGTGGTGGACAAGACCCAGATGGAAGGGGAAGTGAAGAAGCTGTTGGGGCTGGAATAAAGAATGACATAAAAGGGACCCGTCAGGGTCCTTTTTATTATACCTTTTATAAGGAAAAATCTATGGATAAGTGTAACTTTTGTGTCAGTTTGACTTAAAAAAGTACAGTTCCCGGCTTATTTTTTCTTGTAAAATATGATATGATAGAGGGCATGTAGAATGATCGAATTTCATTGATTCAAAGGGGAGCAAGAAATGGAAGTCACTGTTATTACGAATATCAGACGGAAAGTGCTGACCATGCTGTCGAAAATGGCCTATGACGGGAATCTGCCGGACCATGTGTATGATGTGCTGCAGATCGTCAACGAAAACACCCCCCGGACCCGGTGCTGTGTCCACAAGGAACGGGCGGTGCTGAAGGAACGGATCTGTGTGGCCCTGGGTGTGTACGAGGACATGAACATCATCGACGCCGCCAACAAGGCCACCACGGAACCGGTGGACCGGACCCAGCATGTAATTGCCGTGCTGCCGGAAGCCTGCTCTGCCTGCCCGGTGAACAAGTACATGATCACCGACGTGTGCCGCCGCTGTCTGACCCACCGGTGCATGAACGGTTGCCCCAAGAAGGCTATTTCCGTATACCAGGGCCGTGCCCATATCGACTATGACATGTGCATCGAATGCGGCAACTGCAAACGGGCCTGCCCCTACGGCGCTGTAGTGGAAATCGCCCGTCCCTGTGAAAATGCCTGCAAGGTCCATGCCCTCCATACCGGCAAGAACAAAAAAGCGGAAATCGACAAGAACATCTGCGTGGAATGCGGTGCCTGCCGGGGTGCCTGCCCCTTCGGCGCCATCGAGGAACGGAGCCATATCGTCCAATTGATTCAGGCCATCAAGAGCGGCAAGGAAGTGGTGGCTCTCCTGGCTCCTTCCTTTGTGGGCCAGTTTGGTTTGAAGGTACAGCCGGGGCAGATTGTGAAGGCCTGTCAGGAACTGGGCTTTGCTTCTGTGAAGGAAGTGGCCCTGGGTGCGGACATGACCACCATTTCCGAAGCGGAAGAATTCCTGGAAAAGGTGCCCACCGGCAAACAGAAAATCATGACCAGTTCCTGTTGCCCGGCCTTTGTGGCTACAGTAAAGCGCCATGCCCCGGGTTTGGCGGACTGCATTTCCGATGCGGTGTCTCCCATGGTGGCCCGGAGCAAGCTGGAAAAGTACGCCCATCCTGGTGCCCTCACCTGCTTCATCGGTCCCTGCATCGCCAAAAAGGTGGAAGCCCGGGAACATCCGGACGAAATCGACTTTGTGCTGACCTTCGAAGAACTGAAGTGCATGATGGACAGCCAGGGCATCGACCCGGCAGCCTGCGAAGTGGCTCCGTTCCATCCTGCTTCTTCCGCTGACGGGTGCAGCTTCCCTCAGGCGGCAGGGGTAAGCAACGCTGTGAAGGACTATATCCGGGACAACCATCCGGAAGTGGATGTGGAATCTCTGAAGACCCTGTACTGCAACGGGCTGGATGAATGTCTGGGGGCCCTGAAGGATGTGGAAGCCGGGAAACTGGATCTCCAGTATCTGGAAGGGATGGCCTGCCAGAAAGGCTGCCTCAACGGACCGGGGGCTCTGACGGAACCGGGCCTCACCCGGGTGCTGCTGAAACGGTTTGCAGGCACCACCCAGGCGGACAGTGCCGGGAAAATCGATAAAGCCATGGACGGCGTGAAGAACGTGGACATGGAACGGGTATATTTGCGCAAATAAACAGAGTGTGATAAAATAGCCGGGTATGAGTACGTTGAAAACAGGGCTCCATACCCGGCGTTTTCGAATTTAGGTAGGAGGAAGTTAACATGTCAGGACATTCCAAGTGGGCAAATATCAAATTCAAAAAGGGAAAGGCTGATGCCCTCCGTGGGAAGATCACCACGAAGATCGGCCGGGAAATCACCATTGCAGTACGCATGGGCGGTCCTGATCCTACTGGTAATATGAGACTGAAACTGGCTTTGTCCAAGGCCAAAGCCAACAACATCCCCAAGGACAATATCAAACGGGCCATCGCCAAAGGCCAGGGTGCCACCGAAGGCTCCAACTACGAACAGATCACTTACGAAGGCTACGGCCCGGCCGGGGTGGCCATTATGGTCAGTGCCCTGACGGACAACCGGAACCGGACGGCTGCCGATGTGCGGCACGTGTTCTCCAAAGGTGGGAACATGGGGGAATCCGGCTGCGTGGGTTGGATGTTCAAGAACAAAGGCGTGTTCACTGTGGAAAAGGAAGGGGCTCCTTCTGAAGACGAAGTGATGGAAGTGGCACTGGATGCCGGTGCGGAAGACATGGAAACCACCGATGATGCCTATGTGATCACCACCGCTCCGGAAGATTATGATGCCGTGGAAAAGGCTCTGGCCGACCACAACATCGAAGTGGCCATGAGCGAACTGTCCCTGATTCCGGACAACACTGTGGCAGTCACCGGGGAAGATGCAGAAAAAGTCCAGAACATGATTGATGCCTTCAACGATCTGGACGACGTGCAGGACGTTTATACGAACGCTGACCTGCCTGAGGAAGAATAAGGGGGAAGCTGCCTCACAGCCATCCCAGGAATGAATACGGCCGGCCAGCTGGGGAAGGGCTTCCCCGGAGGCCGGCTTTTTGACCCTAAGGAGGGAAACAGGATATGCTGGCATTGGGTATCGACCCGGGAACGGCAATCTGCGGCTACGGGCTGGTGCGGCTGGAACGGAGCCGGCTGATCCCGGTCCACTATGGGGCCGTTTTTACCGACAAGGACATGCTGCCGGAGCGGCGGCTGAACAAGATCTATGAAGAACTGACGGATCTGATCGACCGGTTCCATCCGGATTTCATGTCCGTGGAAAAACTGTTTTTCAACCGGAATGTGACCACGGCCATTGCAGTGGGAGAGGCCCGGGGGGTTATCCTGCTCACAGCGGCCCGGGCGGGCATCCCGGTATATGGCTATACCCCCATCCAGGTGAAGCAGGCCATCACCGGGACCGGACGGGCCAACAAGGAACAGGTGACCTATATGGTGCAGAAACTGCTCCATATCGAGGAAAAACCCAAACCGGATGATGTGGCCGATGCTCTGGCCATCGGAATCACAGGGCTGAACTTCATCCGGGAACAGGAACTGCGGGAGAGAATGCGATGATTGGATTCATTACCGGACGGGTGGACCATATTGGAACGAATTTCTGTCTGGTGGACACCCAGGGGGTGGGCTACCGGATCTTCCTGAATACCGGGGATCTGTCCCGGATCCAGGTGGACCAGAAGGTGAAGATCTACACCTATCTGTCCGTACGGGAGGATGCCCTCCAGCTGTTCGGCTTCCTGTCCTACGACGCCTATTCCCTGTTCACCCAGCTGATCACCGTCAGCGGCATCGGCCCCAAGGTGGCCCAGGGGATCCTGTCAGCGGCCAAGGTGGATGCCTTCTATCTGGCGGTGAAGAACCGGGACCTGAAGTTTTTGACCAAGCTGCCGGGAATCGGAAAGAAAACCGCAGAACGGCTGCTGCTGGAATTAAAGGACATGACCGGACCGGAAGGGCTGGAAGAAGAGGGAACGGGGGAAGGCTTTGACGGGGAATTCCCGGAAGACGACACCACCACCCTGGGGGCTGTGGCCGAAGGGCTCAGCTATCTGGGGTATACCCAGGGAGAGATTGCCCAGGTGCTGAAGAAACTGAAAATCACTGCTGACAGCAGGGCGGAGGACCTTCTGAAGGAGGCTCTGCGCCTTTTGGCCAGGAGGAGTTAAATGGAAGATACCAATCGCGTGATTGCCGGGCACGAGCAGGAACAGGACGGCTGGCAGTACAGCCTGCGTCCCCGGCGGCTGGCGGAATACATCGGCCAGTCCAAAGTGAAAAAGAATATGGAGATTTTCATCCAGGCGGCCCTGAAACGGAAGGAAGCCCTGGACCATGTGCTGCTCTATGGGCCTCCGGGCCTGGGGAAGACCACCCTGGCCAACATCATCGCCAATGAGCTGAACGTGAACATCCGGATCACCAGCGGTCCGGCCCTGGAGCGCCAGGGGGACCTGGCGGCCATCCTCACCAATCTCAGCGACAGCGATGTACTGTTCATCGATGAAATCCACCGGCTGCCCAAAACCGTGGAGGAAATCCTCTATTCCGCCATGGAAGACTATGCCCTGGACATTATCATCGGCAAGGGGCCGGCAGCCCGGAGCGTCCGGCTGGATCTGCCCCGATCAGGGTGAACCGGGGCCACCACCCGGATGGGATCCATTGCGGCTCCGCTGCGGGACCGGTTCGGGGTGATCTGCCACCTGGAATTCTACACTCCGGAAGAACTCCAGATCATTGTGGAACGGGCGGCGGAAATTTTGAAAGTGACCATCGATCCGGAAGGGGCCTATGAAATCGGACGCCGGAGCCGGGGCACTCCCAGGGTGTCCAACCGGCTGCTGAAACGGGTCCGGGACTTTGCGGAAGTGGGGGGCCACGACACCATTACCCGGGACGTGTGCCGGGATGCCATGAAGCGGCTGGAAATCGACGATTTGGGCCTGGACCAGAACGACCGGCGGCTGCTGAAGAAGCTGGTAAAGGATTTCGGCGGACGGCCGGTGGGGGTGGATACCCTGGCCGCTTCCCTCAACGAGGAGACCGAGACCCTGGAAGATGTGTATGAACCCTATCTGATGCAGCTGGGGATGCTCCAGAGGACACCCAAGGGACGGCAGGCCACCCTGGCCGCCTACCAGTATCTGGGAGTGCCCTATCCCAGGGAGGACGGAAGCAAATGAAAGGGAAACGGACCCTTTTCCTGACGGCCTTCTTCCTGCTGCTGATCCACGCTGTGGTCCTGGCGGCAGGGGGAGGACCCCGGCTCCGGGTGGGACTGGCGGTGAACCAGTTTTCCGCCCAGGTGAGTTCTGCCGGGAAAATCAAAGTGGTGGACAGCAGCGGCCGGACTACGGTGCTGAATCCGGGGAGCCACTTCATCAGCGTAAAGAACGGCTCCCTGTATGCGGACCAGAAAAAGTTGTCCGGCAGTCAGGTGTCCCTTGTGGCGGCGGATGCCAAAAATCCCCTGCTGGTGAACCGGAAAAAGTACCGGGGCGCCCTGACAGTGCTCCTGAACAGCGGGAAAAAGAACCTGAATGTGGTGAATACCCTGCCCCTGGAGCAGTATCTCTATGGGGTGGTGGCCAAGGAAGTGCTGCCCCTGTGGCCGGACGAAGCCATCAAGGCCCAGGCAGTGGCGGCCCGGAGCTTTGCCCTGTACAGTATGGACAACGGGAAGTATCCCAATTTCGACATCCGGGCCAACGAACTGGGCCAGGTGTATGGAGGCCTTTCCGCGGAACACGCCAACACCTCCAAACTGGTGGATGCCACCAGCGGCATGGCGGCCCTTTATGACGGGGCTCCCATCCAGGCGGTGTTCCACAGCAGCGGAGGCGGTTATACGGAAGCGGCCAGTGCCGTGTGGGGGAAGGACATCCCCTATCTCCAGGCGGTGACGGATTACGACCAGGATTCCCCCAAATATGCCTGGACCAGGACCTTTACCAAGGCCCAGCTGACCCGGCTCCTGAGCCAGGGAGGCTACGAACTGGGGGACCTTCAGGGAATCCGGCTGTCTGCCCGGACGCCAGCTCCCATGCGCTGGACCCCGGACCGGGGTGTTTCCGGACGGGTGAAGCGGCTGACCTTTGTGGGGTCGAAAAAAAACGTTACCCTTACCGGCACCCAGGTCCGGTCCCTGCTGGATCTGAACAGCACGCTGTTTGATGTGCAGATCGGCCTGGAACGGCCCAAAGAACTGGACGTGACCATCACCAACGGCTACGGATATCCCATCGGAAAAAAGACCATCCCCATCGGGGACGGAAAAAAGGATGTGCCGGACGGAGCCAGTGTGGGAGACATGCGGCTGTTTTCCAATGTGGAGGGAGAAAAGGTGAGCTTCATCGGCAACGGGTTCGGCCACGGGGTCGGCCTGAGCCAGTGGGGCGCCCGGGGCATGGCCCTCCAGAAGGGAAAAAAGAACAATTACAAGACTATCCTGTCCCATTATTATCGGGGTATAACGATAAAACAGGTTTATTAGGAGAGAAAACAAATGGAAGTTACTGATTTTGACTATGATCTGCCACAGGAACTGATTGCCCAGACACCGGTGGAACCCCGGGATTCTTCCCGGCTGCTGGTGATGGACAAAAAGACCGGAGAACTGGAACACCGGCATTTCTTCAATCTGCCGGAATATCTGAAGCCCGGAGATGTGCTGGTGTTCAACGACACCCGGGTCATCCCGGCCCGGCTCCACGGGTTCAAGACCACCGGAGCCCATGTGGAAGTATTCCTGCTGACCCGGAAGAACGCCACGGACTGGGAAGTCCTGGTGAAGCCCGGGAAGAAGCTCCAGAAAGGCGCTCAGATCAAGTTCAGCGATGAACTGAGCTGTGAGATCCTGGAAACCACGGATTTCGGGGGCCGGATCGCCCGGTTCCACTATGACGGGATCTTTGAGGAAATCCTGGACCGGCTGGGAGAAACACCTCTGCCGCCTTATATCCACGAAAAGCTCCAGGACAAGGAACGGTATCAGACCGTGTACAACCGGGAACGGGGCAGCGCGGCGGCTCCTACCGCCGGGCTCCATTTCACCAAGGAACTGCTCCAGAAGATCCGGGACATGGGAGTGGAAGAAGTGTTCGTCACCCTCCATGTGGGGCTGGGCACCTTCCGTCCGGTGAATGAAAGCCGGATCGAGGACCACAAGATGCACCGGGAATTCTACACCGTGTCCCAGGAGGCGGCGGACGCCATTAACAAAGCCAAACGGGAAGGCCGCCGGATCATTGCCGTGGGCACCACCTCCGTCCGGACTCTGGAAAGTGCCGGGGCCAGCGGAGAGATGAAGGCCGGGGGCAACTGGACCAGCATCTTCATTTACCCCGGGTACCAGTTCAAATTCGTGGATGCCCTGGTGACCAATTTCCATCTGCCCCAGAGTACACTGATCATGCTGGTGTCCGCTCTCAGCACCCGGGAAAACATCCTCCACGCCTATAAGGTGGCGGTTCAGGAGAAGTACCGGTTCTTCAGCTTCGGCGACGCCATGTTCATTCATTAAAGGAGAAAATATGCATTCCGTCTATTTCGAACTCATCAAGGAAGATCCCCGGAGCGGGGCCCGGCTGGGGAAACTCCACACCCCCCACGGGACCTTCGACACCCCCATGTTCATGCCGGTGGGGACCCAGGCCACGGTAAAGACCCTGACCCCGGAAGAGCTGTACGCCATGCACTCCCAGGTGATCCTGTCCAACACCTACCACCTGTTCCTCCGGCCGGGGACGGAGCTGGTCCGGAAAGCCGGCGGCCTCCACAAATTCATGAACTACAAACGGGGGATGCTCACCGACAGCGGCGGCTTCCAGGTGTTCAGCCTGGGAGAGATGCGGAAGATCACCGAAGAAGGGGTCATGTTCCGGTCCCATCTGGACGGCTCCCGGCAGTTCCTGAACCCGGAAGTGGCCACCAAAGCCCAGGAGGACCTGGGGGCGGACATTATCATGGCTTTCGATGAATGCATCCCCTATCCGGCGGACCACGGCTATGCCAAACAGTCCACGGAACGGACCACCCGCTGGGCCCGGCGGTGCCTGGAAGCCAAGACCCGGGAAGACCAGGGCCTCTTCGGTATCATCCAGGGAGGCATGTATCCGGATTTGCGGGAATACAGCGCCAAGGCCATTACGGACATGGATTTCGCCGGGTTCGCCATCGGGGGCCTGTCCGTAGGGGAACCTCATCCCCTGATGTATGACATCCTGGACAAGACCACCCGGCACATGCCCAAGGACAAGGCCCGGTATCTTATGGGAGTGGGCACCCCGGACTGTTTGGTGGAAGGGGTGAACCTGGGGGTGGACATGTTCGACTGCGTGTATCCCACCCGGGTGGCCCGGAACGGCACCGCCATGCTCCCCACCGGCCGGCTGGTGGTGCGGAACGCCCAGTATGCGGAAGACTGGCGGCCCATTGACGAGCACTGTGACTGCTATACCTGCCGGAACTTCAGCCGGGCCTACATCCGCCATCTGTTCAAGGCGGAAGAAATCCTGGCCCTGCGGCTCTTGTCTATACATAATCTCCATTTTCTGCTAAAATTTGCAGAGGATATGAGAAAAGCCATCGCTAACGATACGTTCCCCGAATTCCGGGCAGCGTTCTTAGAGAACTATGAAACCACAAGGAGGTAATTTTCGATGGACAATCTGCTTCAAATGGCTTGGCCTTTCATTCTCATGGGTGTGATCTTCTATGTAATGATCTACCGTCCCCAGAAACGGGACCAGAAGAAACGCAGTGAGATGCTGGATTCTCTGAAGGTGGGCACCAACATTGTGACCATCGGCGGCATCCTGGGCACCATCACCAAGGTCCAGGAAGACAAGGTCCGGATCAAGGTGGCCGAAGGGGTGGAATTCCACATCCGGAAATCTGCCGTAGGCGGCGTAATCACTTCTGCCTTCACCAAGAAGGAAAGCAAGAAGGAAACGCCTGCCCAGCCGGAAGCCAAACCGGCGGAAACCCCTGCTGAAGGAGCTGCCCAGGCAGAAGGGAACGGAGAAGAAAAATAATGGATAAGAAAGCTGTCCGCCAGGAGATCCGGGAAAAGATCCAGCGGCTGAACCAGCGGGAAATCCACCGGTTCAACCGGGAAATCAACAGCCACATCGTAAACAGCCGGCTGTTCCTGGAAGGGAAAGTGATCATGGGGTATCTGGGGGAACCGGGAGAAGTGAACATCGATCAGGCTCTCCAGACCGCCCTCAATATGGGCAAGACCGTGTGCGTGCCCCAGATCCTGGAAGGACCTGGCCAAATGGCCGCCGCACGGCTGGTGACACTGAAGAAGCTGGCCCGGGACCGGTACGGGATCCGTACTCCCCAGGAACCGGTGGAAACAGTGGCGCCGGAAGACATCGACCTGGTGCTGACTCCGGGACTGGGCTTCACCTCCCAGGGAGAACGGCTGGGCCGGGGGGCCGGGTATTATGACCGGTTCCTGCCACGGTGCACCAAAGGGGTTCCCATGGCAATCGGGTACGAAGTGCAGGTGCAAAAAGAGCTGCCCACCAGTGCCCATGACGCAAAGGTCCGTTATCTGTGTACGGAAAAAGGACTGCGGGTATGCAAGAATAACGGAAAATGAGGGGGAATCGTTTTGGAAAGTAAAAATCGGGTCAAGCTGCTGGTTTCAGTGCTGGCCATTGTGATTGCTTTTGCCGTATTCATCAAACCTCTGGCCAGTACGGTAAAGCAGGGGCTGGACCTCCAGGGCGGCACCCATGTAGTGCTCCAGGCCCAGGAAACCCCGGAGAGCAAGGTGGACGATGATGCCATCAACCGGTCCATCCAGATCATCGAACGCCGGGTCAACGAGCTGGGCCTGACGGAACCGGTGATCCAGCGCCAGGGCAAGGACAAAATCATTGTGGAACTGCCCGGGGTGAAGGATCCGGAACAGGCCATTGCCATGCTGGGCAAGACGGCCATGCTGGAATTCAAGGACATGGACGGGAACACCGTCCTTACCGGGAAGGATCTGAAGGATTCCAAGGCCAGCGCGGACCAGAGCGGCCAGCCGGTGGTCACCCTTCAGTTCAATGAAGAAGGAGCCAAGAAATTCGCCGACCTGACCGCCCGGAACGTGGGCCGGCAGATTGCCATCCTGCTGGACGGCAACGTGCTCACCGCTCCCCGGGTCAGCGAACCCATTACCGGGGGCAATGCCCAGATCACCGGGTCCAAGGACGCCAAGGAAGCGGAACATCTGGCCATCCTCCTGCGCAGCGGCTCTCTGCCGGTGAAACTGGAAGTGGTGGAAAACCGCACCGTAGGCCCCACCCTGGGCCAGGACGCCAAGGACGCCAGCATGAAGGCTTTTGCCATCGGTCTGGCCGGGGTGTTCCTGTTCATGCTGCTGTATTACCGGCTGTCCGGTCTGGTGGCTGATATTGTGCTGCTGCTGTATACCCTGCTTCTTTTGGCCGTGATGAAGGGGCTCAACGCTACCCTGACCCTGCCGGGAATCGCCGGGATCATCCTGTCCATCGGTATGGCTGTGGATGCCAACGTGCTGATCTTTGAACGGTTCAAGGAAGAGATCCTGGGGGGCAAGACCCTCCGGGCGGCGGTAAGCGCCGGGTTCTCCCGGGCCTTCACCACCATCCTGGACTCCAACGTGACCACCCTCATGGCGGCTGCGGTGCTGTTCTATCTGGGCACCGGCCCCATCAAGGGCTTTGCGGTGACCCTGGCTCTGGGGGTGCTGATCAGTATGTTCACGGCCGTGACGGTGACCAAGTTCATCCTCAGCGCTTTCATTGGCAGCAATTTCACCAAGAATCCGGCCTGGTTCGGGGCTAAGGCCCCTCAGCCGAAAACAAAAGACGGAAAAGGGGAGGCGGCACGATGAAAAAGTTTTCCATAGTCAAGCATGCCAGGATCTTCTTTTCCATTACGGCTGTGGTACTGATTGTAGGGATTGTTTCCATGTTCACCCGGGGCTTCAACCTGGGAATCGATTTCACCGGGGGCAGCATCCTGGATATCAAGTTCGAACAGCCGGTGACTGTGGCCCAGGTCCGGAGCGTACTGAGCGACCATCAGCTGGGCAGCAGTGTGATCCAGCTGGGCAGCAGTGACCAGCAGGTGGAAAGCAGCCAGTCGGTGCTGATCCGTACAGGCCTTGTGAGCGACAGCCAGCGGGTGGAAGTGATGAATGATCTTACCAGCCGCCTGGGGAAAAATGAAGTGCTCCGGGTGGAAAACGTGGGAGCCACCGTAGGCAGCGACCTGGTGAAAAGCGCCGTGGGGGCTGTAGTCCTCAGCTGGGTGCTGATGATCATCTACATCACCATCCGGTTTGAGCTCCGGTTCGCCCTGGCGGCCATTGTAGCCCTGATCATTGACGTGCTGGTGACCCTGACCTGGTTCTCGGTGCTCCACCTGGAAATCGACTCCTCCTTTGTGGCGGCTCTGCTGACCGTTGTAGGGTATTCCGTAAACGGAACCATTGTGGTGTTCGACCGGATCCGGGAAAATCTCCACATCCACCGGCGGAACGAAAGCATGGGGGATCTGGTGGATGCCAGCATCTGGCAGACCATGACCCGGAGTGTTTACACCACCCTGACCACCCTGTTTGCGGTGGTGGCCATTTTCCTGTTCGGGGGAGAAACCATCCACAACTTCTCCTTCGCCATGCTGGTGGGCTTTGGCAGCGGGTTCTACACCTCCACCTTCCTGGCCGGGAGCATGTGGCTGTTTTTCCGGAAGAAACTGGGGAGATAAGGCGCCTGCAGCGCCTTATTTCCGGCCAGCGGCCAAGGGTTAAAATTTGCTGGCAAATTTTTGCCAACAAAAACGCAGCCTCAGGGCTGCTAACCCACCACCAGCCTTGCGGCTGGTCCCCCGCCCTTGAAAAGGGACGGATATACGATTGAGCCTTCGGCCCTTGCTTATTGATACCAAGGCGTAAGCCCGACGTGCAATTTATCCGCCCTTTACAAGGGCGGGGGACCGTTGCGTCTCCGCAATGGTGGTGGGTTAGCAGCCGCAGGCTGCGTTTTTTTCAAGGAACCTGCTGGACGGGTTCCTTCCGACAGCCCACAAGGAAAGGACTGATACCATGAAAATCGCGGTACCCATGTTTATGCGGGAAAAGGACAGAAAAGTGCTGGAGAAGGCGGCTCCCGGAGCGGAATTCTGCTACGGAAAGGACCTGGACACCCTCCAGGGGGCGGAAGTGATCATCGGCAATGTGGCCCCTAAAAAGCTGGCAGGCCTTGCCGGTCTGAAATGGGTCCAGCTGAATTCCGCCGGGGCCGACGCCTACTGCAAACCAGGGATCCTGGATCCTTCCGTCCAACTGACCAACTGCACCGGAGCCTATGGCCAGGCTCTTTCGGAACATATGCTGGCCCTGACCCTGTCCCTCCAGAAGAAGCTGTACCTGTACCACCGGAACCAGCTGCAGCATCAGTGGAAGGATGAAGGGGAAGTGACCAGCCTGGAAGGGGCCACCGTGGTGGTGGTGGGCTTTGGGGACATCGGCCGGTCTTACGGACGGCTGTGCCGGCTGCTGGGGGCCCACGTGATCGGCATCCGCCGGCACCGGGGGGAAATCCCGACCGAAGCGGACCAAATGGGGACCCTGGAAGATCTGCCAGGGTTCCTGGGACAGGCGGATGTAGTGGCCAGCGTGCTGCCGGGGACGCCGGAAACCACCCATCTGTATGATGCCGGGATGTTCCAGGCCATGAAGCCCGGAGCCTTCTTTATCAACTGCGGCCGGGGAAATGCGGTGGTCCAGGAGGACCTGGCCCGGGCCCTTTCGGAAGA
>ENA-OPRS01001099-OPRS01001099.1-human-gut-metagenome-genome-assembly--contig:-NODE-1099-length-12967-cov-2.174411_pt1 | contig 12967 bp, 9 predicted proteins | sample MGYA00241795_ERZ501881 | MGnify/ENA primary metagenome ERZ501881 (study PRJEB25962, sample SAMEA2042440) | human gut metagenome | biome: human gut; feature: human-associated habitat; material: faeces... | reverse complement strand
CGGATGCGCCCGGGCGCGGCCTGGAGGAGGGCCTCGACCAGATCATTATAATAGGTGCCCAGTTTGGCGATGTCGAGTTTGGGTTTGGAGGCAATGGCCGAGGGGCCGTCCGCGGGTTTCGTTTCCTTGTCGGACGGGCACAGCTTCGCGGCGGCCTCAAGGACCTCGCCGAGGGCCTCTTCCAGCTCGGGGAGCAGTGCGGCGAGCGGCCTGCCCTGGAGCGTGGACAAGGCGGCATTGGGGTAGCCCTTGTCCAGTTGCGATTGCGCTTCCAGTTCCAGCGTGCGCGCCATATCCCGCAAATGCAGCGCTCCCAGATTGGCCGAAGCCCCCTTGAGGGCGTGCGCCCGTTCGCGGAGGGATTCCCAGTCATGGGTGCGGACGGCATGGCGGAAGAGGGCGGCATCCTGCGCGTGGTTTCTGGCGAAACTTTGCAGGATGGAGGGGTACTGCTGCGGCGACAGGCCTGTCTGGATCACGGTCTCGAGCGAGAAGCAGGGGGGCAGAAACGCCCATGATTCCGCATCGGGCACGGAAGGCCGCGCCGGACTTTCGGCCTGCGCTTCCGGAACCCGGTAGTACTCGGGGAGCAGGCTATGGATGGTGTCGAAGAGCAGCGCCTGTTTGAACGGTTTGGAAAGGTACGCGTCCATCCCCGCATCCAGACAGCGCTGCTTGTCGGATTGCATGGCATGGGCCGTGAGCGCGACGACGGGCAGGACATAGCCGCGTTCCCGCATGATCTTGATGGTTTCGTAGCCGTCCATGTCCGGCATCTGGATATCGAGGAAAAGCAGCTCTACCGGCTGGGCGCTCAATACGGGCAATGCCTCAAGGGCGCTGTTGAACTTTGCCGTGAGGCGGAGGAACGGAGTCTTGTTTACATAACTTTCCAGCAGACTGATGGCCAGTGGTTCGTCATCGATGATTGCACATGTTAACGTCATAATTTGTTGTATTGATGTACCGGACAAAAATACAATAAATCCTTATGCCTGCAATTCTAACAGGCAAACATATTCGTCTCCTTTTTGCCCGTACGTGAAAATATGATGCGACGGATACAGCAATTCCAACCGCCTGCTGAGATTCTGCAGCCCAATGCCGGAACCGCTCTTGTCCTGTCCGTTGTCTTTCGGGAAGTCGCTGTTGCGGATAGAGCAGACGATCCGTGTCCCTTCCTGGTGAATCTTCAAGTCGATAAACGAGGGCTTGTTGTGGCTCACCCCATGCTTGAAAGCATTCTCGATCAGGGAGATGAAAAGGAGAGGTGCCACCTGGGTTTCAGATGTGGCGGACGATATGTCGGTCGTGAGTTTCACATGTTCCGGCAGGCGGATGCGCATCAGTTCCACATAGTTCCGGATGAAATCGAGTTCCTTCTCTAACGGAACCATCGGCTGGCTGCTGTCGTAGAGCACGTAGCGGAGCAGGCGGCTCAGGTCGTGCACCGCCTCCTGCGCCTTCTCCGGGCTGAAAGCGATCAAGCTGTAGATATTGTTCAGCGTGTTGAAAAGGAAATGGGGGTTCAACTGACTTTTCAGGTTCTGCAATTCCGCTTCGGCACGGCTTTTCTCCAACTCCCGGCGGGACGATTCCATCTCGTACCAACTTCCGGTCATCTTGATGGCGACGCTTAGCCCTGCCACCAGCATATACAGCATGGCGTTCACCATGAAGAAACCGACCGTCTCCTGCCATTCCCTTTCCGGCCTCGGATGTTCCCATTCGGGATGCGGGAGCAGTTCGAACATCAGATGGACGGCCCCCATCGAGGCAGCGATCAGTACGACATTGCATAGCAAGAACTTCCAGGGACGCTTGGCGAACAGGAAATGGTCGATCAGCACGAAATAGTTGGCATAGAACACCAGCATGAACGACAGCGGGACGATCATGGAGCGGACGTAGCTCAGGACCGTCACCGTCTGCGACTCGCGTCCGGTGAAGAAGAACGGCAGCCCGAAGAGAATGGCCCAGGCTGCGATATGGATCAGCTTCCCCATGCCTTTGAAGGGGGGAGCCGGTAATGTGTGCATTGTCTCTGTTGTTCCCATTTATGCAAAGATACTGTTTATTATATATCAGAGAAGCATCGGGCATGGAAGAAGTGTTGTTTCTCTGTCGAACGCCAGGCGGCATCGGTCATGGAAGAGGCTCTGCGTAGAGCATGCCTAATAGCTATGAGGTATATTGCCTCGTACCTATGAGGTGAGTTGCCTCATATCTTTGAGGTACATTGCCTCATACCTATGAGGCATGCTTGACGCAGAGCGTCTTCTTCCCTCGATGCTTCCCGCCTGCTATTCGTAACGTATTGCCTCTATCGGGTCGAGCTGTGCCGCCTTTTTGGCCGGATACCATCCGAAGAATACACCGGTGACAGTACAGACGGCAAACGACAGGATGACGCTCCAGGGCTGGATGTAGATCGGAAAGTGGGCGACCCCGTTCACGACAAGGGCTGCGCCCACTCCAAAGACTACACCTATCAAACCGCCTGTCACACTGATCAGGATGGACTCGATCAGGAACTGTGCCAGGATGTCGATGCCTTTTGCCCCGATACTCATACGGAGGCCGATCTCGCGTGTACGCTCCGTCACGCTGACGTACATGATATTCATGATCCCTATACCGCCTACGAGGAGCGAAATACCCGCCACAGCCGCCAACAGCACAGTCATCATATCCGTAGTGCTTGTCAACATCGTGCTCAACTCCTGCTGACTACGGATGGTAAAATCATCATCGTCACTTTCCTTCAACTTATGGTTGCGGCGGAGTATTTCAGAAATCTCGTCGATGGCCTGGTCGGTGTATTCCTCCTTGAGGGCCGAACAGGTAATGCCTTGCAGATGGGTGATGGCCAGGACCTTTTTCTGAATAGTTGTGTATGGAGCTAAGATTAGGTCGTCCTGGTCCATTCCCATGCTGTTGTATCCTTTGCTTTCCAGCACGCCTACGATGCGGAAAGGTAATTTCTGAAAACGTATGACCTTGCCTACCGGGTTGCTGCCGTCGGGGAAGAGGTTGTCGACGACGGTCTTGCCGACCACGCATACTTTGGCGGCTGTCTGGATGTCCTGTTCGGTGAACATGTCGCCGTCCTCGACTTTGTAGCGCCGTATCTCCAGATAGTCGGGACTGATGCCGTAGACCGTGGTCGGGGCGTTGTTGGCGCCGTAGATCGCCTGCCCGCTGCTGTTGACGGAAGGAGAAACGGCCGAGACAAAGCGTGTTTCGTCCACAATGTCTTCGTAATCCTGTAGTTTCAGGGTTTCCATCGCGGAGGCATCCTGCCGGACACCGCCACGCACGTCGGCGCCCGGGTGTATCATGATCATGTTGGAACCCATCTCACTGATCTGAGCCTGTATGCTTCGCTTCGAGCCTTGTCCGATGGCAAGCATCGTGATCACGGAGGCCACGCCGATGATGATGCCCAGCATCGTGAGGAAGCCGCGCAATTTGTTATTGGCGAGTGCCCGGACGGCTATTTTTATTAGGTTTGTTCCGTTCATTGTTATTGTTGTTTTATAAGTGATTCTTTAAACACCTTTGCCTCCTTCCGCTTGTATCGGATGATTCCGGTATTCGCATAAAGGGCCCCCCACGGAAGGGTGGCAAGATCAATCGTCATTCTTCGGCAGCCGCGCCAACGCTTCTGCCGCGTTCAGGATATTCCGGTTGACCGTGTCGGAGGTGACATGCCCGTCGCGCAGCGTGATGTTGCGGCTGCTGTACTGGGCGATCTCCGGGTTGTGGGTCACGAATATGATGGTACGTCCCTCGGCATGCAGTTTCTGGAAAAGAACCAGTATCTCGAAAGAGGTACGGGTATCGAGATTTCCGGTCGCTTCATCGGCGAGGATGACGGCGGGGTCGTTTACCAGCGCCCGGGCGATGGCGACACGCTGCATCTGCCCGCCGGACATCTGGTTGCTCTTATGCATCAGGCGGTCGCCCAGACCTACGGCAACCAGCGATTCGACTGCTTTCTTGTGTCGTTCGGCTGCACTGTAGGACGGATTGTACATCAAGGGCAGCTCCACGTTCTCGACCGCTGTCGTCTTAGGCAGCAGGTTGTAGTTCTGGAAGACGAACCCGATTTTGCGGTTGCGCAAGGTGGCGCGGGCGTTCTTACCCATCGTGCGGACCGATGTGCCGTCGAGGTAATATTCTCCGCTGGTCGGTGTATCCAGGCAACCTAACGTGTTCAGCAGGGTACTCTTTCCTGAGCCGGATGTCCCCATGATGGTGACAAATTCGCCTTCATAGATCGTGAAGGAGACGCCACGCAAGGCATGGACCGTTTCGTCTCCGACCTTGAAGTCACGCTTGATGTTTTCTAATTTGATTATCTCTTTCATATTGTTGTACTCCTTGTTTGGAGGGCAGATATATAAAGCCTGCCCCTACTTGGCACTCTTTTTGTTCTTATTGCTTCCCGGAGGACCTGGCATGAACGGGCTTCTTTCCGTTTCGGCTTCGGCTGCCGGAGTAATGGAGGAGGCTTCGAGATCGACAGCCAATTCTTCACCTTCGTTCAGGCCGTCGGTTATCTCGATCATGTTTCCGCTGGTGGAACCGACGGTAACGGCTTTCGGCTTCAGCTCCTGCCCGTTCTTGATCCATACGAGACGTTTCCCGGCAGGGGCTTCCTTGCCGGCTTCGGAGACGATGTAGCCTAGTTGCGTCAACATTTGTACATCCGGTACGAAGCGGAGTGACTTGGTTGGGACTGTCAGCACGTTATCGCGTTCCAGCGTGAAGATCGTCACGTTGGCTGTCAGGCGCGGCTTCAATTTAAGGTCGGGATTATCGGCCGATATCACCACTTCGTAGGTAACGACCGTCGAGGTCGAGGTGGAAGAAGAGCTGCTGGTGCTTTCGCTGTCGCCGAGGCGGATTTGCATGACCGTACCTTCGAATACGTCGTTCGGATAGGCGTCGACGGTGAAGGAGACACGTTGCCCATTTTCTACGTTACCTATGTCGGCTTCATCCACGTCGGCTATCACCTGCATCTTGGTCAGGTCTGCCGCGATGGTGAACAGGGTCGGAGTCTCGAAGCCGGCGGCCACGGTCTGTCCTTCTTCAACTGCGCGGTTGATCACGACACCGTCGATCGGGCTGGTGATCGTCGCATATTCGAGGTTGCGGTTCACTTTGACCATTGCCGCTTGGTTTTGTTCGTAGGCGGCTTTTGCTTTCTCATAGTTGTATGTGGACGTTTCATAGTCCGAGTCGCTGATCAGCTTTTTTTCGAAGAGGATCTTGTTGCGGGCGTAATTCTTCTGTTGGTACTCGAATTCGCTCTTGCTGCTTGCCAACTGTGCCTCGGCGGATGCGAGTTCGGCTTTCAGGTTGACCTTGTCCATTTCGGCGATCAACTGCCCTGCTTTGACCACGTCGTTATAGTCTGCATACAACTTGTCGATGATACCGGACACCTGCGTGCCGACTTCGACTTCCGTTACCGGCTCGACTGTTCCGGTTGCCGTTACCGTGTTCGAAATGGAACTGCGGCCCACTTTGGCGGTTTCGAGCCGGATACCGCCTTTCGACGTTTTGTCTGTGAAGAACCAGATGCCTCCGGCCACGACCAATACGCCTACTATACCGATAATTAGTTTCTTCTTGTTCATATCTTTATCTGTTTTTATTTCTTTCTGGATGTCGATCCCTTTTGCAAGGGAGGTGTGCCAAAAGTGCCTTGTTCCTGCGTCAAGCGCGGAGATAAGGGGATTTTGACACATCCTCCGAAACAAAAAGAGAGTGAATATATTCATTAGCGGTTCACCCCTAATGCCGTGTTTCAGAATAAATTGATTTCTTCTCCTTGGTAGAAGCGCAACAAGCCTGCGTTCAGTATGGCCGTGTATTTGGCCTGGAGCGTTTCCTGTTGTGCGCTTAACAGGTTATTTTTTTCCGTGAGCAATTCTACTGTATTTTTCATGCCGACGTTGAATTGTTCGCTGACGAGAGAGTAGCTGGTTTCCGTGCTCTTCAACTTCTGTGAAGCTGCCACGTATTGCTGTTGTGCGCTGTTGGCGGCTAGCCAGAGGTTTTCGATGGTCTTGTAGAGTGTCTTCTTGTTGTCCAGCAGGTCCAGCTGGCTAGTCTGCTTTTGCAGCTTGGCCTTGTTGATGGAACTTTTCGTCTGCCGCTTGTCGAAGATGGGGATGCTGAGGGTCAGTCCCAGCGAGTTGTTCCAGTTCTGCTTGACCTGTTCGCTGAAGCTGAAGTCGCTGCCGTTGGCATTCGTGCTTCCGATGCCTGCGCTGAGGTTTAAGGTCGGGAGATATCCTGCACGTGCCATCTTGATGCTCAGGTCCGAGCTCTCCACGTTCAGCTTTCCTGCTTCTATTTCGGGACGCAGGCTGAGGGCGGTGTTGTAGACATCGTCTTTTTCGGGAAGCGGGATCAGGACGTTGCTGTCGCTCAGTTGCGGCAGGTAGAGGTCCATTTCGATGTCCCCGTCCAGTTCGAGAAGCTGTTTCAATTGCAACTTATAATCCTGCAGGGTAGCCTGGGATGTCACCAACTGGTAGTTGTCGCTGCTTACCTGCGCTTCCAGTTGGGCGAGGTCGCTTGAGGCGATACTGCCGACGTTGAACAATTCCTGTCCCCGTTCAAACTCTTTCCGGCTTACTTCAAGTGTCGATTCGTTTACTTTGACAGCTTCGGCCGAGTAGAGGATCTGTACATACAGTTGGGTGATACTTTCCTCGATCGAGTTTTCGCTTTCGTCCACATTCAGTTCGGCGATGCGGTTGTTCAGCTTCTGTTGTTTGACGGTGTTCACCCGTTTGCTGCCGTTATACACGGTCCAGTTGGCGTCGATGCCGTAGCTGCCGTTGTACGAGGTTTTGCTTTCGCTTGTCGTGATGTTATCGCCGCTGATGATGGTGCCTCTTGCACTGTTCGGGCGGTTGACGACGCGCTGGCTGATGTTCCCGCTCAAGGAAGGCAGGAAATCCGCCTTGGCTGTCTTTACGTCTTCTTGGGTACTCTCGGCGCTGATGCGATTCCGCTGGATGGTGATGTTATGCTCCAGTGCATAATCGATGCAATCGCGAAGCGTCCATTGTTTGGGTGTGTCTTCCTCCGCATTCATCCCGGTGGGCAGGAGAAGCAGGCAGGAGAGGGAAGAAATCTGTTTCATGATGCTTTCGTTTTGTAACCTGACAATCTTTTTACCTTTTTACGAAAGCAAAACTACAACAGGATGAAAGCCTGCACAATCAGATTAGAAAAAGAGGTGCGTTTCCTCGACAAAGAAGGACTTTCTATCGATGAAAGCCTGACTTGAAATAAGGGTGTTTATCCATAGAAAGTCCTGAATATTGATTGTGGAAGTCCAGGTTTTTTACTCTGAAGGTCCTGACTTCTTGTTACGAAAGTCCTGACTTTTGCGGTAAAATTTACCAATAGAGAACTATCCCGGCGATTCCTGCCAGGATAATCATCAGGATCGGGTTGATCTTGAACTTCCAGGTGAGGATGAACGCAGCCCCGAAGATCAGGAAACTTTTATAGTCGATGAAGTTCTCGCTATTCATCAATAGCAAAGCCGCTGCCGCAATCAGGCCGACCGTAGCCGGACGGAGGCCGTAGAACGCGGCTGCTACATATTTGTTGTTCCTGAATTTGGCAAAGGCGTATGAGATGGCCAGCACTAACAGGAAAGAGGGCAGGCAGACGGCAAATGTCGTCAGGCAGGAGCCAAATACGGCCATCGCGGGCGAATAGCCGGCATTGTGGATGGCTGTATATCCGATATAGGTGGCGCTGTTGATCCCGATCGGCCCGGGGGTCATCTGCGAGATGGCGACGATATCCGTAAATTCCTGTGACGAAATCCATCCGTAGCGGTCCACCACGTCTGCCTGTATCAGGGAGAGCATCGCATAGCCGCCACCGAAACCGAATATCCCGATTTTCAGATATACATAGAATAATTGCAACCAGATCATATCAGTCTTTCTTTATTTTCAGTCCGTAAACAAGTCCTCCTATGATAGCCGCCAGAATAATCCACACAGGAGACAACCCTCCTTGCCAGATCAGCAGTGCGGCAGCGATAGGGATAATCAGCTCTTTGTAACTCATCTTGATCGAACGTGCTGTTGTCAGGCAAGGCACGGCAATCAGGGCGACGACCGCCGGACGCAATCCTTTGAACGCCTTCTCTACCCATATGTTGTCCTGCACGTGTGTAAAGAACAGCGCGATAGCCAGAATGATGAAGAAGGAGGGAAGGATGCTTCCCAAAGCGCAAACAATACCACCTGGCACTTTTTTCAGTTTATATCCTACAAAAATAGAGATGTTCACGGCGAAAATGCCGGGCAAGGACTGGGCTACGGAGAAGAGGTCGATGAAATCTTCCTTCGAAAGCCATCCTTTATCTACCACTTCCCGCTGTATCAGGGGCAGCATTGCATACCCACCCCCGATAGTGAAAGTCCCTATTTTGACGAATGTCAGAAAAAGTGTCCAGTACATAATCCTTTAGAATAAATCTGAATGTGTTCCGGTTGAGGTTAATATCAAAATGAGTTCATCATCGTTTTGCTCCCATATTAATAACCAATCGCCTTTAATATGGCATTCCCAATAGTTAGCATAATTACCACTTAGTTTGTGGGCACGATATTGTTTTGGTAATGTCCCGTTCAATTTGAGTTGCTCTATTACAGTATAGAGGAGGCTAAGTTTTAGTCCCCTCTTCTTACATATTTCCAAGTCCTTTTCAAATCGTTTAGTGATTAGGATCGTGTATGAACTCATAATCCCATCATTTGTTTTAATTCATCCGTAGAAACTTCGCGAACACGCCCGGCTTTGATATCGGCAATGCCTTCATCAAGACTTTTCTGAGTTTTTGTGTGTTTGGTTGTCAGAGTCCATCCGAATTTCTTCGCTATTGTCTTAATGAAAGACAATTCCGAATCCGGCAAAGTAAGTTCTATCGTTTTCATCGTTGTGTCCATCTTTTGTGTTCCTTTCTTTTCGTTGATGAATACAAATATAGGAAGTATTATCGATAATAGGTTTACCGTCCCAATTCTTTTTTGTACCGCTGTTCGTCGTTGATGAGGCGCAAGGCTTCCTGGAAGCTTTCGTTGTCGTCGTTGATGACCTGGAAGTATTCGGCCATATCATACAGGTCGCGTGCGATAAGCGCCTTGATCTGGAGCATGATGAGCGGCTTGGAACGGTTGTATTGCTCTTCGTTGAATTCGATCTTGTCGTCTTTAGCCAGTGTGACCAGTTCTTGCATTATGTCGTCTGTCACGTTGAAGTTCTGTTTGTATTGGGCGAACTTCGGATATTTCTTGTTCAGTTCGGCACGATGGCGGTCCAGATAATTCATGGCGATGCGGTTCACCAGGCCGGCCGCTACGACGTTACGGTGATAGTCCGTGTAGCGCGACGTGTCGACCGGGATAAAGACATCCGGCATGATACCGCCGCCGCCATACACGATGCGTTTCGTCTCCAGCGTATTGTACTTCATCGAATCGGGGAAATGGATGCTATCCGCGCTCATCAGTTCGCCCCGGTTGTAGCGGTCGATCAAGTCATGGTTGTATTGCTCCTGGTTGCCGTTGACATACGGTTTCTGGATAGAACGGCCTGTAGGCGTATAATAGCGGGCAACCGTCAGGCGGATCATCGAGCCGTCAGGCATCGGGATCGGTTTCTGTACCAGCCCTTTTCCGAACGTACGGCGGCCTACGACCACGCCACGGTCCCAATCCTGCACCGCACCGGAAAGGATTTCACTGGCGGATGCGGATGTTTCGTCTACCAGCACAACCAAACGTCCTTCTTCAAACCCTCCGCGGGCCGAAGACTTGGCTTCCTCGCGCGGTTGTTTGTTTCCTTCGGTATAAACGATCAGCTTGTCCTTGCCTAAGAACTCGTCGGCCAGGTCGATCGCGATATTCAGATATCCCCCGCCGTTCCCCTGCAAGTCGAGGATCAGGTTCTTCATTCCCTGTTTCTTCAGTTTCTCCAGTGCTTCCCGGAATTCGTCGGCCGACGAAGCGGCAAAGCGGTTCAGCTTGATGTATCCGGTAGCCTTATCCGCCATGTAAGCGGCATCCAGGCTGTATACCGGAATCTTTCCACGTGTGATCTTGAACTCGATCAGGTCGGGCACTCCGCCGCGCAGGACCTTTACCCGCACTTCCGTATTCTTCGGACCGCGCAGGCGTTTCATCACATCCGTATTCTTCATCTTGACGCCGGCAATCAGCGTGTCGTCCACCATGATGATGCGGTCGCCAGCCATCAGGCCGACCTTTTCCGAAGGCCCGCCGGGAATTACCTGGATCACGTATAAAGTATCCGTCAGCATATTGAACTGGATGCCGATCCCGTCGAAGTTACCTTGCAACGGTTCCGTCATCTCTTTCGTCTCTTCCGGGTCCGTATAGGTAGAGTGAGGGTCCAGCTTTTCCAGCATGCCGACGATGGCGTCCTCCACCAACTTCGTTTCGCTTGTAGAGTCTACATATAGGTTGGAGATGGCATACAGGGCCAACTGGAGCTTGCGGGCATCTATGTTGTTACCGCGCTGTGCCGACATCGAGGCGGCAAATACACTCAATATAAGGAGTGGAAGTAAAATTCGTTTCATTGTTTTTATTTTTTAATAAAGATTTGTCCCTTTCGGCACAAACTGGGAAATATCTTTGCCGTAACGCAGCAACTCCCGCACGATGCTGGAGCTGATATGCGTATGTTCCGGTTCCGTAAAAAGAATAAATGTCTCGATCCCGCTCAGCTTGCGGTTCACATCGGCTATACTCTTTTCATATTCGAAATCGTTCACCGTACGAATACCGCGCAGGATAAACCCGGCATTCATCTGTTGGGCGAAATCGACTGTCAGGGAGTCATACGACATGACCCGTACGCGCGGTTCGTCCTTGTAGAGCTCTTGGATCGCCTCCAGCCGTTTCTCCAGTGAGAAATAGGTTCGCTTCGTGTCGTTGATACCGATCGAAATGATGATCTCGTCCACCAGTTCGAGTCCTCGGCTTACCAACGATTCGTGCCCGATCGTGAAAGGATCGAACGTTCCGGGGAAAAGAGCGATCCTTTTTAATGGACAACTGGCAATTGACAATTGATAATTATCGGTCGATTCCTGTCCCTCCCCTGTTTTTATCGTATTATCCATATTCTCAATTTATTGTCAATTATCAATTGATAACGTCTTCTTCTACAACTAAGTTATCTATGATAAAGTTCTGTCGTTCCATCGTATTCTTGCCCATATAGAACTCCAGCATATCTTTCACAAGGTCCTCTTTCTTCATGGTTACCGGGTCCAGGCGGATATCCTTTCCGATAAAATGCTTGAACTCATCCGGTGAGATCTCTCCCAAACCTTTGAACCGGGTGATCTCGGCGTTTTTTCCGGCGGCAGCGATTGCGTTCACACGCTCTTCTTCGCTGTAGCAATACCAGGTCTTCTGCTTGTTGCGTACACGGAACAGTGGTGTTTGCAGGATATAGACATGGTTCCGCTTGATCAGGTCCGGGAAAAACTGGAGGAAGAAGGTGATCAGCAGTAGGCGGATATGCATACCGTCCACATCGGCATCGGTCGCAATGATCACCTTATTGTAACGTAAGCCTTCCAATCCATCCTCTATGTTCAATGCAGCCTGTAGCAAATTGAATTCTTCGTTTTCGTACACGATCTTCTTCGTCAGTCCGAAACTGTTTAACGGTTTGCCGCGAAGGCTGAAAACCGCTTGCAGGTTCGGATCGCGGCTTTTCGTAATAGAACCGCTTGCCGAGTCTCCCTCGGTAATGAAGATGCAGCTGTCTTCCAGATTGTCGCCTTTCGTGTCGTTTAGGTGGATACGGCAGTCGCGCAGTTTCTTGTTGTGCAGGTTGGCCTTCTTTGCCCGTTCGCGGGCCAGCTTGGTCACACCGGCGATCGCCTTGCGTTCTTTTTCCGATTCCTGGATCTTACGCAGCAGGGCGTCCGATGTCTCTGCGTTCTTGTGCAGGTAGTTGTCCAATTCCTTCTTGATGAAGTCCCCGACAAACTTGCCGACCGAAGGTCCGTCCGGTCCCATGTCTTTCGAGCCTAACTTGGTCTTTGTCTGGCTTTCGAACACCGGTTCTTCCACCTTGATGCTGATGGCTGCTACTACGCCGGCGCGAATGTCCGAGTATTCGAAGTTCTTGTTGTAATATTCCTTTATGACACGTCCCAACGCTTCGCGGAAGGCGGAAAGGTGCGTACCTCCCTGTGTTGTATGTTGGCCGTTGACGAACGAGTAATATTCTTCTCCGTACTGGTTACTGTGGGTAATGACCACTTCTATGTCTTCTCCCTTCAGGTGGACGATCGGATATAAAGGCTCTGTCGTCATGTTCTCGTTCAGCAGGTCCACAAGTCCGTTGCGTGAATGGAACTTCTTGCCGTTGAAGACAATCGTCAGTCCGGAGTTGAGGAACACGTAATTCTTCAGCAGACTCTCGATATATTCGTCTTTATACTGATAATCCTTGAATATCTCTTTGTCCGGGATGAAATAGGTGAGCGTTCCGTTTGCCTCCTCCGTCGGGCAGATCGGGGCTTCCTCCGTGATGACTGCCTTGTTGTATTCTACCCGCTTGCATTCGCCGTCCCGGTAACTGGTGATCAGGAAATAGCTGCTCAACGCATTTACGGCTTTGATTCCGACTCCGTTCAATCCGACCGACTTTTTGAAAGCCTTGCTATCGTACTTTGCTCCGGTATTCATCTTGCTGGAGACATCGACTACCTTGCCCAGCGGAACGCCGCGGCCATAGTCGCGTACGCTGACCCGCAAGTTGTCCTCTACGGTGATTTCTATCCGTCGGCCGGCGTTCATTTTGAACTCGTCGATGCTGTTGTCTATCACTTCCTTCAAAAGCACGTAGATACCGTCTTCGGCATGAG
>ENA-OPRS01001096-OPRS01001096.1-human-gut-metagenome-genome-assembly--contig:-NODE-1096-length-13015-cov-3.480864_pt1 | contig 13015 bp, 10 predicted proteins | sample MGYA00241795_ERZ501881 | MGnify/ENA primary metagenome ERZ501881 (study PRJEB25962, sample SAMEA2042440) | human gut metagenome | biome: human gut; feature: human-associated habitat; material: faeces... | reverse complement strand
TTGGGCAGATCCGTTGTCACAGTGTCCAACACACTGCCACAGGCCGCGCCGACCAGTGCCGCCGCATTGTGTAGATGTTCCCTGGCGGCGGGATTGCCGTGCATGGCGGCTTTCGTGTCTTTCAGCAGCAGAGAAATGGCATCCACCAGCAAACCGTTGGTAAATTCTGTGCAGTTGGGGTCCAGATAAGTACGGACCGCGAAGGAGAGGACCTTCAGGGCACCGTTCTTAATTCCTTCTGCTGTCAACCACTGAGTAAAATCAGCGTCTGTAATGGATAGTTCAGGCAGCAAATAGATGCTTTTAAGCACACGAATCTCGCCCTCATCGTCCTTTAGCACGGCGAAGGGAGAGGTCTGCGCACCGCTCGTACAATCTGCGGCTATCAGAACCAACTTCGCTTTGTCACAAGCAGGAATCAGGTGGGAATCGTCGGCAGCGGCCGTCAGATCCAATTCGGAGTCGACATACAGTGCCAACAATGCCTTAGCTGCGCTCAGAGCATTTTCACCGCCCACACCCAAAATGACATCAGGCTGGAATTCGTTCAACTTAGGCAGTGCACCCCGGAGGTCTTCATAAGAGACCGTCTCACCAATGGTGAAGTACTCTGCCACCCGAATTCCCTGATGACGCAGCTGGTCTACCACCGGAGCTGCTACTCCGGCCAGATACAGTTTGGGGTCTGTTATCAACAGCGCACGATTACAATGATAGATATCGCTCAACTCCCGCAACGCCACAGGAGCAGATCCAGTTTTAAAATAGATCTTTTTCGGCAGGTTCAGCGCTTGCTTCATAATTCACCTCTAGTTCCTACATTATTCATGCAAAAAATCCCGAAGTAATCAGGAAATATCTCAAAAAGCTAAACCTTGATTCTCAACAGATAAGAAAACTTGATAAACTCAGAAGTCTTGCAAATGTTGAGAGATGTTTGAAGTATGACGCAATCTAATACCTTGATGGCAAGCTGGACGAATCGAAAGGATTCACGTTCGGTTTAGAGTGGAGGAAAATCCAGCGATAACATCAAAGGATTATCCATCTTTATTTTTCCTATCAAAGCTCCCGTTCCGTGGATATCAGGCACTCTGAAATGAATATACGCCTCACAAGATTTGTGGGCGGGGCCGGTGCCGTAGCACCGACCCCCTGAATGGTGAAAGAAGTGCAAAGCGTGTTAAGCAGGTAGCGGTTAGTTGAAGCCACCAGTTTTGTCTACGCCCAAATCGGCGCTGAGGCCCATGGGATAGGCGGCGTGGGTTTCAGTGGGCAGGCTGACTTCCACTTCCCAGATATTACCGTACTTCTCGGCGTACTTCTTCTCGCCATAGAAAGCCTTCAGGTAGCAGCCTTTCAGCTCGCCAATGGTGGGGTATACGGGGTTGCAACCGGTGCAGGCATCGTGGAATGCCCACTCCGCCATCTGGTCCACAGCGGCTAGGAACTCGGCTTCCCACTCCTCGGCACTCTTTTCGGGATGGGCTTCCAGCAACCAAGCTAGGATGGTCTCGGGGATGTCGATATCCTTCTTCAGCTGCTCGCAGGCCTTGATCCAGTTTTCAAAGGTCTGCTCATCGGTCTTACCCTTGACACCGATTAACTCGCCCAACTCCACATAGCGCTCAAAGGCCTGGGGATACTTATACTGCGAAAAAGTGCCCATCTTATAGGGATGACGCTGTGCATTGAAGCGGCAGACGAAGGGGAACAGCAGAGCGTTGGCGGTGCCGTGGGGGATGTGGAACCAGCCGCCCAACTTGTGGGACAGAGAATGGTTAATGCCCAGGAATGCATTGGCGAACGCGATACCGGCGATAGCAGAGGCATTGGCCATTTTCTCACGAGCCACAGGATCGGGCTTCGCATCGTGAAATGCGGAGCGATAGGCACGGGGCAGGTAATCAAAGACCATTTTCGTGGCGTCGCGGCACATACCGTTGGTGTATTCGGTAGCGAAGGTGGAGACATACGCTTCCACAGCGTGGGTCAACACGTCATAGCCGGAGGCCTGAGTGGCTCTGGGAGGCAACTTCATCATATTATCAGCGTCGATGATTGCCATTTCGGGCATCATCTCATAGCCAATCAGAGGCCACTTCATTCCAGTGTTGGCATCGGAAATGATGGTGAAGGGTGTACATTCGGATCCGGTACCAGCGGTGGTGGGGATGCAGACCAGCTTGGCTTTCTTGCCCATTTGCGGGAAGAAACGGATTCTCTTACGGATATCCAGGAAGATGGTGGCCATGTCCAGGAAGGCTTCTTCGGGATGCTCGTACATGATCCACATGATCTTCGCAGTGTCGATGGCGGAGCCACCGCCCACGGCAATGATGACATCGGGCTGGAACTCATGCATCTTGGGCAAACCCTTCATAGCGTCCTGGATTTGGGGATCGACACGGATATCGAAGAACTCGGCAGTCTCAATGCCAGAGTCACGCAGTTGGTTAATAATGGCGTCGCAGGCACCCAGCTGATACAGAGTGGAGTCGGTGATAATGAAAGCGCGTTTGAAGTCATAAACTTCCTTCATCTCCCTCAGAGCCACGGGGGTGCAGCCGGTTTTGAAATAGACCTTCTTGGGTAACTGAAGCCAGAGCATATTTTCTTTGCGCATGGTCAGGACCTTGATATCCAGCAGTTGTTCGTAGTTGGTGTTGCCCATGTAAGCAGAGTGACCGACGGCGCCAGGTCCCAAAGTCAGAGAGGGAGCAATGTCGAAGTTGTACAGGTCACCGATGCCGGCAAAGGAAGTGGGCTGGTTGATGATGACGCGGCCAGCTTTCATACGCAGACCAAACTTGGTAATCTTCTCTTCCTCGGCGGGATCGATGTACAGGGCAGCAGAGTGACCGGCACCGCCTTCCAGCACCAGCTTGTAGCAAATGTCATAGGCCTCGTCCAGCGTCTCAGCCTTGTACATGCCCAGCAGGGTAGTCAGCTTCTCGTTGGCCCATGCGCAGTCGTGAGAGGTGTCGTCGGTCTCATAGATCAGGACCTTGGTGTCATAAGGAACGTCGATACCAGCCATTTCTGCGAGGCGGTTGGCAGTCTGGCCAACCGCGCCCGGCTTAACGCCGTGGGTCTTGGAGTTGAAGAAAACTTCGGCAACCTTTGCGGCCTCGTCATCTTTCAGGAAGTAGCAACGGGCTTCCTTCAGTAACCGTTTGACCTCATCGTACACACTAGCCAAAACAGTGATGTGTTGCTCAGAAGCGCAGATCATACCGTTATCAAAGGTTTTGGAGTGGATGATGGATTCCACGGCCATGCGCAGATCCGCCGACTCATCAATGACCACGTTACAGTTACCGGGGCCGACGCCGATAGCGGGGGTACCGGAAGAGTAAGCGGCCTTCACCATGCCGGAACCACCGGTGGCCATGATGAGATCCACGTTCTTCATCAGGTAATCGGAAATTTCCAGAGAGGGGACTGAGACCCAGCTGATGACGTGTTCGGGAAGCCCTGCTTCAATAGCGGCATCGCGAATGATCTTTGCAGCAGCGATGGAGCAGTTTACAGCGTGGGGGTGCGGAGAGAGAATGATGGCGTTGCGGGTCTTCAGTGCCAGCAACATCTTATAAATGGTGGTGGAAGTGGGGTTGGTGGTGGGGGTGATGGCGGCGATGACGCCTTTTGGAGAAGCAATGCGCATGGTGCCGAAGGCCTTGTTTTCCTCGATCACGCCGCAGGTCTTCTTATTGCGCATATAATTCCATACATGCTCGGAGGCGTACTGATTCTTAGTAACCTTATCCACCATGATACCGTAACCGGTCTCCTCACAAGCCATCTTGGCCAGAGGAATGCGCATTTTGGACACGGCCATGGCGGATTTTTCACAGATGGCATCTACCTGTTCCTGGCTAAATGTGCTGTAGAGCTCTTGTGCTTTACGGATAATGGGGAGCGCCTGTTCCAGTGTTTCAACCGAGTTGATCGTCAGCGGGGTAGACATTCTTCTTGTCCTCCTTTTTTGTAATTACATTCTGCATTTTTCTAGCACGACAGCGGTTCCCATGCCGCCGCCGATGCACAGGGTGGCCAGGCCCTTCTTGGCCTCGGGCCGCTTCTGCATCTCGTGCAGCAGGGTCACGATGATCCGGGCACCGGACGCGCCGACGGGGTGGCCCAGGGAGATGGCGCCGCCGTTGACGTTGACCTTGCTCATGTCAAAGCCCAGCTCACGGGCCACGGCGATGGACTGGGCGGCGAACGCCTCGTTGGCCTCCACCAGGTCGATATCGTCGATGGTCACGCCGGCCTTGGTCATGGCCTGACGGGAGGCGGGCACGGGGCCGACGCCCATGATCTTGGGATCCACGCCGCCCTGGCCCCAGCCGATCAGCTTGGCCATGGGCTTCAGGCCGTACTTCTCCACAGCCTCACCGGAGGCCAGCACCAGTGCGGCGGCGCCGTCGTTGATGCCGGAGGCGTTGGCGGCAGTCACGCGCTGCTGACCCTTGTCGTCGGTCTCCTGGATGCCGGTGGGCTCAAAGGTGTGGACCACCTGGGGATTGGGGGACTCGGGCCCCACGGGGAAGGCGCCCTTCAGCTTGGAGATGCCCTCGGCGGTCACGCCGGCACGGGGGAACTCGTCCACCTTGAACTCCACGATGTCCTTCTTGACCTTCACGGGCACGGGGACGATCTCAGCCTCGAACTTGCCAGCCTTCTGGGCGGCCTCGGTCTTCTGCTGGGAGGAGGCGGCGAACTCGTCCATCTCCTTGCGGGTGATGCCCCAGATGTCCGCGATGTTCTCAGCGGTGGTGCCCATGTGATAGTTGTTGTAGGCGTCCCACAGGCCGTCCTTGATCATGGTGTCGATCATCTGGGTGTGACCCATCCGGGCGCCGTAGCGGCCGGTGGGAACGGCGTAGGGAGCGGCGCTCATGTTCTCAGTGCCGCCGCAGACAACCACGTCGGCGTCGCCGGCCAGGATAGAGCGGGCGCCCTCGATCATGGACTTCATGCCGGAGCCGCAGACCATGCCCACGGTGTAAGCGGGGACGGAATAGGGGATGCCGGCCTTGATGGAGGCCTGGCGGGCCACGTTCTGGCCCTGGGCGGCGGTCAGGATGCAGCCAAACATGACCTCATCCACCTGCTCGGGCTTCACGCCGGCACGGTTCAGAGCCTCTTTGATGACGATGGCACCCAGATCGACGGCAGGGGTGTTCTTCAGCGCGCCGCCGAAGGAACCAATCGCGGTTCTGCAGCAATTCACAACATAGAGCTCTTTCATGATCTTCCTCCGTTTTTATAAAAATATGGGATTGGCAGCTCCGACGGCTCTTCGTCAGGCGCTGCCGCAGACGCCAATCACAAGTTGAGGGTGGCGGCGAGAGTTTGTCAAAAGAAAAACATGATTGCCAAATTTTTGACAAATGCTCATACACCAACCGCTTGCTGATTTGATTATACTGGGTTTTTCCTGCCCCGTCAATGCAAATTTCTGTGAAATTCGAAAATTTGTTAAAACTTTATCAAAACCTCTGCGAATTTCGTCATTTTGCCAAAATTGGCACAAACACCCATCAGGCAACCTCTCCGCCGGAGGCATCCAGCTCCGCCCGGGCGGCGATGAGCTCGTCGTAAAACCGGCTCACATCCAGGTCCGCATAGGTGCGGGTGGTGGAGATGTCCGCGCTGTCCGCCGCAGCCTGGAGCAGGGCGTCGAAGTAGTCCGGGGCCACGGCCTCCAGGTCCACGGGCTTGCGCAGAATCAGGTAGAAGCCGTCATCCGCCTCCACCACGCCGCTGAACTGGCCCTCCTCCAGGGCCTGGGCCGCCTCCTCGCAGGCGGCGGGCAGCGTGCCGTCCCCCACAGTGAAGGTGTATCCGGACGGATGCTGGTCCCGGTCCGTCTCATCGCTGTAAGTGGCGGCCAGGACGGCAAAGTCGTGGGCAGGGTCCGCGCTGCCGTTCAGCTTGGAAAATGCCTCCTCCGCCCTGGCCCGGCAGGCGGCCACGGCCTCCGCGTCCGCCGGGTCCACAGCGGCGGTGGAGAGCCAGATGTGGTCCACGGTGAGGTAGCCCTGCTCCTGGGCAAAGGTCTCCAGGTCATGCTCCGCGGGGGCCAGCTCGCTGCCCTCCGTGCAGTAGAGGTCGTACAGGTGCTCATAGAGATAGTAGTCCCCGGAGATGGCCTCCGCTTCCGCCCGGTCCAGCCCCATGCGGGCCAGCACGGCCAGATAGGCCTCCTCCCCGCCGTACTGGGCCGCCCGGGCCGCCCACTCCCGGTCCATGGCAGTCCGGTCCTCGTCGGTGAGGGTGCAGCCGTAATCCTCCGCCCAGGTCTCCACTGTGGCGTACAGGGCGGCGTTCTGCAGCGCCTGGTCCTTGGCGTAATCCTCCAAGCTCTGGCCGGAGACGGTGTCCCCCCACTGGATCCCCTCCCCGCTGTCGTAGTAGTCGGCGATGTAGTCGCAGGCGTAGGCCAGCCAGTAGAGGTATCGCTGGGCGGACACGTCCCGCCCGTCCACGGACAGCAGCACAGTGTCCGGACGGATGCCGGACGCCTTGCAGAGAAGTCCCCCCTCTGTGTCTCCGCCCCCGCAGGCGGTGAGAGAGATGGCGGCCCCCAGGGCCAGGCAAAAAGCGATGCATCGTTTCATCACGGTTCTCCTTTGTCATTCCTCGCAGATTCCGTGGAAACGCCCCGCACAGGACAGGCGGGGGACGTCCCACCGCCACCATCCTATGCGGGGCATGGCAAAAACATGATGAAACTTACGGGGTCCCGCCCGCGGCCTCCTCCGCGGCCAGCTTCAGGTCCTCCACCAGGTCCCGGGCGGCCTCCAGCACATCCTCCCCGGGCTTGAGCTTCAGGGTGAGGGCAGGGATCTCCCCCGCCGCCAGCGTCAGCCGCTGGCGGTACTTGGCGTGGCCGCACACCGCCACCAGGGCCTGTGGGTGGAACACTCCCAGCTGCAGCCGCAGGAGGCTGCCCTTCTGGGAGATATCGGACACGCCGGCTTTGGCCGCGGCAGAACGCAGCAGGGCCACGTCCAGCAGGGCCAGAACGGACTTGGGTGCCTCGCCGTAGCGGTCCAGCATCTCGTCCAGCAGATCCGAGGCGTCCTCGTCCGTGCGGATGGCGGCGATGCGGCGGTACAGGTCCATCCGCTGTTCCGCCGAGGGGACGTACCGGTCCGGGATATGGGCGTTCACCGTCAGGTCGGCGGCACACTCCGTCTCGATCCGCTTCTCCTCGCCACGCTCCTCCAGGACGGCCTCCTCCAGCAGCTTCAGGTACAGGTCGTAGCCTACGCTCATGAGATACCCAGACTGCTCCGGCCCCAGCAGGTTCCCCGCGCCCCGGATCTCCAGATCCCGCATGGCGATCTTGAAGCCGTAGCCGAACGAAAGGCCGCCGATGAACTGGGTCTTGAAACTGTTGATCAGGTATTTGTTGGAGGTATTGCCCAGGAATTCGGGATCGACCGGGCGAGTCATGTCGACCACGTTGATGTCGATCGGCCGCAGCGAGAAGGACGAATAGCGGCTGTTGGTCCACATGTAGGTGATGCCGGCGCTCGAAAGCGTACGGGCGTAATAGGGGCGGTCCTGAAAATTGATCGACAGTTCGACCTTGGTCTTCGGCTGGTTCACCGTGCGGAAACGGCCCGTACGCCAGGGCACGAGGAACCGCGGGAAGGTCAGTCCGGTCGTGACGCCGAATTCGGTGGCCCGTTTGCGCCTGGCGTCGGGAGCCTTCATAAATTCGTAACCCGCCGTGAAGGAGAGGTCGAACGACTCGGCGCCGCGGAAAATATTGCGGTTCTGATAACCGACGGTGGCCTTCAGGCCGTAGAAACTCGACGTGGTGCTGCCTTCGAGATCGACCTTGACGCTCTGCTTGAGCGTCGGCGTGCAGAGAATGTTGCACGTCAGGTAGCCCTCGCGCGTGTAGAGCGTCTGCGTCGAATCGGCCGAAGCGCCGATGAAGGAGACGATGTCGGTGACGTCGGCCGACCGGGGCTGCTCCTCGAAGGCGATTTTCGCGCTCTTGAAATACCCCAGCGCCATCAGGTCGGAATAGGCGCGGTTGACCTGCGACGAGTTGTAGACGTAGTTGGGATAGAGCGGCACGGCCTGACGGAGCACCGGAGGGCGCAGGTTGGGCCGTTTCTCGTAGATGATGTTCAGACCGCGGTAGTAGACCGTATCGAGCCGCGAAAGCAGTGTCGGTCCGTGCGACGGTGGGGTCGTAATCGGGGAAAATGTTGATCCGGTCGATACGGTAGACCATGTTGTTGTCCATCACGGGCAGTCCGCGTTCGTCATAGCCCGTGAGATACTGTTTGACGATCAGCCGCAGGTCGATCAGCCGCTCCTTCTCGAACATCCGCGCGGCGTAGGAGATGTTGTTGACCGAGAAATTGTAGTACCCCCGCTCCTTGAGGTAGGCGGCGATGCGCTCCCGCTCGGCATCGAGGACCGACACGTCGTAAATATCGCCCGTATGCAGCAGCGTATTGACGGTGTCGGGCAGCACGATCTGTTCGAGGAAGTTGTCCTGGAACTCGTAGGAAACGGAGTCGATGCGGTAAGGCTCGCCCTGGCGCGTGCGGAAGGTGACCGTCGCACGCTTGCGGCGCGAAACGGTGTCGACCTCATAGGTCGCCTGCGAGGAGAAAAAACCCTTCGAGTCCATGTAGACCTTCAGGTTTTCGGCGCTCTTCTGGGTCAGCCCCATGTCCAGCGTCACGGGCGCCTGCCCGATCTTGCGCTTCCAGTTGTTCCAGCGGTTGTCCTTCGCAGGGTCGGCCTGCTCGTAGAGCCAGACGTAGAAATTCGTCCCGAGGAAGCGTTTGTTGGGAGTCTGGCGCACGTACTTCTCCATGTCGGAAGCCGTGATGCGTTCCTTGCGGGGCGTGGACCGGTCGTCCTCGATCTTTACTTTTTGCAGAAAATACTGTCCTTCGGGAATGTGGCGCGTGACGCTGCACGCCGAGCACAGCAGGCCCAGCAGCGCGGCGGCGAGTATGCGACACGATCCCCGCACGGCGTCAGTTGTTGAAGAATCCCTTCTCTTTCAAAAGGGCGAAATAGGACTCCGAGATGGCGAGGTTGTCCTTGCGCACGTAACGCCGCTGGGTGAAGACCTGCGCCAGGTTCGGGAGGCCGTTTTCCGCCAGCAGACGTTTGGTAAGCTCCGACTCTTCGCGCTCGGCCCACAGTTCGTCGATCTCGGCGGCCGTGTAATCGGTGTACTTCTCGTAGTGGACCACAGCTTCGAGCGGCAGGCGGTCGGTCAGTTCGGGCGACTCGTCGGGATAACCCAGGACCACGGTGGTGAGCGGAATGACCCCCTTCGGAAGTTCCAGTATCTGCGAAATATCGCCCGCGGTGTAGATCGTCGTGCCGAGGTAGCAGATGCCCAGCCCGTGCATTTCGGCCTCGACACAGAGGTTCTGCGCGGCCAGCAGGGCGTCGGTCGAAGCGTTCAGGAACCACGCGAAATTGTCGTAGGCAGGGTCGGCATCACGCTGCTCGCACCACATCGTGAAACGGTGAATATCGGCGCAGACGGTCACCACGCACGGAGCCTGGCGGACCATCGGCTGGTTGAAATGGCACGGCGCGAGCCGTTCGCGGAGCGTTTCATCGCGGGTCACCACCAACGAATAGAGCTGCATGTTGCCGCACGTCGAAGCGCGCGAGGCGGCTTCGAGACACTCGCGCAGCACCTCCTCGGGAATGGGCGTCGGGCGGAATTTACGTATCGAACGATGCTTGAAAAGCACACTTTTCATAAAGGTCTGTTTTTTGAATCCTGGCATAAACAATACAATCCGCCCGCCGTTGCACGCCCGGGCGGATATTTTTCACAAAATTAGCAAAACTTTTAGAAGTTTTACTATTTTTGCCAAGACATAACCATTCAAAAAGTGCAGACGGCATTTGCAAAATACGAAGGAGCAGGCAACGACTTCATCCTGATCGACAACCGCGAAGGCGGCTTCACACCCCGTGCGGAACTTATCGCAGCCTTGTGCGACCGTCATTTCGGCATCGGAGCCGACGGGCTGATGACCCTCGCCCGGAACGCGGAGATCGACTGTTCGATGCGTTATTACAACGCCGACGGGTCGGAAGGCGAGATGTGCGGCAACGGCGCCCGCTGCTTCGCGCTTTTCGCCGAACACCGGGGCATCGGCGGGGAGACCAAGTTCTTCGATGCCGCAGACGGGCTTCACACCGCCCGCATCCGCCGCCTGAAAGGCACTTCGGGAGAGATCGAGCTGGGCATGATCGCCGTGCGGGAGATCCGCACGGGCGACGGCTGGTGGTTTCTCAACACGGGCGTCCCGCACTACGTCGAATTCGTCGACGACCTCGAAGCGGTCGACGTGACCGGCCGCGGACGGGCCATCCGCCGCGACACGACGCGCTTCCCGCAGGGCACGAACGTCAATTTCGTGCAGATCACAGGCGACGGCACGATCCGCATGCGCACCTACGAACGCGGCGTGGAGAACGAGACCCTCGCCTGCGGCACGGGAGCCACGGCCGCGGCCATCGTGACGGCCTTCGCGCGGCAGCCCCACACGACCGATTTCCGCATCACCGTACCCGGAGGAGCGCTTGCGGTACGGTTTTCGCATGAACAGGGAACACAAACCTATACGGACATCCGCCTGACGGGACCGGCGCGCCGCGTCTTCGAAGGAGTGTTCGACAGCGAAAATTTCTAAAACCAACCATTCATTTCCCCATGAAAACACAAAAGGGAATCCGCGAACACGACGCGGATGAACTTCGGAAAGCCAAACGTCTCGAACCGATACGCAAGAGCGGCAAGGAGCGCCACGCGCTTTACAGCAGTTTCGACGAAGAGGACGAGGAGGAGATCCTGCCCCTCAAACGCGAGTCCGTTCTCGACTACCTCGACGAAGAGGAGGAATAAATCCAGATTCAATGATCGAAAAATTCATCATGGCGGGTCCCACCGCCCTGCACGTCTGCGACTCCCAGAAAGGGGACAAATGCGTCGTGCTCCTGCACGGATACCTCGAATCAATGCTCGTCTGGGAGGATTTCGTTCCATTCCTCTACAAAGAGCTTCGCGTGGTTACGTTAGACCTGCCCGGTCACGGCATCTCGGTCGTGACGGGCGAGGAGCATTCGATGGAGTTCCTCGCCGACACGGTGGCCGACGCCCTCCGGGCGCTGGGAATCCCCCGCTGCACACTCGTCGGGCACTCGATGGGCGGCTACGTAGCCCTGGCCTTCTGCGAACGCCATCCCGACATGCTCAACGGAGTTGTGCTGTTAAGTTCGACACCCAACGCCGACACGCCGGAGAAGTCCGAAAACCGCCGCCGCGAAATCGCCCTCGTAAAGGCCGGGAAAAAGGATGCGCTGGCCCGCGTGGCCCCCGAAGCGGGCTTCGCCGAGGACAACCGCACCCGGATGAAAGACTACATCGAGGACCTCACCGAACAGGTCGCCGTCACCGAGGACGAAGGAATCGTAGCGCTGCTCAACGGCATGATCGCCCGCAAGGACCGGAACGAGATGCTGCGCGCCTCGAAGGTTCCCCAGCTCTTCATCCTCGGACGCAAGGACAACTACATCCCTGTCGAAGCGGCCGAAAAGCTGGTGGAAGGGCATCCGCAGGCCCGGATCGTATGGCTCGAAAACAGCGGTCACATGGGATTTCTGGAGGAGCCGGAAACCACGGCCCGGGCGATCCTCGATTTCGTCAACGGCAAATAACGCCGCACACCGGACTATTCTCCGGGGGATCAATCGCGTCATAAACCTCAAGAACAAAGAACATTAGACGACGATTTCGGGAGCAAAGCCACAATTCGGACAAAATCGTTTACAAATCGGCCGAAAATAGTCAGTTGATTTATTTTTTACGCAGGTTTTTTCCTATATTTGCGGGGACACACATCAAACTCACTCTATGATAACCCGTCATCCATTGGGACGCCAGGATCTCCGCATCAAGCGCAGGGATAAGGTACTCGAAATCGGTCCCGGACACGATCCGATGTTTCGTTCCGATGTGATAGCCGACAAGTTTCCGCACGACGACACCCATCGCTGCGGAAAAGTCCTGATTTACCCTCACCAGCAATTCATCGAAGCCGACGGCGAGCAACTCCCGTTCGAAAAAGATGCTTTCGATTATGTGATCTGCAACCAGGTTCTCGAACATGCCGACAATCCCGCCCGGTTCATCGAAGAGATGGTCCGGGTCGGCAAACGCGGGTATGTCGAGACCCCGAGCATGCTCGGCGAACTGATGTTTCCCAAGGAGTCGCACCGCTGGGTGATCCTGCTCATCGAAGACAAACTCGTATTTTACGAAAAGGAGAGGATGCCGGGTAACTACCGCAACAACTACGGCGAGGTCTTTCTCAACTACCTGCCCTACCAGTCGCTGCCGTTCAAGATGCTCTACGTATCCGAACCCAACCTGTTGCTCAACCGCATCGAATGGGAGGGGACGATCGAATATCTCGTAAATCCCGAGGACGACTATTACAGCAGTTTCTTCACCCGCAAATGGAACCGGGAGATGACCATGAAAATCTTCCCGCCGCGCCGGGGGCTGACCGAGATAAACCGCACGCTCCAGGCCAGCTACTACCTTGTCCGGGAAAAACTCGGGCAGAAAATCCACAAACGCCCGTCTCCGATCACGCTCGACGAATACCTCGCAGAACGGGAAAAATAACGTCCCCCAAACGCCGCTTTAAAAAGGCAGTCTTCCCCCTCCCGAAAATATCCGGCATCGAACTCCGTGTCGGACGTCGAACATTTCGTCTTCGCTCCCCCTGTAGGTTGCGCTGCCCCCCCCTCCAAGACAAAAACCCCTCCTGTTAAGGAAGGGTTAGGCACAAAAAAAAGGTCAGACCTTACGATCTGACCTTGAAGAGGCGGCTACCTACTCTCCCACGGGAAAACCGCAGTACCATCGGCGTAAGTGAGCTTAACTTCTCTGTTCGGAATGGGAAGAGGTGGAACCTCACTGCTATAA
>ENA-OPRS01001089-OPRS01001089.1-human-gut-metagenome-genome-assembly--contig:-NODE-1089-length-13063-cov-2.780443_pt1 | contig 13063 bp, 7 predicted proteins | sample MGYA00241795_ERZ501881 | MGnify/ENA primary metagenome ERZ501881 (study PRJEB25962, sample SAMEA2042440) | human gut metagenome | biome: human gut; feature: human-associated habitat; material: faeces... | reverse complement strand
GACTAATAAATGCCGTGTCACTGCATAGCTGTGTAATATCGCTATATGCAGTTGACGTGAGTATTACACATTGACGCTACATTTGACAAGACGTTATATTATCGTGTTTTAATTATATAAGTTTATCCGAGATTGACAACGCCGTGAGGCGTTGTCAATTATTTTATCGCCCTATCAGTCAAGGGTTTATCAAGATCAGATGCAAAAAAATGACATTGACAATTCTTCAACAGCCGAAAACACAAGACACATCAACATCCTAATTCGAAAATTCGTAAGCATCTATTTTCTTTATTCCGGGAATGGCAAGATACGTCTCGCGGAAACCAAACACAGACAACACCTTGCCGCGATTTTCAGGATGTTCCTTTAGATTGAGTTCCTCACGTATTTTCTTTGAGCATGACGTGAGGCATACTGAAACGACATGAGAAAGGTCTGCTGTTGCAGGATCGTCAGCCAAGAGTAATGCTGTATCGTGATCAAACGGAGGTTCAAAATCATATCGTTTCTTACCATTGGCGCCTGTTGCCGAACCTACGATGTAGCCCTTCACCCATACCTGATCAACTATAGGCTTACTGATAAACGTCTCTACATTCACAACATCACCAAAAGAAATGCCTGTATCATCATCATACTCACCATCGCCTTCATCTTCATCATCCGAACCGGTGTCCTTATCAGTTCCGCCGATAATCTCCGTTCCGTCATCTATGCCTTCTTCCGAATCATCATAGGGTTTGTCGCATGCAGAAAAAAAGAATGCTGTCAACAACAGCACAAACATAAACCTGATTTTTTTCATAATATATTATGTTGGTTAACGATATACAAAAGTAACAATATTTTTCATAACAGACAAACAATCACGGGCAAAAACAAAAAGAGGTTGACGCAGGATGCTGTCAACCTCTGACGATTTCGTTAAAACTTCGAAATCATAAATAAGATGTCGCAAATATAAGGCATTTCAATGACAATTGCAAGTTTTTTGATTTAAAAAACTAATATTTAACATTTAGACTACATAAAATGTTAAATATTTTACATTTTGGCATTCTGCATTACATATTGCAAAGTACTGTAAATCAAGGCATATTACAAAAAATAAAACAAAATAATACACACAAGCTTTCGTATTCAAATTATATTCACTATATTTGTACCAACAATCAAAAAAATAATAACATATATTAACTTTACGTATACATTACAAACTTAGTTTTTATGAAACAATTACAGACATTATTGCTATGCCTACTGTTTCCGCTTGCCATGACGGCATCAGTATGGGAAACGCAGTACAAACAAATTGAAGAAAGCATCAGGATGCCTAAGTTTGCCGACCGTACTTTTGACATAACAAAGTATGGAGCATCGCTAAAGGCCAGTGCGGCAAAAAACCAGAAAGCCATCAACAAGGCTATAGAGGCCTGCTCAAAAGCCGGTGGCGGACGTGTTGTAATCCCACAAGGAACATGGAAGACTGGCGCCATCAGAATGAAGAGCCACGTTAACCTTGTAATCGAAAAGGGTGCTACCCTATTCTTCGAATTTGACAGAAGCCTTTATCCTCTGGTTGAAACACGCTGGGAAGGACTCGACTGCATAAACTATTCACCGCTGATTTATGCTTACAAGGAAACAGACATCGCGATAACCGGAGAAGGAACTATCGACGGTAACGGTTCTGACGACACATGGTGGCTGATGAGCGGAAAGACTCCTAAGAGCAAAGACATTGTTGTTGAGGAAAAGCAGCAGAATCCAGGAGGACGCGCCGACCTGCTGAAAATGGCAGAAAACGGAGTGCCTATCGAAAAACGTATATTCGGCCCGAAAAAAGGTCTGCGCCCTCAGATGGTAAACTTCAATCAGTGTGACGGTATTCTGATTGAAGGCGTAACAATGGTACGCTCACCGTTCTGGGTAATGCACCCGCTGCTGAGCAAGAACATAACCGTAAGAAACGTAACCGTACACAACGACGGCCCTAACGGAGACGGCTGTGACCCTGAATCATGCGAGAATGTTCTTATTGAGAATTGCGTGTTCGACACTGGCGACGACTGCATCGCAATCAAGAGCGGACGCAACGAGGACGGACGCGAAGGCGGCAAGGGCCGTTATGTAGGACGTCCGAGCAAAAACATAATTGTGCGCAACTGCGTAATGAAAGACGGACACGGAGGAGTGGTTATCGGCTCTGAGATTTCAGGCGGATGCAACAATGTGTTTGTTGAAAACTGCAAAATGGACAGCCCAAACCTTGACCGTATTCTCAGAATAAAGACAAACTCATGCCGTGGCGGCGTGATTGAAAACATCTATATGCGCAACGTTGAAGTTGGCCAGTGCGCCGAGGCTGTGCTCAAGATCAATCTTGACTATGAGCCGAAAGAAATTGGCCGTCGCGGATTCTACCCGACAGTACGCAACGTCTACATGGAGAACGTAACCTGCCAGAAGAGCAAATACGGAATCATGGTTGTAGCATTCGACTCACTGACCAATGTATACAACATCAATCTGAAGGACTGTAAGTTTGACGGCGTTTATGACAAGCCGGTTTACATCAAGGGCAAAACCCGCGACATGAACTACGACAACCTCTTCATCAACGGTTCACTTATCCTCGCCGAGGCTCCGTTCAAGAACTACAGCGAGTGGATGGTACACTCTGAAATGCAGCGCAACCCAGACCCATGCATGATTGACTTCGCAAAAAAGCCAAAATGGGGATATGTTGTAGGAATAGAGCTCGAATCAATGCTCGACACCTATCTGGCATACAAAGACGAGAGCATCATAGACTATCTGAAGCAATACCCGGCTAAGATGATTGACGAAAAGGGCAACATCACAGGATACAAATATGAAGACTTCAACCTAGACAATACACGTCCGGCACGCTATATTCTGCGCATGAACAACCTTTTCCCCGAGAAGAAGAATGAGAAAGCCCTGAAAACTCTGTTCAAACAGCTCGAAAAACAGCCTCGCACAAAGGACGGAGTGTGGTGGCACAAGGCTATATATGCACACCAGGTATGGCTCGACGGTGTATATATGGGACATCCGTTCTACACTATGGGAGCACCTATACTGAAAGGCGAGAAAAAGGCAAAGAAGTATTATGACGACACTTTCGAGCAGATTTCAAAGACATACAGCCGCACATACGATGAAAAGACTGGGCTGTGGAAACATGCATGGGACGAAACCCAGAAGATGTTCTGGGCCAATCCTGAAACAGGATTGTCAAAACATACATGGGCACGCGCTCAGGGATGGTTTGCAATGGCTATACTCGAAGTGCTCGACGTTCTCCCTGAAAACTATGAGAACAGAGGTAAGCTGATTGATATGCTGAACAACGTCATGAAGGCAACCGTAAAATATCAGGACAAGAAGACCGGCTTATGGTATGACGTGCTCGACGTTAAAGATCCGCGCAACTATCTCGAAGCAACAGCTTCTTCAATGTTTACATACGTCCTGCTGAAAGGCTCACGCCTCGGCTACTTCTCTAACGACTTGAAAGAAGCCGGACTGAAAGGCTATAAAGGCATACTGAAAGAGTTCATCAAGGTGAATGCAGACAAGACTGTATCACTTACACGCTGCTGCGAAGTGTCAGGCTTAGGCCCCGACAACGCAAAAGGACGCCGCCGCGACGGCTCGTTCAACTACTACATGAGTGAACCTATACGCGACAACGACGGAAAAGGCGTTGGTCCGTTTAACTGGAGATGGAGCGTATGGGCTACGATGTTGCCAAGCTCAATCAGTAATCAGCAGCAAGACAAAATCTACTTAAAAGCATCTGACATTTATTAAAACAGATATAACAAAAGATAATTCTAACATCATTTAATGAAAAAGAAACTCTTAATGACAACAGCAATGGCAGCGAGTGCCATTGCTGTTTCTGCGCAAGCTCCCGCATTCCCCGGAGCTGAAGGTCACGGACGCTACGTAACGGGCGGACGCGAAGGAAAGATTGTACATGTAACTAATCTGAACGACAGCGGTACAGGTTCTTTCAGATCTGCTGTCAGCGGATCTTCTAAGAAGATTGTCGTATTTGATGTTGCCGGAGTAATACCTCTGAAATCTGATATCAGCATCGGCGCAAACACCACCATTGCCGGACAGACAGCACCATACCCCGGAATAACTTTAAGATATTATACTGTAAGACCGGGAGCAAACAATGTCATAAGATTTATACGCGTGCGCCGCGGACAGGAAAAAGACAAGAACGACGGAGCAGACGCAACATGGCAAAGAGAAACAACAGGTATTATTCTTGACCACTGCTCTTTCAGCTGGAGTATAGACGAAGTTGCATCATTCTACGACAACAATAACTTTACAATGCAATGGTGTACTGTTGCCGAGAGCCTTAACAACGCCGGACACGGCAAGGGCGCACACGGCTACGGAGGCATCTGGGGCGGTAAGCTGGCAAGCTTTCACCACAACATGATAGCACACGTAACCAACCGCGTTCCGCGTTTCAACGGCGCACGCTATGAATGGAGCGGATACACGGGCAACAAACTGTACAGCACATATAACTGGAAGAACTCTGTTCAGGCCGAAAATGTTGACTTCCGCAACTGTGTGATGTATAACTGGGGCAACAGCAACGGCTGCTACGGAGGCCCCGGCGGCGGACAAATTAATATAGTGAACAACTACTATAAGGGCGGTCCGTCTACACCGGACAGCAAAGCAAAGAAGGTTACAGAAATTTCAGTTGCTGCTGACGGAAACTCTGAAGGACATCCGAAGATCTTCGGTATGACCAGCCGTTACTACATTGCAGGCAACACTACAGAAACTCACGGAGGTTCAATAACTCAAAACAGAGACTGGAGCGGCGTAAGCTATGACGACGGCACATACACCATCAATGGCGAAGAATATTCTAAGGACGTAAACAACTATTACGGAGATGCCGTTGAACACGTAGCAAACAGCGACGGCGAAATGTGCGTCAGAATAAAGATGGACGAGCCAGCTCCAATGGGCGAAGTTACAACCCACAGTGCAGAAAACGCATTCAGCAAGGTCATGCTCTACTGCGGTGCATCTCTTTATCGCGACGAAGTTGACGCCCGCTATATGGAAGAAGCCCAGACAGGTACGGCTACATATACAGGCTCTGTAACCAAGCAGGAAGGTCTTGTAGACCTTGTTTCTGATGTTAACGGATACACCGAAGCCAACTTCCCCACCGGTCAGCGCCCTGACGGCTATGACAGCGACAACGACGGAATGCCCGACGAATGGGAAATTGCCAACGGCCTTAATCCCAACGATGCCTCAGATGCAAGTCTGTATACTATAGACACACAGAAAGGATGGTACACCAACGTTGAGGTTTATATCAACTCTATCGTTGAGAATATCATGAAATCTCAGAACACGGATGCCATAAATACCGTTGACGAGTATTATCCTTCGTGCGTATCTACAGGCATAAGCAATGAAGTTTCCACTTCTGAAATAAAGAAGATTGAATACTTCACACTTGGCGGAGCCAAGTTAAATGCACCAGCTAAAGGCATAAATATCAGAAAGATAACCTACGAAAACGGAAAGACAAAGACTGATAAAGTTATAAAATAAGATTCGTTTTATTAGACCTTTATGAAAAGAGTGAGGACATTAATGTTGCTCACTCTTTTTTGATAAAGAATATTAACCACATTTTAACATAAAAAGAATTGTCCAATACAAATAAAATCTCTATTTTTGTAAAACATATAACAACATTAATAATTAAAAAAATTATGATTATGAAGAAAATTTTACGCTTATCTTTAGTTGCAATACTGTCCCTTATATGCGGAACAGGATTTGCACAAACTACATTCGACTTTACCGCATTATATGGCAACGCAACAATTAGCGACATAACAGAAATGCCACAGACTGTAGATGGTATAACTGTTTCATTTGCCAAAGGCAACTCTCAAAATCCTCCTGCATACAATAAAGCCGGAGAAGTACGTCTTTACGGAGGAAAAAGCAATGAAGTTCTTGACGGATGTACAATGACATTCACATCTACAACAGGCAACATGACAAGCATCACTCTTGAGCATGGCCAAATTGACAAATGGGGTGTCCTCACAGCCAATGTCGGCACTATAACTGAAGACGCTGACAAAAACATTACATGGACCGGAGATGCTGCCGAAGTTACATTCACAGCTTCACGTGACGCCAACAACTCAAGTGTATCAACTCAGAACCGCTACAAGAATGCCGTAGTAACACTTGCAGGTGGAGTTGCAAAGAAGAACGCAGAACTTAAGTTCAGCGAAGATGAGGTTTCTGTTGAACAGGGAACAGAGTTTACTGCTCCTACATTTACTAAAGCTACAACAGCAGCCGTTACATTTGCATCTGACAATGAAGGCGTTGCTTCTGTAAACAGCGAGGGAACTATCACATTAGGTGGCGAATTAGGAACAGCTGTTATCACAGCCACTTCTGAGGAAAACGATGAATACTATGCAGGCAAGGCTACTTGCACAATCGAAGTGTTCAAATATAACACTTACAAGAAAGTTGCTGCCATAACAAGCGGTAAAGAATATCTTATCGTTGCTCAGCGTGACAATAAGACATACTATGCATATCCGCTTTCTGAAAATTACACATACGGCTACTTAAATTCAGGCTCTATTGATGAACTTACTGACGTTATCAAAATAAAGAGCACATACGATGACAGCTTCGTATTTACAGAGAATGGTTCAGGCTACACAATACAGGACTGCTACGACAGATACATGTATCAGAGCGGAACATACAACTCATTCAATGTAGGTTCTGAACCTAGCGTTTGGACTGTAGAGGCTCAGACTGACGGTACATTCAAGATTGCCAACAACGGATATTTCATCCAGTGGGGTGACGGTACTTATACAACATTCGGTGTATATACAGAAAAGAAGGAAAATACAGTATTGCCTTTCCTCTATCAGCTTGACGAAACAGGCACAAGCATCAGCGGCACAACAGTTGAGAAGTTTGACGCAAATGCTCCTGTTTACAACCTCGCAGGTCAGCGCGTAAGCAAGAACACAAAGGGCATTCTGATTCAGAACGGCAAGAAATTCGTTAACAAATAATCTTAAACAACAGATTATACATCATAAGGGATGCAGCTGTCATGGCTGCATCCCTTTTACTTTAATATATTCAACCGGAATGAAACAGACTGAGAAGTCTATATGAATGACGGCTTGTTACGACACATAAAGCAAAGTTTTCTAAAATCCGAACCTTTAACGTGCGCAGAAAGGCCATCGCGAAAATAAAAGACATCCCCTGCCTTAAAATCCTCCATTTTCAGCATATAAGATAAAGCATTGGTTATCAGTACTTTATAGCATTCAGGTATTAATTCACACTGTATAATAAAAGCAAAAGCATACCTTTCAGCGTGTAAAAGGTATGCTTTTATAACATAAAATGACATGTTTTGCAGTGTCAAAAGGCTTGTTTTATAGTCAAAAGTCAATGGTTTTCATTTCAAAACTCACCTTTCAGGCTGCTAAAAGCCATAGATTTTGAATGTTTTTAGGCCAATGACAGCCATCTGAATCGCTATTTCACGATTTTAAAATGTCATGACTTTTTACTCGAGAAAATGTCGTGTTGCCAAACGAGTTTTCTGTTTTATCACTTCACATCCACGCTTATACGCTTCAGATCCTTGTCAGCGCTCGATGTTCCGACCATGATGTCATACCTGCCCGGCACCACTCTCATGGCATTACTCTGAGCATCCCAGCCCTCAAAAGCTTCACGCGGAAAATCTATTTCTACGGTCTTCGTCTCGCCTGCCTTCAGCTCAACACGCGCAAATCCGCGCAATGTTTTCAGCGGTCCTTCTGCATCTGCCGTGTTGCGCATATATGCCTGCACGATTTCTACTCCGTCACGACGGCCGGTGTTGCCAACCTTCACCTTTATCTTGCCGGTTGAGGCGTCATAAGACGGCTCGCCTACAACAAATGTCGTATAGCTTAAGCCGTATCCAAAGGGGAACAGCGGTTCGCCCTTGAAATAGCGGTAGGTGCGGTTTGACATATTGTAATCGTCAAACGGAGGCAGCTGACTGTCGTTTTTATAGAATGTAACAGGAAGCTTGCCGCCGGGATTGTAATCGCCAAACAGAACATCTGCCACCGCCGTACCGCCCTGCTCACCGGGATACCATGCCTGCAGAATTGCATCACATGTCTCGAGTTCTGGTGTAAGCGCAACCGCACTGCCGCTGCAATTGACCAGCACAACCTTCTTGCCTGCATCATGAAGAGCCTTAATAAGTTCGCGCTGAACTAAGGGAAGTTCAATGCTGGTACGGTCGCCATTGTCAAATCCCGGCTCCGTAACCTTAGCCTCCTCACGCTCCAGATTGGGCGATATACCGCCAACGAACACAACAGTGGATGCATCACCAACAGACTTGAGCACACCGGGAACTGTGAGTGTCTGCATTCTTGATACGTCAAAATTCAGCGAAGCACCGTTGCCAAACTGGATATAGTCGAGCTGCACAGAATAGTTGGCGCCGGCCTTAACCTTAATACGGCGTTCATTAAGCCTCACCTCGTTCTTATTATTTCTGTTTACCAAAGTGTCTCCGTTGACAATAAGGCGTATGCGTCCGTCATTCAGATATCTCACACACAGAGTCTCAGTCTTATCAGCCGTAAAGTTTCCGTTAAACCTGACAGAAAAATCTTTCAGCTCCACTCCCGGAGCAAATACGGTGTTGCCTCCGGTATCAAACTGAGGATGGCTAGAATAATTGCCCTCATAAACAGGCTGTCCGGCCATATCGGTGTTATTCCAGAACTTTGCTGTCATTCCGGCCTTGCCGTCAAGTCCTGTCATGCGTCCAAAAATGCTCTCACTCTCGGTCATTGACGTTATGTCGCATCCCTTGACATATCTTACGCCAGAGCCAAGCTTGTTGCGCATTCCCTCAAGCACCGTGATGGTGTGTGTAGGCTGACCGTAATATATGCCCCACATCATTGTCGAGTCGGCAGCATTAGGCCCCATAACTACAATATCAGAAGCGTCCTTTGCCAACGGCAGAGTGTTGTTCTTGTTATGCAGCAGCACCATCTGCTCGCGTGCCATGTCGAGTGCCAGCTTCTTGTGGGCCTTGCTTGCTATAACACTTTCAGGAATGCGGGTCCACTCAACAAGTGAGTCAGGGTCAAAGTCGCCCAGTTCAAAACGCGCCTCAAGCAGCCGTTCTACACTTGTATTTATCTGTTGCTCCGTTATGGCTCCGGCCTTTACGGCATCAGGCAGAGCCTTATAGCTGTTTCCGCATTCGAGGTCGGTGCCGCTTATAACGGCTTTTGCTGAGGCAGAAGCAGCATCGGGTGAAACTTCGTGGCAGCCAGGAGTCCAAAAATCACTGATGGCGCCGCAGTCGCTCACCACAAGCCCCTTGAATCCCCATTCGTCACGAAGAATCTGCCTAAGCAGCCTGTTGCTGCCACAGCACGGCTCTCCCTCAAAACGCTGATATGCACACATAACTTCCTTTACGCCTCCCTTCTGCACAAGCGCCTTGAAGGCCGGCAAATAAGTCTCCCACAAATCACGTGGCGACAGGTTTTCGATGTCAAAATGATGGCGCGTCTTCTCAGGACCGCTATGCACGGCAAAATGCTTTGCGCAGGCATAAAGCTTCATATACTTATGTCCGGCCGGTCCCTGCAGGCCACGCACCACGGCAAGTCCCATGCGCGCGTTCATATACGGGTCCTCACCATAAGTTTCCTGCCCGCGTCCCCATCTCGGATCACGGAAAATGTTTACGTTTGGAGTCCAGAACGAAAGGCCCTGATAACGGCCCACGCTGCCCTTCTTTCTCTGTGCCGTATTCTTTGCACGTGCCTCATCGCTCACCGCCGTATATATACGCTCGAGCAACACATCGTCGAAAGACGCAGCCATTCCGATACATGAGGGGAACACCGTGCAATAGCCGTTGCGTCCGACGCCATGAAGGGCTTCGCTCCACCATGCAAAGCCGGGTATGCCTAATCGGGGGATTGCCTCTGACTGATCGAGCATCAGCTTGGCTTTCTCCTCAAGCGTCAACCTTGAACATAAATCAGCAGCACGTTCCTTTGCGGAAAGATTAGGATTCTGGTAAGGAAGAGTCTGAGCACCAGAAACAACAGAACAAAAGACAGCCGCTACAACAAATAGATTTCGCTTTTTCATCGTTTTCTTGGTATTATAGATTTTAAACAGTTTACAAGAACTCAAAAAGACTTTAAATAAAGTCACGATTTATCACATATGCAAAGATACTTAAAACCAAAGAAAAGTAAAAATATCACAAAATGTTTTTTATATGGTTCATCTGTTTATATACAAAACAAAATGTAAATGAACCAAAACAGGGAACAAAGCCTAATAAACAGACTTCAGGTCAGTCATCAAAATCAAGCCAAAATGGTGCTTTATATTGAACGGATTATTGTCTGCTAATCCAAAATCAGTCTTAATAATTCAGACAAAAAAGAAAATAAGAACTTCCTACAAACGCTTTTTAAAACAAAAAGGCAGAAGTCATTGTGATAATGACTTCTGCCTTAATAATTATTTTATCTGCTGTTTAAACGTTCTATTTAACAACAAACTTCTTGCCGTTACGGATATATATTCCGGGCTGCAATGAACCTTTCATTTCTACACCCTGCAGATTATATATCTTTCCTGCATTCTTTTCATCAGTATTGATTTCAGAGATGCCGGTTGGAGTTGTTGTTGTGAGAGAAAGTTTCCATACACACTGCTTGCCGGCTGCCTTAAACGTAAGTGTGCCTTCGGCAGGTGAAACAAGTTCTATATCATAAGACTTATACACCGGAGTTGTGCCTATTTTTGCCGGGAACACATAGTCAGTCTCTGAATATTCCATGCCGTTAAGCTCTGCGAGATAGCTGTCGCCGTCAGCATAGTTGTCGTATCCATAGATGCCTACTTTTGTAACCTTCTTGCCTGAAGGAATGTTCACTGTAAACTGCACTCCGCTTGAATACTTGACACAGCCCTGCTCGCCTTTCGAATAGCCTTTACCGCCATCATTAGAAATGCTGAAACCGTTGTTGAAAATCCATAAAGCAGAATTTCCAGAATCAGAATTAAGATATGTATCTGATGAAAGTTCATAAACAACAGTATCACCATCTGACGGGTCGTTGTCATCATCATAAATCTGATTGCCGCTAAGAAGCGTTCCGCCTTCATTGCCAGCCTCCATTATCTCGGCAACAATACTGTTCATGTATCTCTCAAGATTTGAATATCCGTCAGCTCCTATGGTCTTTCCGTCACTGGCATTATTCTTGTCAAGTCCGTTTGCGTCTTCCCATGCATCAGGCATACCGTCGCCATCGGTATCTAACGGAGCTGCCTCCGATTTCAGTTCAGGCCATGCGCTCCAATCATCTCCTGCATCAGGGAAAGCCTGCTTCAAGTCGTCCTGGCTGTCAATAATGCCCGGCAACTTGCTTGTTGCACTTGATGTACCTGTGCATGACGCACCGCCATTACGCGTATCGTTTACAACTAGTTCGTCAACCCAGTCTCTGTGCAGTGACGCACCTGCATAGGCAAGCACCCTGTCATAAGCCATCTCAGCCGAATGTGTTGTTACGGCCTCAAACGTCAATGGTTCTGACATGCGCATCGTGTCGCGGGTCTCCTGTGTGAACGTATTGTCATTGCCACTGTTGCTTATCTGATTGTAAATACCGTATGTCCAGTTGTCATTAGTAACATCAGAATATTTTGGATTTACATTTCCGTCTACATAAAAGTCGCCCCAGACGTGCCACATTACATCCCATTCATTAGGTTTGTCTGTATCGTGATCTGTGTATTCAGAAGTACGGATGCCGATTCCTGCTATCCTCTTCTGCATATCAGTCTTCCTTGTATTTGTAGCAGGTCCTGGCTTATAATAATTGTTCACAATGTTAACATTCATGCCTTCACCGCCGTAACATCCATTTCCGGCCCAGTTGTATATAACATTGTTGCGCATATCCATACGCTCGTCTGTCTGTGTATCAGGGCGCGGGCCAAGGCGTGGAGCACGTGACTCATGGTGAGCAAGAAGATTGTGGTGATAAGTTGCGCCAGAACCACCCCAGTTACCGCCATATCCATGAGCACCCTTTGAATGGCCTGACTCACGAAGACTCTGCGCAGCAATACACCACTGAACTGTTGTGTTCTCGCTTCCGTATACAGACAAGCACTCATCTATGCTCCAGCTTACAGAACAATGGTCGACAATTATATTCTTGTTGTCAGTACCTCCAAGACCATCGCCTTCATGGTCATCTACATATTTGTTTCCAAGTCGGAAACGCAAAAAACGCATAATAACATTATCCGTAGCTATTACAAAGGGATGATCAGCAATGCATATACCGTCACCAGGAGCTGTCTGTCCGGCAATCGTCACGTTACCGTTACGCAGTTTGAGTTCACTCTTCAAATGTATTGTGCCAGACACATCAAAAACGATGGTCCTAATTCCACTACGTTCGCACGCCCAACGAAATGATCCTGTACCGCTGTCATTCAGATTGGTTACATGGTATACAGCACCACCTCGTCCACCTGTGGTATAACGTCCAAAACCTTCAGCACCTGGAAAGGCTATCGGCTTATCCTGCGAGTATGCTGTCTGAAAAGAAGACAAGCACAACAATAATGATAATACCTTAAAAATAAAACTTGTTTTATACATAAAATGTAAACAACGAAAAATAGTTTCTTTATTATTAAAAGATAGAATTTACTATATCTAATCGGAATTACGCACACGTTAATATGGCATATTATACTTTACGAATAACAAGACAAAAATAATCAGTCACTTAACTTCAAAAATCCTCCAAACTGATCGAAGTCCACTTCCAGTCCATTCTCCAAAGTGAGCTCGTAACCTTTACGGTCACGTTCTATCTTGATAATCTTA
>ENA-OPRS01001086-OPRS01001086.1-human-gut-metagenome-genome-assembly--contig:-NODE-1086-length-13071-cov-3.099032_pt1 | contig 13071 bp, 9 predicted proteins | sample MGYA00241795_ERZ501881 | MGnify/ENA primary metagenome ERZ501881 (study PRJEB25962, sample SAMEA2042440) | human gut metagenome | biome: human gut; feature: human-associated habitat; material: faeces... | reverse complement strand
CTCCCCGGAAAGCAGTGCCGTTATTGAGGAACACCTGAAAGACTGCGAAAACTGCCAGGAGGCATTTCACAAGCTGGAAGACTCCCCCTGGCCTCAGGTTGAAAAGGAAAAGGAGGAACATAAGTCCCAGGGGTTAAAAAAGGTAAAACGCACCCTTCGCCGGAGATGGGTAAAGGTTGCGGCGGCGGCCATATCCCTTACCTTGCTTGTTTCTTTCGCCCTGGGAATGTTTCTGATCAATTACACCATCATCCCCTCTCCGGAAAAAACGGTAAAAGAGGTATCGGTGGAAGATGGAAAATTGCTGCTGAAATTGGAAAGTCCCTTTTCCACATCCTCTGTCAGCTGCTTCATTCCCACCGCATCGGGAGGATGGAACGAGGAAACCGGCGAGCTTTTGGGAGAACCTATCCTGATTTTCTACTGTTCCTACACACCCATCAACCTGATTGACGGATGGATGCACGGATATGCAAAAACCACTTCTTGGGATCTCAGTTACCCCCTTACGGAAAAAGCCTGGTATGACCTGTATGGGGAAGAGCAAAAAGAGTTTCTGGAGGAAGTGAAACAATCCGATGTTTGGGAGGATTCCCTGATAGATTCCTTTTCTCCCTCCCACGAGCTTCCCTGGGGGGAGATTCAAGAGGTATACTACTATACCTCTCTGGACGCCCCCAGCTCAGAGGAAGAACTGGCCCAGTACGGCACCCTTCTCTGGACCGCCCAGGATGGGGTAGTCTATCCGTAACAACTGCACTCGCAAAAACTCCCCCGGGCCGGTTGGCTCGAGGGAGTTCCATTTTGGGGTTAACCCATTTTATAGATTTTCACTTCATAGCCCTTCAGTTCCACAGTACCGTTCAGACTGGTTTTCTCTCCGGTCAACAGTTCGGTGGTAGGACCGTGATAGGCGCACTCCATCTGGCAGGGGTTCTCTTCGGCATTGACAGCCAGGATCATGGTCTCTTCCGGGCACTGGCGCACCATAATCCACTGTTTGTTCCGCAAAGTCAGATTCTTGTAGTCCCCATAATCCAGAGCGCGGCTCTCGGATTTGATCTTAGCAAGCTTGCCCAGGAATTCTGTCAGCTCATTTTCCTGGGGCTTTTCAAAACAGGGGCGCAGCGCGGGATCTCCCTGGTGCTTCTCTCCCAGGGCACCCCATTCGCTGCCGTAATAGATGCAGGGAATGCCGGGCATACAAAACAAAACCGCATACAGGCCGAAAATTTGCTTTTTATCCTGGAGAATGCTGGCAATTCTGGTCACATCATGGTTGTCCGCAAAGGAAAACAGGTGCATTCCCTTATAGAGGGTCCACTGTTCCGGTCCAAACTGACGGGCCAGAGAATGGGCGATTTCAAACATGTTCAGGGAATTGAAGGCAGAGTACAGGCCCTTGTAGCACTCGTAATTGGTGGCGCTGTCCAGCATTTCCGGGTTCACAATGCGCTTGTAATCCCCATGGATCATCTCTCCCACCAGGAAAAAGCCTTCGTCCCGCTCCCGGGTGTAGGCATGAAGCCGGCGCATGAAATTTTCGTCCAGCAGGTAGGCTACATCCAGCCGCAGGCCGTCAATGGAAAATTCCTCCATCCACTGGCCCACGCAATCCAGCAGGTGATCCACCACCGCGGGGTTTTGCAGGTTCAGCTTCACTAGCTCGTAGTGACCTTCCCAGCCTTCATACCAGAATCCGTCATTGTAGCCGCTGTTGCCCCCGAAATTGATGTGGAACCAATCTTTATAGGGAGAGGCTTCCCGGTTCTGCTTCACATCCTGGAAGGCCCAGAAACCCCGGCCCACATGGTTGAAAACTCCATCCAGCACCACTCGGATTCCCGCTTCGTGAAGGGCATCGCAAACTTCCTTGAAATCCTCGTTGGTGCCCAGACGGCAGTCGATTTTCCGGTAATCCCGAGTGTCGTACCCATGGGTGTCCGATTCGAACACCGGGGAGAAGTAGATGGCCCCAATGCCCAGTTTCTGCAGGTGGGGAATCCACTCTTTCACTTTGGAAATGCGGTTCACAGTCACTCCGTCATTTTCAAAGGGCGCCCCGCAGAATCCCATGGGATAGATCTGGTAGAACACCGACCGATTTGCCCAGTCCTTCTGGGCCTTACCCTGTAACATACAGCTTCCTCCTTTTTTCCTATCACTTTGGCATTGCTGTGCTTTCCGGAAAAGAGTCTCGGGTATCAAGGCCCCCGGCAGTTCTCCGGATAAACTCACCCCCCAAAGACAGGGGAGTACTTACTGGATTTGGTAGGTATCCCGTCCCTGACAGGTAATCACCGTCTCATAAAAGGCCTTCATGGCCCGCACCATGTACTCCAGATCCTCGGCGCCTGCCGTTTCATAGGGAGAGTGCATGGAAAGCTGCGGCAATCCGATGTCCACGGTGGGAAGCGCCACATGGGATCCGGACAGATTTCCCAGAGTTCCGCCTCCGGGAATCTTGGAGTTGTTGTAATATACCTGGACCGGCACCCCCGCTTTCTGGCAGATCCGCTGGAAAATTCCTGCGGTCAGGGCGTCGGTGGCATACCGGGGACTGTGCTTGACCACCACGCCGCCGTTTAAATAACAACGGTTGGTCAAGTCAGATTTTTCGGGGCTGTCGGGATGCACCGCGTGGGCATTGTCTGCGGACAGCAGGAATCCGCCGGCAATGGCCTGCATCATTCCCTGCCGGTCCTTCCCCGTTCCCAGACAGATCCGCTCCAGCACATCTCCCAGGAACGTGGAATCCGCCCCCTGACGGGTCAGGCTGCCGATTTCCTCGTTGTCAAAGAGGGCGCACACGGTGACATTTTCCCCATTTTCTCCCGCCAGGAAGGCGGTCACCGCAGAAAAGGCGCACTCCAAGTCGTCCAGTCTGGGGGCTGCCAGGAACTCCTTCTTGGCCCCGAACACGGTGCCACGGGCCCGATGATACAGGTACAGATCCCAGGAGAGCACATTCTCCGGAGAAACGCCCGCCTCCTGAGCTACCAGTTCTCGGAGACAGATTCCCTCCCCGCCCAGCAGGGGCAGGGTGTCCTTTTGAGGATCCAGCTTTTGGCCTTCATTGACTCCCCGGTTCATGTGGATGGCCACGCCAGGGATCATCAGCAGGTCTCGGGGAATATCTACAAGCATCCCTTTGACCCCTTCCTCTGTGGCCACTGCCAGCCGTCCTGCCACAGACAGGGGCCGGTCGATCCAGTGGGTCAGGGTGGTGCCTCCGTACACCTCTGTGTTCAGCTTGGTGTAGTGCCCATCCACGGACAGCTCCGGACTTTCCTTTACCTTAAAACAAGGGGAATCCAGGTGAGGAGCTACCACGGAAAATGCGTGGAAATCCCGTTTGGGAATTCGGAACGCCACCAGGGAACTCATTCCCCGAGTGGTATAATAGCCTTTCCCCGCTTCCAGTTCCCAGGGTTCCGTTTCCAACAATTCCCGGAATCCGGCCTGCTCCAACATGGTTCGGGCCGTGGCCACTCCATGACTGGCAGTAGGGGAATGTTCAATGAAATCAAACAAGGATTGGATCATAGTTGACTTGCCTCCTGTGTCCAAAATGGTTCTCTCGCCGGGCCAGTTCCCGGCACAACTCCACAATTTCCTGGGAGGTCCCGGCTTACAGATACCGTTCCACGAGACGGTTCAGGGCTTCCCGGGCTTTCAAGAGGGTCTCCGCCTCTTGGGGATACCGGGCAAAGGTCATTTCCCCGTATCCGGGCAGCACCTGTTCCCCGGGATCTTTGCCCGTTAGGGACTGGGCAAGCTCCAGGGCACGGAGATCCTGAAGGCCCTGATGAAACACCTTCTGCCGCAGGGACTGGATGGGCCCCGACTTGCCCGGATACACCGAGAAGGGATCTCCTCCGGGAAAAGCGCCTCCCCCGTCGGTAACCTGCCAGGGATCCAGTTTCCGCCGGGAGTTCTGACTGTACCAGAAATTGTACCCCCAATGGAGAAATCCCGACAGCCGGAACTTATACAGCTGCCAGCCCAGAATTCTGTTCCGGGCAGAGGGCATGGCCAAAAACCGGTTTCCCACCTCCACGTTCTGACCGCAGCAGGTATAGGTCCAGAGTCCCGGCACCTGCCGTTCCAAAAAGGGACCGATGTGGTTGGAAGCCGCCACCGGATGGTCCACCAAGCCGCTGTCATAATAGGCCGGGTCGGACAAAGCATCGTACAAGGGGAAATCTCCCAAATAAGGCTTTACCATCTCCTTGGCGCGCCGGTAGGAATCCAGGTGCTCCTTGCCCGGCTCGTCGGAGATATGAAATACCACTTTTCCTTCCAGGCCCTGTTTTCCCAGGAAGTTTACAAGCTCCGGCAAAAACTGTGCCAGGAAGTTCCGGTAAGCCGGAGAGGAGGCGGGGGTATCCCATCCGAACAGTCTGTGCCGGATCCCCTGCTCCGTGCCGTAAATGTTGGGGGCAAATTCCGCTCCCCACTGGGAAAACAGGTGGGCCATTTCAAACCGCTCTACCCCGCACCGCCGGGCCACGGCGATAAACTGTCCCAACCGGTCAAAGCCAAACCGGTACCGGTCCCCTTCCCGCTCTACGTCCACCAACTGGACGCAGGGGCGTTCCATTCCCGGCTCCGTATCCAGAGGCGGAGTAAAAATAGGTGTCAGCACCAGATTGACCCCTTCCTCTGCCGCCACCCGGAGATACTGCTCCCACAGCTTCCAGTGGGCGGGAGAGTAAATCTCCACCCCGTAAGCGTCTGCCAGGCAATCCCCGTGCATCCACTGGGTATACAGCAGCTTCTGCACCGGAAGATCTGCGCCGATCACCTGAAGGGTATGGGTGCATTCCCCCCAGTCCTCCCCTTGGGTAAACTGCAAATGCACCGGATATGTCCCGGCAGGATAGCCCTTGGGGACCTTCACATTCACCCACAGCACCCGGGGCAGAAAGGAACTCACCTCCACCACATTTCCCTCCAGGGGAACCAGGGGATCGGGAAACAACCCCGGGGCGGTCCTCAGATAGTTTTCATCCCGGGCAGCAGGATAGGCTGGCAGGGCGCAGGGCACCTGTTCCACCTGATACAGCTCCACCAGACTCCCTAGAGGAGAGTCCACCTGCACCTGTACCGGAGCCGTGCCCCAGCCTTCCAGGCCCAGCACCACCTGCCAGGAAACCTCTTCCCCGCCCAGGCAGCTTGTATGCCGGCAATCCGGGGCCAGGTTTTCCCGGTCCAAAAAGATTTTTTCCAGGGCCGAACGCTGCTCCACATGAATTCTCATGACGTTTCGTCCTTTCCTTCCAGAAAGTCGGGAATGTACTGTTTTCCCTTGGCGGACCGGGACTGGACAAACCCGTCCAGCTCCAGGCGGAACAACTCATCTTCCACCTTGTCCAGTTCCCGCCGGGTAATAGGCCGCTGCAGCTCCGGGAACTCATCCAGGTTCCCACAGGGGGTGTATTGTGCCATGAGGCTTACGGGAATCCCGGGGAACTCTTCCCGGATGCGTCCCAGAGCCGCCATGGAATTTTTTGTGTGGCCCGGCAGGATCAGGTGGCGGATCAGCACACCCCGCTTCATGAGGCCGTCTTCCCCGTACACAGGAGCGCCTACCTGCCGCACCATTTCCCGGATAGCCGCCCGGGCCACTTCCGGATAATCCTTTGCTCGGGACAGCTGCTGGGCCAGCAGGGGATCCTCGTACTTGTAGTCGGGCAGATAGATGTCCACCAGCCCTTCCAAAGTCCGCAGGGTCTCGGGCCGCTCATAGCCGGAGGTGTTGTACACCACCGGCACCGGAAGCCGCTTGATCAGCAGAGCTTTCCGGATCTGGGGCACAAAGTGGGTGGGGGTCACCAAGTTGATGTTGTGGACCCCCTGTTCCACCAGAGAAAAGAAAATGGCGCTCAATTCCTCGGGCGTCACTTCTCTTCCCAGATTATCCCCGTGGCTGATTTCCCCATTCTGACAGAAAACGCAGCCCAGAGGACAGCCGGTAAAAAACACCGCCCCCGAACCGCGGGTCCCACTGATGGGGGGCTCCTCCCAAAAATGGGGGGCAGCCCGGGCTATGCGCAGGGTTTCTCCTCTGCGGCACACACCTTTTCCTTCTGTCCCCCGGGGAACTCCGCAGTTTCGGGGACAGAGGCGGCAGGCGGGGATCACGGCTTCAGCGCCAGCATGGCGCAATTGCTGCCCCGCTGGCCCCTGGTCTTCCGGTGGGAAAACACCAGGTCGCTTTCGCACATGGTGCAAACCCCGCCGATGACAATGTTTTCTTCCGGCACGCCGGCTCCCAAGAGGAATTGCCGGTTGCACTCCCAAAGATCCACATGGTACTTATCCCGCTGGGGACCTTCCACAAAATGCTGGGCACCGGGCAATTTTAAAAACTCCGCTGCCACAGGCTCATCCACTTCAAAGCACTCCTTGCCGATGGAGGGACCCACAGCCACCTGCAGCTTGAGAGGGTCCGTGCCAAATTCCAGGGCCATCCGCTCCACCATGGCCTTGGCCATGCCTGCGGCGGTTCCCCGCCAGCCCGCGTGGGCCAAACCGATGGCCTTATGTTCCCCGTCCACAAAATAGAGAGGGACACAGTCGGCGCAGTAGATGACAAGGGTCACCTTGGGATCATCGGTGCACAGGCCGTCAATGGACTCCATATCCTTTTCACGCCAGATGCCGATTCCCCGCTGGGCCTCTCCCACCCGACGAATATGGATGTGGTGGTCCTGGGCGCCGGCCACCAGAGATTCGCTGTCAAATCCTGCGGCTGCGCAGAAAAGCCGGTAATTTTCCGCCACCTTCTCCGGCTCGTCTCCCCGGCCGAATCCCAGGTTCATGGCGGCAAATTCCCCGCTGCTCACTCCGCCGATACGGGTGGTAAAGGCGTGGTTCACTGTGGAAAGCCCCTTCCAGGATGGAAAACGGAGCACCCCCACCCCCTGGGACAATTCCAGTTCCATATTTCCCACGGGGCCCGGCTGGGCCTGACGGGGCTTTTCGATATCCGGCAAGGGAAAGGTTTTCTTGTTCACGGTAAGTCCCTCATATTTCTGTTTGATGGTCAGCCTTCCCGCAAACAGATGGCCGCAACTGGTACAGCGGAAATCTGCCCGGAAGCTTTTATTTTTCACGTTCCAACGGGTCAGCCTCTGGCTTTCCGCCCCGCACTTGGGACAGGGAAACCCAAGGTGGCTCTTTTCCACCAGGGGGCTGCGCAGGTCGCAGATATAGGTGGTCTTAAAAGTGATCCTCCGGTAAAATTCCCGATCGCACAGGTCAATGTAAGGTTCCATTCCCCGGGGATCGTACACCTTCCGCAGCACCTCCAAGGTCATTCGGCTGTCGTCTAAGGCCCGGTGGTGGTCCATTCCCGAAAGGTCCAGGCCCAGCAGCTCCGCCGCCCGGGACAGCCCCACCTGCTCCCGCCGCCCCAGGCCCATCCGGTCCTGGGTGTACAGCTGCAGGTCGCAGTACCGGGTCAGGAAGGGCACATGCTCATCTCCGCTGAAATACCGGCAATTTTCGATGAGCGTCAAAATATCCGAGGTGCCCCAGGTCATGACCAGGCAATCCCCCGCCCACCGCTTGAACCGGCTCACTGCCTGCATAAAAGTCAGGCCGTCGGTGAGATTTTCATCGGTGATGCTGGTCAGGTGGGAGATGGTAGAGCTGATGTGCTTTGCCACCTGAGGTTTCACAAAGCAGGAAAAAGTCTCTTTCTCCTCCAGATGGGGACCACATTTGATCGCCCCAAATTCGATGATCTCGTTGATATATCCCTTGAGCCGCCGGCTGTAGGTGCCGTTCCACTCAAGGTCCAATATGACGATGTCCAACCGGCCGCCTCCTTTGTATGGTTTATTTTTTCTTGCTTGCCTGCTTCATCCGCAGTTCCTTGGAAAGGATGGCCTTGCGCATGCGGATGCTCTTGGGCGTGACCTCCACCAACTCGTCGTCGGCGATAAACTCCAAGCACTGCTCCAGGCTGAGCACCGAATGGGGCGTCAGCTTCAGGGCCTCATCGGAGCCGGAAGCACGGGTGTTGGTGGCATGCTTTTTCTTGCACACATTCACCACGATGTCCTCGTTCTTGGGGTTGGCCCCCACAATCATACCCTCGTATACTTCCACGCCGGGCCCGATAAACATCCGGCCGCGATCCTGGGCGTAGAACAGACCGTAAGCGGTGGATTCCCCAGTCTCATGGGCAATGATGGAACCCTGCACCCGCTGCTGGATCTCCCCCTTGTAGGGCTCGTAGGAGTCAAACACATGGTTCATGATGCCGTTGCCGTTGGTGTCGGTGAGGAACTCGGAACGGTAGCCCATCAGACCCCGGGCGGGAATCTTGAACTCCAGGTGGGTGGTGCCGGATTCCCGGGACCCCATGTTCAGCAGCTCTGCCTTCCGGGAACCGATCTTTTCCATGACGGCGCCCACATAGTTGTCGGGCACCTCGATCATCAAAAGTTCCATGGGCTCCAAACGCTTGCCGTCCTTTTCCTTGTAAATCACCGAGGGACGGGACACCTGGAATTCGTAGCCCTGACGGCGCATCTGCTCAATGAGGATGGACAGATGCAGCTCGCCGCGGCCGGATACCTTGTAGGTATCTGCGGAATCGGTTTCCTCCACCCGCATGGCCACGTTGGTCTCCACTTCTTTAAAGAGCCGGTCCCGCAGATTCCGGGAGGTGACATACTTGCCTTCCCGTCCGGCAAAGGGGGAATTGTTGACCATGAAAAGCATGGACACCGTGGGCTCATCGATTTTCACAAAGGGCAGAGGCTCCACGCAGTCCGTGGCGCAGGCGGTCTGGCCGATGTTCAGATCTGCAATACCGGATACTGCGATAATATCTCCCAGCTGGGCAGACTGGGCTTCCACCCGCTTGAGCCCTTCAAACTGATACAGCTTGGTGATCCGGGCGCTCTTGTGGTGTTCTTCCCCGCCGCCGCAGATGGTGACCGACTGGCCTACATGGATGGAGCCCCGCTCCACCCGGCCGATACCAATGCGGCCCACATACTCGTCATAGTCGATGTTGGAGAAAAGCACCTGGGTGGGGCCTTCCAAATCCCCCTGGGGTGCGGGAACTTCCTTGAGAATCATCTCGAAGAGGGGCTCCATATCCGTGCCGGGCACGTTGGGATCCAAAGTGGCATAGCCGTCCTTGGCGGAAGCGTACACCACCGGAAAATCCAACTGGTCGTCATTGGCGCCCAGTTCGATAAACAAATCCAGCACCTCGTCCACCACTTCCGCGGGACGAGCGCCGGGACGGTCAATCTTATTCAAAACCACCACGGGCTTTTTTCCCAGGGCCAAAGCCTTCTTCAGCACAAACCGGGTCTGAGGCATACAGCCTTCAAAGGCGTCCACCAGCAGGAGCACGCCGTCCACCATCATCAGCACACGCTCCACTTCGCCGCCGAAGTCCGCATGTCCGGGAGTGTCCACAATGTTGATCTTGGTGTCTTTATACATCACGGCCGTATTCTTGGAGAGGATGGTGATGCCCCGTTCCCGCTCCAGATCGCCGGAATCCATCACGCGCTCTGCCACGGCCTCGTTTTGACGGAACACACCGCTTTGCCGCAGCATCTGATCCACCAGCGTAGTCTTTCCGTGATCCACGTGGGCGATGATCGCCACGTTGCGCAAATTCTCTCTAGTACCCATTTCGTCGATCTTTCCTTTCTGCATACACGCTTCCCCCGGGGGGAAGCCCGCTAATTAGCCAAAATCAGCCCTATTCCAATAACCGATTTATTATACCACCAAACCCGTCCTTTGAAAAGAAAAACTTGAGGAAATCCTCAAAAGCTGTTAAACTGGGAAAAAAGCCCGACCCTGGAGAAAATGGTCGTTTCCCCTGGGGCCGGGGAGAAAGGACCGGGATTTTACAACATGACCTCAAGCCAAACCAGCGACTTTTCCAGAGGCAGCGTGGCCGGAAATATCCTCCGGCTGGCAGTGCCCATGACCGTAGCCCAGCTGATCAACGTGCTGTACAGCGTGGTGGACCGGATGTACATCGGCCACATTCCCGATGCCGCCGCCAACGCCCTGACCGGCGTAGGGCTCACCTTCCCCATTATTTCCATTGTCACCGCCTTTGCCAACCTGTTCGGCATGGGCGGGTCTCCCCTGTTTTCCATCGAGCGGGGAAGGGGCAATGTGGAAAAAGCCCGGGAAATCATGGGCAACACCTTTACCATGCTGGTGGGAACAGGGGTGGTGCTCACCGCCGTGATTCTTCTGCTGAAACGTCCTCTGCTCTACGCCTTCGGCGCCAGCGACGTCACCTACCCTTACGCCAACGGCTATGTCACCATCTATCTGTGCGGCAGTATCTTTGTCATGATGAGTCTGGGCATGAACCCCTTTATCAACGCCCAGGGCTTCGGACGCAAGGGCATGATGACCGTCCTTCTGGGGGCGGTGACCAATATTGTTCTGGACCCCATTTTCATCTTCCTGCTGGGAATGGGAGTTCAAGGGGCCGCCCTGGCTACCGTCCTTTCCCAATTTGTTTCCGCCCTCTGGGCCATCTCCTTTCTCCGAGGTAAAAAAGCCCTGATCCCACTGGTCTGGAGCAGCCTCCGGGTCCGGTGGAAATTGGTGTGGCAAATTGTCACTCTGGGGTTTTCCAGTTTTATTATGGCCATCACCAACAGCGTGGTCCAGATTGCCTGTAACGCCACCCTGCAAACCTTTGGAGGGGATCTGTATGTAGGGGTAATGACCATCCTCAACTCTGTGCGGGAAGTGGTCTCCACCCCCATCAACGGCATGACCAGCGCCGGACAGCCGGTCATCGGCTTCAATTACGGGGCCCAAGAGTACCGCCGGGTCCGGACAGGCATCAAATTCACCAGCATCGTGTGCGTCATCTATACCACCGTGGTTTGGCTGCTTCTGTTTCTGTTTCCCCACTTTTTCATCGGCCTGTTCAGCAGCGAGGAAGCGTTGCGCACTGCCGCGGAACCTTCCATGCACATCTACTTCTTCGGTTTCTTTATGATGAGCCTGCAAATGGCCGGGCAATCGGCAGCCGTGGCTTTGGGACGTTCCAAACAGGCGGTGTTTTTCTCCCTGCTGCGGAAGGTGATTATTGTGGTCCCCTTGACTTTGATTCTGCCCCACTGCTTCTCCTTGGGCGTCAACGGCGTGTTCCTGGCAGAACCCATCTCCAACTTTGTGGGAGGGGGCGCCTGCTACATCACCATGCTCCTGACCATCTGGCGGGAAATGGTTCGCAAAGAAAAAGCCAAGCTGGCAAACAATCCTGCCGCTTGACGTTTTCTTCCATACAAAAAGGCCCCGGCTAGCTGCCGAGGCCTTTTTTGCGGTTGTTTCAAGAATCGCCGGAAGTGTCCTTCCGTCCCCATTGGGCTACGCCGGCCCCGTCCCCCTGGCCCTTGCCGGTTCCCTGGGACTGGCCCTGTCCTTGACCGGCACCATTCCCCTGGCCCATACCGGTTCCCTGGGACTGACCCTGTCCTTGACCGGAGCCGTTCCCCTGGCCCATGCCGGTCCCCTGGGACTGACCCTGTCCTTGACCGGAACCATTTCCCTGGCCCATGCCGGTTCCCTGGGACTGACCCTGTCCTTGACCGGAGCCGTTCCCCTGGCCCATACCCGAACCCTGGGACTGCCCCTGACCTTGGCCGGAGCCATTCCCTTGGCCGCTGTTACTCTCCGGGTTCAGCTGGCGCAGAAGCCGCTGAAGCTCTCCCATGGTCATGTTCTGAGCTTCTTCCACAGTGAATTGGGGATTCCATTCCAGAATCTGTTCATAGACCCGGTATTTTCCCAAGGACATTCCCACTTGATGGGCTTCTTCCCGTTCTTCCAGGGTGCCTTCCTGACACAGCACATTGCCGCAATCTGACGTTTGGTCCTCTGCCTGCTGGAGAATTCGGCTGCACTGAGACTGGTCCTTTCCAGCCACCGTCAGGGACAACACCGACTGGGGATCCTGTACCACGTCCAGCTGAAGGATTTCCTCCAGAGCTTCTTCCCAAGAGGCAAAGCGCACCTGAAGCTCTTCCAGCAAAGCCTCCCCGTCCTCGTTGTAAGCATCCGCTGTCACCACTCGGCCAAACCGGTTGATGCCCAGCTCCAGGGACGGATTCACATCCACGCTGAGATATGCGGTGGGAGTCAGGTAAACCCACCCTCCTGCCACCAGCAGGAACACCAGAAGGGCGCAGGCTGCCGTGGCCATCCGCCACACAGGTTGCCTTCTCCGGTACAATTTCCGGGAAATTCCCTGCAAAGCACGTTCTTTGACCTCCTCCGGGGCTTGCAGCGCCCCCAAGGCGTTTTTCAACCGTTCATCCATGGGAATCCCCTCCTTCCGCCAACCGTTTTTTCAAAAGACCTCGGGCCCGTTCCAGCAAACTGTATACGGTGTTCACCTTTTTTCGCAAGATCTTTCCGATCTCTGCCGCCTTGTACCCTTCGTAGTAATACAGATAGACTGCGTCTTTATATTGGGGAGGCAACGTCAGCACCGCCCGCAACAGGTCCCGATGTTCTTCCGGAACCTCCTGGGCCTGCTCCTGAAACACCTCTTCCAGTGGAACCGTGCGGCTGCGAAATACATTTCGCAACAGATCCCGGCAAGCATTGATGGCCACCCGCAAGATCCAGGCCTTTTCGTGCTCTGGGCTCTCAAAGGGCGCGGTGTGCAGGGCATACTTCAAAAATACGTTTTGAAGGATGTCCTCTGAGTCCGCTGTATTTTTCAGATGTACCATACACACCCGCCAAACCATGTCCCCATATTCGTCCATGGCCTGCCTTACCTGATCTTCACTCCGCATAAGTTCCCCTCTGCCGTTTGTTTCCTACATCCTTACACCATGTACTGGAAGCAATGGAACCGCCCCCGGTACCCTGTTCCCCAGTTGTCGCACACACCGTCGCCGTACGCGTCCACATAGTTCTGACCGCGGCCTCCTGCCGTCCAGTTGTCGCACACGCCGTCACCGTCTGCGTCCACATAGTTCTGACCACGGCCTCCTGCCGTCCAGTTGTCGCACACACCGTCGCCGTCTGCGTCCACATAGT
>ENA-OPRS01001079-OPRS01001079.1-human-gut-metagenome-genome-assembly--contig:-NODE-1079-length-13171-cov-3.428713_pt1 | contig 13171 bp, 4 predicted proteins | sample MGYA00241795_ERZ501881 | MGnify/ENA primary metagenome ERZ501881 (study PRJEB25962, sample SAMEA2042440) | human gut metagenome | biome: human gut; feature: human-associated habitat; material: faeces... | reverse complement strand
GGAACTAAAAATCCCTTGAAAAATAAGGAAAAAAGACTTGACTATATAGGGAGGGGATGCGGAGTATGAAGAATCGAAAAAAGCAGTTCCTGAAGATCGGAATTGCAGTATTGGTGATCGCGGTTGCGGGAATTGTTGCCGGGGTCGTCCGATACAGAATTGATAATCGATTCGATTTAACTGTTGGGGGGCATACAATCAGTAAAGATGAATATGTGAACTGCATGAAATCTGTAGAGTATGATACAGAGGTGCAGATTCAGCAGGACTATGATGCCGTTTATGAAGATGGCTTCTGGGAGAAAAAGTATGATGGAAAATACGGCTACGAAATTCTGACGGAAAATACAGTGGAACAGTTGAAATACATCCATGCGGTCTATGACCTTGCAGAAGAATGTGGTGATGTATCAGACAGCAGTTATGAGGCTTTGGAAAAGCGTTGGAAAGACGAAAATGCAAAGCGGAGTGAAAAGGTTGAAAATGGGGAAGTGGTCTATGGACTGAAAGAGTATACTTTTCAGATTTATCTCCAGTATGAAATGAGTACACTCAAAGAAAAATACTGCAATGATGATACCCGTGAGGGCATGGAACTGACAGAGGACGAGATACTGGAACACTACAACAGCCGTGAGTGGATCTTCGGGGACAGCGAAGAGAATGCTGATCTGGAGACAGCAAGAATTGCGGTGGAACGTGAGTTGCGTGAAAAGAAATATGATGACATCATCACGCAGCGTGAAACTGATTCTCAGGTGGACGGAAACATGGCAGATGTAAACCGGTTTACCTTGAAGAATATAAAATGATGGAAGGAGCAATATTATGAAGAAGAAATGGATGAGCGGTGCTCTGGCTCTTCTGCTTGCAGGAACTACGGTTGCATCAATGACGCCGGCAGTTGCTGTTAATGCTGAAGGACAGAACACTGCAACAGGAACAACATATTATGTTGATTCCGAAAATGGAAATGCCGATGAAAATGCAACAGGTACTTCCAAAGATGATGCATTTAAAACTCTGGCACAGGTAAATGCAGTGAATCTTGAACCGGGAGATCAGGTACTTTTTAAGAAAGGATCTGTCTTCAAAGGACAGGCACTTCATTTTACGAAGGAGGACAGCGGTAGTGCAACTGCCAAGGTTATTATCTCGACTTATGGAGATGAGAACGCAGCCAGACCACAGATCAATACAAATGGTCAGGGTCGCTGGAATCTGAACTATGGAAATCCACTGGATAACCAGAACCATAAATGGAAAGGTGAAGTATCTTCCTGTATCTTGATCGAGGATACAGAATATATTGAGATCAATGGTCTGGAACTGACGAACAACAGAAAGACAGATAAAGTACCGGAAACAGATTCAAATGGAAATGTACGTGTATACAACGATGCTTATGCAATGGACAGAACCGGTGTTGCCGGAGTTGCAAAAGATAATGGAACAGTAGATCATATCGTACTGAATGATCTTTACATTCATGATGTAACAGGTAACGTCTATAATAAGCACATGACCAATGGTGGTATCTACTTTATCATGGAGAAACCGACAAATGAGGCAACAACAGGTGTTGCAAGATACAATGATGTTCAGATTAAGAATTGCTATCTTGATACAGTAAACCGGTGGGGAATCGCAGTTGGATATACCTATCAGTGGGGAAGATTCACAAATGCTTCTCTGTCAGATGAGGTGATGTCTACATATGGAGCATCCAAGGTTGTGATCGAGAATAACTACCTGAACAATGTCGGTGGAGATGCGATTACAACAATGTACTGTGACAATCCTTTGATCCAGTATAATGTATCAGAGAATGCAGCAAAGCAGATTAATGAAACAGATTATTCACAGCAACAGCCAAGGCTTGATGCAAATGGTAATGAGACCGGTAAGCAGGGTGTCAATGCAGGACGAGTTGCAGCAGGTATCTGGCCATGGAAGTGCAAGAATGCCATTTTCCAGTATAATGAATGCTTCGCAACGCTGAATGCATCCAGCGGTAATGGTGACGGACAGCCATGGGATGCTGACTACGGTGATGGAACAAACTATCAGTACAACTACAGTCACGGTAATACGGCAAGTACGATCATGTTCTGTGGACCGGAATCCATTAATAATACATTCCGTTACAATATCAGCCAGAATGAAGATATGGGACCGCTGGATCCTGCTGGAAATACAGGAAATTGTCAGGTTTACAATAATACCTTCTATATTAAAGCGGGACTGAATACAATCTGGCATAGAAGTCATGGAAATGGTGGACCGGTTACAGCAGAAAATAATATTTTCTATTTTGCAGGAAGTACACCGGCAACAGTTTCAAACTGGAATCCGAGCAACAATAAAGTATTCGACAACAACCTGTACTACAATGTATCCAATTATCCAACTGATGCAAATGCAGTAAAGGTATCCGCAGAAACAGCAGTACTTGTTGATGCAGGTTCAGGTCCGGTTGCAGCAGCAGAGGACAAGCAGGCAAGACTGCATGAAGATCCGACAGCTACTACAGAATTTGATGGATATAAACTGGCAGCAAACTCACCGGCTATCAATGCTGGTAAAGTAATTGTTGACAGAAATGGTTATTCTATCGATCATGACTTCTTCGGACATGCAATCACAGCAGTACCGGAAATCGGAGCAGCAGAAAGTGATGCAGTTGCAGCACTTGTACTTCGTTCCAATACATACACAATATCAGGAACAAATGTAAGTGATCTTCCGAAGAATACAACAGTAGAGCAGTTCCGCAACAACATCATCGTTGATACAGGCGTTACAGTTACTGTAAAAAATGGTGATAAAGTTCTTGGCGATGCAGATATCGTGAAAGGTGGAGCAACCGTCGTTCTTTCTTATGAAGGAATGGAGGATGTAACTTATACAGTAGTTGCAAGTTCTGATAAAGAACTGAAATCTTCTTACTACATGGTAAGCGGAAAGACACTGAGTGTTCCTTATACAACAGCAAATGCTACAACAGTCAGCGAGCTGAAGAAGAACATCACAGTAGCTGATACAGCAACAGTTTCCGTACTGAACAATGGAACAGCATTAGCTGACGGAGATGCAGTAACAGCAGGAGTGACAGTACGCATCACGGCTGAAGACGGAACAACAAATGACTATACGGTAGCTCAGAAGAATACATACAACTGGACACTGGACTATGCAGGACAGCAGCAGGGAAATGTATGGTTTGCACAGCAGAAGAACGGTAATGGCGACTGGGCTGATATGACAGCTTATGATAATACTTATCCAAACTGGGTACTGAATACATACTATGGTGTTGGTGTAGATGCTCCAAATCACAGTACAGCAATGAGCGATTCCATTCATGGACTGATCTCTGCTCCACCGCAGACTTCTTATTCGACAGCAATGGTATTCAGAGCACCGAAGAGCGGTACAGTATCCTTCAATGTAAAAGATGGTGAGCCGTATCTGCGTCAGGCTGGAAACTCAGGCGGAACAGTTACATTAAGCCTTCTTGTAAATGATACAGTAAAACAGAGTGTAACACTTTCAACAAGTAATCAGAAAGCAGCAGACTGGGCAAATTTTGATGAGATTGAACTGAACAAGGGCGATGTGATCCGCGTAACAGCAAGCTGCAACAGCAATCCAAGCAGGCCGTCTGTTCATGTTACTCCGATCATCACATACGTTGACAAGGCAGTAGTTGATACAGAAGCACCGGATGCTCCGACAGCAGTAAGAACAGCAGATGTTACAGAGACAACAGCTCATGTTGCATGGGAAGCAGCTCTGGATAACGTTGCAACAACTGGATACAACGTATATGTAAACGGAGAAAAGGTAAACACAGAACTGGTAACAGCTACAGAGTATGATCTGACAGGTCTTACACCAGCTACAGATTACAGCGTAGAGATTGAAGCAGTAGATGCAGCAGGAAATGTATCTGAGAAATCAGAGGCAGCTACATTTACAACAGCAAAGGCAGTCGATACAGAAGCACCAAGCGTTCCGACAGACGTAAAAGCATCTGATGTTACAAAGACAGGTGCAACTGTTACATGGACAGCTTCTACAGATAATGAAGGAGTTGCCGGATACAATGTATATGTAAATGGAACTCAGGTAAATGATACACTGGTAGCAACAACAGAATATGTATTGACAGGTCTTACAGAAGGAACAGAATACACAGTAGAGGTAGAAGCTGTTGATACAAATAACAATGTATCCGCAAAGGCAGCAGCTACATTTACAACAAAGAAAGATGCTGTAAATCCTGATCCGACAGTAGTTGATAAGACAGAACTCAAGGCAACTACAGCAAAGGCAGATGCAGCACTTGCAGCAACAGACAAGTACACAGCAGAATCACTGAAAGCCCTGCAGGCAGTTTACGATCAGTACGCATCCGTTCTGAATGACGAAAATGCAACGCAGGCTCAGGTTGACGAAGCAAATAAAGCCATCGCAAAAGCCCTCAATGCTCTTGTAGAAAAGAAGACAGATGACGGAAAGAAAGACGACGGCAACAAGGGTGACAATAAGAAGGATGATACAAAGGTTGATAACAACAAGAACAATCCTTCTAACACATCCAAGTCTGACAATAAGACTACAACAAAGGTAGACAATACTAAGAAAGCAGCTAAGACAGGCGATACGACAAACGTAGCAGTTTGGGCATTTGCACTGGCAGCATCCGCAGCGGCAGCAGGCGTTGTAGTAAAGCGTAAAAAAGAGAACTAAAAACTTTGCAGTTTTGTAAATGTGAAATTTAGAAACAAGCGGGGGAGGTTATGAAAAATGCTGATCTCCTTCGCTTTGATAACATAATGGGAGGAAAGACATGAGAAAAAAAGCCTTATCAATGCTTATGGGCTTAGTTCTTGGAGTTACGACGATTTTCAGTTCTGTTGGAACAACAGGAGTTACGGTATATGCCGCTGAAAATGGCGTAACAGATGCGGACTGCACAGATAAAGATACTGCAGCACCAACACCGGACGATACAGTACCTGATGCAAATCAGTATAAGTATCAGAAGGATGAACTTGCAGCATTTTGTCATTTTGGTCCGAATACATTCAATGAACTGGAGTGGGGATTTGACCAGTCAACACAGAAAAAGCTTTATGAAGGAAGAACTCCAGATGAGATTTTTACGCTGGAAAGTGATTTCGACGCAGAAACATTAGTAAATACACTGAAAAATGCAGGATTTAAAAAGCTGATTGTAACAGCAAAGCATCATGATGGATTCTGTATCTGGAACAGTTCTTATACAGATTATGATATTGCAAGTACAAGTTATAAAAATGGAGAGGGAGATATCCTCGCAGAAATTTCAGCAGCGTGTACGGCAGCCAATATGGACATGGGATTATATCTTTCACCATGGGATGTAGCAGAGTCAACCTTTGGTTCAGATGGTGGGTCGATCAATAATGCCTACAATGAATATTATAATAATCAGCTTAAAGAAATCCTGAGCAATGCGAAATACGGAAATAACGGGCATTTCGTGGAAGTATGGATGGATGGAGCGAACGGTTACAATAATGTACCGCAGACATACAATTTTGAAAAATGGTATGCAACAATTCAGAAATATGAAGGAAGAGAAGCAGACTATAAAGCAGATTGTATGCTGTTCGGAGCAGGAACTCATACAACAGTCCGCTGGATCGGAAATGAAAATGGTTTTGCAGATGATACGACATGGGCAAAATCAACAATCCGTGATGGTCAGATCTATAATGATGACAGTCAGCGTACCGGAGATTACAAAGGAGATCCGACAGACGGATATTCCAATGGATATGAAGATGGTAATCACTGGACAGTACCGGAGGCAGATGCAAGAATTACATCCGGATGGTTCTGGGGAACACAGAAAAATACTCCAAGAACTCTGACAAACCTTGCAGAGATGTATTTTAGATCAGTTGGTCATAATGCAACATTACTTTTGAATGTGCCTCCGAATAATGAGGGAAAAGTAGACAAGGCGATTCAGGATCGTGTTGTGGAATTTGGCCAGAATGTTCAGGATACATTCAGAACCAATCTTGCAAAAGCAGATGGAACAACAATTACAGCAAGTAATGTTCGCGGCAATGATATTGACTTCAAGCCGGGAAATGCAGTGGATGATGATGATGCTACATACTGGACAACAGATGATGGTACAACAAGTGGAAGCCTGACGATCAAGTGGGATTCTGCAAAGAGATTTGATGTTGTATCAATCGAAGAGGCAATCCAGAATGGACAGCATATCAATAGCTATGAAGTTGAATACAAAGAAAATGACAATGCAAGCTGGCAGACCATGGAAAGAGGTGTGACGGTTGGATCAAAACGACTGATCAGAACATCACCAATATCTGCAACTCAGGTAAGAATTACTGTCGGAACATCAACAGGAAAAGTTCCGCAGCTTAGCGAAGTTGGAGTTTATAAAGCCAGCAAAGGCTTCCAGCTGAGTGGGGCTGCTCCGGATGGAATGGATTCAACAAGTGTGAATGATACAACGAAGTTTACATTTAGTTCTTCAGGATGGAATCCACAGACGGGAACTACTTATATTAATGGACAGAATACCTGGTCAAATAAAGCGGGTGCAAGCTTTACCTATGAGTTTGACGGAACAAAAGTATATCTGATGGGAACAAAAGACCCGAATCATGGTCAGGCAGATGTCTATATTGATGATATGGATACTCCGGTTGCAACGATTGATACCCATGATACCGTAAGATCCACAGGAGCAAAGATTTTTGAATCAGCGGATCTGGAAAACGGACATCATACACTGAAGCTGGTAGCAAAGACAACAGCAGCAATCGGTGTCGAGGCAGCCTATGTCATCAACAATGGCGGAAGAGGTATGCTGGAGATCGAAAATGACTCTTATACGATGAATGAAAACAGTGATCTGGCAGTAAAAATCAGGCGTGTAGGAGGAACAACAGGTAAGATTACAGCAAGACTGGAACCAAATCCGGGAAGTGCGATACAGAAGCACTTTAATACAGGTTTGATCCCGGAGGTTGTATTTGAGAATGGAGAATCTGAGAAAGTGATCAGTCCTGCAGCACATGCAAACCGTGTGCCGACAACGGATGGAGATGTATACTTTACACTGGAGCTTTCAAGCAGCAGCCCGGTAATCGGACTTGCAAGCTCAGCCAAGGTAACAATTCTTGATGCTGATGCAATTACAAGAGATTCACTTAATACATTGATCACAGAATCTGAAGGATTAAAAGAACATCTTTATTCAGAAGGATGGACATCATTTACAGCAGCACTTTCCTCAGCAAAGACTGTTGCAGCAAATCAAAATGCTACAGATACACAGATCAAAAATGCATATTCTACATTATATGCAGCTAAAGAAGCTCTTGTAGTACGTACGCAATATACGGCAGATGACAGATTCCAGTTCCCGTGGAAGAACGGAACAAGTGCAATCCTGGAAGCAGAGTTTGCTACAACCATTACAGAAGCCTGTGGAGACACACAGTGGAGATGTGAAGTTAACTCAGAAAATTGGGCAAGCAATGGTAAGTATATTAATTCATTGAATAAGACCAATACAGGTACAGATAAAGTTGAGTATGCATACAATGCAAAAAAACCAGGTACATATCACGTGGTTGCAACTTATCGTAGTGGAGACACCAATAACGGAAATAAACTTGCATGGTCAGAAGCAAACAATAAGATTACAGCCGGAAATATAACAACTCCACATACAAAAGTAAATAATGTGCTTTCTGTTGGTACAGTTGAGTTTGATATTGTTGTAACAGAAGCAGGAGAAGGAACTCTGATCCTTCAGCCGGTAGACAACAGCGGTGCACCGCAGCTTGATAAACTTGAAATTACACCAAAGAACGTTGCAGTTGAGTCTTATGATATCACAGCAACAGCAGGTGAAGGCGGTACGATCACAGCAGAAGGTCTTGCAGACGGCAAGGTATCTGTTACAGAAGGTGAAAGTGCAACATTCACGATCACGGCAAATGATGGATATGAAGTCAGCGATGTTAAAGTTGACGGAACATCCGTAGGAAAGAGAACTTCCTATACATTTGAAAGTGTAACTGCAGCTCATACAATTGAGGCAACATTTGCATTTGCAAATTATACTGCAGCAAATCCATTTGAATTCCCGACAACAAAGGGAACGACAAAGACTCTGGAAGCAGAGCACGCAACAACAATTACTGAGGCATGCGGAGCAACAGAGTGGAGATGCGAAGTAAACTCAGAAGCTTGGGCAAGCAATGGAAAGTATATTAATTCTCTGAATAAGACATCTACAGGAGCAGATTCAGTTGCTTATGCTTATAATGCACCGGTAGCAGGAACTTATAAAGTAACAGTAACTTATAGAAGTGGTTCTGATACGAACAAACTTGCATGGAGTGAGCAGGATGGAAAGATCACTGCCGGTCAGGTGGCAACACCGAACTCCAAGGTGAATAATGTGTTTCAGGCAAAGACTGTTGAATTTAACATGGTTGTTACAACTGCAGGAGCAGGAACTCTTGTATTTACAGCACCAGACGGAGATTCACCACAGACAGATAAATTCGATATCGAGTTAGTAAAACTGGCAGACGAAGCTGACCTTACAGAACTTCAGACAGCGATCACAAATGCAGAGGCAATTCTCAATGCAGCAGATAAAGATAAATATTCTGCAGCAGCACTTGTAGAGCTTCAGGAACTTGTAAATGCAGGAAAGCAGTTGACAACAGAAAGCTCCCAGGCAGATGTAGATGCGAAGAAAGCTGAGATCACAGCAAAGATTGCTGACATCCAGACTCAGTTCACAATTACAGCAACAGCAGGTAATGGTGGAAAGATCGCACCGACAGGAGCAACAAATGTTTACAAAGGAACATCCAAAGCATTCACGATCACACCGAATGACGGATATCATGTAGACAGCCTTACAGTAGATGGAACTGCAGTTGACGTTGTAACAGAATATACATTCTCAGACGTAACAGCAAACCATACGATTGCAGTAACATTTGCAAAAGATGCAATGACAGTTGCAAAGGAAAATCTGCTTGCAGCAATCAATACAGCAAATGAGAAGCTCGCACAGACAGACGCTTATACACCGGCTTCTCTGGAAGCACTTCAGAATGCTGTAGATGAAGCTCAGACAGTTTACAACAAAGCAGATGCAACTCAGACAGAAGTTGACAATGCAAAAGCAAATGTAGAAGCTAAGATTGCAGCACTGAAAGAGAAGGCAGACAAATCTGCACTGAGACTTGCAGTGAAAGCCGCAGAGGGTGAAGCAGCCCTGACAGATAAGTATACAGAAGAATCCATCGCAGCTCTTCAGACAGCAATTGATGCAGCCAATAGAGTTCTGGCTGATGACAACGCAACCCAGGCAGAGGTAGATGCACAGGTTGAAGCTGTAAATGCAGCAAAGGCAGCACTCGAAGAGAAGAAAGCACCGGTTGTAAAAGAGGAGCTTGAAAAGGCGGTTGCAGATGCAACAGAAGTTGTCGGAGCAACAGACAAGTATACAGAAGCATCACTTGCAGCTCTTCAGTCAGCAATCGATGCGGCAAATGAAGTTCTTCAGAATTCAGATGCAACTCAGGATGAGATTGATGCAGCAGTACAGGCTGTAAAAGAAGCAAGAGCAGCCCTGAAAGCAAAAGATGATGATAAGAAGGACGACAGCAATAAGGATGATGACAAGAAAGACGATAATAACGGATCCGATAATAATGGCGTAAATAACAACGGCAATGCGAATAACGGATCAAATAATAATGGTTCTTTCAACAATGGATCATCCAATAACGGTACTGCAAATGGTACATCAAATGTAGCGAAAGCAGCCAAGACTGGTGATACATCAAATGTAGCAGGAATGGCAATGCTTTGCCTGGCAGCAGGACTTGTTGTAGTAATGGCAAAGAGAAGAAGAACAAACTAATCTGAAGTGAGTTCCGAATTTTCAATGCAATAAAAGAATAAAAAATTCCTTCCGGGGGTTTCCTGGAAGGAATTTTTTTGTGGTTTTTATTTCAAAATCGCTTTTCTGTAATGGGATGGTGTTGCATTGATTACATTCATAAAGACCTTAGAATAATGCTGGGAATCTTTGAATCCGACCTGCAGAGCGATTTCTGTCAGCGTTAGACTTGTATTCTGCATTAACTCGATGGAACGGTTGATCCGGTAAATGTTAATGTAATTAGAAAGGGTTACCCCCATATAATTTTTGAAGATCTTACTCAGATAGCGGACAGAGATATGCAGCTGCAAGGCGATATCCTCCTGACGGATCTTCTGGGTAAAATGTTCCCGAATGTAATTCAGTGTATAAGCAACATAGCTGTTCTGAAGCTGTGGTTCGGAAAATCCATGCTCTGCCTCTGTATGGTCAAGGATATACAACATCAGGTTCATCAGTGCAACGTTAATATTTGCAGCAGAGAACAGACTGTTGGATGAAGCATAGAGAGTAATGAGCTTCTGAAGATGTTCGTCGATGACTGGATCAGATTCCATCCGGTAATAGAACTGGGCAGAAAAGAGGATCGCATGCATCAGGGTGATAGGAAAAACTCCCTCATCTTCAAGAACAATCGTGGAAAACATCTCAGGGTTAAAGTGAATATGCTGAAATTCACAGTCAGATGTGTCATTCAGATAAAAAGAATGAACTACATCGGGGAGTAACATGATAAATTCGCCCGCTGTACAGTGGATCGTTTCCGACTGAATATCCATATAACATTCACCGGAAAGAATCCGATAAATCTCAATATTTGTATGTAAGTGCCGGGCAAAACTATAACCGGCTTTACGATATTCAACAACAGCACCGGACAGGATGGAATCGGACAATGTCATCAATCCAGGTACTTCGTGTTCCTGAATCTTAGTCTCCTCAGCAGGAGGAGTAGAATGTTTATTTACTGACTGAACAGTAGTTTTTTTCTTCATGTGTAAAAAAAGCCTCCATAGATAAGCACAATTAATAAGCGTTAATCTGTATTATAACAGAAATAAAGAAAAAATGTACCGAAAAATACAAAAAATGTGAATATTTTTTTAAAAAATATAAATAAAATGTAAATTCAGAGGTTCTGAATTTGACAAAATAAGCGATTATAAAGAGTAAATTAAACAAGCACATTCAAAAGAAAAGTTTTATAATGTAGATAATTGGACATTGGGAGGAGTCTGCCCATAGGAATCGAAGGCAGAGGAATTTCATGACAATAAATTAAGATACATCAGAAACGTATCAGAAAGGGGTATTATGAGAAGAAAAATGAAATGGCGGGTACTTGCAAGTGCCTGTGCAGCAGCAATGGCTGTGACGTCTCTGCCGTATATGGCAACGCAGGTCAATGCGGAACCGGCCGCTGTAACGCAGCAGACCGGTGACAATGATCTGAAGCTGTGGTATACGAGTCCGGCAGATATTACCAAGTATTACGAAGGTTGGCAGGAAAAGTCACTTCCGATCGGTAATGGTGCAATCGGTGGAACGGTATTCGGCGGAATCACCAGAGAACGTATCCAGCTCAACGACAAATCGCTTTGGTCAGGAGGACCAAGCACCAGCAGACCGAACTACAATGGAGGTAACCTGGAGAATAAGGGGAATAACGGATCTACCATGACTCAGATCCACAATTATTTCGCAAACGGACAGGACAGCTCCGCGATCAGTCTTGCCAACAGCAACCTTGTTGGTTTAAGTGATGATGCAGGAACAAACGGATATGGATATTACCTTAGCTGGGGAAATATGTATATCGATTTCAAAAATGTATCATCCAACAGTGATGTAAGCAATTACAGCCGCGACCTGGATCTGAATACAGCCATCGCAGGGGTAAACTATGACAAGGGAAGTACGCATTATTCAAGAGAGAACTTCACAAGTTATCCGGACAATGTCATCGTGACTCATATCACAGCAGACGGATCTGAAAAGATCAGCCTGGATGTGAGTGTAGAACCGGATAATACAAGCGGAGGAGCTGCCAATTCCATCGGAGAGAACGGCTATAAGAGAACATGGAATACAACCGTGTCAGGTGGACGGATCTCCGTCAACGGACAGCTCACAGACAACCAGATGAAATTTTCATCCCAGACCCAGGTTATTACCGACAATGGCGGTACAGTGACAGATGGGGATGGAAAGGTAAGTGTTTCCGGTGCAAGTGAGGTTACGATCATCACTTCCATGGGAACAGATTATAAGGATGAATATCCGAGCTACAGAACAGGTGAGACGGCAGATGAGCTGACAAACCGTGTAAAATGGTATGTGGATCAGGCAGAGGTTAAGACCTATGAAGAACTGAAAGCAAATCATGTAAGTGATTATCAGAATATCTTCAACCGTGTCGACCTGGATCTGGGACAGACCGTTTCAACAAAGACAACAGATGCACTTCTTTCTGCATATAAGGCAGGAACTGCATCAGAAGCTGAAAGACGTCAGCTGGAAGTCATGCTGTTCCAGTATGGAAGATTTATGACCATCGAGTCTTCCAGAGAGACAAGGACAGATGGAAATGGTTATGTCAGAGAGACACTTCCTTCCAACCTTCAGGGACTGTGGGTAGGAGCGAACAACTCTCCATGGCATTCAGATTACCATATGAATGTAAACTTACAGATGAACTACTGGCCGACATACTCAACGAACATGGCAGAGTGTGCTGAACCACTGGTTGATTATGTGGATGCCCTCAGAGAACCGGGGCGTGTGACCGCAGCGATCTATGCGGGAGTTCCCAGTGCCGATGGTGAGGAAAATGGATTCATGGCACATACGCAGAACAACCCGTTCGGATGGACCTGTCCTGGATGGAGTTTCAGCTGGGGATGGTCACCGGCAGCAGTACCGTGGATCTTACAGAACTGCTGGTCTTACTATGAGTACACCGGAGATACATCTTATTTAAGAGACAATATCTATCCGATGATGAAGGAAGAGGCCAGGCTGTATGATCAGATGCTTGTCCGTGACAGTGATGGAAAGCTGGTATCTTCACCGGCATATTCACCGGAGCATGGACCGGTCACAAGCGGCAACACGTATGAGCAGACACTGATCTGGCAGTTATATGAAGATACAATCAAA
>ENA-OPRS01001077-OPRS01001077.1-human-gut-metagenome-genome-assembly--contig:-NODE-1077-length-13203-cov-3.008975_pt1 | contig 13203 bp, 10 predicted proteins | sample MGYA00241795_ERZ501881 | MGnify/ENA primary metagenome ERZ501881 (study PRJEB25962, sample SAMEA2042440) | human gut metagenome | biome: human gut; feature: human-associated habitat; material: faeces... | reverse complement strand
TTGTGGAAAAAGGGGCCATCATCCTGATCGGAGCTACTACGGAAAACCCCTCCTTTGAAGTGAACGGGGCGCTCCTGAGCCGCTGCAAGGTGTTTGTGCTGAAGGCCCTGACCCAGGAGGACATCAAAGGGATCCTGCTGCGGGCCCTGAAGGATCCCCGGGGGTTCGGGAATGAAAGGGTCCATCTGGAAGAAAAAGATCTGGAGTTCCTGGCCCAATTGTCCAACGGAGATGCCCGGTCCGCTCTGGCTACCCTGGAAATGGTGGTCCTCAACGGGGAACGGAAACCGGACGGAATCCATATTTCCCGGGAACTGATTGAGCAGTGCACCGGGAAAAAGGCCCTGCTCTATGACAAATCCGGGGAAGAACACTACAATCTGATTTCCGCCCTCCACAAATCCATGCGGAATTCCGACCCGGATGCGGCGGTATACTGGCTGGCCCGGATGCTGGAAGCCGGGGAAGATCCCCTGTACATTGCCCGGCGGGTGGTCCGGTTCGCCAGCGAGGACGTGGGCATTGCGGATTCCCGGGGGTTGGAGATCGCGGTGGCGGCCTATCAGGCCTGCCATTTCATTGGCATGCCGGAATGTTCCGTAAACCTGACCCATGCGGTGATCTATCTGTCCATGGCCCCCAAATCCAACGCCATGGAACTGGCCTACAATGAGGCCAAAGCCGACGCGGTGCAGCATCTCAACGAACCGGTGCCCCTCCAGATCCGGAACGCTCCCACCAAACTTATGGGAGAGCTGGGGTATGGGAAGGGGTACCAGTACGCTCATGACACCAAGGAGAAAATGGCAGCCATGCAGTGTCTTCCGGACGGGCTGAAGGACCGGAGTTACTACCATCCCACGGAACAGGGGCTGGAGGCCCGGTACAAAGAGCGGCTCCGGCAGATCAAGGAATGGAAAAAGCAGCACGGTCTGTAAATGCAATAGAAATAGCACAGATTTGTCATGATTTTGTTACATCATTTCAATAAGATAGAAATTGCGTGAAAGAAGGAATGGTTATGATTCTTGGCATTGGTGTGGATATCCTGGAAGTGGGCCGGATGGAACGGGCCCTGAAGCAGCCTGGGTTCAAGGAAAAGACCTTTACCCAGGATGAAATCGCTTACTGCGAAACGAAAGGGGCCCACAGCGTGGAATCCTATGCGGCCCGGTTTGCGGCCAAGGAAGCCCTGGGCAAGGCCCTGGGCACCGGGATCCTGCCGGGACAGCTTCAGCAGGTGGAAGTGCTCACCGATGAAAAGACGGGAGCCCCCCGGCTCCATCTTATGGGCCAGCTCCGGGTGGCGGCTCTCACCCGTCAGGTGGAACGGGTCCATGTAAGTCTCAGCCATACGGCGGAAAATGCCATTGCCCAGGTACTGTTGGAGGAATAAGATGAAACTGATTGCAAGTGCAGCCATGAAGAAAGTGGATACCAAGGCCATCGGGGAAATGGGGATCCCGGAAGCCGTCCTGATCGAAAACGCCGGCCGTGCAGTGGCCGACGCCGCCCTGGAACTACTGGGGGATCCCCGGGAAAAACGGGTAATCCTGCTGATCGGCAAGGGGAACAACGGGGGAGACGGCCTGGCCGCCGCCCGGTTCCTGTTGAAGCGGGTAGCCCTGGTGACCCTGGTGCTGGCGGAAGCTCCGGAAAGTTTCGGCCCGGGAGCCGCTCTCCAGTACAAGATCTGCCAGAGCTTCCCCTTCACCATCCTCCGGTGGGAAAAGGACCAGAATGAGGTGCTCCAGGCCTGCGCCCAGGGTGATCTGTTCATTGATGCCCTGTTGGGGACCAGTTTCCACGGAAAAGTTCGGGAGCCTATCCGGTCCCTTCTGGAAACTCTCCAGATGGTGCCGGTGCCGGTATTGGCGGTGGACATCCCCAGCGGGGTGGAAGCGGACCACGGATACACGGACCTGGCCCTTCATGCCCGGGCCACCGTGACCATGATCGCCCCCAAACCGGGACTGTACCTGTATCCCGGTGCCGAATATACGGGAAAGATCATCCTGGCGGACCTGAATACGCCCCCTTCCCTGGTGCTGGAAGCGGAAAGCTCTGCGGAACTTCTCACGGAAGACCTGGTCCGCCATGTGCTGCCCAAACGGCCTCCCAATGCCCACAAGGGCATGAACGGCCGGGTGGGGATCCTGGCCGGGAGCCTGGGCTACGCCGGAGCGGCGGAACTGTGCTCCAAGGCGGCAGTTCGGGCAGGCGCCGGCCTGGTGACTCTCTACACCCAGCCGGAAGTGCTCCAGCCTCTCATTATCAAATCCACGGAAGTGATGGTGCGGCCGGTGACGGAAGCCAGCCTGAAGGCCTTCCGGGCCTATGATGTGGTGGCGGCGGGTCCGGGAGCCGGGAAAGCCCCGGAAACGGTCCAGTATCTCCGGGAACTGCTGCCCCAGCTGGACCAGCCCCTGGTGCTGGATGCGGACGGGCTCAATGCCCTGGCCGGGGATGATGTCCTGCTCCGTTCCCTGAAAAAGAAGATTTTCACCCCCCATCCGGGAGAAATGGCCCGGCTGCTGGGGAAAAGCGGGAGAAATCCTCCAGGATCCTGTCCAGGCGGCCTGGGAAGGGGCGGCCAGATGGGACGCTGTGGTGGTGCTGAAATCCACTCCCACAGTGGTGGCCCTGCCCAACGGCCAGGTGTTCCTCAACACCACTGGCAATGAAGGGATGGCTACAGGAGGCTGCGGGGATGTGCTTACCGGCACCATCGCCGCCCTCCTGGGCCAGGGGCTGGATCTGGGCCAGGCGGCCTGCTGCGGGGTCTATCTCCAGGGGTTGGCCGGGGATCTGGCGGCCGGTCACGGGAAAATCGGCCTGGCGGCCGGAGACCTGGTGCTTCAGCTGCCGGCAGCTCTGGAAAAAGTCAGAAAGGGATGAAAAATGGCCGGCCCGCCCACAGCGGACGGCACGCCGGCCTGATTTGCATGAACCCTGGGAAAGTGTTACAATGGCCGGGTAGTCTGGGAGGCAGGGGAAACCGTCTGCGTCCCAAGAGGAGGTTCCAACGTGTTCAAAAAACTGCTGTTATTATTTTTCTGTCTGGTGGCATGCCTGGGAACGGGAAATGCACAGGCAGCATCCAAAATCCAGGATGTGGTGTACGGGGTCAATCCCAACGGACGGCTGCGGATTGTCCTGGATACCAACCAGGCAACGAAATATAAGACGGAAATGCTGGACAATGAACTGCGGGTCACCGTGTACGGCAACCTGAAATCATCCATTCCCCGTGTCACTACCCCCAAGAAGGCCACGTACGTTTCCAAGGTGTACCTGGAGCGGAAAGTCAATGCCACAGTGGTCCATGTGATGATGAAGAAGCCCCTCCAGAAGGGGATGTTCAACGTGTTCAGCCTGAAGGCGGACAAAGTGGCCAAACGGCCCACCCGGGTAGTGGTGGATGTGATTGCGGCACCGCCTCAAAAGACCTTCACCCCCAAACGGACCAAGCGGCCTTCCAGCTCGCCCTGGCAGCCCACCCGTCCCAAACCCAGTTTCGGGGACACCTACTCTGTGGTAGGGGGCATCAAGGGGAAACGGATCACCCTGGACGCCGGCCATGGGGGCACGGATCCCGGGACCCACGGGCTGGTCACCGGCACCTATGAAAAGGACATTACCCTGCCCATCACCAAAAAGGTGAAGGCCCTGCTGGAAAAGAAAGGGGCTATTGTCTACATGACCCGGACCACCGACGTGGATGTGTACGGGCCGGACGCCACCGATGCGGAAGAACTCCAGGCCCGGGTGGATGTGGCGGAAAACAGCCATTCTGACATGTTCATCAGCATTCACATCAATGCCAGTGAAAACACCAGTGTAGGGGGCTTTTCCACCTACTACCATCCCAAGACCAAGTACGATATCCAGGTGGCCCAGTGCATCCAGGATCAGCTGATGAAAACCGCCGACGTGGATGATTTGGGAGTGCGGTACGCCAACTTCTACGTGAACAAACGGAGCACCATGCCCGGAGCTCTGGTGGAATGCCTGTTCCTGACCAACCGGCGGGAGGAAAAGCTCCTGATTTCCGACTGGTTCCAGAACAAGGTGGCCAACGCCATTGCCGACGGTATCGAAGACTTCTACAACCAACATCAAGGAGGCTGATCCCATGGAAAAAAGACTGACCCGCTGGACGGCGGTGTTCCTGCTGCTGGGGGCCATGGCCTTTTTGGGAGGCTGCAGCGGCTCCAGTACCACCGTCCATCCGGAAACCCAGAAGGAAACGGCGGCTGCGGGCCAGCAGGCCGGCAAGACGGCACCCCAGGCGGCATCTCAGACCCTGTACCGGGCGGGCAAAGGGGGCAAACTGAAGGCCCAGACGGTCCAGCTGTCCGGAAGCCGGGACAAGCTGCCCCTGCTGGTACTGAAGGAACTGGTGGAAAAGGCACCCCAGGGAGACACCACCTTCCCCAAAGGGACCAAGGTGAACAAGGTGACGGTGAAGGGCAAAACCGCCACCGTGGACTTCAGCCGGCAGTTCCAGACCCGGCGGGGGGACCATGACACCCTGCTGATGCTTTACGCCGTGGTGGATACCCTTACCGAGTTTCCGGAAATCCAGAGTGTGAAATTCACCGTCAAGGGAAAACCGGTTACGGTGCTGGGAGGCCAGGACCTGACGGATTCATTGAAACGGGACAAAAAGTATATACAGTGAGAAAAAAGAGGGTGTTGCACGTGCTGTGCAACACCCCCTTTTTGTCAGCAGCCCCTTGCTTCCATTCCCCTTTTTCCGGTATAATAAATATATTTGACACAATTCACTGCAGAAAAACTTGTGAAAGGGAGTGGAGCCATGCATATGGAATGGGGAACGCTGGCTGCTCTGGTTCTGTATTTCGGGGTACTGATCGGAATCGGTGTGGGCACCTACAAAAAAGACGAAAACATGGAAGGCTATGTACTGGGAGGACGGGGACTGGGACCCTGGGTCACCAGCATGAGTGCAGAGGCCTCGGATATGAGCGGATGGATGCTCATGGGACTGCCGGGCTATGCCTATCTGGCAGGCATCAGTGCCTTCTGGATCGCCCTGGGACTGATCCTGGGGACATGGGCCAACTGGGCCATTGTGGCCAAACGGCTCCGGGTGTTCACCCAGGTGCTCCACAATTCCATCACCCTGCCGGAGTACTTTGACAACCGGTTCCAGGACCGGCAGAAGAAGCTCCGGGTGGCTTCCTCCATTTTCATTTTCATCTTCTTCCTGATCTACACTTCCTCCAGCTTTGTGGCCGGGGGCAAGCTGTTCAACTCCGCCTTCGGGCTGGACTACCACACCTCCCTGTTCATCACCGGGGGCATCGTAGTGTTCTACACCCTGGTGGGGGGCTTTTCCGCCGTGTGCTGGACGGACCTGTTCCAGGGTTTCCTGATGTTCTTCTCCATCCTGCTGGTGCCGGTGACTGCCATGTACTATATGGGCGGGGTGGAACCCACCATGGCCCGGCTCCACACCATCAGCCCCAATTATTTCAGCCTGATCGCCGGGGCTGACGGCAGCCATCTGGACCTGGTGGCCATTCTGTCCCTTTTGGCCTGGGGCCTGGGGTATTTCGGCCAGCCCCACATCCTGGTGAAGTTCATGGCCATCAAGACCTCCAAGAGCATTCCCCAGGCCACCCGCATCGCCATGGTGTGGGTGGTGATCTCCCTGGCCATGGCAGTGCTGGTGGGGCTCACCGGCCGGGTGTACCTGGGAGACATCCTGAAAGGGACGGAAGCGGAAACCGTCTTCATCCGCATGAGCGACGACTTTTTCGATCCCTTCATCGCCGGGGTGATCACCGCCGGCATCCTGGGGGCCATTATGAGCACTTCCAGCAGCCAGCTGTTGGTCACCGCCTCCTCCGTGACCCGGGATTTCTATGAACCTCTCATCAACCCGGATGCCTCTCCGGCCACCATGGTCCGGCTCAGCCGCATTATGGTGGTGGTGGTGTCCCTTCTGTCCATGTACCTGGCCCTGGATCCCAACAGCATGATCCTGAACATCGTGTCCTACGCCTGGGCCGGGTTCGGCGCCGCCTTCGGGCCTATGATCCTCATGTCTCTGTACTGGCGGCGGATGACCATGAACGGGGCCTTTGCCGGGATCGTGGCCGGGGGCGTCACGGTGCTGGTGTGGAAGAACTTCTTTTCCTGGACCGGGATCTATGAAATCATCCCCGGGTTCCTCCTGTCCCTGGCCGCCATTGTGCTGGTGAGCCTTATGGACAAAATGCCGCCCCAGGAGATCCTGGACGAATATGACGAAGCGGACCGGATGTATCACCTGGAATAAAATCCTTGCCTTTTGGGCCGCTTTAATATAAAATAAACAAGAATAAGGCAAGACAATTTATATTTTTTGCTGACAGAGACTACATAACGAATCCGAATGAGGGCTTGCTCCTTCGCCGCGCTGATGGTGCTGGCTTGCACAGGGGCAACCCTCTACTTTTGTGGAGAAAGCCATGATACCTGTAAAGATTACCATCCACAGTGAAACCGTGGGAGCCGGCGCAGCAGACCCTGCCACCCTGGTGGCCTTCGGGCAGCTGGCGGAAAAAGACGGCACCACCTATGTCCGGTACGAGGAATCCGAAGTCACCGGCATGGAGGGAACCCGCACCACCCTGAAATGGACGGAGGATACCCTGACGGTAATCCGGCATGGCCGTTATGAACATCGGCAGCAGTATGAACGGGGCCGGAACAGTTCGTTTCAGTACAGGACCCCGTATTTTACTGTTCCCATGACGGTCTTCACCAGGGAACTGGCCATTGAAAAGCGGAACCATGGGTGGCAGGTCCGGGTCTTCTACGACCTGGAAATGGACAGCCAGCCCAATGGAAGCATTCGTTTGCAGATCGAGATTGAGGAGGAAGAAAAGCGTGGACATGAAGAAAGTACTGGCGGAGGCCGTGGCCGCCGCCGTCCGGAAGGCCATTGAGGCAGGGAAGCTGTCCCAAGGGGAGATGGCCCCGGTGGTCCTTACGGTACCGCCCCAGAAGGCCTTTGGTGATTTTGCCACCAACTTTGCCCTGCAGGCTGCCCGTAATTTCCACTGTGCACCCCGGGTGATCGCTGCTGCGGTGCAGGAATTCCTGGACTGCCCCAGTGTGGAAAAGGTTGAAGTGGCCGGTCCCGGATTTTTGAACTTCTACCTGAAGGAAGACTGGCTGGGTGAATCCCTCCGGGCCATCCTGGACAAGGGCGAGAACTACGGAAACCTGCCGGCCAAGAACGGGGAAAAGATCCAGATCGAATACGTCAGCGCCAATCCCACCGGTCCTCTCCATGTGGGCCACGGAAGGGGAGCGGCTGTAGGCAGCGCCCTGGCCAATCTGATGAAGGCCGCCGGCTACGATGTGACCCGGGAATACTACATCAATGATGCAGGGAACCAGATGCACAACCTGGCTCTTTCCGTGAACGCCCGGTACCTGGAGCTGTTCGATATCCCCTGCGAATTCCCGGAAAACGGATACCATGGGGAAGACATCAAGGTAACCGCCCGGCGGATCAAGGCCAAATACGGGGACAAATTCATCCATATGCCGGAAGCAGAACGGCTGGAACAGTTCCAGAGCATTGCCAAGGAAGAAAAACTGGCGGCTCTGAAGGAAGACCTGGAAGCCTTCCACTGTGAATTCGACGTGTGGTTCAGCGAACAGAGCCTCCACGATGCAGACAAGATCCATCAGGTGGTGGATGAACTCCAGGAAAAAGGCTATGTGTACGAAAAAGACGGAGCCAAGTGGTTCAAATCCACTGCCTTCGGAGACGATAAAGATCGGGTGGTGATCCGGGACAACGGGGTTTCCACTTATTTTGCCGCGGATATCGCCTATCACCAGAACAAGTTCCAGCGGGGCTTCGACCGGGTGATCAACCTGTGGGGCGCCGACCATCACGGGTACATTCCCCGGGTGAAGGCGGCCATGGAAGCCCTGGGCTATGATCCCAGCCGGCTGGAAGTGCTGATCCTCCAGATGGTGGCCCTGTACCGGAACGGGGAACTGGTGAAGATGAGCAAGCGTACCGGCAAAAGCGTTACCCTCAATGAACTGATCGAGGAAGTGGGCACCGATGCGGCCCGGTTCTTCTTCATCATGCGGAGCATGGACAGTCAGCTGGACTTCGACCTGACCCTGGCCACCGAACATTCCAACGACAACCCGGTGTACTATGTGCAGTACGCCCATGCCCGGATCTGCAGTATCCTGCGGCAGATGGAAGAAGAAAAGATCACCCTCAAAAAAGACTGTGACCTTTCCGTATTGAAGGAACCCATTGAAATCGACCTGATCAAGAAACTCAATGACTATGAGGAACTGATCGATACGGCGGCAGCCGAACGGGCACCCCACAAGATCGCCCACTATGTGTACGATCTGGCCGGGCTGTTCCATTCGTTCTACAACCAGTGCCGTGTCCTGGGCGTGGATCCTGCACTCCAGCAGGCCCGTCTGGCATTGATTACAGCTGTGGGCAATACCCTGCGCCACGGTTTGAAGATCCTGGGTGTCAGTGCACCGGACCATATGTAAAGTTGGGCGAAAGCCAGAAAAAGGGAGGAAGAAAATGACCAAGTATATTTTTGTAACGGGCGGCGTGGTGTCTTCTTTAGGGAAAGGGATTACGGCGGCTTCTCTGGGACGTCTGCTCAAGAGCAGAGGCTACAAAGTCACCATCCAGAAATTCGATCCCTACATCAACATCGACCCGGGTACCATGAGCCCCTACCAGCACGGGGAAGTGTTCGTCACTGACGACGGGGCGGAAACGGACCTGGATCTGGGCCATTATGAACGGTTCATTGACATCAACCTGACCCGGAACTCCAATGTGACCGCAGGCCGGATCTACCAGTCCGTGATCAACAAGGAACGCCGGGGCGATTATCTGGGCCGCACGGTACAGGTCATTCCTCACATCACCAACGAAATCAAGGAACGGGTCTACCGGGTTGGCCGGGAAGAAAATGCGGATTTCGTGATCACTGAAATCGGCGGCACCGTAGGGGATATTGAATCCGAACCCTTTATGGAAGCCATCCGCCAGGTCAAGAAGGATGTACCCAAGAACGATGTGCTCTACATCCATGTGACCCTGGTGCCCTACATCAGCGGCGCCGGCGAACTGAAGACCAAACCCACCCAGCACAGCGTCAAGGAACTCCGGAGCATCGGCATCACCCCGGATATCCTGGTGTGCCGGAGCGAAAAGGAAATCAGCAAGGAAATGCGGGAAAAGATTTCCCTGTTCTGCGATGTGGATGTGGACGCCGTGTTCCAGTCCATCACCGCTCCCAGCATCTACGAAGTTCCCATGCTGCTGGAAGACCAGGGCATGGACAAAGTGGTCCTGCGGAAACTGGACATGGAAGACCGGCCCAAGGACATGGACGCCTGGCACGCCATGGTGAAGAAGATCCTGGCTCCCCATTCCAAGAAATCCACCATTGCCGTGGTGGGCAAATATGTGGAACTGCCCGATGCCTACATCAGCATCGTGGAAGCCCTGAAACATGCCAGCTATTTCCATGACGCGGATGTGGACATCGAATACATCAACGCTGTGGACCTGGAAGATCCCAAAGCGGACTTTGCCCAGATCTTCAAAGGCGTGGACGGGATCCTGGTGCCCGGGGGCTTCGGCGACCGGGGCATCGAAGGGATGATCCTGGCAGCCAAATATGCCCGGGAAAACAAAATCCCCTTCTTCGGGATCTGCCTGGGGATGCAGTGCCTGGTCATCGAATATGCCCGGGACGTGTGCGGCATGGCCAAAGCCAACTCCACGGAATTCGACGAAAACACTCCGTACCCGGTGATCTACCTGATGCCGGAACAGATGAGTGTGGAAATCAAAGGCGGCACCATGCGGCTGGGGGCTTATCCCTGCAAGCTGTATCCCGGCACCCTGGCAGAAAAGGCCTACGGCACCGATATGATCAGCGAACGGCACCGTCACCGCTACGAAGTGAACAACGAACTGCGGGATGAACTGTTCAGCCATGGTCTGGTACTGGGTGGCACCCTGCCCAACGGGAAACTGGTGGAAATGGTGGAACTGCCTACGGATGTACATCCCTGGTACCTGGGGGCCCAGTTCCATCCGGAACTGAAATCCCGTCCCACCAATCCCCATCCTTTGTTCAAGGCCTTCATCGCAGCAGCGTTGAAGTATCATAACCATTGATTTCTGCAGGAATAGCGGTTACAATGATAAGGCAATGAAAATTGCCGAACAAAATTGGGAGGCGTATGGAATGAACAGAGAATTATCCATGGAATTTGTCCGTGTAACGGAAGCCGCAGCGATTGCCAGTGCCCGTGGCGTTGGCCGGGGCGACAAGAATGGCATCGATCAGCTGGCTGTAGATGCCATGCGGAAAATGTTTGATACCGTCCACATCAACGGCACGGTGGTCATTGGCGAAGGGGAAATGGATGAAGCCCCGATGCTGTATATCGGTGAAGAAGTAGGGGCCGGCGGTCCGGAAGTGGATATTGCCGTAGACCCGGTGGAAGGGACCAACCTGGTGGCCAAAGGCCAGAACGGTGCCATTGCCGTGATTGCCATTGCTCCCAAAGGCTGTCTGCTCCATGCGCCTGACATGTATATGGATAAAATTGCCGTAGGTCCCCGGGCCAAAGGCTGCATCAACATCGACGATCCGGTGAGCGTCAACCTGGAACGGGTGGCCAAGGCTCTGAATCGGAACGTGAACGACCTGACCGTAGTGGCCCTGGACCGTCCCCGTCACCGGAAGATCATTGAAGAAGTCCGTGCTGTAGGGGCCCGGATCCGTCTCATCAGCGACGGGGATGTGGATCCCATCATCGATGCCGGGATCGAAGGCACCGGTGTCCACATGTACATCGGCCGGGGCGGTGCTCCGGAAGGGGTACTGGCTGCCTGCGGGCTGAAATGCCTGGGCGGCGACATGCAGGCCCGTCTGGTTCCGGAAAACGAAGACCAGGTGGAACGGTGCCGGAAGATGGGCATCGAAGACACCAAGAAGATCCTGACCATCGACGACCTGGTCAAAGGGGATGACTGCATGTTCACTGCAACGGCCATCACCAACTGCGACATGCTCCGTGGGGTCAACTACTTCGGCAACGGTGCCCGTACCCATACCATCTCCATGCGGTATGCCACCGGGACTGTCCGTTTCATCGACGGTGTACACACCTTCGACCGGAACAACATCAGCATTAAACTGTAATGGAAGGGGGCTGTTGCATAAGCAACAGCCCTTCAAGCATTGACGGGGATTCTGCACATATTTTTTATGGGCAGAATCCCCCTTTCCCTATTTCCATAAAGAGAGAATTCTATGACAAATCAACTGACGAAATTGCTGCAGCAGGAAAAAAATGTCCAGGATGCAGCCGGGCTCTGGAAGAAGAAAGCCGGCCCCATCCAGCTTACCGGCCTCACAGGATCTGTGAAAGCCGGGCTTTTGTGCGCCCTGGAGGAAACCCTCCAGCCGGCCCGGCCTCTGGTGATCCTGACGGTGAACCGGGAAAGCATCCGGGCCCAGCGCCGGGAACTGGCCTATTTCTATCCGGATCTGGCCATGCGGGAACTGTATCCGGCCAGCCTGATCCACGGCCAGGTGGATACCCGGAACGAACAGATCATGGCGGAGCGGGCAGCGGCCCTGGAAATGATCGTCCGGAAAGAACCGGGGATCATCTTTGCCACCGCCGAAGCCGCCATCCAGAAACTGCCGGCCCCGGAATCCCTGGTCCGGGAAAACCTGAAACTGGCAGTGGGCCAGGAAATCGGCCAGGACCTGGTGGTGGAAAAGCTGGTGAAAGCCGGCTATGAACGGACGGAACAGGTGGATACCCTGGGCCAGGTGGCCGTCCGGGGGGACATCCTGGACGTGTTTCCCATCAACGGCAAGGATCCGGTGCGGATCGAATGGTTCGACAACACCATCGATGCCATGAAGCATTTCAACCTGGACACCCAGCGGAGCATCGGCGCCATCAAACAGGTGGGAATCATGCCCCTGGCGGTCCAGAGCCAGGAAGTCGGCGCCTCCCTGTTCCAGTACCTGTCCCCGGACCAGCTGGCGGTGCTGGATGAACCGGCAGCCTTTTTTGAAGAATGCCGGAAAAGCTTCGGGGACAACCGGGAATTTGCCGACCAGCTGCTGGAGGCGGAGACCATGCTCCTCCAGGCCGGGGAATGCCACCTGGTGACGGTCAGTGATCTGGGCCATCCCTATTTTCCGGAAGCCCCCAAACTCCATGTCCAGGTCCGGGCCATGGCCCCCTACAACAAGAACACCGACCTGCTCCAGAAAGACCTGAAGGGCTGGCTGGACCAGGGAGTCCATCCCCTGATCATGATGGGGACCCGGGACAAGGCGGCAGGCCTGGCGGAAAGCCTGAAAGGGGCGGGCCTTCCCATGGCCTTTGCCGGCCAGCTCCAGGAAGTGCCGGACCAGGGAGGAGTGGTCTTCCAGGGAAGCCTTACCAACGGGTTCTATTTCTGGGATGAAAAATGGCTGCTGCTTACCGAAAGCGACATTTTCGGCATGCAGAAAAAACGCCGTCTGGTGAAATCCAAGGGAAAGGGACCGGCTCTCAACTATTTCTCCGACATCAAGGTGGGGGATTACGTGGTCCACGATGTACAGGGCATCGGCCGGTACATGGGGGTGGAAACCATTGAAGTGAACGGGGTCCACCGGGACTATCTCCAGCTCCAGTATGCCAAGGGGGACAAGCTCCACGTGCCGGTGGAACAGGTGGGGCTCCTCCACAAATACGTGGGCAACGAGGGCACCCCTCCCAAACTGTCCAACATGGGCCGGAAAGACTGGCAGAAGACCACCCGGAAGGCCCAGAAGGCCATTACCATCCTGGCCACGGAACTGCTCCGGCTCTATGCCCAGCGGAAAATCACCCCGGGCCATGCCTTTGCTCCGGATACCCACTGGCAGAAGGAATTCGAGGACAGTTTCCCCTTTGAGGAAACCCCCGACCAGCTGAAAGCCATCGCCGAAATCAAGGCGGACATGGAAAAGCCCGTACCCATGGAACGGCTCCTGTGCGGGGACGTGGGCTATGGGAAGACGGAAGTAGCCATCCGGGCCGCCTTCAAGGCGGTCATGGACGGGAAACAGGTGGCGGTGCTGGCCCCCACCACAGTGCTGGCCCAAC
>ENA-OPRS01001076-OPRS01001076.1-human-gut-metagenome-genome-assembly--contig:-NODE-1076-length-13213-cov-2.776334_pt1 | contig 13213 bp, 9 predicted proteins | sample MGYA00241795_ERZ501881 | MGnify/ENA primary metagenome ERZ501881 (study PRJEB25962, sample SAMEA2042440) | human gut metagenome | biome: human gut; feature: human-associated habitat; material: faeces... | reverse complement strand
AGGAAGCGGAGCGTCTGCGTCAGCAGATGGAGCCGGAAACTTCGCAAGCTGAAGAACCGTCTGCGGAAGAAACTTCTAGAGACGCTTCTGCAAATCCGACGCTTGCAAACGAAAATACTTCATTCACGCTTTCTCGCCCTGCGCAGCTTCCAACCGAATACCTTCTGAATTCAACCATTCGCCTGTTTCATCAGATGGGGCAGATCTTCCGCGACAATGCTGCACCACCCAGCAATCCGATGGGCATCCGCATCGACTCCAAGCGCCGTAAAAAGCTCATGCAGAAGCGGCTGGCAATGGGTCATAAGCAGGATGACCACGAACAAAATTACGGTCAGACATTACAATAACAGGAGGTGCATTTTGGCACAGTACATAGAATTTACCCCAGAACAAAAAGAATGTGCCGCAACCGTTGACCTCGAAGAATTTCTTCTCCGGCAGGGCGAAAAGCTCATCAAGTCCGGACGTGAAAAACGGCTTGCCAGCGACCACAGCGTCACGGTGCGCGGCTGTGAGTGGTTCGACCATGCGTCAAACGAAGGTGGCCGCGCTGTCAGCTTTGTTCAAAAATATTACGGCAAAAGTTACGTCGAAGCCATGTCCATGCTGCTCGGTGAGAGCATGGAGTCGGTTTATCCGCAGGCGAAAAAGCAGGAGTCGGTCGAACTAAAGCCTTTCGCACCGCCTGTTCCGAACGCGAATATGCACCGTGCCTTTGCGTATCTTCTCAAAACGCGCGGGCTGGACGCGGATGTTGTTTCGTACTTTGCCCGCAGAAAATTACTCTACGAGGACGCAGTACATCACAACGCTGTGTTCATCGGAACCGACGAAGGCGGCTGTCCGCGCCACGCCCATCTGCGCAGCACGAACAGCTTCGGCAAAGCCTTTCGCCTGAATGTCGAATCCAGCGACCCGCGCTACAGTTTTCATCATGCCGGAACCGATGGAAGCCTTTATGTGTTCGAGGCTCCCATTGATATGCTCTCGTATATCTCCATGAACCCGCAGCAATGGCAGGAGCACAGCTATGTTGCTTGCTGCGGCACGTCTCCGATTCCGGTGATGCAGATGCTGAAACCGGATACGCAGATCGTCTATCTGTGCCTTGACAACGACGATGCTGGACACAAAGCGAGTGAACGGATGGCAGAACAATTACGCGAACGCGGCGTTATGACAGAGCGGCTTGTGCCGGAACTGAAAGACTGGAACGACGATCTTCTCCACGGACAGAAGGAGGATTTAGCCCCATGCCTGAGTCTATGACTCCGTTGATCATACTCGGCGTGGTGGGTGCATTGTTCATTCTTCTGCTTTCGCTTCTTACCAACAACTACTCCTTAAACAACATCAAGTCTAAAACCGTTGGCGACGGCCAGTACGGAACCGCGCGTTGGGCAACGGATCAGGAGATCCGAAAAGCCTACGTCACGGTTCCCTTTGACGTTGCATCATGGCGTGCCGGGAAGAAGCGCCCAACCGTGCAGGGACTGGTTCTCGGCAGTGCACAGCGCGGCAAACGACTGGAGGCGTTGGTGGATCGCGACGATGTGCATTGCCTGATGATCGGTGCATCCGGTGTCGGCAAGACTGCGTTCTTCCTGTATCCCAACATCGAATTTGCCTGTGCCTGCGGTATGAGTTTCCTGATTTTGGATACGAAGGGTGACCTCGCGCGCAACTGCGGAAGAATCGCGCAGAAGTACTACGGCTATCGCGTATCAGTGGTCGACCTGCGCAACCCGATCCGCTCGGATGGAAACAATCTGATGACGCTGGTCAACCGCTACATGGACGTGGCGCGTGAGCATCCGGACAACCTTGCAGCACGGGCGAATGCAGAAAAATATGCGAAGATCCTCGCCAAAACCATCGTCAATCCGGGCGGCGACGAGCAGGATCGTGGACAGAATTCGTACTTCTATGACGCAGCAGAGGGCGTGCTGGCAACCGTGATCATGACGCTGTCGGAGTTCATTCCACCGGACAGCGCGGGGCATGACAAGCGGCACATCATGTCTGTGTTCAAGCTGGTGAAGGAACTGATGGCTCCCATGGGCAAGAAAAATGGATTTCAGGTTCTGATAGACAGCCTGCCGGATACACATAAGGCAGGCTGGATGGCGACCGCAGCAACCAGTTCCTCCGAACAGGGCATGGCCTCCGTCATGTCCACAGCGCTTTCCCGTCTGAATTCATTCATCGATTCCGAGCAGGAGCAGGTGCTCTGCTATGACAGCCCAATCGATGCGGAGCACTTTGCCACTGAGAAGTGTGCGATTTTTCTGATCATCCCGGAGGAAGATCCGACGAAACACTTCATGGCGGGGCTCATGATCCAGAACCTGTCGCGAGAGCTGTTTTCCATTGCGGACGCTAACAAAGGAAAGCTGAAAAAGCGCGTGGTATTTTACTGCGACGAATTTGGTACGATGCCGCCCTTTGACGTTCTGCCGCTGTTCTCCGCAGGCCGTTCCCGGCGGCTGACCCTGGTTCCCATCATCCAGAGCATTGCGCAGTTGGAGAAGAACTATGGCAACGAGGGCGCGGAGATTCTGACCGACAACTGCCAGGATACCATCTTCGGCGGCTTCGCGCCTCAGAGCCAGACAGCGGAGGTGCTGTCCAAGGCCCTGGGCAGCCGCACCGTCCTCTCCGGCTCCATCTCCCGGGGGAAAAACGATCCCAGCCAATCCCTGCAGATGATGGAGCGGCCCCTCATGACCCCGGATGAGCTGAAGTCCATCCCAAAGGGACACTTCATTGTCATGAAGACCGGTACTCACCCCATGCAGACCCGCCTGCGTCTGTTTCTGGAATGGGGGATCACGTTCGGAGAACCGTATGCTATTCCGGAGAAAGCGGCCCGGCCCGTTGCCTACGCCAACAAGCAGGAGCTGGAATTGGAGATCCTGCGCCGCCACCACACACAGAGAATAGTTGGGAACGCACCCCCGGCATCTAACAAGGCGGCTGCCAGGAAAGGGAAACAAGACACACGCCCAGAGGCCCCTCCTGACCAGGCGCCGCCAGATGGTCAGAGCAGCCTGCGTCCATGAGGATATTGCAATGGCCTATTTTCAGAATATCTACCGCTCCGCCCTGAGCCACAGGGCCAAATCGGTCTATATGTATCTCAAGGACCATGCCGATAGTGAGGGCCGATGCTGGCCGGGGATCCGGACCATCTCCGCCGAGCTTGGTCTCTCCCGTTCCACGGTCAAGCGGGCGCTGGAGGACCTGTATCGTGCGGGACTGGTCACAAGGGAGCCGCGCTGGCGGGAAAATGGAAGTCTCACCTCCAACCTATATCGGCTGGTGTAAGTACAAAACAAAAAGGCCCACCGCCAGGGGTATGGTTTGCCTTGGCGGTGGACCGAGGGTGGGGTCATTGTGAACCAACCAGAAGGCCCCACTCTAAGAATTATTTAAGACAGAAGAGAAGCTAAAATGGTACCTATAGAAAGGACAGTACTCTGACAAAAAAGCACGAAAGACAGACCAGAGATTGACAGTGGTACACAGAAAATAGACAGTAGTTTGACAAAAGAATAAACGCTGTAGACACTGCCTTGACAGAGGTCAAGATCATCGTGCAAAATAGGACAGAGGCTATGGGTGGAAAATGGCTGTTAAATTTGTTCCCAAACGGTATTCGCCTGAAGAAATAGAAGCCCTGAAAAAGAATCCAAATGTGCTGGAGGTACAGGAAAACCGTTTGCTACTGACAATAGAGTTCAGACAGCAGGTCTATGAAGCGTGGATACGGAGGCCAGAGCGGTCAACTGTCAGAAGGATGCTGGAGGCAAACGGATTTGATACCCAGCGCCTTGGCCTAAACTTCACAAAGTCAGTGGAATCTGTTTTTAAACGGGGTGGGCGTCCGAAGTTTTCAAAGGCATCGCCGGAAACCCAGGCAAACTGGGCCAAAACAATATATATGCCAACCATGACTGCGGAGGAATTGGTTGAAAGCGGAAAATTTGTTTGGGATGTCAACAGACTGATTTTACATCCGGATTTTGAGGCGGAGCTATACCGAAACTATCCCCAACAGTCCATAGAAGATGGTTTGCTGTCCGCTGGGATTTCGCCAGCAGACATGGGCTACCACAAAATATACTGGCTGCAAGAAAAATTTGAACATTCATCTGGGCAGGACACAAACCGCAGTGCTACAAGGGGCCGTACAGCTTATTATACTGCCGCCACGGTAGAGCAGTATCGTAAACATCCCTATGTCCAAACAGCCACCCGTGAAAAAATAGAGTTGAATAAGGCATTCTTTGAGGCTGCCGCACCTATTGCAGTACTGGCATTCGACGACATCCTCCGTGTGTTTGATATTGACCCGGAGATATTTTCAGTAACGGAGCGATATCGCATGAGCCGAGTTTTGGCTGCATGGGCTACACCGGCTGACGGAGAGACAATAAACGCCTCTCCCACACGGAAAATCCTTAGAAATAGGATGCGGGCATTGGACAGTATTGTAGAAAAAGGGTTTCTTCAAATTGGAGATATTGTTTCTTCTCTGAATGTTCTGCAGAAGAAATCGCTCTGCCTGTGGCTCCGGGATCTTCCGCCAGACCCAGGAAGAAAGTATAGCGTTAGAAAAATACTCTCTCTCATGAAGATTTCTCGTGCGTCATATTATGCCATACTGAAGAATGGCACCTATGGACAGTCGGTAGTACAGAGAAACGCACAAGACGAGCAGGATGCCGAACTGATTCGAACCGTTATGGAATACAAGGGGTTTGCCAAAGGCTCAAGGCAGATCTATATGATGATGCCAGCTCTGACGGGAAAGCGTATGGGGCTGAAAAAGATACGCCGTATTATGAAAACGTACAACCTCACATCGTCGATTCGGAAGGCAGCGCCTTCCAAGCGCATGGGTGGAGCGGCACTGAAAAAGAATGTGAGACCTAATTTGCTGCAGCGCAGATTCCGCCTTTACCGGCCCAATGAAGTACGGCTGACAGACGTTACACATCTTCTCTATGGCGACGGATGCAAGGCATATGGCTCAGCACTGCTCGATCCCGTCACCAGCAAGTTAGTTGCGTTTTTAGTCAGCGAACACAATGACTTGGAACTGGCGCTTGCCACACTGCGTCAATCAGATCTTCACCCATGTGTCAGCGGTGGACTTTATCATTCTGACCAGGGGACAGTTTATCTGTCTGGCGCATTCCAGCAGGAAGTAAGCAAAAGAGGTTACACACAATCGATGTCCAAACGAGGAAATTGCCAGGACAACGCCCCACAAGAGTCTTTCTTTGGACATTTTAAAGATGAGTGTCCGTATTCGGAATGCAAAGATATCGAGGAGTTGAGGGAACTTGTCGCGCGATATGCAGAGTATTACAATTATGAACGCCGCATGTGGGATAAGGGCCGCATGACGCCAGTCGAGTACGAGCAGTATCTTCTGGCCATGAACGAAGCTGAATTCTCGCTCTACATCGCAAAGGAAGAAGAAAAGTATCAGCAGATGAAAGAAAAAGCTGCCCAACGAGCCATTGAACGGGCAAAAAATTTAGGAGTATGAGAAAGGTGGGCGGATGAGGGAATATGAAACAAAACAGAATGACCAGGCAGCCGCCAGAGGAGATTCAGCCGTTTCTGGATAATCCGTTCCTAAAGGATTTTCGTGGGCGGGATATTATTTACACGAAGGACTTTTATGTTGCCATGTATAAGAAGATCTCCGAGGAGCATATGACCTATGTGGCAGCGTATAACAGCCTTGGGTTTTCCACCGCTGTACTCGGAGAGGACCGCGCGAATTCCGCAGGAAAGCGGGCGATGCAGTTGGGCCGGGAGGGTCGTTTGTTCACCGCAGATCCCTCCAGCTATGATGGCTCTGTACCCAGAGAGGCTATGGGGGCCATGTCCCCTCTGGAAGAACTGGCCTATCTAAAAGCCAGAAATGCCTATTTGGAGGAGCTGGTTGCAGCTCAAAAAAAACTCCGTTCCGCATTGGAGGACACAACTATATCATTGAATCCGAAGGTGTAAGCGCCGACCGTTTCTATATGGTAGATTCCTTTATCCGTAGACAAGCGGATAGAGCGGACGGTCTGTCTATCGTGCAATGCCTTCACATATTTGGAGTGTCCAGATCCGGCTACTATTCGTGGGTCAGGCGTAAAAAAGATATAGACAGCTCCTGTGCCGCAAAGAAAGAACAACAGGAGCAATTGAAAGAAAAGTTTAGGAAAATCGTGAGAAAACTTGGATATGTTCCGGGAAAAAGGACCTTTCAGACCCATCTATGGCGCGAGTTCAATATCAGTATCAGTATAAAACGCTGTCGAAAGGTTATGAAAGAAATGAATCTCGTGGCCAACAGACCCAGGAAGGACGCTTATAAGAATCAGGCCACACACAATCACGAATATTCCTCCCCGAAAAACGCGGTGAAACAGAATTTCTCCGTTGGTCCCCGCAGAGTTATTTTGACAGATATCACTTATTTGTATTATGGCCCTGTGCGTACACCGATTTATCTTTGCGCTTTTAAGGATGCTTATACAAAAGAGATCTTGGGGCATTGCGTGTCCTCCCGCATGACAGTCTCGCTTGTCAAGTCCGCCTATGACGTTATGATGGAGAACCATGGACACGAACTGCGAGGTGCTGCATGTGTGATCCATAGCGACCAAGGTTCTCAGTACCTCTCGACCACATTCCAGAGGCTGCTGTCAGATGACGGTTTTCTCCAGTCTGTTTCCGATAGGGGCAATTCTCAGGACAATGCCCCCATGGAATCATTTTTCGGACGGCTGAAATGTGAATTGCTTGACCTCGTGGCGCTATGTCCAGACGCGTCAACTGTAAGCCGGATGATCAGCGGCTATATTGATGCCTATAACCATCGACATTACCAATATGCGCTGGCGGGGCTAACTCCATCTGAATACTACACCTATGTTACCACTGGTATCTACCCGGTGGACAACTACTACGGCATCAAGGCGACAGAACTTATGCCAATCCAGGCGTTGATAGCCGCCCGTCGCCGCGCGGCAGAGGAGAAGGCCAAAAAGTACAGAGAGGCCAGCGCAAAGAAACGCGCTATGGCTCAAGGAAAGAAAAAGGACCCAGAATTCGTCATAGCAAGGGATCAACGCATCTTGCGCCGCGAAATAGCGAAGTGGACCCGCTCCAAAGAACTTGCGCTTCAACAGATATCCCATCTGAGAGAAATTCTTGAACTATCCCAAAAAGCAAGGGCCTATTTGATGACCGCATCAGCTGACCTGATTTTGCAGCTATACAATGGAGAAAACTGGGGAGCCCATCCAGAACTCGCTTATATTTACAAAATGCGTGAACTTTTTTAAGGTACTTTCTCTATTCGCCTTTGTGATACTTATCAATGCGATAGAGTGAACCCAGTAACCCCGTTGCCGCAACAGACTTAGTAAATCTGCAAAAAAAAACACCCCCTATTATAAGCACAGCATGGCCGGCATTAATATGGCGGCCATGCTGTGCTTACGCTTTTTTCACCAGTAACGGTGGTTATTTTGTATCTGTTACTGTCAAAAAATTGTCCTTGACATTGGAACCAGTTTAATCTGTTACACTGACGCTTCCGGAAATTGAGAAGATCATCGGCTTTGAGCTGGACTGGGAGGCCCGTTATTTTCAGGCATTCTGGTTTGATGAGGCTCCGGCCTATGTGGGCGGGCAGTGGGAGCAGGAGTTCCCATTCCACGCCGTGGAGCCCTCCCAGCAGGCTGCGGAGTATGTCATATCGGATGCCTGGCGCAGTCAGGGCTACCGCATCCAGCGGCTGGACCTGAGCCGCGGGAGGGTGGTATTTCATAGGGAAGTCTATGGGACCACGGGCTTGACCATTCCACCAGCACTTCTCCAGAGCCGGATCCCGGAGAATGCAGCTCATGAGGCAACGACGTTTTTCGCCTATCTCATAAAAAAATATGGTCTTGGGCACAGACCTTAAAACGGAAAAGGTTAATGTCAAATATGACATAATAATGACGATGGAGGAACTATATTTTATGGAAGGTGTTGAAAAACGGGAAGAGGGATGCTATAATTCTAATAGAACAAGTTTGTGCTCAACTTATCATAACGATGTCCAAATATCCGTTGTTGTAAACATAAAGATATTGAGGGGGTGAATAAGATATGGCTTGATGACCACTCCTAAAATATATTTGTAGAAGATCAGCCAAACCCGCTACGTTGAATATGAATAACACAACCAGAATTGCGCTGCAGAGGAGCCTGTTTATCCTCATCTCTATAGGATGCTGTTTAATTTCAAAACTGTATGCAGTTACGCCATCTTTGACGAAACATACCTCTATCGCCTATCTCGAAAAAGGCAGTGTATATGAATATCCTATTACGCCTGATGATCCGGGATGGAACGATCTCACATCTACGTCTGAAATGTTCGCTGTATGCCAGATTCCTGAGGATATACTCTCAGAACTTTCAACAAGTGAACTTATGGACGCCATATTAGATCATCCATTATTGCCAATTTGGTTTTTACAGCAATCGGAAGAAGACGCATACGAGATGTTCTCACGTCATTTTTCTGCAATTTCGGAATTTATCTCACGTGAAGATGCACGAGACGAAATCGAAAAAAGGTTAATAGTTGCACAGAACCTTGATGCACGGGGAATACTTTCTGTTGACCAATATGGGAATATAAATTCATTTTATAATACTTTCTTAAAAAAATTAAATTGTGCTTCAACGAACTCTTCATATAGCATTATTCAACCTTTTGATTATCCAGACATTCCGATGAACTCTAGCGGTGAATCTGTTAAAGACAACTCAAGAATTCAAGTCCCTAAAAGAACGATTCAAGAAATGACAACTCAAGCGTTGCTGGATACGATACTGTCGTTTCCTTTTCTGTCGGATATTCTTGTTTACGATTCATATGAGCTAGGACTTTTATCTGCTATTGATCGGTATCCGGCGCTAAATGAGCTGGTAACGGAATTATTTCTGCGAGCTGATGCCTTGGAAACGATACAAGGTAATCTTGAACTGCTATCGAGCATCAGAGGCACGTCTGTGGAAAGCTCTGCACAAGCCATCTATTCAGAAGCATTATTAGAAACCATTCAAAATCAAACACTTGTGGAAGATTCCGTACAGACTATTTATTTAGAAGCATTATTAGAAACCATTCAAAATCAAACATTTTCATGAGAATGGGGGAATAAAAGATGAAGAAACGTTTGTTATCAGTGGCTTTAGCATTGAGCATGATCTTTACTATTTCAAGTATTACGGCTAAGGCAGTTGACAGTCCCACAAATAGCGAACTCGTTATAGATATACCGTATGTTTACCCCGTAGTCCCAGGAACCGATGCTTGGGCTGAACTTCCCGATAATTTGGCGATGATGTCTGTTTGTCAAATACCCGAGGAACTCCTTTATTCGATGACGACAGATGCCCTTATGCAAACGGTGCTTGATTGTCCCTTGTTTTCGGATATCTTGGCTTATGATTCCTTTGAGGAAGGTTTTTCTGTCTTTTCATCATGGTTTAATGGACTACAGGAACTTCTTTCCCGTCCTGACGCAGAGGAGACTGTAATTAGCTATCTCCCAACAGAAAACACTTTGCGAGCAAATCAAGATCCGGAAAAGACGGTAAAATGGCTTTATAGTGGTCTTATTCTCAAAAGTCTCACGGGAAGCGAAGAACAGAAAGCAGTGCCTTTATACTTAAGAAGAGACTATGTTGATACCCCAAATGGGACTCCGGTAGAAGTTATCGTAGGCTACACTTTTGAAGAACATGATCCTCTGTGGGAGCAAATATTGGAATTTGAGGATGAATCATATTCCCGGAATTATCCAGACAGCATCGAACTGGCCGAAGCCTCACCGGAATATAATTGCCATTCTTACGCATGGTATTGGCCAAGCATCCTAAATGATTGTTGGATGAAACAACCTGATGCATATATTGAAGACGGAAGCTATGATGAAACAAATAATCCTTCAGCGATGGATCGGGTTTTATATAGGACTACACGTGGAGGGATAACACATTCTGCACTTGTCGTTTCAACTTCATCTGGAAAAGTAATGGTTGAATCGAAGTGGGGGTTTGGTAAGCTATACAAACATGAGGTTGATAAGTGTCCATATAAAGAGCGTGATATCACATACTGGACACTGGCCTAATTTAAAGCCGTCCTATACGTTGGATATGAATAATACAACCAGAATTGCGTTGCAAAGGAATAACATATCTGATCGCCTAACATCACAAGAAAATGTCTCCGATAGAATTCGAAACCTCTAAAGAGGCAACCCTCTTCATTCGCCTCTGGCCAGGTTATAATTGCGACGCCCCTGGAAAACCGCTGTAGGGAAGAAACAGCAATGCCTGCTCTTGACAAATTCGGCAAGGGCAGGCATTGTATGTTTGCGGCAGGGATTTTAATACTGCCAATTCTGGGCATACCAAAGCCCACTTCAATGGGCAGGGAGGAACTGACATCAGGAAGATTGTGTCCTGGAACGTCAATGGCCTTGCGGCCTGCAAGCGAAAAGGCTTTTTGCGTGTCCTTGCCAACTCCAAAGTAGACTTTTTCTGCTGTCAGGAGATCAAGACCCGCTGCCCACTTTCTACTCCGGGATATCTCCAGTTCTGGAACCCCGCCAAACACCCAGGGATAGAACGGTTCCTCTTTCTGAGTCTGACCGATGTATTCTGTGCCTGGTATCCACAGGCGGATAGGCCCTATATCTGGTGGACTATGCGGCTCAACAAGCGGCTAGAGAACCGGGGGCAGCTGGGCTACTTTCTGGTTTCAGACGCGCTGCTGCCCGCTGTCCGTAGAATTACACATCACATGGACATTCTTGCTGCCGATCACCGCCCCATCTCCCCGACGCGGTGATCGGCAACGTTTCAGAAAGAGTTGCCAGATAAGGAGTAGCCGCGATGTTGTGCGGACTGGATTGGGTCCGGATGACTTTTTCTTAATATCTGGAGAATATTTTCGCCGTGATATTGATTTGTCAGGATGGTCCCCAAAAGCTCAAACTTATTAACAGTAGTGGTAGCCATCGCGAGGTGGATTTTTTAGCCCATCCATAAATGCTGATAAAAGATAGTATCTTTTTTGCATATCATATTCCATGCCTATTGAAAGTTCGGGCAATTCAATGATTACGCTCTCTAACACAGTGACTGCATCAGGGCGTTGCACAAATTCACCTAATGCTTCATTATATTTTGCGTTTTCCCAAAAGCCCAACACCTCATCTTCATGAACAAGAATATTTGTGGAAAATGGGTATGATATAGCTGTTTCGAGGAGAGCTTTTGTGGTCATTTGTTCTACTAATCCGTCTGGGAGCCTGCAAGCGTTTTGAGCTAATCCAGCCATTGCGAGATTATCCCATTCAGGCGAATCTGGTGTTATTGGAAATTCATACGGCTTATCAATAGGATACACTTGGCATTCAAGTTCCTTTTTCCCGACCTGATAGGAAGCAAAACAAATAAGGATTGATAGCATCAAGAACAATATTCGTGTGTAGTTTCTCTTTTCCATCACGATTCCCTCCTTTTGGGCTTACAGGGGCAAACAAAAAGGGATACATCTCGAAATCGTAAGGCTTTTTCGTGATGTATCCCTTAATATTTCATAATAGTCTAGCAAAAGTAAGAATAAGAATTGCTTTCTCCTAAAGTGTTATGCAAGAATCCAAAAACTAGTGCTCTTTTTATATGGTCCATAGTTTGGTGCGTGTTTATAAACACCTTTCCAGTCCCACTTAGATCTTACAAGAATAGCTGTAGAAACGACATGAGCAGAATGTTCCGGAGCATCAATAACTCCATAAAGGACGCAAGCGTATGCCTCTATTTTTATTATAATTTTCAACATTTGTTTTGTCTATCAGGCAAATAACCAAAAAGAGATGTCATTTTTGCACGTACGCCAAGGCGTTTGGGCTCCACTCAGTCCTGCTGTTAAGAAGGTCTTCAATCAACTCTTCGTCACAAAGTGTACGCAAAATGGAGCATTACACCCACTCTCGTTCCTACAATGCACGTCCATCCGTATATTTACAGAAAAATGCTCTCATGATAAGCTGTTGGCATTGATATATCATTAAGACGTAGAAGAACGTATTTAGCAATCCAAAAGAATATTGAGAAAGATGACGTCGTTTCGAGGAAGAAACTGAGGTGGTGAAGTGATGAGCTGCCCCTTTTGAACCTCCAGGCCTGTGGTTAAACGCGGGCCAAACCGATACGCCGACGAACATTATCAGAAAGGCAAAGACAGCTGGACGGCTGTCTTTGCCTCTTTTTTCTTTCGACGGTTTTCCTGATTTTTCTCTGTTAAAATGTGGTGAAAGACCAGGAAAGCCGTCGAATCCTCTGCGCGGTTTCACAAACTTTTTCTGTTATCTGCGTGAAATTGCAGGAAAAACGTCTTCCGCTACTGAAAAATGGTATCCCATACGCGCTCCCCCACTGTATTTCGCTGGTTTTCTGCAAAACCCAACGAAATACAAAGGAGGATCGGTATATGCCGCAATACCATACTTACTATCCGAACTATGAGAAGCTCTATCCCGGCATTGAAAAGCGTCCGGATATCCTGCGCGTACTCAGAGCCAGCGACCGTAAGATGCGTTACATGGAATGGCAGCTCCAGACCGAGCGGTTTGTAGAAGACCAGGAAAAGCAGATTGCCGTGTTTCTGCCCAGTCGGGAAACCTCGCTGGAACAAATGGATGAGGAAAAACATCAGTTCGTGGATGAGCGGCCAGGGCCAGAAGAACAACTTACCCAATCCGAAAGGCTCCAACTGCTGCGGCGTGCCCTGAAAAGTCTTACGAGTGCGGAGAGAGAGGTGATCCAATCCCTCTACTTCGAAGACTTGACGGAGAGACAGTTATCCGAACTCATCGGCGTTCCGCAAAAAACAATCAATGACCGCAAGCGGAGAGCAATCTCCAAGCTGAGAAAATTCTTCAAATAAACTCTGAAAGGCGGGGGGCGATTCATCATCGCCGCCTGCCTTTCACATAAAAAAACGAGCCTTAAATTAGAGCCTCTCCCTACCATGAAAATGGAATGAGAGTACATAATAGCAGAACAAAAATCAGCAAAATAATTAATTTTTACCCGATTAAAACGGAGGGGGGCGCAAGAC
>ENA-OPRS01001065-OPRS01001065.1-human-gut-metagenome-genome-assembly--contig:-NODE-1065-length-13349-cov-6.632616_pt1 | contig 13349 bp, 9 predicted proteins | sample MGYA00241795_ERZ501881 | MGnify/ENA primary metagenome ERZ501881 (study PRJEB25962, sample SAMEA2042440) | human gut metagenome | biome: human gut; feature: human-associated habitat; material: faeces... | reverse complement strand
CACCGAGTGAGTCAAAACAACCCCGTCCCAGAATGACCCAACGCGACCAATCCCCACCAGGCCCTAGTGAGCCTCGCCCGTCGCGGTCTTGTTGGCGCGCGCTAGGTCGCGATGCGAAATCGATACATGGTACTGCTGGCGCTCCAGATAGCGCGCCGTGGCCTCGGCGATGGCCACGCTGCGATGCTGGCCGCCCGTGCAGCCGATGGCGATCGATAGCTGCGGCTTGCCCTCGGCCACATAGCCGGGCATCACGGCATCGAGCAGCTGGTACCACGCGGTGAGGAACTCCTTCGTCTTCGGATGCTCAAGCACGAAGGTCGACACCTTCTCGTCGAGCCCCGTCATGGTGCGCATCTCGGGGTCGTAGAAGGGATTGGGCAGGAAGCGGACGTCGATCATGATATCCGCCTCGACCGGCATGCCATGCTTGAAGCCGAACGAGAAAACCTGCACATCCATCAGCTGCTGGTCGGTAAGCTCGGAAAACGCAAGGCGCAGCCGCGTGCGCAGCGCCGATACGCGCAGGCGGCTCGTGTCGATGATCATGTCGGCCCGATCACGTACCTTGCGCAGCTGGACGCGCTCGCGCTGGATGGCGTCGGCGGTGGATTCGCCCGGCTTTGCGAGCGGGTGCCGGCGGCGGTTCTCGTTATAGCGACGCATGAGCACCTCGTCCGACGCCTCAAGATAGACGACCTTGCAGGTCATCTCGTGCGCCTCGAGCGATACGATCACATCGAGCAGCTCGTCGAAGAGCCCTTGGCTACGCAGGTCGCAGGTCACGGCGAGATGTCGCCCCACGCCCGTGTTGATGCCCACCAGCTGGGCGAGTTGCAGCACGAGGCTCGGCGGGAGGTTATCGATGCAGAAATAGCCCATGTCCTCGAACACGTGCATGGCCTGCGTGCGCCCAGACCCGCTCATACCTGTGATGATCACGATGTCCGGAACGCGATCGGCGAGCTCCGCCGCCGTGATTGCCTGGGGATTCATCTCTGCCATGGGGATCGCCTTCCTGCCGTCGAGCCGTCCTCCCCAGTATACCCGTGCGCCTCCCCTACCGACAGGACGCTCCTGCCGCGCGCAAGCAAAACGGCACCCCGCTCGCAAGCCACCAGAGCGACCCGCGCGCGATTAATCGATCGCTTGCGACAACGGCACCTCTATGCATCCAGCGCGGCGGCAAACCAGCTCGTGATGCTCGTGGGATGCGTAATGGCCGTTCCCACCACCACAGCCCAGGCGCCGGCGTCCATAGCGGCCCGGGCCTCGTCCGGCGTGTGCACGCGGCCCTCGCAGACCACGGGGAACCCAGGGAACTCCTCGGCAGCCTGCCGAAGAAGCGGGAGGTCAGGCCCATCGGCCATTGTGCAGTCAATCGCTGCGGTCCCATGCGAGAGCGTCGTCGATACGATATCGAACCCAAGGTCGACCGCACGGCGAATGTCGTCGATGGTCATGCAGTCAGCCATGGTGAGCACCCCCTCCTCCTTAAGGGGAGCGAGGGTGTCGGCCACCGACTTTCCATCGGGACGGAGGCGGTCCGTGGCATCAATGGCCACGATGTCGGCGCCGGCCGCCACGCAGGCGCGCGCATGCCGAAGCGTCGGCGTGATGTAGACGCCGTCATGGCCGTCCTTCCACAATCCGATGACCGGCACCTCGACACGCCCTTTTATCGCCGAGATATCGGCAAGTCCCTGGCAACGAATGGCCGCAGCCCCACCAAGCTCGCACGCGCGCGCCATGAGGGCCATAGCCTCCGGCGTGCGGAGCGGCTCGCCCGGATATGCCTGAACGCTCACGATCAGCGTTCCCTTAAGTGACTGGATGAGCGGGTGAATAGACACGGCGTCCCCTTTCATGCGATGTTGTGCCTGCACGTACCAATGTCAGGAGCCAGAGCCCGCGCGGTCGCCTGCATGCTTGCCGGCGCGGTCGACTGCGTGCTCGCTTGTACGATCGTCTACGTTCTCGTCGGCGCGACCGTCTGCGCGCTCGCCGGAGCGGTCATCCGCGCGCCCGGCCTCTCGCTCGGCATCCCAAGCGCGAAGCGTTCGGTACACGTCCTCCGCCACATGCCGCGGCACGCCCTTCACGGCCGCGATCTCGTCTGCGCTCGCCGCGCGGAGCTTCTTCATGGAACCAAAGTGCCGCATGATGGCCCGCTTGCGCGTGGGCCCCACGCCCTCGACCTCGTCGAGCACGGAAACGGTCATGGCCTTGCCGCGCAACTCTCGATGGAAGGTGATCGCGAAGCGGTGCGCCTCGTCGCGCACCTGTTTGATGAGGTAGAGCGAGGCAGAACCGTTGGGCAAAACCACGGGCGTCTCGTCCCAGGGAACGAACACCTCCTCATCGGCCTTGGCAAGACCGCAGACGGGAATATCGAGGCCCAACCCTTCGAGCTGCGTGAGCGCCGCGGTGAGCTGCGGCTTGCCGCCATCGACCACGAGCAGATCGGGGCGCGCGCCGAAGCGCTCGTCTGCCATGCGTTCGGGGGCGTACCTGCGCCCCAGCACCTCCTGCATGGAGAGGAAGTCGTTCGCCTCGCCCGTGATGCTGCGAATCTTGAACCGCCGGTATTGCGACTTATCGGGCTTGCCGTTGGTGAAGACCACCATCGACGCCACGGTGAAGGCACCGTGGATGGTCGAGATATCGAAGCACTCGATGCGCAGGGGCGGCGCCGGCAGCGCAAGGGCGCTCTCCAGCTGCAGAAGCGCTTGATTGGTGCGGTCGTCAGCATACCCGGTGCGCATCATGTAGCGCATGAGCGCGTGTCGGGCGTTTCGCTCGGCGGTCTCGAGCAGACGATGCTTCTCGCCACGCTGCGGGCGATGCACGCGGCACACGCGGCCTCGTCTCTCGGTAAGCCATGCCCCGATGAGCTCAGCGTCCGCAAGCTCGCATGCCACGTTCACCTCGGAAGGAATATCCGAGGTCTCATCGTAATAGCGCTTGATGAAGCCTCCGACGAGCTCCTCCTCCGATACATCGAGCCCCTTGTCCAGGATGAATTCGCAGCTTCGCTGCGTTCGACCGTCGCGCACCACGAAGACGCAGGCCCCCGCGATGGTCTCCTCGCGGAAGAACCCGACCACATCGATGTCGACGCGCGAGGGGAAAACCACCTGTTGGCGATCATCGAGCCCGTTGATGACCTCGAGCCGCCGCTTGATGCGGCCCGCGCGCTCGAAATCGAGCTCCTCGGCGGCACGCCCCATCTCGCTAGAAAGTTCATCGACCACCTCACGCCGGCGGCCCGAGAGGAACCGCTCGACGCGCCTCACATTGTCAGCATAATCCTGCGGCGTTATGGCGCCCACGCAGGCGCCGGGGCCGCGTCCAACGTGGTAATCGAAGCACGGACGTCCATGCTGCGCGCACACGAGGTTGATCACGTCGCTCTCGTCTACATGCGCCTCAATGAGCCGTCGCGTGCGCTTCCACTCCGCGCAGGTCGCGATGCAGATAGGAATGACCTTGCGGATCGTGTCGATGGTCTCGCGCGCGGCACGGCTATCGGTATACGGACCGAAATAGCGCGTTCCGGGCTTGTGCTTCTCGCGAGTGTATTTGATGGCGGGATACACGTCGCCTTTAGTGATGGCGATGAAGGGATAGCTCTTATCGTCTTTGAAGTCGACGTTGAAGTAGGGCCGATACTGGCCGATGAGCTCGCGCTCCAAGACGAGCGCCTCGTGCTCGGTATCCACGACCAGGTAATCGAAGCTCTCCACGAGCTGCATCATGAGGGGAATCTTGGCGCGGTCGTCGGTCAGGGTCACATACTGGCGCATGCGCGCGCGCAGGTTTTTGGCCTTACCAACATAGATGACCGTGCCCGAGGCATCTTTCCAGAGATAGCACCCCGGGTCCGTGGGAACATGATCGACCTCCGCAGCGAGGCGAGCGAGATGGTCGTGCAGGGCGTCGGCCTCCGCCATGCGCTACCGGGCCTTCCTGATCGCCGAGCGCAAGCCGCGCGCCTTGACGAGCGCGGTATAGAACGCCTTCTTGAGCGGCACATCGCGATCGGGGGCAACGGCGCGCACGCCCTCCTTGGCGAACTTGGTCTTGAATTCGTTCAGGTTCTTGAGCTCGGGCTGGAAATCGCTGCCGATAGCCATGAGGTCGTACGCGGCGCACCCAAGCTCAGCAGCCTGCTGGCACTCGAAGAACAGCAGGGCATCGGCCACGCGCAGTCTACCGCTACCGATAGCCGTTGCCGCATAGTAGCGGGTGGCAAGCGCACCCGAGATGGTGAGCAAGCTCCACGCGACGACCTTGCCGTCCACGCGCGCCGCGAGCACGCGGCAATGCTCGGCGCCCAAGATGCGCACCATGTTCTGATAATCAGCACAGGGCGCAGGCGCAAAACCGTCACGCGAGCCCGTCTCGCACATGACCTGGTAATACTCGCTGAAGTCTTCGGCGGCGCGGGCGGTCTCGTCCGCCATCTGAGCGGGGCACTCGCGCAGCGCTTTGCGCACGTCGCGGCGACCGCGCGGCTTCATGCGGGCAAGGATCTCGTCGTCTCCGCCGGTGAGGTCGATCACGACGGTGGTGTCGTAGGGCAAGGTCGAAAGCACCGGGCACGCGAGGTCGCAGGGGGTCTCGACCGCCATGCGCATGAACACCTGCTTGCGGTCGCGTCCTCGCACGTAGGCCGAAATCGCCTCGAGGACCGCGCGCTCGAGCTCGGGCGTACGGTCAACGATCCACACGGGGCCGTGCGGCGCGCGCAAGAAGCGATAGCCATGGGTTTCGAACTGGGAGAACGCCACAGCCGCGATGACCTGGCTGTCGCTCTCGACCGAGCAGTAACCCCACGGAGAGCGGCCCTCGATGGTCTTTTGGTAGTCGAGCCATACGGGCAGCTGCTCGACGGGCACGGGCGCCGTACGCGCGCTCAGTACCTGCTCGTATGCCTCGCGAGAAAGCTCACGTACCACCATCGTCCCATTCACTCCCTGCTCTCCCGCGCAGATGGGTCGCGCAGGCGTCGTCTTGTACGGCATTTCTTACGGCCCTCCATCCTACGCCCTTTGGCCCCGGAGCAGCTGCAGGCCGTTCCGTGGCAGCAAAATAACAGAATCGTGGAGGGCATCTGGCGTTTGGGCACCGGGGCTCGTCGGCGCTGGCGCTCCCGGCTAGCGGCGGGCATCGCTGCTGTTATCCGCAGGCGCCGAGGTGATGGCGGCGAACGACGCTGCGCGCCCCTCTTGGCATGCGCGCCCGTGTCGCGCGGGAAACTTGGGCGAAAACTCGACAAAGTAAACTTGCATGCCGATTTACGCAATAAGACAACGAAAAATGCTCCTTACTGCGTAATTTGGCATGCAAGTTGATTTCCACCGTGGTCCGTCGGAACGTGAGCGACCAGGTGCCGCCGGGACACGGCGCAGTCGGAGACAGCAGCCTGCGGCGAATCGCTAGAACGCGGCGCAACCGGGGTCGCAGCAGCCTTTAGCGATCCGCCGGGGCGGGAGCAACCGGAAGCGGCAGCCAGCCGCAGCACCCGTCCGCCACGATGCCCCTATGCTATGATGGGTGCTCCGTCTTCAATTCTACGAAGCGCACTCCGGCGCCCACGGGCACCGCGAGCAAAGCGCCCCCTCAAGGAGTCCTATGCCCTCCCCATCAACTATCCCAGCTTGTGATTTCGTTCCCGTGATTCTCGGCGGCGATATCGGTGCCTACGCGCTTGGCCGTGAGTTTCACGAGGCCTACGGCTGCACCTCGATCTGCTTGGTCAAGCAGCCCATCGGCGCTATCCTGCACTCTTCCATCTTCCGCCATGCCCCCCTCGACTCGCTCGAGCCAGACGAGGTCATAGCCGCCGTCGAACGCATTCATGAAGAGGATCCCGCGCGCACGATCCTCTTCCTCACGAACTCCGAGGCATGCATCCCCGCCGTGCTCGCCGTGCGAGATGCCCTGCCATACGTGCGCACACCCACGCCCTCGCGCGACGTCATCGACCAGGTCTCGCACAAGGACCGTTTCGCCGAGCTATGCCGCGAGCACGGGCTGGACGCGCCCGCATCGGAAACCGTGCGACTCGCTGGCGCAGACGCAATCGCGCCGTGCGAGCTCCCCTTCCCCGTGGTTGCAAAGCCCGCATTCTCACCCGAATATGCTGGATACATGAGCCGTGGATTCAAAAAGGTCTACTTCGTCGAACGACAGGCGCAGCTCGATGAACTTTGGCGCGACCTGCGGGCCGCTGGCTTTGCCGGAACGTTCATCGTCCAAGAGCTCATCGGCGGCGATGATACCTACATGGACAGCGTGACCCTCTATATCGACAGCAACGGTAGGCCCACCCTCTTTGGCGGGGCGAACGTGCTGCTCGAGGACCACGCGCCCTCGATGCTCGGCAACCCTGTGGCAATGATTACGACCTCGATGCCCGAGGTATGGCAGCGCTGTGCGGAAATGCTCTGCGCGGTGGGCTACCGCGGCTACGCAAACTTCGACGTCAAGCGCGACCCCAAGACCGGCCGCATGCTGTTCCTTGAGGTCAATCCGCGCATCGGGCGGAACTCGTACTATGTGTGCGCTGCAGGCGTGAACCCAATGCGCGCGTGCGTCGAAGATCTCGTGCGCGGACGAGCACTTGATCCCATGCGCGCCGAGAACGAGATTCTCTATACCCTCGTTCCCCTGCGACTGCTGCGCCATTATGTGCGCGACGAACAGCTGCGAGCGCGCATGGAGCGGCTTGTCCGCGAGGGAAAGGTCTTTGACCCGCAGCGCTACGACAAGGACCGCAGCATCAGGCGCGTGGCCGATGTGCTCCTCACCGAGTGGAACCAGGTGCGCAAATTCAAGCGCTACTATCCCGAGCCCACGAACACCTCGTTCTAGTTGCACGCGGAAGTGGAGCTTGCCCACTTGTGCCCTGCGAGCATGGTGTCGCTGAGCGACTCGAACCCGCAAGCGGGGTGTCGCGGGATGATTCGCGCTCGCTGCCGGAGCGCCGCCCTCCCGCTTGCACCCCGCAACCAGATCGCCGCCCCCGCTTGCACCCGCGTCCATGACATCTTCCATGCGGCCCCACCGCCTCACCCGATGAAAAACGGCCCGCAACGTGTTTCCACGCTGCGGGCCGTTGCTATCGAGCGCATCGCTCTGCCCTGGAGGGCTGTTTGCTATACCGGCGAGCCGCCACCAACGAAGTTGCGGGAATTCGAGCTGAGGCTGCTCGTGATGACACCAACGCCGGGCGACGATGCATGCACGTAGCGGCCGCCACCGATATAGATGCCGACGTGATAGATGCTTGAGCTGCTGCCGCCATAACCCCAGAACACGAGGTCGCCAGGCGAGAGGTAGGAAGTATTCGTGACCAGATGGCCCTTATTTTTCACGAGATTGCACTGAGCCTGGGAGGAATGCGGAAGCGAAATGCCGACCTGCTTGTAGCTATACTGCACCAGGCCGGAGCAATCGAACGTGTCGGGGCCCTCGGTGCCGAAGACATACGGCTTGCCAACCTGCGCCAGCGCGATATCTACGACGCTTGACGGGGCATTGCCGGAATCGGTGTTGTTGTTCGAGCCGCCACCGCCGCTGGATCCACCGTTGTTGCTGGAGCCGCCGTTGTTATTGGACCCTCCGTTGTTGGAGCCGCCGCCGTTGTCGTTGGAGCCCCCGTTGTCGTCAGATCCACCGTTGTCGTTATTCGAATTGCCGTTATCGCTGCCGCCACCCTGGTTGTTGTTGGCGGCCTCCTCGGCTGCAGCCTGCTCGGCAGCGGCACGCGCCGCCTCCTCGGCCAGAGCGGTCTGGAGCTCGCTATCAAGGCTGTTGTAATACGACTGCTGCTCGGAAACCTTCGACTGGATATCCTCGGTCTTCTGCTGCTGATCGCTCACCAGCTGCTGCTGCTCTTGCTCCTGCGTCGCAAGGTCGCTCTTCTTCTGCTCGAGCTCCTGCTGCGTCTGCTTCACCTGATCGATGAGCTCGGCGTCGCGGTTGGCCATGCTATTCGCATAGTAGACGCGAGAAAGCAATTCCTCGAAATCGGAAGCGCCGAGCACCACGGAAAGCGTGCTGTTGGAGCTGTTCTGCTTGTAGGTCTCGGCAAGGCGCTGCGAAAGCTCGGCCTGGCCCTGCTCCAGCTCCTGCTGCTTCTCCTCGATATCAGCCTCGGTCTGCTGAATCTCGGCCTGCACCGACTCAAGGTCGGACTGGAGCTGGTAGAGCTCGTTATTTGCCGCCTCGAGCTCGTTGGAATATGTCATAAGCGTGCTGTACGCGTCGTTGACCTTCGACTGAAGGTCCGCTGGATCGTCCGCAAAGGCAGTAGCCGGCACGCCGCTCAGTGCGAGCGACGCGGAGGCGAACAGCGTTACAGCGATTCTGGCACGTTTGAGCTGCATATCATCAGTCCTCTCAATCGCAAGACCTGTTCACTATACCAACCATGCGCCGCACACGCCACCGCCGCGCCCAAGCTTCAAACGATGGGCACACTGCTTAAGATGCGCGCGGCAAGATTCGCGCGGAATGGCCGCCGATTCGCTCACGGCGCCGCGACCTCTTTCGTACGGAGCCGTTCTCCAATTCGCACGGCGCCGTCCGCCCGCCCAAGCACAAGTGCTTCCTCTAGACGCCTGTCACGCTGGAGCACGGGCCTCCCACTAGATACCCGTCGCGTTGATGCGGGGGTAGTACTTCGCGAACTTGCGATAGTAGTTGAGGCCGATGGCCGTCTCCGTAAGGTTGCGGCGCAGGTCGTGTTCGAAGGGCGCCTTCGTGGGATTCACTGCCCTACCGGCGCGAATCAGGGAGCGCGCCTCGCCGGCAAGATCGCCCGAAAGATAGCGCAGCGCGAGACGCAGGGGCACCACGGAGTAGAGCGCCGTCTCGCGGTGCGTGAAGAGCGGCAGGTCCTCCTCGTCGAGCAGGTCCTTCACACCAAGCCACATGGGGTTCACCGCCGAAGCAGATACGTAATACGAGTTCCTCCCCAAGCGCGGGTTGCACTCGAAGACGAAAAGCTCGCCCGTGCGCTCGTCTACCTTGAGGTCGAAGTTCGCCGGCCCATGCCAGCCCACCGAACGCAGCAGCTCGACCGCTCCCCGCGAGAACGCGGAGAGATCGCGCGTGACCATGGTCACGGGGTTGCCGATCATGTCGGGCTTGTGGTCCTCGAGCAGCACCTGCGCGCCCGTATCGAGCACGAGCTCGCCACGCCGATCGATGTAGACGGTGAGCGAGCGCTTGAAGGTGTCGTCGCCAAAGACCGGCTGCTGCATAAGCATGGTGCCCGAGAAGCCCACCTCGCGCAGACGCCGGAACAGGTCGTCGACCTCGGGCTGGGATTGGAGTAGATAGACCTTGTCGAACCCCTTGCGCCGCGCCGGCACATATTCAACGGACGAGGAAGCCTTGACGATGACCGGAAAGGCGTCGGGCCAGGGCTCGATGGGCGCGTCGCCGGCGAGCGAGACGTTCACCGTCTTGGGCAGACGAACGCCGTGCTCTGCCGCGAGGCGCGCGAACGACTCCTTGGTATCAACGGCGTGTATCGCATCGAGCGGAGCAGCGAGCACGACGACGCCCTGCGGCAGGCTGTCGCGGATGCGCGCGATGTTCTCGACATGCATATCCATATTGCTCGTCACGAACAGGCGCTTGCCGCCCGCCGTGCGAGCAAGGTCGCAGATCGTCTCGCGGATGTGCTCGGCATCCATCTTGCGCAGCGGAACAACGTCGAAGATCGTGGAGCGCGAGATGGCGCTGATCGGCGCGGGGGCGATGCAGTAGGACCGAACGCCGAACGCCTCATAGAACTCTCGACCAACCGCATAGGCACCAAGATCGCCGCCAACGATGACCGGGATGAAGTCGTCACGCCGCTCGATGGGCGAAAACGTGGTTGAGCTGGGCATAAACCGCCTCCGAGGTGTTTTGAACGCAAGCAACAGCTTGCAAGTATAACTTTGCTCTCGCACCTGGCCGCGCCTACACAGAATACCCAGCCGAGAGCCGCGAAGCCCGCGCGCAAATCTGGAGATGCCATCGACGCGCCGCGCGCGTGCTAGAATGGCGGCTTAGCTTGAAACGCCGTCGCTGAGCCCTCCCCCAGCGACCTGCGCAAAGGATCGGCATGAAGCATTCAAACAACGCCACCTCGAACGCGAGCGCCCACCAGCCCAAGCATATGCGGAGCGCCCAAGCGGAACCCGCGAATTCGGCCACGACGACCGCCTCTCGGTCGGATATCGGGCGCAGCACGCGCATGATGAGCGTGCTCGTGATTCTCTCCCGCCTGACGGGCTTCCTGCGCACGTGGGCGCAGGCGTTCGCCGTGGGCGCGACCATCATCTCGAGCTGCTACACGCTTTCGAACAACCTGCTCACACAGCTGTACGGCCTTGTTGCCGGCGGCCTGATCGTTACCGGGTTCATGCCCGTCTACGTCCAGGCGCGCAAGCGCGGCGGGCAAGAGAGCGGCAACGACTACGTCTCCAACCTCCTGAGCATCGTCGGGCTCGCACTCGCCGCGATCGTCGCGCTCTCCATCATCTTCGCCCCGCAGCTCGTATGGCTGCAATCGTTCAACGCGACCAGCGACTTCGACGCCGACCTCGCAGTATGGTTCTTCCGCATCTTCGCTGTCGAGTTCCTGCTCTACCCGCTTTCGGGCATCTTCACCGGCATCAACAACGCTGACCGAGAGTATTTCTGGAGCAACTTCGCGCCCACGCTGAACAACATCATCGTGGCCGCGTCCTTCGGCATCTACACGGTCCTTATGCCGGTGAACCAGGAGCTCGGGCTCATCGTTCTCGCGATCGGCAACGTGCTCGGCGTGGTGTTCCAGGTAGGCGTTCAGATTGTACCGGCGCTCCGCCGAGGCGTTCGCTTCCGCTTCAAGGTGGACCTCCGCGACCCTCGCCTCAAGGACACCCTTTCCATCGGCGTTCCCATGCTCGCCGTCACCATCACCACGTTCATCACATCGTCGATTCAGACGAGCTACGCGCTGTCCATCTCGGCTGCGGCCTCGTCCATCATGTACTATGCGCAGGTGTGGTACGCGCTTCCGTACTCGGTCTTTTCGACGCCGCTTTCCACCGCGCTCTACACCGAGCTCACGGAAAGCTACGCCACCGGCGACCTTGACTCGTTCCGGCGCGACCTCGCAGACGGCACCAACTCCATCAGCTTCTACCTCATCCCGTGCACCCTGTTGCTCATTGTGTTCTCCATCCCGCTCTCATGCGTGCTTGCGGGCTCGATGACCACGGACGACATTCTCATGACCGCGAGCTACCTTTCGTGGTGCGCGCCGACCCTCACGTTCTGGGGGCTCGCCGGCTACCTGCAGAAAGCATCGAGCTCGATGGGGCGCATGAGCTACTTCGCCGTCTCCGCCGTACTGGGTAGCGTGGGGCAAGCGCTCATCTGCGTGGTGCTCACGCCGATCTTCGGGCTGCCCGCCGTTGCGCTCTCCAGCCTCGCTTACCAGGGAACGCTGGTCATCGTCACGTTCGTCGTCATGCGCAAGCGCTTGGGCCGCATCGGCATGCGCGGCATCGTCAAGGGGCAGTTGCAGGCCTTGATCGGGGGTATCGCGGGAGCCATCGTCGGCGGTGCGCTGCTCTGGCTGGTTGGCGGGTTCAACCCCGCAATCGGAGCCATGCACTCTATCGTCAATTGCGTGATCGCCGGTGTTCCCGCGCTGATTGCGGTTGTTGTCGCAGGCACGGTGCTCGGAAACCCCACTGCGGTCGAGCTCGTGGACAGCGGCAAGCGGGCGCTCAGGCGCCTCACGGGGCGGAGGTAGCGCAAGCTCCGTGCAACAGCACGGCGCGGCGGCTGCGAGCGCGCTCGCCGCGCCCTACCGCGTGATGGCCGCCACCGTCGCTCCGACGAAGCTCACGAGGTCGGCGGGGGCGATCACGAGCTGGATGCCGCGCCGCCCGCCCGAAATGAAGATCTGATCCCACAGCTCGCAGGTCTCGTCGATGACCGTGGGAAACCGCTTCTTCATGCCCACGGGCGAACAGCCGCCGCGCATATAGCCGGTCACCGGCACGAGGTCGCGCACGTGCATCATGACGAGCGACTTCTCACCGAGCGCGCGTGCCGCCGCCTTGAGGTCGAGCTCTTCCGCAACGGGAATGCAGCAGACCGCGTGCCCGCCCGACGCCGTCTCGCACACGAGCGTCTTGAAGCCCTGGCCCGGCTCCTCGCCCAACTGCTCGGCTACGTGCACGCCGGAAAGGTCGTTCTCATCGACCTCGTACGTGCGCACGTCGAACGCGATGCCGGCACGTTCCAGCTCGCGCATCGCGTTCGTCTTCTGAAGCTTCTCGCGCTTGGCCATCGGCCCTCCCCTGCGTAAGCGCCCCTACGTAAGCTCCCCTGCGCCCATGGCAGCTATTGCATCTGGCGCGCGCGGTCGCGCTCCAAGATGGGAGCGAGGAAGCGCCCGGTGTAGCTCTCGGGGCAGGCGGCCACCTGCTCGGGCGTTCCGCTCACCACGATGGTGCCGCCGCCCGAACCGCCCTCGGGGCCGAGGTCGATAATGCGGTCGGCCACCTTGATCACGTCGAGGTTGTGCTCGATCACCAGCACCGTGTTGCCCGCGTCCACGAGCCGCTGCAACACGTCTACAAGCTGCCGCACGTCCTCGAAATGCAGGCCCGTGGTGGGCTCATCCAAGATGTAGAACGTCTTGCCCGTCTGACGGCGATGCAGCTCCTTGGCGAGCTTCACGCGCTGTGCCTCGCCGCCGGAGAGCGCCGGCGTGGCCTCGCCGAGGGTGAGGTAGCCCAACCCGAGGTCGCTCAGCGTCGCAAGCCGCGGTGCGACGCTCTTGAATCCGGCGCACAACTCCGCTGCATGGGCCACGTCGGTCTCCATGACCTGCGGCAGCGTGAACGAACGGCCGTTCCCGACCGTACAGGCGATTCGTCCCGCAGGTTTCGCATAGCGCGAGCCGCGGCATTCGGGACACGGAATATCGACGTCGGGCAGGAACTGCACGTCGAGGCTGACCGTGCCAGTGCCGTCGCACACGGGGCAACGCAGCCGTCCGGTGTTGTAGGAGAAGTCGCCCGCCTTGTAACCGGCGGCCCGGGCATCGGGCGTGCGGGCGAAGATCTTGCGCAGCTCGTCGTGAATATCGGCGTAAGTAGCCACCGTGGAGCGCACGTTGGCACCGATGGGTGTCGAATCGATAAGCTTGACGTGTTCGATACCCGACGCATCGATATTTTTCACATGGGGTGGCAGCGGCGTGCCCGCTATCGCCGCTTCGAGCGCCGGAACGAGGCTTTCGAGAATCAGCGTGGTTTTGCCAGACCCCGATACGCCCG
>ENA-OPRS01001057-OPRS01001057.1-human-gut-metagenome-genome-assembly--contig:-NODE-1057-length-13448-cov-2.191145_pt1 | contig 13448 bp, 11 predicted proteins | sample MGYA00241795_ERZ501881 | MGnify/ENA primary metagenome ERZ501881 (study PRJEB25962, sample SAMEA2042440) | human gut metagenome | biome: human gut; feature: human-associated habitat; material: faeces... | reverse complement strand
GGTAACATTATAACTCTAAAATATGAATTTTTCAACGTGTGCATAAAATGGGCAAAAAAAATGCTGAGCAACGGTGCTCAGCAGAAAATAAAATAAAAAAAACTATGTGTAGAACAAAAGAAAGGAGACAACAAAACGGATGTTAAATCAAACAAATTATGTTCAATATCCTTAACATCAATTAAATTATAACCTCTTTTGTAGCGATAGTCAAGAAAAAGTTGCAAAGAACTTGTTAATTTTCTGAAAATTCGGGATTTTGCACAAATATTTCGTTGACATTATGCTAACAATGACATCTGCGTGAGGTCTGAACTTAATTCGACTTAAAAAAGTAAAATATCTTATCCATTTTTAGTGTCTGCGATGTTCAAATTTTAATGTTTAAAACAAAAAAATAAGGTCATGACAGCAGGAAAGAGAGCCGATTTTAGAATATGCAGCAAGCAAACCCGTGATAAAATGCTGCCCTCTGAAACAAGCTCCCTCTCCTGCCGTCATGACCTGCAGGGGACTACTGCTCGGTGACAAGTCTGTTGTCTTTGAAAAACAGTGAAATGCACCAGATAGCCGAAATAGCTACCAAAACGTAGATGATCCTGCTTAGTATCGCTGCAGCGCCTCCGAAAAGAAATGCCACAAGGTCGAACTGGAAAATGCCCACAAGCCCCCAGTTTATGCCGCCTATTATGAGAAGCAGCAGTGCGATCCTATCTATCATGAGAAACTCCTCCTTTGATTGTTTAAAATATAGAGCAGTCCGTCTGTCAGCGGGCTGTTAATTGTAGTATTGTCATATTTTTTTGGATTATTCATTAAACGTTTGGTAAAAAACTACTAAAAAACACAGCTAAAATTCTATATAAAAATCTGCGTTTTGTACTAGACAAAAGCGACGGGCTATGTTATAATGATTGTATGTTAATCGTTTAAGTAAAAATGTATGGTAAAGCGGGAGGAAGATCATCGCTTTGCACTATGGGGGCGTTACTTTTTTGAATAATATAGACCTTAAATTCATGTTTAAAGATACGGAATGTGTCAGAATGCAGTCGGGAAAGTATTCCTGCGTTATCGCACCAAAACTGGGTGCTTCTGTGCTGAGGCTTCGTGACGAGGAAAACGGCATAGAGGTGTTCAGATATCGTGATGACTGCACTCTCAAGACTATAAATAAGGCGAGAGAGATATGGGGACTGCCTACTCTTTTCTTGCCTAATCGCTTTGATAAGGGCATTATAAAGACCTCTGACGCAGTGTATCAAATGCCTGTAAATGAGAAAAAGCTTGATAATTTTATCCATGGCTGGGTGCATAAGAGAGAACACGAAATAGAGTGTTATTCAACACAGGATAAAAAAGTTGTGCTTGTTACTTCTTATACCTTTGACAAGAATGACGAGATGTATTCTTATTTTCCGGTGGATTTTAAAATATCCTATACGTTTACGCTTTCTGAAAACGGTCTTTTGCAGGAGATATACCTGACAAACAACAGCGACAAGGCTCTGCCTGTTTCCATATGTACTCATACCTGCCTTAATGCGCCAATGTGCGACGGTGGCAGGGAGGAATCAATGAGAATGTGCGTGCCGATAATCGAAAAGTGCGAGCTTGACAAGAGATGTCTGCCAACAGAAAAGCTTTTGCCTCTTAAAAAGAAAGACCTTGAATATAAAGAGGGTACAAAAATGCCTACCCTGCATAATATCTCAAACGATATGTACACCGCAGGCATGAACAAGCTTGACGGTAAGGACTTCCATGGCTCTTATGTTGTGGATACTGACAATGGTCATAAGGTTTGCAACGAGGTGTCAAAAGAATTTAAGTTCTGGAATATGTGGAACGATAAGGGCAATAAAGGATATTTCTGCCCTGAACCAATGACAGCTATGATAAACTCTCCTAATCTCAGCCTGCCTAACGAAGTGAGCGGATATGAGGAGATAACAAAGGGTCACACATTCAAGTGCTGGCAGAGATTCTTTACTGAATAATAGAAAATGCAGTAGTGGTGAACTGAGGTCACCCGTTGATATACGCATTTGTATGGGTTATAATTAAGAAATTAATTAACAATAGATAAATTACGAAAGGTGGAAATTATTGATGAAATTTGGTCATTTTGATGACGTGAAAAAGGAATATGTCATCAGCAATCCAAGAACGCCATATCCATGGATAAACTATCTTGGCACACAGGAGTTCTTCTCACTTATCTCCAACACAGCAGGAGGCTATTCCTTCTATAAGGACGCAAGACTGAGAAGAATAACTCGTTACCGTTACAACAACGTGCCTATCGACATGGGCGGAAGATATTTCTATATCAAAGACGGCGAAACTATCTGGAATCCGGGCTGGTCACCGGTAAAGACAGAGCTTGATTTTTATGAGTGCCGTCACGGTATGGGCTATACTATCATCACAGGTAAGAAGAACGGACTTAAGGCTGAGGCTACATTCTTTGTTCCTCAGAACTATAACGGCGAAGTTCAGCAGGTAGTTCTCACAAACGAGAGCAATGAAGAAAAAACATTCTCATTCTTCTCATTTGCAGAGTGGTGTCTTTGGGACGCTCAGGACGACTGCACAAACTTCCAGAGAAACTTCAGCACAGGCCGTGTTGAGGTAGTAGGTTCAACCATCTATCACAAGACAGAATACAGAGACAGAAGAGATCACTTTGCATTCTATACAGTAAATGATGAGATAGACGGCTATGATACAGACAGAGATTCATTTATCGGTCTTTATAACGGCTTCCACAGGCTGTTGAAGCAGGCAAGGCTAACAACTCATTTGCAGACGGTTGGTCACCTATCGCTTCACACTACAAGAAGATAACACTTGCTCCGGGCGAGTCAAAGACTCTTGTATTTATCCTCGGCTATGTTGAAATGCCTGTTGACAAGAAGTTCGAGGCTGACGGAGTTACTATCAATAAGGAAAAGGCTCTCGCAATGATCGAGCAGTATAACACTCCTGAAAAGGTAGCCGCAGGTCTTGAAGAGCTCAAGGCAACTTGGGACAGACTTCTCAGCGTTATCAATGTTGACACACCTGACGATAAGGTAAACAGAATGGTAAATATCTGGAACCAGTATCAGTGCATGGTAACATTCAACCTTTCACGTTCCGCATCATATTTCGAGAGCGGTATCGGCAGAGGAATGGGCTTCAGAGATTCAAACCAGGATATCCTCGGCTTCGTTCATCAGATACCGGACCGTGCAAGACAGCGTATCATCGACATCGCTTCTACACAGCTTCCTGACGGCGGTTGCTATCATCAGTATCAGCCTCTTACAAAGAAGGGCAACTCCGATATCGGCGGCGACTTCTCAGACGACCCACTGTGGATGATCCTTTCAGTTTCCGCATACATCAAGGAAACAGGCGACTGGTCTATCCTTGACGAAATGGTTCCTTATGATAATGACGAGTCAAAGGCTAAGCCAATGCTCGACCACCTTAAGGTATCATTCTATCACATTGTAAATAACCTCGGTCCTCACGGTCTGCCACTTGCAATGAGAGCTGACTGGAACGATTGTATCAACCTTTCATGCTACTCTGACACTCCGGGCGAGAGCTTCCAGACTTATACTAACCCTAAGTTTGCGGCTGAGGGCGGCTACTCAAAGGTAGCTGAGTCTGTAATGGTGGCAACACTCTTTACATACACAGGCCCTAACTATGTGTCTATCCTCAAGCACCTTGGCAAGGACGATGAAGCTGCCGCAGCACAGGCTGAGATAGACAAGATGAAGAAGAACGTTATGGAATCTGCATTTGACGGCGATTGGTTCCTGAGAGCTTACGATTCCACAGGCGCAAAAATGGGCTCAAAGGAGTGCGAAGAGGGCAAGATATTCATCGAGCCACAGGGCTTCGCAGTTATGTCTGAAATAGGCAAGGACGAGGGCGCTGACATCAAGACACTTGATTCTATCGACAAGTACCTCAATACAAAGTATGGTCTTGTTCTTAACAACCCTGCATACTCAAAGTATTATATCCAGTATGGTGAGATCTCCACATATCCGGGCGGATATAAGGAGAACGCCGGTATCTTCACACACAACAATGCTTGGATAATCTGCGCAGAAGCATATGCAGGCAGAGGCGACAAGGCATTTGAGTATTACAGCAAGATAGCTCCTGCATTCAACGAGGAGATTTCTGATCTTCATAAGACAGAGCCTTATGTATACGGTCAGATGATAGCTGGTAAGGACGCAAGCAGATTTGGCGAGGGCAAGAACAGCTGGCTCACAGGTACAGCCGCATGGAACATGGTAGCTATCTCACAGTACATTCTCGGAGTACAGGCTGACTTTGACGGCTTGAAGATAGATCCATCTATCCCTCACGAGTGGGACGGCATGACAGCAACACGTCAGTACAGAGGTGCAACATACAACATCACTGTTAAGAACCCTGACCACGTTTGCAAGGGCATAAAGAGCGTAACTGTTGACGGCAAGGCAGTAGAGGGCAATGTTCTCCCTGTAGCTGAAAATGGTGCAACAGTAAATGTTGAGGTAGTAATGGGCTAAGCCATACAAATTTTAAAGGCGAGATTATGTTTTTTGGAAAGACAAAGAAAAAAAATAAACCAACTACAATTGAGCATCCTGTATTAGGAACTTTGATTAAAAAAACAGATTGGTACACAAAGAAGAGCTTTATCATTACATTATGGGATAAAACTTTTGACCTGTATCTATGTATATACTCAAATCAAAAAGATGCTGTAATTTCATTTGAACAAGAAGAAGCAATCAGATATTATCTTGATAATCAGATTCAAATCGAACGAGATATTCAAAAAATGTTGTTGAATTTTTTTCACACTTCAGATTGTTCTTTGATTGAAAAGAGTATACAAATTGAAGGATTGAATTTTACAAGGAATGGAGCTATCAGCATTGGTTTAATATCTGATTTTTCTGATGAGTTTCTTGAAAAACATATTGGAGAAGATGTTATTTTTACAGATTCTTTTGGGATGTCAGTTTATCCGATTAAGGCAGTGCTTCCAAATGAGAAAGTATATTACAACTTCAATAATAAATACGAAGGAGACCAGCTTTAATATGAATGTGTTTGACAGCATAATTACTGGACTTAACGAGGCAGTTGACTACGAAAAAGGTAAAATTTCTGCTAAAAAACAACTCTTAGAATAGAGCCTTTGCCTGATATATCTGCTGAAGATATAAAAGCGATCCGAAAAAAGCTGGGATTTACGCAGGCGGTATTTGCCGCAGTGATCGGAGTTTCGACAAAAACTGTTGAGGCGTGGGAAACAGGTACGAACCAGCCTATCGGTCCTGCACGCAGAATGATCTCACTCATTCAGTTTGACCCAGAAATTCTGCAAAGCTACCATATCGTAAATGAAAATGTTATTTAACTATGACCGCAGTTCTTTGAGGACTGCGGATCTTTTTATCCCGTCACATCAAAGACCTTTTTGATGTGTTCAACACAAAAAAGCCGCCCACCAGCGTGGACGGCTTTTGTCATATGCGAATTATTCCTGCGGACCCATTACCTTGACCATAACGGCTTTCTGTGCATGAAGTCTGTTTTCAGCTTCCTCGAATATCTCATTTGCGTGAGCCTCGAATACCTTTTCGGTTATCTCCTCCTCACGGTGAGCAGGCAGACAGTGCTGTACCATTGCGTCAGCCTTTGCAACAGCCATGATATCGTCATTTATCTGATAGCCCTTGAATGCGATCTTTCTCTTCTCTGTCTCAGCTTCCTCGCCCATTGAAGTCCAAACGTCTGTGAAAAGTACATCAGCGTCCTTTGCAGCCTCAAGAGGAACGTCTGTCATTGAGAACTTGTCGCCGTAGCCCTTGGCAAATTCAAGAACCTCAGCAGCAGGCTGATAATCCTTAGGGCAAGCGATAGAAACTTCCATGCCTACTTTAAGTCCACCAACGATAAGCGAGTTTGCCATGTTGTTGCCGTCGCCGATGTAGCACATATTCAGCCCCTCAATGCGCCCCTTGTACTCGCGCACGGTCTGCAAATCCGCCAGCACTTGGCAGGGGTGGCAGAAGTCCGTCAAGCCGTTGATAATCGGGATGCTGCCCACGCGCGCCAGCGTTTCCACTTCTTCCTGCGCAAAAGTGCGAATCATGATGCCGTCCAGATAGCGGCTCAGGACGCGCGCAGTGTCCTCCACCGGTTCGCCGCGGCCAATTTGCAGATCGCGGCTGGACAGGAACAGCGCATGACCGCCCAGCTGGTACATGCCCGTCTCAAAGCTGACGCGCGTGCGGGTCGAGGACTTCTCAAAAATCATGCCCAGCGTTTTGCCTTTGAGGATGTGGTGCTCCACGCCGGCTTTGGTTTCCGCCTTCAGGCGGTCAGCGAGGTCAAGCAGCTCCGTGATTTCTTCCTTGCTCAGGTCGAGGAGCTTCAGCAGATGCTTCATGGGAATTCCCTCCATCATTCTTCGCAGATGTCGCAGAAGTATAAAGCTGCATATTGATGCACATTTTCTGTATACGCATCATGGCTTCTTTCGTTTTCCCGCCCGAACCGAGGCGCACCGAAATGTGTCGGGTTCAGGGGAAACAACCAGATTCTGGTGAAACTTAGGCACACGAAAATCGGCGCGTCAGCACACCTGCCGAACATTATAGCATAGAATAGCAGCGAGGGCAAGGGATGAAACCACTGCCCGGCGCATAAATTTTGAATGGTGGGCGCAAAACCCGCCGAAAAGTGCAAACAGGAGGGAAATAGGCATGGAACAGCAAGGTCGCAGAGCCATCGGGCGCGTCTGTCCGCGCGGGGCGGAGAGCTACACGTGGCAGGAGGGCGACACCGCCGAGCGTATCGCCCGTACATACGCCACCACCGTGCAGGCGCTGCAGGTCATCAATCCCGGCGTCGATTTTGCCACGCTGACCGCCGGGGAGGAAATCTGTCTGCCCAATTTCATCTATACCTGCATCAGCGGTCAGCCGTATGTGGTTGAAGACGGCGACACGTTCGCGTCGATTGCCGCGCGGCTGGGCATTACGACCTTCGAACTCGCCGAGCGGAATCCCGGCGTGTCACAGAACAATCTCACGGTCGGACAGGTGCTATGTGTTCCGGCAAAAGCTGACGACGCCGACGACGCGCAGACGCCCGCCATCCCCCTGCCGGACGACGGTGAGTACCCTGCCCTGCCCGATGACAGCCAGACGCCCGTGATTCCCCTGCCGGACGACGGCGAATATCCCGCCCTGCCTGATACGCCGACCCGTGTCTGTCCGTCAGGATATACGCTGTCCGCGGTGCAGTCGGGGCAGAGCTACGCGGATTTGCTGGTGCAGCACAACGTCAGCTATCGGGCGATGCGCAGCGCGAATCCGCAATTGATGCCGGGCTACCTGATTGCGGGCACCGCGTACTGTGCGCCGCCGTCCGGCACGCGGCAGACGTGCGCCGGCTTGCGCTCGTACACCATTCAGCCGAGGGAGACGCTGGACACGCTGGCGGTGCGCTTTCGGACGACGCGGGGGCGGCTGCTCTCGCTGAACCCGACGCTGCTGCCCAGCGACTTCTCGTCGGGGACGGTGATTTGCATCGGCTAAGCAAAAAGGGCAAGGATGCGTTCTGCACCCCTGCCCTGCTTTTAGTTCTGGTAATGAATCCCCTGCTGCTTTTTCAGTTCATACGACACAACTTCGCCGCCGTCCAAATCCACCTTGTGCATGTCCACCGCGCAAATCTGCTGGTTGCCGTAGGTCGTGTAGTAGTAGACCCCCGTGTCGGCGTTGCAGCAGCTTGTGTACACCGTGATTTCATACCCATGCGGCAGGTGGGCGCAGCCGCGCGGGTGCGCCACGCCGCCTAAAATGTGGAAGAACTGCCCGACGCTCTCCTCCTCGCTGTCCCCGGAGACGGAGTTGTTCGTCAGGAACGCCGCGCGGACGAACCGCGACCACGGCGACCAGTCGCCCGGCAAGCCAATCGCGCCCGTGCAGCGTCCGCCCACCTTCAGCGGCAGCGTGGGCGCAAAGCGATTCACCGGCTCTTCCGGCGAAAGCGCCTGATAGTGCGCCAGATTCTCCAATTGCAACGGCAACGGCGGTTCGTTCGTCATCACGTTCGACCAGTTGTCGTAGACGTGCAGCCCGTCCGCCATCGACTCGACGACGATGCAGCCTTCGCGGTCGTCAATCATCCAGTGCAGCGGCGACGGCGGGAGCTGCTCGCTGAAGCCGTCGCGAGTGATGTTTAGGCGCTGGAGCAGCGTTTTCGCCTCTTGGACGCTTTCGCACTGCCCCAGAATGTACGGAATCAGCTCAAAGCTGGCGATGTTCGCGCAATCCGGCTTCACGTCGTGATACACGGCACTCGCGGGGAAGTTCAGCCCCGCCATGCTCAAGCCCTTCTCGTTCGTCGCTTCATAATATAAAGGCATTCCGCCAACGGCGAACGCCATGCCAATCATGGCGAAATGGTCGCTGTTCGTCCCCTCGTGCCGGAAATGGAACGGATAGCGCCGCGGCGTGATGGCAACGGTCTCCTGATAGCTGTACTCCAAGTCAAGGTTTCTGCCGAAATAGTGGTCGCGCGTGGTCAGGCGAATCGCGGTACACATGATGCTTATCCTCCTTCTGCTGATGAGGGTAGTATAGCACGAAATGCGCGTTTGCACAAGCGGTTTCGCGGCTTCTTGCGGAATTTTCCAGCCATCAGCGGCGGATTTTCGCCTGATGCGCGAATTTTGCATTTTCGTCCGCAATGTTCATGCTGAGTACACACGAATCCGCTACAATGTGCATAAGAATCGACAGAAGGAAGGCTTTCCTCATGGTGGAAAAAGTGCTGGTATGCCTGCTGGCGGGCTTAGGCGCTGGCTTAGGCACGGGGTTCGCGGGCATGAGCGCCGCGGCGGTCATCAGCCCGATGCTGATTACGTTCTTGGGCATGGAGCCGTATGAGGCGGTCGGCATTGCGCTGGCGAGCGACGTGCTGGCGAGTGCCGCAAGCGCGTGGACGTACGGCAAAAACAAGAATCTCGACATTCGCAACGGATTGCTGATGATGGCGGCGGTGCTGGCGTTCACGGTCGCAGGCAGCTACGTTGCAAGCCTTGTGCCGAGCCGCACGATGGGCAGCTTCAGCGTGCTGATGACGATGCTGCTGGGCATCAAGTTCATCATCCGCCCGGTGATGACGACGCACGAAGCCATGCAGAACGTGAGCAAAAAGAAGCGCGCGGTGCAGTCGATTGTCTGCGGCGCGTTCATCGGCATGATTTGCGGCTTCGTCGGCGCGGGCGGCGGCATGATGATGCTGCTGATTCTGACCTCCGTCATGGGCTATGAGCTGAAAACCGCCGTTGGCACAAGCGTGTTCATCATGGCATTCACGGCGCTGACGGGCGCGGTCAGCCACTTCACCATCGGCGGATTGCCGGACGGATGGACGCTGGCGCTGTGCATGGCGTTCACGCTGCTGTTCGCGCAGATTGCCGCGAAAATTGCGAACAAATCGAAGCCGGAGACGCTCAACCGGGTGGTCGGCGTGGTTTTGGTGGTGCTGGGCGTTGTGATTCTGGCGGTGCAGTATCTGAAGTAAGTGCAGATTGCAAAAAGACATGCTTGACTTTCAACATCAGGCATGTCTTTTTTGCTGCTCCATCCGCGTCCGCAGACGCGAAACCCTCTGCGACAAAGCACGCAATTATAGGAAGTGAAATCATCCGCATTCAAAAAAGCCCGAACCATCGCTGATTCGGGCTTCTTTTTGCCTTAGTTCATCGGTACATACTCAAAGTCGATTTCAATCGTCTTGATTTCGGCGATGACCGCATCGTTGCGGTTGATGGGCGTCGGCGTTGCGCCGGCGAGGTTGCCGCCGGGCAGACGCGCGGTCTTGGGCACGCTCGTCACCCATTCGTTGTACAGATTCACGCGCGTGCACACGCTGTCGTCAGAGGTCGTGTAGGCGCGGCCCTTCAGGCGGTAGATTTCGCCGTTGATGCGCACTTCCTTGATGTTAACGATATAGTTCGGGTACAGCACTTCGCCGTTGCTGATGCCGATGGCGGCAAACGCGACGGACGCGGAGTAGCCCTGCGCCGTGCCGGTGAAATCCAGCCCGACGGTGTACTTGCCTTCGCCCGTGATGATGGCGTTGGTCGCGACAAGTCCCTCGGAGATGGAATCCGCGTTGTAGGTATCGCCGACGCTGTGGGTGAGCGCCCAGCTGCCGTCGTTCCACATAATCCACGCCAGCGCGGTCTGGTCATCCACGACCACGGCATCTTGCAGGAAGGTCACGGGGGCTTCCGCTGCAGCAGCCGCTGCTTCCGCCGCAGCAGCCGCCTGCACATCCGCATAATCCTGACCTTCTTCGTTCGCCTGACGCTTCTCCTGATACATCGCCAGAATATCGTCATCCGCGAAGGTCTGGGACACGCGCTTGTACAGCCCGCTGCAATCCCACAGGCAGTTCGTCAAGTCGTACTTGGTGCAGGCGTTAAGGAACGCCGTGTGGTACGCCAGCGTGTTGTCCTTCAGCCCGTCGCTGCACGGCAGCGCGCCGTATTCGCCGATGACCACGCCGTAGCCCGCCTCGGTGAATTTCGTCATCTTTGCCAGCTGCTGATCCATGTACTCATAGTCGCTCACTTTGCCCCACTTGGTGGCGCTCACCGCGCTGGACGCGCCGCAGTACGACCACGGATCGTAGTAATGGACAGAAACCATCAGCTTGCTGTCCACGGTGTCCTTGGGCATCTGGAAGCGATCGTCGCAGGTCTGGTCAATGTCGGTGCTGTAACCCGCAATCAGCAGGAAGCGGGTCGCGTTGTTACCGCCCGTCGCGCGGACGACATCCACAAACGTCTGGTTGATTTCGTTCGTCAGCGCGTACCGCTCGTCGTCGGTCAGGTAGGTAACGACGGAATCGGAGCAGTACAGCGGAGAATTCTCGTCGAAGCGGCCGCCGAGCTCCTCGTTTGCGCTCTCGAAAATCAGGTAATCGGAGTAATCACGGAAGCGTTCGGCAATCTGCTGCCACATGCCCTTGTAGGCTTCCATGGCCAGTGCGCGGGTTTCGGCGCTTTCCGAACCGAACATGCCATACCAGCCGCCATCCCAATGGTCATTGATGATGACGTACATGCCCGCCTTGCGCGCATAGCGGACAACTTCCTCCACGCGGTCCATGTAGTCAGCGTCGATGGTGTAGTCGCCTTCATAGAGGTGGGTGGCGTTGGTCATCCAAGCCACGGGAATGCGGATGGTGTCAAAGCCCGCCGCTTTCATGCCGTCAATCATGGCCTGCGTCGTTTTCGGCTGACCCCAGTGCGTCTCATAGCTAAGGGGCGTGTTCGTCTTGATGCCGACGTTGTTGTCGCAGGCTTCCAGGGTGTTGCCGAGGTTGATGCCGTTGCCCATCAGGCGGGTAGCCTCCAGCGCCGTCAAGCCCTCGCGCATCACGCCGTTATCCACCGCTTCCGCCTCTTCCGCCGACCCTACGCAGGGAATCAGCATCAGCACCGCCAGCATCAGGCTGAACAGGTGCAGGAACCGCTTTTTCATATCCATCGTTCCTTTCTTCTGCGTATTTGACCGCAGTTTCCTTTTAATTATATCATCAGCGAAATCGTTTTGTCAATGGATATTTGTCTGTCTATCCATATTTTTATGCCATATCTGCCAAGTCTTCGGCGGATTTTCGCTGCCTTTTACGAAAAAACGGTTTCGTATCGAAAATTGGTTTTCGTTCGACGATTATCTATTGATTTGAAGAAAAAAACAGCCTCCCGGCACAATTCATGCCGGGAGGTTGCTTTGGACGGGTTGATTACTCAATCGTCAGGTAGAGCGCCAGATTTTCCGCCGTTGCAGGCACGAAGGTCACATCCGCCTTTTCGTTCTGCGCGTTGATGACCGCGGTGAAGGCATCTTCATCCGCCGCTTCGCCGTTCACGAAATAGACGACGTTTTCGTTTTCATCCAGCTTGCTTTCCGCCAGCTCATTGTACTGCGCATCGCGGTTCTCGTCCTTGTAGAAGGTCGCCACGCCGGATTCCAGCGCGCTGCTGCTGAAGGAGAAGGAGCCATCTTCCTTCAGGCCAATCATCGCGCGGTAGTAGAAGCCGTACGCACAGATGACTTCATCGGCGCTGGTCAGCACCAGATAGCCCAGTACTTCGCCGTTCACGGTCACATTCAGCACCACGTCGAGCTTGCCGTCGCCGTCCACATCCAGCACAGCGAAGGAATCATAGCCTGCGCCCTCGGTGAACTCGTCGTTCAGGGCATCCTGCAGGGTCTTGTTCGTCTTGTCAGAGGGAACATAGACCTCGCTGCCGCCGTTCAGCACAGCCGCAATTGCCGGCAGATCCGCCGGGTCGCCCACCATATCCGCAACGGGGCTGGCAACAGGGCTGGCGACCGTGCTGGCAACGGGACTCGCGGTTTCCGCCACGGCAAACGCGCACAGCATCATGGACAGCGCCATCATGATTGCAAGGAACTTCTTCATGTTCATTTTCCTCTCTTTCTTTTCCAGAATATTTTCGCTGCGGAGGTCCGCCGCGAAAGTTTCGTTCCATTCTTTAGGAACAAAAAGCAGTATATCACATTTTCGTCCAATTGTCGATGGCGAATTGTAAATTCTATGCGAAAAAATGGTCATAATTTGTCCTTATTCTGCATATCATTCGCTTTTATGCTGTTTTTTTCTTTCATATTCGGCAAAAAGAATGCGGATGAGGCGCTTTTTTCACCTCGTCCGCATTCTTCTCATTTCCGCTTTATCCCAGCAGCATCCGGTCGTTGTTGATTTCGCTGCCGCTTGCTTTTTCAAACATCACCAGCAGGTCTTCGACGCGAATGCGCTTCTTCGTTTCCGCGTCGATATCGAGGATGATTTTGCCCTCATGCATCATGATGGTGCGGTTGCCGTACTCCAGCGCGTCTTTCATGTTATGCGTCACCATCATGGCCGTCAAGTGATTTTCCGCAATGATTTTCTGCGTCAGCGTCAGCACGTTTTTCGCCGTTTTGGGGTCAAGGGCGGCGGTGTGCTCATCCAGCAGGAGGAGTTTCGGCTGCTTGATGGTCGCCATCAGCAGCGTCAGTGCCTGCCTCTGTCCGCCGGAAAGCAGACCGACCTTGCTGCTCATGCGGTTTTCCAGCCCCAGCCCCAGCGTCGCCAGCTTTTCGCGGTACTCATCGCGTTCCTTCGCCGTGATGCCCCAGCGGAGCGTCCGCCCCTGTCCGCGGCGATACGCCAGCGCGAGGTTCTCCTCAATGTTCATCGTTGCCGCCGTGCCGTTCATCGGGTCTTGGAACACGCGCCCCAGATACTTCGCGCGCTTGTATTCCGGCAGGTGCGTCACATCCACGCCATCAATGACGATGCTGCCGCGATCCACCATGAACGTACCCGCGACGGCGTTG
>ENA-OPRS01001054-OPRS01001054.1-human-gut-metagenome-genome-assembly--contig:-NODE-1054-length-13477-cov-2.636269_pt1 | contig 13477 bp, 12 predicted proteins | sample MGYA00241795_ERZ501881 | MGnify/ENA primary metagenome ERZ501881 (study PRJEB25962, sample SAMEA2042440) | human gut metagenome | biome: human gut; feature: human-associated habitat; material: faeces... | reverse complement strand
ACCGTGCTTGCGTACGGTCCCCAGCTGCGGCATAAGCGACCACCAACGCCGCTGAAGCGTCGGGTGCCTGCTTATGCCCCTCCCGGGGCGGACTTTTTGGGCCGTGCGGTCCATTGGGGCCTATTCAGCAGGCGGCCGGGCCTGCTGCCCTTACGGATAAGCAAAGGTTCCTCCGGCCGCTGCCAACCTGCTCTGCACTCTTCACTCTGCACTCTGCCCTATTCCAGTCCCTCCCAGCTTCCCCCGCTTCCAGTCTCTCCAGAACAGGGCACCGATCAGCACATCGGCGGCCAGCCAGCTCAGGGGATAGCAGTACATGATGTTCCGGTAGGTGGGGTTGGCGGCATAGACGGTGGCCAGCCACAGGAGCCGGGTGCCCACGATGCTCACCAGCATGGCCAGGGCCGGGGTCAGGGAGTTGCCGAACCCCCGCATGGAGGCGGACAGGCTTTCGTAAATCGTTGACAGGAAATAGAATCCGATGATCAGATGGATCCGCATGACCCCCAGATCCACCGCTTCCTGCTCCAGTCCGAAGATCTCCAGGAAGGGCCGGGCCACCAGGAACACCAGACCGATCAAAACGCAGGTGAACAGGAAGTTCAACGTCAGGCCCCGGCCCAGCACCTTCCGGCACCGTTTCAGGTTCCCCGCCCCGAAGTTCTGGCTGGTAAAGGTGGTAATGGCCTGGCCAAAGGCGATGATAAAGGGATAGGTGTTGATTTCCAGCACATAGGCCGCAGCCGAAGCCGCCATGGCCAGGGCCCCTTCGCTGTTGATGGCGGACTGGATCACCATATTGGACAGATTGAACACCATGCCCTGGATCCCGGCAGGCACCCCCACCCGGAGGATTTCCCGGATGTCATCCAGCCGCAAACGGATGGCTCCCGGATAAAAATGGAGCACCCCGTGTCCATACCGGAGCATCCGCAGCAGCAGCCCGGAACTGACGTAATTGGACACGGCGGTAGCCACCACCACCCCGGCCAGCCCGAACCCCAGGAACACTGCCAGGAAATTCCCTGCAATATTCACCAGGCTGGCGGTGATAAGGGACAGCAGCGGGGTCCGCACATTCCCGTGGCTCCGGTATACGGCGGACAAAAAGTCGTAGAGAGTCATCCCCGGCATGCCCAGCAGATAGATCCGCAGGTAAAATTCCGAAGCAGCCCGGACCTCTTCCGGCACGCCCATCCAGACCATGAGAGGTCCGGCCAGGATTTCCCCCACCACCAGGATGAACAGCCCGGTCAGAAGGGCCATGAGCACGGTGGTGTGGATGGCCTGGGAGGCTTCCTTCAGCCGCCTTCCTCCCAGCCGCCGGGCAATGAGCACATTGGCCCCCAGGGAAATCCCCAGGAACAGATTGACCATGACCCCGATCACCGGAGCATTGTTCCCCACTGCCGCCAGGGCCTCCTTCCCTACAAAGCGGCCCAGGACCATAATGTCCGCCGTATTGAACATCTGTTGGAGGATCCCGATAAAAGCCACCGGGATGGCAAACTGGAACAAAGGCTTTGTCAAAGAGCCTTCCAGCATGTTGATTTGCGAAGCAGCCAAGGCATTGATTCCTCTCTTTCTTGTATCATAGCATTTCTTCTATTATACACTGTACCTGGTAAAAGAAACAGACAGACGCCGTCAGTGGTATATGCCAAAATATCTTCCTATAAATTGTCTGTTCTGGTGTATAATAGAGGAATATTATTACTATTCCCGGCTGAATTTCCAGCTGACGGATCCGGTCCGGCTGCTGGATGAAGCCCTGGCCCGCCTGATTCTGGACGGACAAACCTGATGTTCCGGCAGAAAATCTACCAGCTGACCAGGGTACCCCGCAGGACTCCCCCGAAAATCTAACAAAGACAGAGGGCGGCAGCCACGGACGCCCGCAAAATCATCAATGAACAGGAGAATCTCATAATGAAATTTACCACCTACACCCAACTGCCTCCGGAGGCCAAGGCCCTCCGGGAAGAAGTCTTTTGCCAGGAACAGGGATTCCAGGAGGAATTCGACAGCCAGGATCAGGCCTCACATCACGGTCTCCTGTGGGATGACCAGGGAGAAGCCGTGGGTGTCTGCCGTTTCTTCCCCGGCGAGGAACCGGGAATCTGGATCCTGGGACGGATTGCCGTAAAAAAGCGGTTCCGTGGCAAAGGCGCCGGCAGCCTTCTGGTAAAAGGCACCGAGGCAGCCGTAAAGGAACTGGGAGGAACGGAAATCCGTCTCCACGCCCAGGTCCGGGCTGAACATTTCTATGAGACCCTGGGGTATCGGGCCTATGGACCGGTGGAACCGGATGAAGGAGTCCCCCACCAGTGGATGAAGAAGCAACTGGAATAAAGACTGTTCCATGTTTTGGAAAGGAGAATGTGTGTATGATCCAGGATAAAGATTTCCGACAGCTGGCGGAGCTTTCACCTTTCGGCACCTATATGGTGACCCCGGACCGGACCATCGTCTATTGGAACCGGGCGGCGGAACAGATTACCGGCTACAGGGCGGAAGAAATGATCGGTATCCGCTGTCCGGAGACAAAGCTGGATCATATGGATGAAAATGGCCGGCCTCTGTGCAGGACCTACTGTCCCCTGTTGGCCTCCATGGACCAGAAAAAGCCCCTGTCCAAAAAGCTGGTTTTCACCCATAAAGACGGAACCATGAGGGTGATCCAGGCCCATTTTGTGCCTCTCACCGATGGACAGGGGAAGATCCTGATGGTGGCAGAAATCTTTGAGGAAGTAAGCCTGCTGGACCGGGGAACCCTGATCGTCCAGAACCTGTATTCCCTGGCCTATCACGATGCCCTCACCGGGCTGCCCAACCGGATGTTCCTGGATACCCTGCTGAAAATGCGTTTTTCGGAGTACCATCGGCTCCATCGGCTGTTTGCGGTGCTGTTTGCGGATATCGACCATTTCCACGATTTCAACGGAAAGTATGGTCACCCGGCTGGGGACCGGATGCTGAAGGCCTTTGCCCACGCCGCCACCCACTCCATCCGGTCCACAGATACCCTGGGCCGCTGGGGCGGGGAGGAATTCATCGGGATCTACCCCATCAAGAACAGATCGGACATCATCCCCATTGCCAACCGGTTCCAGAAAATGGTGGAACAGTCCTTCATCCACCACGAAGAACATCCCCTCCACATTACCATGAGCGTGGGAATCACCGCAGTGCAGGAAGGCGACACCCCGGAATCCATCATCCAGCGGGCGGACGATTACATGTATGAAGCCAAGAAAAAAGGACGGAATACCATTGTGCATGATGAAGTGGAATGACAAGGGGGTGTGAAAAAATTCACACCCCCGTTATCTGCCTTTTATCTCCCTGCCAGGGCCGACTTTACAATATACTTCCTGCACTGCCAGTACACCACAGCCAGCACCGCGGTGGCTATGATCCAGCTCACCGGGTAGGCCTGGATCAGGGTCAGGTAATCCCGGTGGCTGGCGAACACGGTGTAGATCCACACCAACCGGACCCCGCAGATGCCGATCAGGGCCACAATGGCCGGGGGCAGGGAATAGCCGTAGCCCCGGAGAGCTCCGGAGAGGATATCCATGGCCCCGTTAAGGTAAAGGGTATCCCCCACCCACCAAAGCCGCAGCACCCCCAGCCGGATCACCTGGGGATCCGGGTTGAAGAATCCGATTACATGCTCCCCGAACAGCAGGATGGGCACGGTGATGCACAGCAGGAACAGCCCTTCCACCCAGAAGGCCGCCTTGGTGGTGGCAAAGCACCGGCTCAGCTTCCGTGCCCCGTAGTTCTGGCCTACAAAGGTGGTGGTGGCCTGGCTGAACCCGTTTACGAAGCAGTAGATGTTGAATTCGATGATTACGGAAGCGGCAGCCGCCGCCATGGCCGCGGTGCCCAGGCTGTTGATGGAAGACTGAATCACCACATTGCTCATGGCAAAGACCATGCCCTGGATCCCGGCAGGGAGCCCGATATGGAGGATTTTCCCCATTTCATGGCCGTTCAGCCGCATCTTGTGCCGCTGGAGCTGGATGGGCTGAGGGGTCCGGCACAGCAGCACGAACAGGATCCCGGAATTCACCGCAAAGGACAGTACCGTGGCGCTGACCACCCCGGTAATCCCCCAGTCGAACACGGTTACAGACAAAAGGTCCAGGGTGATGTTCAGGAGATTGGCCGCCACCAGGCTGTAGAGCGGGGTCTTCCCGTCTCCGCAGCTGCGGAAAATGGCCGCTTCGAAGTTGTACAAAGTCAAAAAAGGCATCCCCAAAAGGAAAATCCGCAGATAGGTGGCCGCCAGATCGTGGACCTCTTCCGGCACCGCCAGGATCTTCAGGGCCGGATGGGCGATCAGTTCCCCCACCGCCGTCAGCAGCACCCCCAGGCCCAGGGCCATGACAATGGCGGTCTGGACAGTCTCTTCCACTTTTTCCTGCTTCCCGGCTCCCAGATACTGGGCAATGGTTACATTGGCCCCCAGGGAGATCCCGATCAACAGGGTCACCAGGAGGCCGATCACCGGCATGTTGTTCCCTACGGCTGCCATGGCGTCCTTCCCTACAAAATGCCCCAGCAGGAACACATCTGCGCTGTTGAACAGCTGCTCAAAGAGCCCCATGAGCCCGATGGGCATGGCAAAATAGAACAGTTTGTCTGCAATGGAGCCATGGAGCATGTCCAGGCCCGGTTTATGGGCCGACTTCTTGGTTTCTGTCATGATTTCTTCCCTTTCCCCACAAATTCATCATTCTGTCATTCCATGCCCTGTGTGGCTCCACTCCCGGACCCGTTTCCGCACGTCTTCCAGGTTCAGGACCCCCAGGGCAAAGCCTTTTTTCACCAGTTCTTCCGGCAGATATTCATCATACTTGTCAAAAAGCGGCACCTCATGGGGGTAGACCAGTTCCAGGGGATCGATTTCCTTCTGGATTTCTTCCTCCACCACCTGGAAAAAAGTCTCCTCGTCCGCTTCCATGGTAAACTGCATAAAGAAGGGACGGAAGGGATCCAGCTTCTTCAGCCCCAGTTTTTGGGCGCATTTCAGGTTCAGGAACCGTTCCAGGGCCAAAAAGCCATAGCTCCCCAGCCAGGGCAGAAGGCACCACATCTTCCCGCCCAACTGGATCAGAGGCTTTTCCGCCGCGCCCGAGGCTTTGGCGGTGAACCGGGCCTGCTGGAGCCGGGCCACGGCGTTTTTCATCAGATAAGGATAGGACCGGTCCTCCCGGAGCACCTGGCGCATCCTCTCCAGCACTTTGGTATGGATATCCCCGGGACATTCTCCAAAATAAGCGGGCACTTTTCCCTTAACCAGTTCGCAGTAGATCACATGGCGTTTCCGGTCCACTTCCAATACCCGCCACACATGACCGGCCAGGGCAATCTTTTCTCCCGGAGGAGGGGGCGCCACCACGGTGCCCAGTTCCTGGGAATCGCACCGGACGGTGAACTCCTCGTTTTCCTGGAACACCCCGTAAAATTTGAAGGAGCTGATCACCCGTTCCCCGGCCAGGCCCACGATCAGGCCCCCCTGTTCGGTCCTTGCAATATGGTCTTCGGCGATCAGATACCGGAGGAGCACCTTGTAATCTTCCTGGGTGATCCGGTGGAAATAGCTGAGCCGGAGCACCCGGTCCGCCAGAGCCGCCGGAGACATTTCCCCATTGCTGGCCAGGACGCTCATGGTCTGGTGGTACAAAAGGCTGTAGGGCAGCCGGTCCAGCCGGGGCGGTTCCACCCATTTTTCCTCCAGGTACAGCTGGATCAGGGCGATTCCCTGAAGCAGCTTCCAGGGGATGGTGGCCGGCAGCATAGCCCGGATCTCCGGCTCGTCCTCCCGGATCACGAACCACATTTCCGGAGGCAGGTCCCTCCGGCCCGTCCGTCCCATCCGCTGGAGGAAGGAAGACACCGTCCAGGGCGCATCGATCTGAAAGGCCCGCTCCAGCCGGCCGATGTCGATGCCCAGTTCCAGGGTGGACGTGGTGACGGTGGTCAGGTTCCGGCTCTCGTCCTTCATCAGTTCTTCCGCTGTTTCCCGGTAGGAGGCGGACAGATTCCCGTGGTGGATCAAAAACCGGTCCGGCTCATGGTTCAGCTCGCAGTACTGCCGGAGGCTGGTGGTGACCCCTTCACATTCTTCCCGGGAATTCACGAACACCAGGCACTTTTTCCCCCGGGTGTGCTCGAAGATGTATCCCAGTCCCGGGTCCGCCTGGGCCGGAGCCTGGTCGGTCTTCACATCCAGTGCCGGCAGGGCCTGGAGGTCCGCCCGGTCCTCCCCGGCCTGGGCGTCTTTCACGTAAAAATGTTCCATGGACAGCCGCCATTTGGTCCCCGGGGCCTTCACCTGGGGGATCAGGGTCTTCCGGCCCGTGCCCAGGCTCAGGAATTCCCCCACCTTTTCCGGATCCCCCAGGGTGGCCGACAGCCCGATCCGCCGGGGATTCACCCCGGCCAGCCGGGACAGCCGCTGGATCAGGCACAGGGTCTGGCCTCCCCGGTCCCCCCGGAGCAGGGAATGGACTTCATCGATGACCACGAACCGCAGATCCCCGAACAGCCGGGGAATGGCCATGTGTTTGTGGAGCAGCAGGGCTTCCAGGGATTCCGGGGTAATCTGGAGGATCCCGGAAGGATGCTTCATCATTTTGGCCTTGTGGGACTGGGAAACGTCCCCATGCCAGTGCCACACCGGGATGCCCCCTTCTTCACAGAGAGGCTGGAGCCGGAGGAACTGGTCATTGATCAGGGCCTTGAGAGGACCGATGTAGATGCACCCCACGCTTTTGGGCGGATTCTGGGCAAACAGGGACAGGATGGGAAAGAAGGCCGCCTCGGTCTTCCCGGAGGCGGTGGAAGCAGTAAGCAGCAGGTTCTGGTCCGTGTTCAGCAGCACATCTCCGGCCGCCACCTGGATGGGCCGCAGTTCCGACCACCCCTGGCTGTAGATGAAATCCTGGACAAAAGGTGCATACCGGTCAAAGATATTCATGGCAATCCTTTCTTATACGGTGAACTCCGCAAATTCCGGAGCGGTTTCCTCCCCTTCCACGGCGTTCTGGGCATACTGGAAGCTGTCGGACTGGAGCAGGGCTTCCACCTTCAGTTCCGGATGCTGGTACAGGATGTCCAGCACCTCGATGAAGTCCCGGATTACTTCCCGGGGAGTGATGTGGGAATCCGCCCCGATCCGCTGGAATTCGATCCGGATGAAGGCCACCAGATCTTCCTGGGTCACTTTCGGGGCATAGCCGTAGAGCACCCCGTGGATCTCCGCCAGTTTTTCCACCAGCACCAGCATTTCGTCGCTGGTAAGAGGCTGGAGCCGGATCACCGGTGCCAGCAGGTCCTTGTGTTCTCCGGCAAAATGGCCTTCCGCCAGCCGGGACCGGAGGGCCTCATAGCTGTACACTCCCCGCCGGGGGTCTTCCATACACTGGGGAGTGCCTCCCATGATGATGCCCAGGTAGTGGGCCTTTCCCTGGAGGGTATCGTTGTACATGGTGAGAATCTTTTCGTAGTTGTACTGCCGGGTGATGGCATGGGGAATCTTGTAGATGTTCACCAGTTCGTCGATGCACACCAGGAGCCCGGCGTAACCGGCCTGCTTCAGGAACAGAGCGAAGATCTTCAGATATTCATACCAGTCTTCATCGGAGATGATGATGTTCACTCCCAGTTCCTGGCGGGCTTCGGTCTTGGTATGGAATTCTCCCCGGAACCACTGGATCACCTTTGCCTTGGTGGCTTCGTCCCCTTGACGATAGGACCGGTAGTACAAAGTCAGCAGCCGGGCAAAATCGAACCCGTGGACCATTTCATTGAGGGCCTGGATCACCTGGCCGATTTTCTGTTCCACCAGGGTATTCAGCCGGCCGTCTGTAAGGGCCAGGCCCGTTTCCGTCACCACCTGCTGCTGGATCTGGTTGATCCACCGGTCCAGGATCAAAGGCAGGGCGCCTCCTTCGGGACGGGTCCTGGTGGCCATGTTCCGGACCGGTTCCCGGTAGGTGGCCAGTCCCTGTCCTTTGGTGCCCTGGAGCCGCCGTTCCGGGGACAGGTCGGCGTCCACCACCACGAAATCCTTTTCCATTACATAGTTCCGGAGGGTCTGGAGCAGGAAACTTTTCCCGCTGCCGTACCGGCCCACAATGAACCGGAAAGAAGCGCCCCCGTCGGCAATCACGTCCACATCGTGGAGCAGGGCGTCGATTTCGTTCTTCCGGCCTACGGTAATGTAAGGCAGCCCGATCCGGGGCACCACGCCCCCTTTCAGGGAGCTGATAAGGGTCCGGGCAATCCGTTTGGGTATCTTCAGCGTCATGGTTCTATCGTTCCTTTCAGGTCATCCGCATAATCTTCGATCACAGAAGGCGGGTCCCCGGCTTCCAGCACCGTATCCCCGAATTCTTTGTAACATTTTTCGTTGATGCTGTCTGTTAAAATAGAAGGCATCAGCCCCTTGGCCCCGGTCCAGGAGGTGTCTTCCCCATAGAGCAGGTCGTGGAGGTAGCGGTATTCCTCTTCTGTCAGATTCCAGGGCCGGGCCGGTTCGGCCGGTTCCGGGGATGCTTCTCCAGAGGCCGGAGAGATTTTGCCGGATTCCGGTCTTTGTCCTGCAGCTTCCTGACCGGAAACTGCCGGGGCCGGAGCCATTTCCGGAGGTTCCGGAGCCTTTTGTGCTGCCGGGGCTTCCGTTCTGTCCTCCAGGGAAGGCAGAGCTTCCTCCCGCCGTTCCTCTTCCGTCATCAGTCTGTCCCGGGTCACCGCTGCATCCTGGCGGATCTGGTCCAGCTGATCCAGATGGAACACCACTTTCCGTTTTTCCGCTTCCTTCTGTTCCTTCCGGTCCTCTTCCACCCCCTGGTGGACCAGTCGGGTGAGCCATTTGTAGGACAGGGGCTGCTGGAGGGGCTGAGGGAAGTCCAGTTCCTCCCGGAGGAGGCCGTCCAGGGTCTTCATCAGTTTTCCCAGCTTCCGGAGCTGTTTGGAGGTGTACACGTAATGGCGGAAGGTCCAGATGCCCTTTCGGTCATGGTAGATGCACAGGGGATTCACCACCACCGTGAAATCCCGTTTGTCCTCCTTCCGGAGGAATACGGCGTTGGCAAACAGCTCCAGCCATTCGTAGCCGGGCCCTCCCACATGTTCCTCCAAAAAAGATTTTTTCCGGTGGGTCTTCCAGTACCCCTGGATCATCCGGTAGATCCGGCCCAAAAGCCGCACGGTGTCTTCCGGTTTCTGTTTGTACAGTTTGGACCGACTCATATGGTAGGTGGAAAAAAGGTCCAGGGCGTCGAAGAGTTCCTGGTCCGTGGCATTTTCCCAGTCATCCAGCACCAGATAGGCTTCATCCTGCCGGTTCCGCTGGGTTTCCGGCAGCAGGGCGGAATTCAGCTGGTAATACAGCACGTAATCCCGGAGCCACTGGTGGAGATAGGGCAGGATCCGGTCGTCCAGGAGGCCGTAGGTTTCCCCGAAAGCCTTCAGCTTTTCATAGCCGTCCTCGGGATTTTCCACCCCGATCTGGTTCAGCAGTTCGTATATATAAAGGAAAGCATAGGTCAGAGAGGTCCGTTCCAGCTGCTGATGCCGGAGCCGGGTCCGCCAGCCGAAATACCCCCGGAGCTCTTTGTCCGTAAGCACCCGGTAGGTGGGATAGTAATGGAGCACCGGCAGGTCGTACACTGTGTCATCCTCGTAATCCGCCGCCAGTTTCCCCTGGCGGACGAACAGTTCCGGAGTGGTCTCATACCGGCTGGAGTCGTCCTTTTCCATGGCCCGGAGCTGCTGGAGCAAAGGGGGCAGCGGTTCGGGCGGGGTCCGGGGCTTGATGGGCTCTGAAGCATACATTTTCTGGAGCAGCCGGAAACTGGCCTCCTTCTCCTCCGGTGTCTTCTTCACAAATTCCATGCCCCTCCCCCTTTCTCCCAACTGGAAAGAATTTCAGCCAAAAGCAAACATTTTTTCACCAATCTTTATTATAAACCGAAAGAGGAGGCTGTTGCAAGAGCAACAGCCTCCTCTTTCCTTCACTCCCTTACGCCATGCAGGTGGTGCAGTTCTTGGACTGGGGGAACAGCAGCTTCCACAGGCATCCTTCCAGGACCACCCCTTCTTTGGGGTCGGTACCGGCTTTGAGAGTGGTGTCGATGACATAGCTGACAAAATCCGCCGCTTCCTGGACGCACCGGTTCAGATCTTTGCCATTGAGCACATAGCCCAAAAGGGTGCTGGTGAACACATCTCCTGTACCGCAGGTGGCAAAGGGCAGCTTCTTCACTTCATAGGCTTCCGGGAACAGCTGGTTGGGTTCACTGCTGACGATTTTCAGATGGTCCTTATCGCAGGGCACGCTGGTGATCACCACCTGTTTGGGTCCCAGGGCCAGCAGCTTGTCGCAGAGGGCTTCCAGCTCATCGTCAGTGGGGGCTGCGTCTTTCCAGGGCGTATCTGTCAAGAGGCAGGCTTCCGTATAGTTGGGGGTAATCAGAGTGGCATGGGCCACCAGTTTCTTCATGGCTTCCACCATGGAAGCATCGAACACCGGGTACAGCTTCCCGTCGTCCCCCATGGCCGGGTCCACCACGGCGATCCGGTCTTCCCCGGCAAAGTCCTCGATGGCAGCGATTACCTGTTCCACCTGGGCAGGCCCTGCCAAAAAGCCGCTGTAGACTGCATCAAAAGAGAGCCCCAGCTGCTTCCACTGGTCCCGGTACCCGGCCATCAGGTCCGTCAGATCCCGGGAAACGAATTTCCCGTAAGTCAGGTTGTTGCTGTACAGAGCCGTAGGAAACGGGCACACCTGGTGTCCCATGGCGGACAGTACAGGCATGGCCGCCGTCAGGGAACAGCGCCCAAAAGAACAAAGGTCATGGATGGCCAGAACACGTTTGATTTTCATGGAAATACCACCTTTCAATTGCAGAAAATTGGACACGGGCAAATGGACAAGTATTATCTGTATTGTACCCCATATGAGCCAGAGATGCCAGAGGGGGTTGCTGCTCTTTTATTTGTTGTACTGACAACGGATTTTCCCGGTTATTCCATGTATACTTGAACCATGGAAAAACAGACTGCTGCCAAAGGAGATGTTTCATATGGGAAAGAAAATTACGGATAAAGTCACCTGGGTTGGGAAAATCGACTGGGAACTGACGGAGTTCCATGGCCATGAATATTCTACAGAAAAAGGCTCCTCCTACAATTCCTATCTGATCCGGGGAGATCAGAAGACGGTGCTGATGGACACGGTCTGGAAGCCTTTTGATGAAGAATTCGTGGCCAATCTGAAACAGGAAATCGACCTGAAGGCCATTGATTATATTGTGATGAACCACAACGAAAACGACCACAGCGGTGCCCTGCCGGCCCTGATGCGGGAAATCCCCGATACCCCCATCTACTGCACCAAGAAAGGGGAAGCCATCCTCCGGGGGCTGTACCATCAGGACTGGAATTACGTCACCGTGAAGACCGGGGACACCCTGGACCTGGGAGGCACTCAGCTGGTGTTCATCGAAGCTCCCATGCTCCACTGGCCGGACACCATGTTCACCTACATGACCGGGGAGAACATCCTGTTCAGCAACGACGGATTCGGCCAGCACTACGCCAGCGAAACCCTGTTCAATGATGCAGTGGACAAGGGGGAACTGTACCGGGAAGCCATGAAGTATTACGCCAACATCCTGAACCTGTACAGCCCCATGGTCACCCGGAAGATCGCCGAGATCCTCAAGATGGGCGTGCCGGTAAGCATGATCTGCCCCAGCCACGGGGTAATCTGGCGGGATGATCCCCTGCAGATCGTCAAGGCCTACCAGGAATGGGCCCAGAATTACCAGGAAAACCAGGTGACCCTGATTTACGACACCATGTGGAATTCCACCCGGCGGATGGCGGAATGCATCGCCGAAGGCCTGATGGAAGCGGACCCCACCCTGAAGGTGAAGATCTACAACTCTGCAGTGGATGACAAAAACGACATCGTGACGGAAGTGTTCAAATCCAAGGCCATCCTGGTAGGGTCCCCCACCATCAATTACGGGTTCCTGTATTCCATCGGAGGCATTATGGAAATGATCCGGGGCCTGAAGTTCAAGAACAAAAAGGCCGCTGCTTTCGGCAGCTACGGCTGGAGCGGAGAAGCAGTGAAACAGATCACGGAACTGCTGGGCGGTGCCGGGTTCCAGGTGGTCAACGAAGGGCTCCGGTGCCAGTGGGCCCCGGACCAGGCCAGCCAGGAGCTGTGCCGGAAGTACGGAAGAGAATTTGCGGAAGCGGTGAAATAAAATACGAAGGGGGTGTGAAAAAATTCACACCCCCGGTCACTGGTCTCTTGTCACTGGTCACCGGACGAAGGAAGGCAGCCGGTTCCGGAGCCGCGGCAGAAGCCAGACCGCCATGGGTTTCCCGGAAGGGATTGGCTTTGGCCGGTCCATAGTTTTCAATTCTGTCAAGCCTCCTGCCTATGTACTGCACCTTTTTATTTATAGCAAAAAACCTGCCCTGTCAACACAGGTGCAGGTTTTGTTATGGTTTGTTCAAGAAGTTGACGCAAACGGCCGTTTCTATTTCAAATTTTTGGTACGCGTAGGATCGATGATGAACCCGCTGCCGCTGGGAGAGGGGCCCACGTAGCCTTTGACATTGTTAAAGACGGTCTCTCCTGAACCTACGGCACTTTTCCCCTGGCCGTTGAACAGCCCTTCCGTGATCCTTACCGTAGCTTTATTTTCCCCTGTAGATGCGTCATAATACGTTATGGTATTCTTTTGGTAATCTGCTGCCAGCTGACTGAATGTCACACCCTTGTTGGCCTCTGCGGAGTAATAGGAAAACACCGTTACCCCATCGGTTTGGACTCTGGCGAACCAGCCATCCCCTTCTTTGGTCTGGATGTTCAGCTTCCGGGCCAGTTCCTGTCCGGCGGCACTGTCCGAAGCAATTACCAGGGTTTTGGAAGGTTTCCCCTGGAGCACATCCGCCAGCCCCTCATACCGTCCCTGCCGGAGACGCTCGATGATATCTTTCGCCGTGGTGGCAGCAGGGAGTTTTTTCTTGGAAGCTTCTCCCAGAAGGGCACTGGCGTTGTTGAAGACGGAATTGATGGAGCTGGGCAGGCCTCCGTCGGCCGCATGGGAATAGACCATCCATCCCAAACCCACAATGATGGCAAGCATCAGGGCATATTCGATGATGTCCTGGCCTTTCTGTCGTCTCATTGTTTCCATCTCCTTTACGGTCTTATTAAGCAATTATAGCATATTTTGAGGGAGAAAGGCCGTACAAACCCGACTTCCTGCCAGCCCCCTCATATCCTCCGGCACCGGGGCCGTGAGGAACACTTCTTCTCCTGTCCTGGGGTGGCAGAACCGGACGGTCCAGGCGTGGAGGGCCTGGCGGGCAATCCTTGGGTCCCTAGTGCCGTACACCGGGTCCCCCACCAGAGGGTGCCCCTTGTGGGCGAAAT
>ENA-OPRS01001051-OPRS01001051.1-human-gut-metagenome-genome-assembly--contig:-NODE-1051-length-13505-cov-3.916283_pt1 | contig 13505 bp, 11 predicted proteins | sample MGYA00241795_ERZ501881 | MGnify/ENA primary metagenome ERZ501881 (study PRJEB25962, sample SAMEA2042440) | human gut metagenome | biome: human gut; feature: human-associated habitat; material: faeces... | reverse complement strand
TAAAGACGCAAAAAAGAGGCTGCAACAAAATGATTAACCATTTTGTCACAGCCCCCTTTTGATATACATAAATCACTATTTGTAATTGACAGGCTGGATGGTTTTATGCTCATCAGAGACCCAGATGGTATAGGCGCCAGGGACCTGGATGCTGTAGGCATTCTCGCGGTCTGTGTATTCCTTAACGAACGGATCGTCCTCTTTCTTCTGTACGATCATGACGCTGTCAGGGCTGACCAGGAGTGTTTCGTAGGACATGAACGGCATGACGTTCTTGGCATGCCAGGAAAGGCCGCCCGGTTCGAGGTCGTCGATCTCATCTCTCGGGACTGCTCTGTAAATATCCTTTCCGCTGTAGAAGACGGAAGACGTACGGTAGTCACCGACGAAGGCAATGGGGGCTTCGCCTGTATTCATGTGTTTTAAAGCGAGTCCGACTTCCTTGCCGGAGTGCTTCAGCATGATGGAAGGCGCTGCCAGGAAGGTGAGGGCGATGAGTACGACGAATGTGCCAAGCGCTGCTTTCTCGATGCGAAGGGAAATATTCTGGTAAAGGATGGCTGTCAGAATCGCCATGGAGAAGAGGGCGGGGAAGGTATATGTCGTGTACTTGGTGGCAATCAGTTCAAAGAAGACGAAGACGCCGAGCGCATAAAAGGCAAGGAGCTGGGTAGCGTCTTTGGCGCTCCTGAAGTCCAGTTTTCTTTCCTTCCATCTTTTGTAGAGGGAATAAGGAATGAAGATGCTCCAGGGAAGGAAGCCTACGAGGTAGACGATGATGTAGAAGTACCATGTATTATGGGACGGGTGCTCGGAAACCGTAGCGCGGAGGAAATTGTGGACACCGAGGAAATTCAGGATGAAATCATTCCCGTGGATATGCCACATGATGCCGTACCAGGGAGCTCCGATGAGAGCAAAGAGGATGAGGCCGGAAATCAGGTGGACATGGAGCATTTCACGGATGTCCTTCTTATAGAGAAGGAAGAGGACGCATCCAAGACCCGGGAGAAGGATTCCAATCGGTCCCTTTGTCAGTGTCGCAAAAGCGGCTGCCACATAGCAGAGGTAGTAGTACTTCCTGTTTTCTGCATATCCCAGATAGAAGAAGGCGACAGCAGCGCTCATGAAGAGGTAGAGCGTGGTATCCGTGATGACGGATTTGGAAAGGATCCATGTTTCTACGGAAACACCGAAGATCAGGGCGGAGAGCCAGCCGATCTTTTCTCCGTATACTTTTCTGGAGAACCAGTAAGTAAAGAGAAGGGACGCCGTGCCCATGATGGCAGCCGGGAGGCGCGCAGCTGCTTCGTTGAATCCGAAGACGGCAAAGGACGCTGCCAGTTCCCAGTAGTAGAAAATTGGCTTGTCATACCAGAAACGGCCGTAAATCTGAGGGGAAATCCAGTCGCCGGACAGGACCATCTCGCGGGCTGTTTCCGCATAATTGGCTTCTGCCGTATCCGTGACGGACAGAAGGTTGTTTCCTGCCAGATACAGGACAAGCGACAGGATGAGCAGCACCGCATAGGGATGACTGCGAATGAATTTGGACATGAAGCGCCTCCAAAGGATACAATTGCGGGCCGGTCAGGAGCGTATCATACGGCCGGTCACACGGAAAGAAAAAATAATCATCGCCATGGGAAAGGTCTTTCCGCACTCTTTCCCAAATTTTTCTATACCAAGCATACATGGCGGTCTTCAAGGAAATGACAAAAAATCTTAAACAAAAAATAAATAGGATAAAATGGAACTTGCATGAAGTTTTTTCCATGCGTATCATTAAGATAAGAAAGTCCATGAAAATGTTGGACTTCTGGAAAGAGGGATGGACATGACAATACGAATGAGGATGATTCTTTCCCACATACTGGTATGCGTGCTTCCTATCATCATGACGCTTTTCGTGCTTGCTTCATCCCTCGCGGGATTGATCCTGTATGCGAAGGCAGGCAACCATGTCATGCCGGAAAGCGATTATCAGTTTGATACGATCACAAGGGCGCTCAGCATGGATATTTTCCATACGATGCGCCATGGAGGGGATCCGCAGGATTTCCAGTGGCTCGTGGATATTGTGGACCCGGTGCAGACGTACGTGATCCTGACCCGTGACGGGGAAGTGATTTACGGATACGGCAATGAAGCGCTCAGGGGCGACATCATCCGCATGCGTCTGGGAATCAGGGATAATATTGGAATCGATAAGTCCAACAGCATTTTCAGCCTGACGGAAAACGGCAATTATGACTATATGGAGCGGCAGCTGATCCGAGGTCATGAGTATGACCTCTATGTCGCTGCGCGCCAGCCTGTCGGCAGGAATGACAATGCCATTGAAAAGGCTTTCCAGGAAGCGAATAAATTCGTCGGCATCTGCCTTGTGATTTTCATCCTCGGCACGAGCTGGTTCCTGTCCCGCTTCCTTATCAGAAGGATTGTCAATCCGCTGAAGGAATTAAAGAGAGGGTCTGAGGAAATCCAGGAAGGAAATCTGGATATTCATCTCCATTACGACAGGTTCGATGAATTCACGCCCGTCATGGTGGCGTTCAACCTGATGAGCGAGAAGCTGAAGGAGTCCCTTGAAGAAAGGGAGAAGGACGAGGAGAAGAGAAAAGAACTCATCGCAAGTATTTCCCATGATATAAGGACGCCTCTGACATCGATCCGCGCCTACGTCGAAGGGCTTCTGGACAATGTGGCCGATACGCCTGAAAGAAGGAAGAAGTACCTCCTTGTCATCCAGAAGAAGGCAGACGTCCTGGAGCGCATGATCGAGCAGCTGATGCTTCTGACGAAGATGGACGTCGGAGAGAAAGTCCTTCCGCAGGAATCCATCAATCTGTCGCATCTCACGAAGGAAATCATCGATGAGAACAAGATCAGCTGGGAGAAGAGCGGGGCTGAATTTGAAACGTTCCTGGAAGACAATGTTCCGATCAAGGGAAGCCATCTACTCCTGGAACGCATTATGGAAAACCTTGTGACGAACAGTCTGAAGTACAAGACAGAAGAGAAGGTCAAAATATTTGTGACCGTCAGGAAGGAAAAAGGCAGAGCCATATTCAATCTGGCGGATGACGGGCCGGGAGTTCCGGAAGAGGCGCTTGGGCGTCTTCTGGAAGCCTTCTACCGGACCGATAAGGCAAGGAGCAGGACGGAAAATGGCAGCGGGCTTGGCCTGGCCATCGTAAACCGTGCTGCGAGCCTCATGCATGGCGAGATAAAAGTAGAAAACAGAAAGCCGCACGGGCTTTCATTCACGATTTCATATCCATTGGAGGGGGACCATGACAAAGAGAATACTGATCGTTGAAGATGATGATGATATTGCTTCCATTGAGAAGGATTACCTTGAAGTCAGTGGCTACGAGGTGCATGTCGAGGAAGACGGCGCAAAGGGGCTTTCCGAAGCGCTGACGGGCATTTATGACCTTTTCCTCTTAGACGTCATGCTTCCTAACATGGACGGCTTTGAAATCTGCAGGAAGCTTCGCGACAAGACAGACAAGCCGATCATGCTCGTCACGGCAAAGAGGGAAGATATCGACAAGATCCGCGGCCTTGGCTATGGGGCGGACGACTACATCGCAAAGCCGTTTTCCCCGGGCGTCCTTGTCGCAAAGGTCAAGGCGCAGCTGGCGCAGTATGAACGTCTCAAGGGGACGAAGAAGGAAACAAAGCGCATCACGCTCGGCGACATCATGCTGGAACCGGATACGAGAAGAGTCTGGGTCGACGGCAAGGAAAAGGAACTTCCGAACAAGGAATTCCAGCTCCTTGAATTCCTGATGGAACATCCGGATGTCGTATTCAGCAGGGAATCCCTTTATACGCGCATCTGGGGCCTTGATTCCCTGGGAAATACGTCCACCGTGCCGGTCCATATCAACAGGCTTCGTGAAACCGTGGAAAAAGATCCGGCCAATCCACGTCACATCATCACCATCTGGGGCGTAGGATATAAATTTAAACCGTAAAAGACATTAATCAGAGGGCTGTGACGAAATGTACAATCATTTCGTTACAGCCTTTTACATTTTCGGCTTCCTGAAAAGAAACAGGGGGAGAAGTATCGAAATTTCTATGTGAATTCTTTTCTCGAAAGTAAAATCGTTGTATACTAAATGGTACAGTGATAGTTGATTCAGGTTTCATTCCTGGGAAAGGACGCGGGACCAGCCGGCCTAAATTTGTCAGGCTCTGCCCGTGCTTTTCGAGTGCATGAAAGCACTCTTTACATTCTGGAAAGAAAGGTTATTATGATACTACTTCAGATTCTGTGGGATGATATCCTGCCGCTCTTTGCCTTCATCGGGGCTGGGGTGTTTCTGGACAGCAAGTTCAAGATCGACATATCGACGTACAGCCGCCTGACGATCTGGGTCGTGCTGCCCTGTTTCATTTTTTACACGATGTACCGGTACCACTTCGAATCGGATGATCTTCTGATGATTCCTGCGGTGCTCATCCTTCTGGCGGTCATGTATTTCCTCTCGATGGGAATGGCGCATATGTTTCATCTGGGAGGGGCGGAAAAGGGCGCTTTTGAAGCCGTTTCCTCCTTCTCGAATGCCGGCCATATCGGAGCAGCTCTGGCTGTCATGATCTTCACGCATCCGCCCTTTGCTACGGAAGCTGGCAGCGCGCCGCATCTTGCTGAAGCCATGGGGACGATGGTTATCATCATGATTGTCATGAATATTGTCGTCAATACATTCGGCGCAGCGCTCATCAGAAGCCGCGGGTCGACGGTCAAGGAAGTCCTCTCCTTCATGGTGAAGATGCCGGCCCTCTATGCGGCCATCCTTGCCATCCTTGTCAGGAGCGCAGGCATCCATCTCGAGCATACCTTCCTCTGGCCGGTCCTCACGCATTTCAATGGCGCTTTTATCGTCCTTGTCACCGTCACGATCGGTCTTCAGCTTCACAGGAGCAAGCTCAGGAAGCCGGACCGTTTCATCCTTGCCACGTCTTTCAATAAGCTCATCCTCTGTCCGGCCATTGCATGGGGCGTCCTGACTCTCTTTGGCGGCGCCTTCAGCCCGATTGCTTCGCAGGTATTCTTCATCTGCGCAGCCGTCCCGTCTTCTATGGCGCTCATCATTTACGGCGTCGAATACGGTGAGGATGCAGGCCTTGTGACGCAGTCCGTTCTCTTCAGCACGGTTGCCGGCGCTCTGACGCTGACGTGCATGATTTACCTCGCGCGGGTTCTTTTCCCGCTGGCAGGCTGAGGAGGGAACGATATGGCATTCTTACAGATCATTACAGACAACATCCTTCCGCTTCTCGTATTCGTGGCAATCGGATACCTCATGGACAGGAAATTCAATATGAACGTCGCATCGCTCACCAAGCTGACCTTCTACGTCGTCCTTCCATGCTTCATTTTCTACAGCATTTATGTCGCCAAATTCAATATGGCGATGTTCAACGTATTCCTTCTGGCATGCGCCCAGATGGCGGTCATTGCCATTTTTGCCTGGTTCGTCGGAACGCTGCGCGGCTTCTCACCGTCAAAAATAGAAGCTTTCAAGAACGGCACTATGTTTTCCAACAGCGGAAATATCGGCATTGCGCTGATTGCTCTTGTCTTCACGAATGCGCCCTACGTCATTGACGGCAAGACGCCCTACCTTGCGGAATCACTGGCAGCAGCCACACTGATGCTCGTCGAAATGAACATGACGCTCAACACGATCGGCCTGTATCAGGCAGGCAAAGGGAGACTGACACCGAGAGACGCCCTTTCCGTCGTCTTCCACATGCCGGTCGTCTATACGCTGGCTCTTGTCTTCTTCATCAAGTACATCGGCTTTGATATGCGCGCGGCCTTCCTCTGGCCAGTACTTCAGAACTGCGCCTCGGCTCTTGTCGCCATCGTCATGATTGCCCTTGGCATGCAGATCCACAGGAGCAAGGTCTCCTTCGGGGATATCGACGCATGGCTCGGAAGCGGCATCCGCCTGATCTTTGCTCCGATTTCCGCGTACATCCTGATTCACGTATGGGGCTTCTTCGGCATCGAATTTTCGCAGGCCGTCAATCAGACGATTCTGATCATGTCGTCCGTTCCAGCCGCCGTCAATTCCGTCCTGTACGCTGTCGAATTCCAGAACTGCGAAGACTTTGCGACCGAGCTCGTCATGATGAGTACGTTCCTCTCCTGCATTACCATGACAGGAACCATCTTCGTAGCAAGACTTCTCTTCCCGATCTGAGGATAGGGATTCAATGAATAAGCATTAAAAAAAGATGTGCACCCATTGCGGTGGCACATCTTTTTTGTTGCTTTATTGCTTACAGTATCCCTTTCACGCGAAGTTTGATTCTCTCGAAGAAAGAAAGCTTTTCAAGGCAACGGATTCTGGCGGCGCGGACGATGTCCGTGACTTCCATCCGTTCTTCTTCGGAAAGAGGTCTTCCGGAGAAGCGGGCATGGATGAGGATGTCCAGCATCCTGTCGAAGTTTTCAAATCTCGGGTCGAGGGAAAGTTTCTTCATTTCTTCATACGATGCGTTTTCCGGGATACCTGCCCAGAGGGAGAGGCGGGAAATGTAGTCGAGAAGGTCGTTGAAGCCTTTCTTGTCCTTCACGGCGCGGTCAAGGATCTTCGGTACTCTTCTTATCTTCATGATCGGATAGAGGGAAAGGAGAAGGAAGAAAATGATGACCGGGATGATGACGGGAAGGAGGGAGGAACGAGGAGAAACCTGCTGGGCCTGTTTGGGAGCCGGCTGCTCTTTGGGCTGGGGCTGAGACTGGCTCTGCTGCTGTTGCTGCTGGTCCTTCTGTCCGTTATTATCAGGCATCGTTCCTTTGGAATCCTTCGGATCCGACGGTGCATCAGGGGCACCTGTGTTGTTCCTCTTCTTGTCTTCCGGATTCGGGAACGGGTTTTCTGCGCCTTCGATGCCAGGTGTCACTTCGCAGGGGCGCCAGCCGATGCCATCGACGTAGACTTCTGCCCATGCGTGGGCATGGCGGTCATTGACGCCAAGCTTGTGAAGGCCCTGCGGCGAAAGCGAAGCACCGTTGATTTCATTCTTATCGACGGAAAGGCCGGACACGTAGCGGGCAGGAATGCCTGACTCGCGGAGCATCATGACAGCGGCGGAAGCAAAGTAAGTACAGTAGCCTTCGCGGCTCTCCGTCAGGAAGTAGGAAATGAAATCCTTGCCTTCCGGTGTCTTTCCCGGGTGCGTCGTGTACTTGTAGTTCTTGGCAAAGAAGCGCTGGATCTGTTCGACGCGGGCGCGTTTCTCAGCCATCGTTGTGACCTTCGTCAGTCCTTCCACCTGTTTCAGGGCGGGTTTTACTTCATCCGGCACAGTCAGGTAGTGGGCATAGACGAAATTGCGGTAAAGCGCTTCGCCGTTTTCATATGTCCTGAGGTAGGCATCGCCTGTCCGTTCATTGTCATAGAAGGAAAGGACGGCGCCTTCCGGATAGTCCCAGACATAGGTGCTGTATGCTTTTCCTTCGCGGCTGACTGGCGCGCGGTCGTAATCAAAGAGAGGAGCGCCGAAGCTGGCATCATACGGGAGCAGGAAGTAGCGGCTCTTGTCGTAGACGGCATCGACGGCGAAGTCCTTCTTGAGGAGCGGCACCTTCACTCTTTCAGGCAGGTAGTTTTCAAGGCTTTGCGAAAGGGCAGGGCTTCTGGAAACGACTTCCATGAGCCATGCGCCCTGGTCGTACCATTCTCCCTGATTTCCCTTGAAAAGGGTAAGGACGTCGTCATAATCACCGGCCGGAAGTTCCTTCCACTGGTTGTCCTTATAGACGCTTCCATGCCAGCTCCTGAGGTACATGCGCTTCGTCGCGCCGGCCGATTCGATATCGGCGATGATGCGGCCCGTGTAGCGCACGCCCTGTGTATCGCCCAGTTTCCCGGTGCCGGCTCCCTTCATCATGCCCGTGTAGGCATTGCCTGCGTAGAAGATCGGATCATAGGGATCCGTCATGGAGAGGATCGTGTCCTGCGCGCGGGCGAGGAGACGGGGCTGCTCATAGCGGGAAGGCGGGATGACGAGGGAGAGGGCAGCGCCCAGGATGACAGCGGCAATGAATGCGCCGACTTCCGGATCGCCCTGGCCCTTGTTTCCAAGCATCGCAGGCGTCGTCAGTGCATAAGCGCCCAAAAGGATGATGGAAAGCGTCGGCGGTTCGAAGCCGAAGTAGAAGGAGAAAAGGATGGCGGCCAGGGATAGGAGCGTCGCGATGACGCGTCCGAGCCTTGCGGTCGAACCGTAAAAGAAGATCCAGGAAATCGCCATGAGGAGGAAGGTCCTAGCCGGCAGCGGACTGAACCGGATGAGGAGCTTTGGTACTTCCATATCAAGGTTGTAGGCTTCGTTCAGATTCTGGATGAAGGGAATCGAAGCCGAAAGGGCACTCTGGTACAGCGTCCCGTAGGAGAGGAGGAGCGCTGTCGGGAATGTCATGAAGAAAATGAGGAGGACAGCGGTCCTTCTTCGAAAGCCGGCCGCCATCGTCAGGACGGAAAGCGCAAAGACGATGAAGGCGCCGCTGATTCCCATGAGGTAGCCGTAGGATCCGATGAGGGAAAAGACCAGATGGATCAGGCCGAAGGCGCCGAGCGCGGAGATGAAGGAGATGGTAACGTACTTCCTTGTCATGTTCCGCCTCCCATCGCGCGCATGATCGCGTCTTTTCCGGAAAGCTGCGCTTCCCTGGAATCCCTGGTGCACCAGATGACCGGGTGGAGGGACGGGGAAACGGAAGGCGCCGGATTATCTGTCATATAGAGAATCGGGACGTAAGGAGAAAGGCCGCCTGCTTTCAGAGCGTCTTTCCTGCCGCCTGCCAGGAAGGAGGCGATGGCATCGGACCAGTCTTCCTGATTTCTGATCATCTGTGTGATGACCGAGCCTGTGCCTGCATTCCATGCGAAGAGGAAATTCATGCGGGATGCGCAGAGGGCAAGGCCGGCGGAATAGAGTGCGTCGCACAGGAGGTCGCGTTCATCCGGTTTTCTGGCATAGTCAGCGGCAAGGACCAGGTTCGTGCCTTCGGCGGGATACATGTCACGCACATAGACATCGTCTGTTCTGGCGGTCACCTTCCAGTTGATCAGGTGCGGATTGTCGCCCGGCTTGTACAGCGTGGCACCGAAACGTTCCGGTTCATCGCTTCCTGCAATGAGGCGGAGCGTCTTCATCGTTGCCTTGTATTCACCCATCTTGAGCGGAAGGACGATGATGGATACATTTCCCGCATTGAGGGTAAATGTATGGAAACCGAAGGGATCGGTCCAGCGAATATGCGCCTCGCCCATGTCGAAGCGTCCGCAGTGGGAAGCCGTGCGGCGGAAGATGAAACGGATGCCGCCGTCAAAGGAGACTGTCTCATCGGACGTTTCCGCACCAAGGAGTGCTTCCGGCGATGAAAGGAGGGAAAGGAACGGGCCTTCAAGTGTCAGCTGTGCTTCGGCCAGGTGGCCGCGAAGGAGCCGGGCCGGTACTTTGATGGAAAGTCTCAGCCGTTTCCTGATCCAGTACATCGGAAGGATTGAAAGCAGGGGCGCAAGGATGAGCATGACGGCCATGAGAAAGGCTGCATACAGGTCATAGATCGTCATGACAAAGATCGCCGCGATGCAGATGAAAATATAAAGGAAGCGCCTCATTTAGTCCTCCTTCAGAGAGGGGCGCGGCACGGAGGAAAGGATGGAAGCCAGGACCGAGCCAGGCGTCTTTCCGGCAAAGCGGGCGTCGCCCGTCAGCGTCAGGCGGTGGGTCAGCGTGTAGGACGTCGTCAGGAATGACGTAGTCTCTTCCTTCCATCAGCGCGTGCGCCTTGGACATGGAAGAAAGCGCCATCGTGCCGCGGGGCGAAATGCCAAGGCTGACGTCGGCATGTGTGCGGGAAGCGTTTGCGATATTGACCATGTAGCCGTAAATCGAGTCTTCGACGTGGACAGCGGCTGCTTCTTTTCTCATTTCCATCAGCTCTTTTGCAGAAACGATGGCTTCCACTTCAGAAGCGGCGACCATGTTCTCATGCTTCAGGATGGCGATTTCATCCTTCGCAGACGGATAGCCGACCGTGATGCGGATCATGAAGCGGTCTGTCTGGGAATCAGGGAGCTCCTGCGTGCCAGAAGAGCCGTAGGGGTTCTGCGTTGCCATGACGATGAAGGGCTGCGGGACGGGGTAGGTCTTGCCGTCGACGGAAAGCTTTCCTTCCTGCATGACTTCCAGGAGCGCGGACTGCGTCTTCGGCGATGCACGGTTGATTTCATCGGCAAGGAAAAGATTCGTCATGGCGCTGCCCGGCATGTAGCGGAACTCGCCGGAATTCTTGTCGTACATGGAAAAGCCCGTGATATCCGAAGGAAGGACGTCCGGGGTGAACTGCATCCTTTTGTAATCGAGCCCCAGGGCGTGCGTGAAGGCGACAGCGATCGTCGTCTTGCCGACGCCCGGAATGTCATCGATCAGGATATGGCCCCCTGCCAGGATGGCAGTCAAAATGCGGGATAGGACTTCCTGTTTGCCCAGGACAGCCTTCCCCGTCTCGGAAAGGATTTCATCAATCTTCTGTTTTGTATCCATAAGAACCTCACTGTATTTTTTTAGTATAATATTGATTATTATGCTATCTTATTTATTATACTCTTTATGTCATCTCGCTGACAAAAGAGGGGATTTCCCTGAATCATTTGACAGATTCAGGAATGTAAAATATAATAGTAAGATATGGAAGGGTGTCCGAGCGGTTGAAGGAGGCGGTCTTGAAAACCGTTAACTTCGTGAGAGGTTCATGGGTTCGAATCCCATCCCTTCCGCCACAGCATATGACCCGCGGCCAAGCCGCGGTTTTTTATTTTCAGGAGGAAGCATGACAGACGCACTTAGAAGAATAGATAAAGTACGCCAGATCCGGCGTGCCATAGGTCTTACAATCGGCGCTGCGATTTATTCTGCAGGGCTGAACCTGTTCCTGATCCCGAACCACGTCATCGACGGCGGCGTGACAGGTATTTCTCTTCTGATCCAGGCGCTGACGGGGATCCCTTTCAGCGTGCTCATTGTCCTTTTGAATGTTCCCTTCTTCTACATGGGCTATAAGAGCTTAGGGCCGAGACTGGCGGCATCATCCATGTTTGCCATCATCGTCCTTTCCCTCTGCTCGTCCAGGCTTGAGAAAATGATGCCGGCGACAAACGATCCCTTCCTGTCGACGATTTTTGGCGGGATTATCATAGGACTCGGCGTAGGCATCGTCATCAAGAACGGGGGGTCGACGGATGGCACGGAAATCGTGGCGATCTGGATGGACAGCCGGTCGTCGTTTTCTGTCGGCGAAATCGTCATGTTTTTCAACTTCTTCATCCTGGGCGCCGCGGGCTTCGTCTTCAGCTGGAACAGCGCCATGTATTCCCTCATCGCGTACTTCATCTGCTCGCGCATGATTGATGCCGTCTCGACAGGGCTTGATTCCTCCAAGGGCATCTTCATCATCACGACATGCTATGACGACGTCAGCGATGCCATCGTCCATGACATGCACCGCGCCGTGACACGCCTCCACGGGCAGGGCGGATTCCTGAAAGATGACAAGGATGTCCTCTACTGCGTCATTTCCAGACTGGAAGTCACGAAACTCAAGCAGGTCGTCCGCGACATCGATCCCTCCGCTTTCATCACCGTATTCGACGTGCAGGAAGTCGAAGGCGGGCTTGTCGGCAAGAAAGTACAAAAATGAACAAGAAATAAAGAAAATTAAGGCCGGGAAAAATCTTTGGCCTTTTTTATTTTTCCCCTTTGCAAATCAGTAAAGTTGTTGTAAAATAAGACAATTTGTGCAGAATTTGGCTTACGGATTCTTAGTTGTACACCAGGGGGGGTACTATGTCGCAGAAAACAATTGAAGAATTGGAATTTGAGGAAACAGGAGTCACTCGCAAAGAGCGTTGGAAAATCATGTGGGCCTCGATCATCGGTTACGCCATGGACGGGCTCGACGTTCTGATTCTTTCTTTTGCGATGGCGGCCATCGTCAGTGAATTCGGCCTGACGCTTGGCGAAGGCGGCATGATTGCCACGTATACGCTGATAGGCACGGTCCTCGGCGGATACATCTTCGGCATTTTTGCCGACTGGTGGGGCAGGGTGCACACCTTCTCCCTCACCATCATTATTTTCTCCATATTCACGGGCGCATGCGCCTTTGCGGACAATGCAGTCCATCTGGACATCCTGCGTTTCCTGGCAGGGCTCGGCCTTGGCGGTGAATATGGCATTGGCATGACCCTCGTATCAGAAACATGGCCGGGCGCCAAGCGCGCCAGAGCCACAGCCGGCGTAGCGATGGGCTGGCAGGCAGGCGCCGTTCTTGCGGCTATCCTTGCTGCTGTCGTCCTTCCTGACTACGGCTGGAGAGGACTCTTCCTCGTAGGCGTCCTTCCGGCACTCCTTGCCGCATGGGCCCGTCACGGCATCAAAGAACCGCCGATGTGGGTCAAGCGCAAGGAAATGAAGAAAGCGCTTCAGGCAAGAAAAGATGCAGGCGAGAAGCTGACGGCTGAAGAAGAAGAACAGCTGACAGAAGCAAAGAAATTCCCGCTTGCGCACCTCTTCGCTGACAAGAAGACGACCATCACGACAATAGCGCTCACCATCATGACAAGCGTACAGAACTTCGGCTACTACGGCATCATGGTATGGCTCCCGATGATCCTTCTGAAGGAACACGGCCTGACCACCAAGTCCATGTCCGGCTGGATGATCGTCACTGTCATCGGCATGATTGCAGGCATCTTCGTATTCGGCTGGCTCTGCGACCGTCTCGGACGCAAGAAGCCGTACCTTCTTTTCTACGTATGCGCTGCTGCCATGGTGTATATCTACGTCAATCTCGGCACGCCGATTGCGCTCCTCTTCGGCGGCGCATTCCTCGGCTTCTTCTGCAACGGCATGATGGCAGGCTACGGCACGCTTCTCTCTGAGAACTACACGACCGACGCCAGATCCACTGCGCAGAACTTCATCTTCAATACCGGACGCGCCGTAGGCGGCTTCGCTCCGGTCATCATCGGCACGATTGCACAGACAAACGGCTTCAATACCGCTTTCGTCCTGCTCTCCGCCGTATATCTTGCGGCTGCTGTCAATGTCCTCTTCTTCGTCAAGGACACCAAAAACACCGTCATCCGTTAATTTTAAAAAGGACTGTGGAAATGATCATTCATCTTCCGCAGTCTTTTTTAGTGCAAAGATGAAAATTTATAATATTTATGCATATATATTAATAAAACTATAGACATATGCAGTATATGACTGTATAATAGGTATTAAATTTATGTAGTATGCAATGGGGTGCAAAATATGAAAAACTGGAAAAAGGGTATTATTCTCGCAGCTTCTCTCGCTATGGCAGCCGGCATCATGGCCGGATGCGGCGTTAACGCCTTATCCGGCCACTTAGCTTACTTCTTCGGTTGATCCTTTTTCGGCCAGTCGTCGTC